>ORJL010247158.1_pt1 | contig 18666 bp, 13 predicted proteins | sample 1779941 | NCBI WGS metagenome assembly ORJL01 (sample SAMEA104232317, study PRJEB22302) | groundwater metagenome | biome: forest; feature: aquifer; material: groundwater | place: USA | collected 2011-08-07 | depth 5.8 m | reverse complement strand
GCCGATGTCGACGAAGGCGCCGAAGTCCGCGATTCGACGGACGACGCCTCGGTGGACCTGTCCGACGGCGAGCGAGGCTTTGATTTCGTCGCGTTTCTTGGCGAGCTCGCGTTCGAGCACTCTGCGCCGACTGACGATCACGTTCTTGTTGCGGCGATCGAGTTCGACGACCTCGCACTCCACGTTCTGATTGAGCAGTACCGACGTGTCTTTCATGGGGTTGACGTCGGTCTGGGACGCGGGCATGAACGCGCGGATCCCCTTGAGATCAAGCTCCAATCCGCCTTTGACGACGCCGGTTACGCGTCCCGATACGAGGGAGCCGACGGTCATGCTGGTCCACGTGGCCCGCTGAGCGGCGCCTTTGCGGTTGACCTGAAAGAGCCCCGAGCCGGGGTCGAATTGTTCGACGACGACTTCGACTTGGCGTCCGACCTCGACGGGTTCCTTCTTGCCGAATTGGCTGCGGGGCATCACGCCCTGCGCCTTCGGGCCGAATTCGAGGAAGACCTCCTCGTCGGAAACGCTGACGACCACGCCGATGAGCTCTGTTCCCGGAGCCAAGGAATCGGCGCCGTCGACGAAGGTTCCGCCTCGGCGCGGGGGAGCGTGCGACTCCATGGCCGCGATCATTTCTCGGTCGAATCGAGCATCCGCCTCGCTCATGGGCGCCATGGCGGCCATGGCGCTGCGATCGACCGCGGCGACGTCCTCGTTCGGTCCACCCGGAATCTGCGACGCATCAGGGATGTTCGTCATGCTACCGACCTTGTTGGGGCGCGCCGGGCGATTCCTCTCGCCCGGGACCGCGACCGTGTTTCGTGAGGCCGAGGCGTTGATTCCATCCCTGGAAAACAGCGGAACGGCACCGCTTGGGCGAAAGGGTTCGCCGCAATCGACAGAGAACGAGATTCGCGGGAATTCCGACCCGGAAGCTCCGGACGCCGAGGTAGTCGAAGGACCGTAAACACAGGCGACAGCCCGGACACGGCTCGGTCCACGGCGACGCTGTTTCTATCGGTGGGGGTGGGATAAGTCAAGGAGTTTCGCGCCCTGATCCGGGCGCGTTGGCATTCTCGGAACTTGGCGGCATTCGGGCGTCTTTGCCGATGCGAGGCCGGCTGGACGCTGGTGCGAGAAAGGACTCTCGCACCAGCGCGCGCCGTTCGTGTTCTTCGTGGTGGAAAAACGGATTGAACCACGAAGGACACGAAGAACACGAAGAGGAGAAGAAAATGGCGGAGCGTACGAATCGGCGATAGCTCCGTGGTCACGCGGCCATTGAGCTCGCGGGAAGGGACCGCGGCGACGGGCGGCTCGCACCAGCGGCGTCATCCGTCCCCCATCCTCGCTGGAGCGAGGATGGGGCACCTACCGCACATGTGCGAGAAGGGATCCTCGCACCAGCATGTGCTCAGGCCGGGACTATCGGGCGTGGGGAGTGTGACCGCACGGTTTGCGTTCCGCGTTCCGTCCCGCTCGGTTTTCGCTGGCGAGTTTCGACACGGACCGTTAAGATTGGGTTCAGAAACTCGATGGTGTACAGGAACGGGAAGTGAAGTTGGCGCCCGTCTCAACGGGACATGGCGGCGCTTCGCTTGGCCATGCCACCCAGGTGCATGGTGAGATGAGTTAGGCACTGAGGCAGGAATTCGCGTGGGACGTCGCAGTAAGGCTCGACAACCAAGCTCCTCGGCCGCGGCGATACCCAATCGCGACGCGGCGACATCGCCGCGCGCCGGACTGGGTTCCGCTGGTGCTGGACGGGTACCGCCGAAGACGTGGATGCAGACCCACGGTCGGGATCTCCGGTTCCTGGGGATTTTCGGCGCGCTGATGTTGGTCTACTTCTTCTTCATTACGACGTCGTTCTCGAAGGACGATTTCTTTCCGTGGTACCTACGGGGGACCACGCAGGTCTCCGGTTCCGTGCTGCACGCGACGGGGTACTCGTCTGTGTCGGTCGAGGGGCAATCGCTGGTGTCCACGCGCGGGGCGATCACCGTGGAACGTGGTTGCGACGCGCTCGACCCGACGGCGCTGTTTCTGTCGGCCGTGGTTGCGTCCCCGGCGGCGATGAGTTTGAAGATTCCCGGATTGATCGGCGGGACGTTGATCCTGATGGTGGTGAACGTGATTCGGATCGTCACGCTGTTTCTTACGCGGGTTCACTGGTCTTCCGCGTTCGATGTGATGCACCTCGACATTTGGCAGGTGGCGTTCATTCTGTTTGCCATCGTGCTTTGGGCGGGCTGGGCGTCTTGGGCCAAGAACCGAACCGTGGCGCGCGTGCATGTTTCATCCTAAGGCCGTCCTCCAGTTCGCGGCGGTGTTTGTCGTCGCTTTCCTACCGCTTTGGGGATTCGCATCGAAAGCGCAGACGGCGTACGCGCCGTGGTTTCGCGGCGTGGGGAATGCATGTTTTGCGTCTCAATTCTGGTTCTGGTCCGACGGGCGGGTGGTCTTTCTGGACAATTCTTCGGACACGTTGGTGAGCGACATCAACCGGGTCATTCCCGGTGAGCTGCCCGAGGACTTCAAGAAACTTCGGGCGCTGGAAAAGCGCGGCGAACGAGACACGCTGCTGGTTTTGCTCAATCGTACGGTGCCGACCGTTCCGGGATTCACTCGCACGAGCAGCCACATGATCGGATACGCGCCGACCGCGGTGGTGATCGCCCTTGCTCTCGCAACGCCGATCGCTTGGCGCCGTCGCGCTTGGCTGCTGCTAGTGGCTACGGTTCTGGTGCATGGACTCATCGTGTTGCGACTGACGGTGGTGATTCTGAAGAACGGGTTCGCGGCGGAGAAGCGCTTCGCTCTCTTTCATCCCAGTGAGTTTTGGTGGGACGTGCTGAGTCGCGCCGACCTGGTTCTCGCGGACAATCCGACCATCGCGTACTTGTCGGCGGTGTTTCCTTGGATTCTTGCACTTCTCGTGGTTAGTCTTTATCCGTTGATCCACGCACGGGTATTCGCGAAGCGTCGGACCCGCCGAGCGAAGATCTGAGCGATGTGTGCCACTGCTCTGTGAGCAGTGGTCTTCGCCGCGGATGTGACTCGCAGCCCGTTTGCGAGATCGACACCGCCGAATCTGGAGCGCGTGTCGCGCATCGCACTGGTCACAGAGCAGTGGCACACGTCCGTCCCCCACCCTCGCAGTAGCGAGGATGGGGCACCCCTGCTAGGTCAACTTCCACGGGAGAACGACCGGCTGGAAAGTCGGTCCCACAAGGGAGCGAAGATGTTCAACGGGCACCGAACGAACACGTTCAGTGGTCGTGTCCATCATGTGATCGTTCGGTCTCAGCGGCATGGGCGGTCGGCGTTTCGTGACCGGTCCGTTCGTGTTCATGTTCACGTCCATGTCCCAGGTAGGCGGTGAGGCCCATGACGGTGAGCCCGGCGAGGAGGGCGGCGGAGAGTTTGTTGCGGTCGTGACTGTGGAAGTGCAGTTCGGGGAGGAGGTCGGTCAGAGCGATTGCCAGGAACGTTCCGCCGCTGAAAGCGAGCGTGTAGCCGACGAGGTTCGATGGGTCGGAGATCGCGCCCCGTGAGAGCCAGAAACCGAGGACTCCCAGGGGAACGAGAGCGGCGTAGATCAGCTGCACCGTCCAAAGCACGCGTGTTCGGATCCCCGCGTTGAGGAGGAGGACGGAGACGGAGAGTCCGTCCATGGGTTTGTGGATGAGCACAGAGAGGAACACGGCTGCGGCGACCGCCGCTCCGGCGCCTTGGCTTGTTGCGGCGCCGATGGCGACGCCGTCGAAGAAGGAATGGACGGAGAGGGCGAGGATGGCGACAGCGCCGCCGAGCACGGGCACGGGGAATCCGCCGCGTCTCTCGGGGTGATGCGCGCCGTCGGAACCGTGATCGTGATCGCACACGGCGCCGAGTCCGTGTTGGTGGGTCGCGGTGTGGGAGTCGGCAGCAGCCTTGTCCAAGGGAGCCTCGTGCGAGTGCGGCGCCAGGTATCGCTGCAAGAAGAAGACTACGATGATCCCGGCGACTGTCGGCAGGCCAAAAGCGGAGTGGATCTGTTCGGAGGCTTCCGGGAGGAGGTGGAACATCGCCGCTCCGAGCAACGCTCCGGCGGCCAGGCTCAGGTAGATTTGCAACCCGGCGTGTCCTAGGCGGAAGCGCAGAGGTACGGCGGCTCCGACGAGGGAGAGTCCGGCGACGATGAAGGCGTAGAGCATGGTTCTCGATCCGTGCCGGTGTCCCATCGCCGGGGCGATCCCACATCGAAAGCGACGCGAGCATCCGGCGACGCCACGTCGTGGCGGGCGTTCGATTATCTGTTCGATGATCCCACCTGCCAATACGCGGCTCGATGGCCGTTGGTTTGCAAACTCCGTGGCGGCGATGTGATCGAGCATGGAGTTAGAACGTAACACGGCGCGGGTGGTACAATCTGGAGCCGCGCTGGTTGTCGCGTGGCGAGGAGACCCCCCTCAATCCCCCCTTGGTAAGGGGGGAAGGAAGAGAAGAAAGGTCCGCACAGCGGACCCTACGGGGATGTGGGACTTCGACGCCGCGCGTCGAAGAGGAACGGGCCGACGAAGCATGTTGTGGCGGGTGGCGGGAAATAACGTGGTGGTCTCGGAGGTTGTTTGATGACTGCGTCGATCCGGCTGAAGGAGTTGTTGAGTGACAACACGATGGCGTCGGCGCCCGCGTTGGTGCGAGCCGAGTCCGAGGGGAGGATTCGGTGTTTGGCGTGCGGGCATCGATGCTCGGTGTTGCCGGGGCGGAGCGGGGTTTGTCGAGTGCGGTTCAACACCGGGAGCGAGCTGCGCGCGCCGGCTGGGTACGTGGCGGGGGTTCAACTGGATCCGATCGAGAAGAAACCGTTCTATCATGCGTTCCCCGCGCGCGATGCGCTGTCATTCGGAATGCTCGGTTGCGACTTGCACTGCGGGTATTGCCAAAACTGGGTGACGAGTCAGGCGTTGCGCGATGACATGGCCGTTTCGCGTCCGAACTTCGTGACGGCGGAGCGTCTGGTCGAGCTTGCGGTGCGTACCAAGACGCCGGTGATGGTCAGTACGTACAACGAGCCGCTGATTACCGCGGACTGGGCGGTGGAGATTTTCAAGCTCGCCCGGTCGGAGGGGATCGTCTGCGGGTTCATCAGCAACGGGAACGCGACGCCGGAGGTGTTGGAATTCATTCGACCGTACGTGGACCTGTACAAAGTGGACCTCAAGGGGTTTTCCGACAAAGGGTATCGCGAGCTTGGCGGCGTTTTGCAGAACGTGCTGGACACGATCAAGCGGTTGAAGGAGATGGCGTTCTGGGTGGAGATCGTCACGCTGGTGGTCCCGGGGTTCAACGATGGGGATGAGGAGCTTCGAGGGATCGCGGAGTTCATCGCGGGAGTGTCGTGTGACATTCCGTGGCACGTCACCGCGTTTCATCCGGACTACAAGATGACCGGTCCGCCGCGGACTCCGACGGAGACGCTGCTTCGCGCGTACGAGTTCGGCAAGGCGGCCGGACTGCGGTTTGTGTATCCGGGGAATTGTCACGGCGGGGTGGGAACGCGGGAGAACACCTACTGTCCGTCGTGTACGAAACTGCTCATTCGGCGACGGGGTTTTCTGGTCGAGGAGAATCGGATGAAGGGCGGGGAGTGTCATTCGTGTGGCACATCGGTTCCCGGAGTTTGGGAGAAGGATCCGCCGGCGAGAAGCAGTGGGGATGGGATTCCGCTGGCGGTGGCGCTGGTGGATCGGAAGTGCGGGTGAGGATGGGGTCGGCGGATTTGAGATTTGCGATTGAAAGGCGGGAGTCTGGGAGCGCAATCGACAATCTGAAGAACCACGCGCTTGCGTTTGCGGCTCGTACGACTCCGCCGCATCCGTCCCCCACCCTCGCAGTAGCGAGGATGGGGCACCCACTACGGGAAAGCGTGAGGTCGAATTGCGACCCATTGGAACGCCGCGTCAACGTGGGCGAACGAGCTCCGCCAGTCCGAGTTCTTCTTCGTGGTCGGTGGATCGGGCGTCGATGTTGATTTCGCGGAGGGCGGCGAAGAGGCGGCGGTCGATTTCCCAGCGGGGGCCGGCGGGTGCGCCGTGGGCGATGACCCAAACACGGCGACCTTTTTCCATCGCATCTTGAATTCGCAGAACGGTGGTGTTCACGCCTTCCTCGATTCGTTTCGGATTGGCGAGTTCGTCGGCGCAGTCCATCCAACACAGTTGCTGATCGTGCTCGGGAGGGAAGGAGACGATCTCGGCGGAGAATTGCAGCTCCTGAAACTCGCGCAGGACGTAGAGCACGTACTTGTTCACACTGATCAGCAGATCGTTCGGTCCGACGGCGGCTGCGATTTGCTTCGCGAGGGCTCGATGTCGATTCTCCAGCGGCAGGCGATCCACTCCGAGGAGTACGAGGCCGGAGCAGGCGCAAAGTGCGAGAGTGCAGATTCCACAGATGAATGCGCGAGTCGCGGACCGGCGCGTGCCGGCGCGCGCTGCGGCGTCGATGAGGAACGCGAGAGCGAGGATCACGGCCGGGAACGCGGCTTGGTCGTATCGACCTACGATGTAGGTGGGTTCGAGTAGGGCCGAGTTGAGGAAGGCAGCGACGAGGAACGCGAGGGCGATGGCGATGAACATTGCCGATGCGCGGCGGGCAGTCGGACGGTCCGGACCGCCGGTTTTCGCTGCGAGTCCGTTGGAAGAACCCTCACCCCTGCCCCTCTCCCTAGGAGGGAGAGGGGGAATCGCGAAACCCTCACCCCTCTCCCAAGGAGGGAGGGGGGTTGATGGGACGACGAGCCGGTCGACGAAGAGCAGGCCGGTGGCGAGCAAGCCGATCGCGAGGATCAGCGGGCCCCACAGGAGAAGGGGTTCCAGAACGGTTCTCCAGGGAGCCGAGAAGGCGCTGGTTGCCGCCACAAGTCGTGGGCAGGTCTCGGCGTATCCGCCGGACGGGAGCATCATCCACAACGACTTCGGAATGACGAGGGACGGCGGATAGCCCTGCCACATGTGGTGAAACCAGGGTCTGGCTCCGTGTTGGGAGAGTGGGATGACGAGCAGCCAGATGACGGGAATGCAGGCCGCGACGAGGAGGCCGTTTGCGACGAACCAGGATCGCCAAAACCGTCGGCGATCGTGAGCGATCATTGCAACGGCGGCGGTTCCGGGGAGCCAAAGTAGGGCGTAGTAGTGGGTGAGGAACGCGAAGTACGCGAGGGCGACGTAGGCCGCCCACCAGCGGCGGCGCGGGTCGTTGGCCGCTCGGCAGAGGGCGTGCAGGGCGAGTGTGATGAGGAGCATCCACATTGCATAGCTACGAGCCTCTTGGCTGTAGTAGATGTGTACGGGTTGAACGGCGATCAGAAGTCCGGCGATCGAACCGACGGTTCGACCGCCCAGAGATGTTCCAAGTCGGGCGACGGCCAGTACGGTGAGGATCCCGGCGATCGCGGAGAAACTCCGCAGGCCGAAGATGGATTCGGTGGTCAGGTGGGTCCAGAGGTGCAAGAGCGCGAAGTAGGGAATGTGTCCGACTTCTTGAAAGAAGGGCGGACCGTCGATCGGCCACGCGGGAAGATGGTGAACGATGTAGAACGTGCAATTTTCGTCGAACCAGAGTTCGCGGGCGTCGATCCGGTGGAAGCGAAGGAAAGTGGCGACGAGAAGCAGGCACGCGATGCCGACGCGGCCTGTCCATCGAGTTGTTTCGGATGTTGCGCCCGCGGTGTTCACGCCTTCAGCATACGCGGGCGTTCGCTGCGCGACGAGATGATGTGGGAGGGAGGAAGGGTCTTTCCATTCTCGTGGACGATCTTGAAAGACCACTGGTGGGCAAGCCACCAGTGTCACCCGGGGGGCTCGGGTATAGTCTGTCCCCCACCCTCGCTGGGGCGAGGATGGGGCACGCGGCGGAGCGCGGGAAGGGATTCCCGCGAAGGCGAGTGCGAGATAGGAATCTCGCACCAGCGGACCACGCGCTGGCGCTTGTGGCTCGTTTGCGTGCGGGGCGTTCGCACGCAGGGTCACGGGCGGGCGCTGAGCCACTTCCCGCGGGCGAAGCGGACGGTGGAGATGACGGCGCGCCAGATCATGTCGGCGAACATGCCGACCCAGGCACCGAGTAGGCCGCCGTTGCAGACGACGCCGAAGAGATAGCCGAAGGAGAGGCGGATGACGACGGTCCCGAAGCAGGTGATGAGAAGGGGAAAGCGCGTGTCGCCCGCGCCGCGGAGGCCTCCGACGAGGATGATGGAGACGGCCTGAAGCGGCTGGAGGAGCGCGAGAAATCGGAAGGGTCCGGCGCCGACCTCCGCGACCTGGGGATCCGCGCTCATGATTGCGAAGATCGGCTCGGCGAAGATGTAGAACCCGACGCCGACGGCGATGGCCACGAGGGCGCCGTGCATGGCGCCTTCGACGCCTACGCGCTTCGCGCGAACCGGATCCCTTGCGCCCAGCGCCTGCCCGATCATGGTCGCGACCGCGGCTGCCCATGCGGTCGCCGGCAGATAGGTGAACGCTTCGACGCGCACGGCGATGATGTGGGCCGCGAAGTACGCCGTTCCGAGAGGCGGAGGGGCGAGGTTCGAGATCAGACCGATATAGAGAAACTGGCCGATCCACATCGTGGCGCCGTCGATGCCGGCGGGGATGCCGATGCGCAGAAGACGGCTGGTGCGTTCCCAACGAAGGCGCATGAGCGCGAGCGATAGGCGAAGTCCGTATCGCCCGCTGAAGAGCACGCCGAAGGTGATGATCGCGCCGAGCGTCTGGGCGACGACGGTTCCGGTGACGATGCCGTTGACGCCGAGCTTGGGGAACGGTCCGACGCCGTACACCAAGCTCGCGGAAAGGACCATGTTCACGACGTTCATGATCGCGAACACGAGCAAGGGAGTCTTCATGTTGCCCGCGCCGCGAAGGGCGGCGCATCCGACCAGCGTGACGCATACGCACATGTGTCCGAAGCAATCAATGCGCAGGAAGTCGACCGTGATGACGAAAGCGTCGTCGGTCATTCGGCAATAGCGCGCGAACCAGGGGGCGAGCGCGTACAAGAGCAAGAGTTGGATCACGCCGAGCAGCGACGCGAGGGTTACGGACTGATTGGCAAATGCGTTAGCTTCGTCGCGTAGGCCCGCGCCGATGTTGCGTGAAACGAGCGCGGTGGTACCGATGCCGACGAGCATCACCATGAGGGCCGCCAGCCATCCGACATAGACGGCGATTCCCACCGCGGAGGTCGCGGAGGCGCTGATGCGACCGGCGAGGAACATGTCGAAGAGTCCGACGCACATATTGAGCAGTTGCTCGGCCAAGACGGGCATGGCGAGGCGAATGAGCGTCGATCGAACCGGTCCGGTGAGGATGGGGTTGGGCGAGGAGATCGACGGATGCGTCGGCAAGCGGTCCGTGTGGTGTGGTGGCGGGGGAGAGTCGGGGAGTGTTGCGTGGGTCATCGTCGGGTCAGTATACTGCGGCGGACGGGAGGAGGGAGGAGAAGCCGCCGTCCGAGCGTACGACGAGCGACGGCTTCTTTGGGAGCGCGCCATGGTCCGGCTGCAACGCGTATGCGGTCGACGGATCCGAACATCGGCGATCCTCGCCGCGCATCTTCTTTGCTTCCTGGATCCGCGAGAATCGCCGGGCGATGAACCGGATGTCGCGTGCTGTCGTGCTGACGGTGGATGCGACGTCACGGCGTACTCGACCTGCGTGCAGCAACCCGGCGATCCGCAGCCGCCAGGCGTTTCGTGTGGTGCCGTTGCGTGTGAGCCGATCGCGTGGGTCCAGGCGCCTCAGTTTGATTCTGGATCGACAAATCCAACGTGTCTTGACGGATGGAACGCTCCGTCGGTTCTTGGTGGAACGCCCACCCTAGCGGCCAACTTTTCGCTGCCGGAGCAGACGGCGATTTCCGAAATCCACTGGTGGGGCGCGCATCTGGGGTGGGCATCGACGACCCCTCCCGTAGACGGTTTGGCTTGGTTTCAGGTGGGCATATGGTCGAACGTGCTTGCGGGAACCGGCGTGCCGACTGTGTCATGGGATCGACCGGGCACACTTCTCTGGGCAAAGTCCGTGCGTCGCGCCGACCTCGCCGAGACGGCCATGGGCTGCGTTCCGAACTTCGATCAGGGAGCGGAGACGAGTGTTGTCTTTCGTTACGACTTCGCCGTCGCCGAATCCGAACGGTTTCAGTCGGGAGGCGGTGGGTCGTTCTGGCTGAGTATCGCGGCTTCGCCGATCGATCCGGCGTGCGAGTGCCAAGGAGATGTCACTTCTCCGAACGGCTCACCGAATGGCGCGGACGCGGCGTTCGTCTCCACCCGTGTCGGTTGCGCGGTCGGAACGGGGGATTCGGACTGTGATCGGTGTGACGTCGATTGCAACGGGTTTGTGGAAACGCGGGACGTTGCCATCGTCTCTCCGTGTCAGGCGTTGCAGGGGTGGGCGAATCCGGAGTGCTGCCTGACGCCTGCGGTGTACCCGTGGGGATGGATCACGCGGCAGAACGGAAGCGGTCCGGGCGCGGTCGGGATCACGAGCCCGACGATCCCGCAGGTGGGCGCGACTTTCGGATCCGGCGATCGAGTGGTCGACACGCAGGGCGCGCCGTGGAAGCTCTCCTTCGTGCTCAACGGGGGCGCGGGTACGCGCTTCGTTCCGGACTTGCCCGTGCCGGAGCCGAATGGACTGAACAAGAACCGGTATTTGTCGTTCGTCCCACCGCCAGCGTGGATGGGACACGAGATCGCGGTGCGCGTGCGTCTCGTCGCGCTGGACCGGTTCGCGGGATTCAACGGTGAAACACGCTGGGTCGCCGCGCCGTCATTCTACGCCGACAATCCCGCGGGCTCGTTCTACGCTGCGCAGCTTGAGTGTGTGCCCGCGTTCACTGACTGGACTCCGTTTCCTGTCGTCCATTCCTACGGACCGGCCGTGGTGCCTCTGTCGGTCTATGAGATCCAGGCGGTCGATAGGAGTTGCGAGAACACACTCGGTGACGAGAGCTGCTTTTCGCCGCCGCTGGTCGTACGCACAAGCGAGTGGGGCGATGTGGTGGCTCCGTTCGGCGGAGCGACGCAACCGAATTTCGGAGATGTGAACGCGTTGGTCGACAAGTTTAAGTCGCTGCCGACGTCGATATCGAGAGCGCGGGCGCAACTCCGTCCGAACTTGGTCGTCCCCGGGAACAACATTTCTTTCCAGGATATTTCCTTGCTTGTCGGCGCGTTTCAGGGCAATCCATATTCCTTCGCCGGTCCTAGCGCTTGTCCATGAACGACGACGGTCGACTCCTCACAGCGAAGAGTACTCGAAGGGTTCCGTCTCCGTCACGGACGAGCAAGGACGAATGGGCGAGAATGGACGAGTCGTCCGTCCCCCACCCTCGCAGTAGCGAGGATGGGGCACCCGCCTTCGCCGGTCCCGGCGTTTGCCCGAGAACAACACCGTCCACTGCTCACAGAGCAGTGGCGCACGATGGAATCGCAGTCGCCTGGATGAATCGGTTCCACAACCCGGGCTGCGCTCTTGTCGGGAAAAGGGAGAATGAGGCCGACTGGGGCGTCGGTCGTACAGAGTTGTTCAACGGAATGGGCGGGCGGGTTGCTGCGGGGGAGTTGAATTTGTTGTGCGGGGTCTGGATGCTGTCCGGAGCCCTGTGCGGCGCTGCGTATGTGAAGGAGCTTGAGGAAGGAGGCATTGACCCGCGCCCCAGAGGAAGAATGTCCAAAAGACAAGATTGCCGAAAATGTCGACGGTGATGATGGCGATGGCCAGCGCAACGGTGGTAAATACCCATGCTCGTGCTTCTGCAAGGGGCGCTTCGGCTCGTTCCGGGATTCGGCCCATCCGCCACCAAGTGGTAACGAAGAATGCTAGGATTGCGGCCAGTGCAAACAGTCCCGAGCGGACAAAGGTGACGGCGTAAAAGCAGTCGATGGAGGTCCATTTGTACCACTCGGGTCGAGGCCAATCCGCCTCCCAGCCCCACCCAATGAGCCAGTTGTCTGGGGCGAGGGCCATCACGGCGTCGTACATCGCCAATCGGACGTAGCCGCTCATGGGGTTCAGCGAAAGGTAGTCGATGATGAGGCGAAATGGGCCGCGATTGGAGAAGAGTGCGAGAACAATGAAGCCGACGCCAAGCCCGGCGAACATGAGTTTCCAGCGCCGCTTCTCCTTGCGGAGAATCCGATCATAGGCGAACAGGCCGAGCGTCATGATCATTGCCAGCCATGGTCCGCTTGAAAGAGACGAAAACAGTCCCAAGAGCGTTAGTCCCAGGAGGGCGTAGTAGATGCTGGGACGTAGGTTCAACCGCTTGGGGGACATGGTCACGATCAGTCCCGCACACATCATGCAGAAGAGGCCGAACAGGATGTCGACGCGGAAGGTCGAGGATGCCCGAAAGAGTCCGAGTCTTTCGCCGTGCAGATAGGTGTCGCGCACTTTGGGGAAAAACGGATGAAAGACCGCGCGGATCGGCGAAATCCCCGTCAGGCACTCGATGATGCCGAATACGCCGCTGATCGCGGCGAGTGCAAGCGCCGCCCGAAGAAAAAAGTGATAGTCCCGCACCTCCGCGATTGCGACGCGGGCGACGAAATACGCAAGCCCCATATCGATGGTTGTGGCGATGGCACATTCCAGACCATCGCCGAAGCCTGCGTGATAGATGGAACTGAATGCCACCAAGCCTACATGCACGAGCATGAGGACATCGGGCAGTCCGAATCTCGTCCTGCTGGCGCCGGAAACGACTCGTTGCGCCGCCATGACGGCGAACGCCGCGACGGTTAAGCGCGAGCAGTCGATCATAATGCTGCCGAGTTGAAGATCGGCGCCGCGCGGAATGAGCAAACACGCCAAGGGGAGTACGATCGCGCAACGAGACCAAGTCGACGAGCCGACCGACGCGTTCGGATAACTCCGAAGGGCGGTCTGTCGAATGGAAGTGCGTGGGATCGCAGCCGCTACGTACACGCTAGCTCCTGCGTCAACTGCGAACCCTGTAACCGGCGGTCCGCGTGGGGTCCGCCGCTGATCCGCTTGACTACGCGGCCTGGGTTTCCGACCACAATGGAACAGTCCGGAACGTCGCGGGTCACCACGGTGTTCGCACCCACGATGCAGTGATGTCCGATTGTGACGCCTTTGAGGATCACCGCGTTCTGACCGAGCCAGCAGTCGTGTCCGATCGACACCGGGCGCGTGACGAGCCTGGTGTTGCACGTCGTCGCGACTCCGCGCGGTTCGACAACGTGATCGGAATCGGTGACGAGTACATTCGAGGCGATGAGTACGTTGTTGCCGATGGTGACGCGTTCCGCGGCGTTGCATTGGAACCGGAAGAGAATGGTGCAATTGTCACCAATGCGAATCTTTGGGGCGGTTCCGTGTCCTCGGCGCAAATCCGCGAGAACGAAGCCGCTTTCCATGGTGACGTGGTCGCCGATGGCTATGACAGAGGGATTGCGAACCAACAGCGCGCGACCCAATACGGACCGCCGCCCCAAGGAATGCAGGCGTCGTCCCCATCTGATGCGGGTCAATGCCACTCGCCAAGCCCGAAGCAGTTTCGCCGACCGCGCCTTCACTGGCGACCTCGCGATGCTTGGTTCAGCGTCCGCAGTTGGGGGAAGCGGTGCGTCGGATTGCGATGGTTCCATTCCGAAGTCTCTAGTTGGCCGTTCCGGCAAGTTCACGCGATTGCGCCGGCATGCGTCTCTGCACGCTCGAACCCTGCACAATGTCCGTCAGGGCAGCCTCGAATCGCTGCACGGCGCGAGGCCAGGTGTACTCGCGCACGCGGCGTGATCCCTCCTCGGCGAGTCGTTTGCGAAGCGGCGCGTCGGTCAGAAGTCGCTCGATGGCTGCACACATGGCGTCGCGATCGCTGACGGGAGTGATGAGCCCGGTCTGTTCGTGGGTGATAATGTCCGACGATCCGCCGCAATCGGTGCTGACAACGGCGCATCCACAGGCGGCGGCTTCAAGAACCGGGTTCGCAAGGCCTTCGTTTCGACTTCCAACAAACCACACTAAGGATCGAGAATACAGGTCCCGCGCGGTCGCCTGTGACGGAAAGCGAACATATGTGGCCGACGAAGGCAGATGCGAAGGTCTAGGAAACGCTCCAAAGACATACAGCGGGACGTCGGGGTGGGCGACACTCAGGTTGCCGAGCACGCCTAGAAGCAGTTCGGGGTCTTTTACGCTTCCGCCGTGGTAGACCGTACCGACGCCGCGTCGTTCGACGGAAGAAAACGGCGCGAAGTAGGCAGACGCGTCCACTCCGTTGTGGACGACATAGATAGGGTCGTTGCTTCCGTGCTCGCGCATGAGACGCTCAAGGTGGGAAGCGACGACGATGCGAGGCATCGGAAGTGCCCACGCGCGCTGCATGTCCGCGTTCACCCAAGGCTCGACTCCGCGGCAGTTCTGGACGCGGATCCCGCACCGGGCTGGCAATTCCGCTATTGCGAGTGTGCAGGCAACGCCGACGGCGACGAGGACGTCGTTCTCGCCGACCATCGCGGGGGTGATCTTGTCGAAAGGCTCGCATTGGCAGTTGGCGTCGTGAAGCCAGTGCTCGCGCCGGTCGAATCGGATACGCAAATACAGGGACCGAAGTTGATCTCGCCAGGACCGAGAGGGTCGCTTAAACAGGACTCGGACGCTGTGTCCACGGTCGGCAAGGCCTGTGGCGATGCGAACGACGCTACGCACGCCGCCGCCGGTTGCGCCCGGAATGACAAAGGCGATTCGCATAATTGTGATTCCCTACGATCCGCCGCATCGGGAGCGGTTAGATCGCCGTGGTCGTCGGCACCGAATGGACCCGCGCGAGGCATTTTCGCGCCGCGTCCCGCACAAGCGGAACGAAAAGCAGCGTGGACAGCCCATACACTCCGGCGGCGACAAGGACGCGCGCCGCCAGCCGAACGACACCCACTTCCAAATGTGGAAACACCGCTTCTTGGAAAAATACGCCGGTGAAGACGCTCATGGTCGCGCACGCGAATGGCGCTGTGAGCGGCTGGAGCACGTCAGAAGCTCGAAATGCGGAGTTTCGAAAGCAATACGCAAATGCAGGGACGGCCGTGAGCCAATTGATGATTGCGTAGGCGGTCGCAACACCCAGCGCGCCGTAGGGAAGTCCGATCAGAAACGCGAACACCACCATCGGCGTTATGATCAGTTGCCAGTGAAACATCCGCGCGGGCCTCGCGGTGCTGACGTAGACCCAGCCCGTGGACGTCCATAGTAGGCGAGGGATCGCCGCAAGCAGCAGAAGTGCAAGAATGGGCGCCGCGCTTGTCCACTGCGGGCCTAGAAGAACGCGGACAACGTCGGGAGCACATACGGCGCCGCCCAGCAGCAGTGGAAGTCCGACGAACGCGGTGACTGTCAACATTCGTCGATAGACGGCGCGTTGACGATCCGGAGCGGTCGCCTCGCGGCACATGGCGGGAATTGCGGTCTCACCGATGCTGTATCCGGCGATCGCAATGGGTCGCATCATGAGACTGTAGCACGCCGCATACAGTCCCAACTCGTGCGACCCCCAAACCCGACCGAGCAGAACGTTGTCGAGGTTGTTGGAAAAATACCCCGTCATCCCATGAGCGGCGAGGTTCCCGCCGAATTTCAGCATACCTCCCATACCATCGCAGCCGCTCGGGCGACTCGGACGCCAGGGGCGAGCCAGAAGGGTGGAGAGCGACTCCAGGAATGCGGACGCGATCGGCTGCAGAACCAAGGCCCAATATCCGAGACCGCGCCATGCGGCGAACACCGCAACCAAACAACCGCCGATTGTGCCGATGAGGCGCACCACTGCAAGGTGGCGAAACCGCATCTCTCGTTTCAACAGCGCCTGATGCTGTATGCCCAATGACATTAACGGGAAGACCGTTCCTATTGCCATTGTGACGGTAAGCAGTCGGTCATCCTGGTAGAACCAGGCCAATGCCGGCGCTAGAATCGCGGAGCAGGCGAAGAGAGCGAAGCCAAACGCCTGATTGATCCAAAACAGAGTCGACGCTTGCGCCGGGGAAATATCCTTGCGTTGGACGGTCACCAGCGAAAGACCCAAATCCGAGAAAACCGTCATGAATGCCGTGATACTCGTTACCATGGAGACGACGCCATAATCGGCTGGACGCAAGAGGCGCCCGAGAATCGCAAGTGATGCAAGCGAGACGCCGAGGCCGATGAGCTTTGCGGCCATGACCACGGCGGCGCCGCTGAGCGGCCCTTCGCCGAAGCGGTCTCGCTGTGTCGATGGCGGTGTCGATGACTGTGGGTTTGTCATGATGTGGGAAAGCGACGTCAGGCGTGCGGCGGGCGTTTCTCAAACTTCAGTCCCAGTAAGTCGCGTGCTGCAAGGACGAGGAATCGTGTGTTGGTGACCAAATAGCGCTTCCACATGCGGCGCGGCTCCTGAAGTACGCGAAAAAACCACTCTAGACCGATGCGTTGCATCCAGAGCGGCGCGCGTCGCGTCACGCCGGCGACGACGTCGAAGCTGCCGCCGACTCCGTGGCAAATGGGGACGGCCATGGTGGTCGCCCATTGCTTGAGAAAGATTTCCTTCTTGGGTGAGCTCATTGCAACTAAGAGTATGTCGGGGCGACTCGCGCGAATTTCCGCAGCAACTTTGGGCTGTTCGTCGTTGGAGAAGTATCCGTCACGCGAGCCTGCGACGATGAGCCTTGGAAAGTCTGCGCGGGTCGCGGCGATGACTTGCTGTACAACCGAGGCGGTCGCGCCCAGAAAGTAGACGCGGGCGCGTCGTTCGTCGGCGAACCGAAGCAATTCGCGCATAAGGTCGATTCCGGCGACGCGCTCGGGCAGCGGAGTTCGCTTCAGCCGGCTAAGCCATACCAAGGGCGCGCCGTCCGCTAGAATCGGGTCACCGGTGAGGACGCTTTCTCGCAAGAGGGCGTCCGAGCGCATGTTGACAAGTTTGGCGACGTTCATGACCGAGATCGATGTCGCCACGCCGCGATCGAAGCGGTCCGCGACTCGCGCAATGGTTTGCTGCATCGAAAGAGGATCCAGCGGAAACCCACAAAGCAACACGCGCGGAGGTCTGTGCGCTTCGCCGGCAAGTTCCCGCGCCGCGCCGCGCGTGGAAGCGCGCGCGGCGGCAGAATGGACGGTTGTGGTGGGTGCGTGCGTGTTCATCGCTGGTTCCGCGCGTGGGATCGTTCCGCACTTGCGGATTCGTGACAGGCCAATGCGGCTGCGTAGAGGATCCACCCTAGGTGATAGGGTCTGCATTCGGCGTTTACGGTGAATTGTCGCTGTGTGGTCCATGGCTCCGGTCGCGGTCGCATACCATAGCACGTCATGAATGCGCCGACGGCTCGGCGAACGCGTTCCACGCCGCACTGGTGGATATCGCGCAGAACCAAACCGGAATCGGCGAGTACCAGGGACTGATTGGCCTCGTTGTCGCCGTAGATCCACTGTAGTCCTCGATCAATCGGCGCGGCGAAGGAGCAATGAAGCGCTCGTCCGGCCTCCATCAGCGCCATTGGGGCCATTCCGTCCTGGTGTACGGAAAAGACGGGATACGGATCAATGACGCCTCCGTCTCTCGCATCGTACAACCAACACCACTGTCCGCGCGGACCTTGCCATGCACAAAGCTTGGATGTCACCATCTCCAGTGTGCGCTGCGCGTCGTCACAGAGAGTCCGCTGTAGGTGGACTGCAAGGGCCATGACGGGGTAGATCTGATTGGCGAAGCAGGGCACGCGCCGTGTGAACCCTCCGCCGAGCGAGCGACCGTCGTGCCGGAAAAAAACACCCGAGCGCGGCGAGAAGTGGCAAAGGAGCGCGGCCTTTGACATATCAACCAGCGACTGCGCCGCGGCGTTGTTGGAAGACGCGAGCCTATGCTCGGCGCCGAGTAACAACCAGGCGAGGTCGACGGTGTCCACTCTTCCGGATGCGCGCTTCCACGCGTCGAGAGCGCGCTCTGGCGTGAAGGGTCCCGCCTCGCCGTCGCGAAGGGCGGCGCACCACAACCCCAACCCGAAGTCTCCGCTTGTGGCGCGCCAGGCGGATAGCGAATTGAGAACGCGCTGCCAAATGCGGTCCATGAGCGCGTCCTGCGGACCGACGACGGATCGCGCCTTCGCTAGCCCGAGTAGTGCAATCAGGGCGTAGCGCGGATTGTGACCCTCGGGCTGCGCGGCGCGTCCGTCCCATCTCATCGTATGCGGAAGTGGACACGCGTCCGAGCCGTAGGTCGCCTCCAGTCCCGACAGAGCTAGACTAGCGAGCGACCGCCAGCGCGCGGTCTCGGTCGCGCCGGGCGTATGTTGCAACGTCACCGTCGACATAGATGTTCCTTTGTGCAAGGAGTTCTAAAACTGTTTGAAACTTCACGTCCCAGGTATGCGCAGCCGCCGCGGCGCGTCGTTCACGCTGCTTTTGCGGACTGTCCTGTTCCAGTGCGCGGTCAATAGCCGACGCGAAGGACGCAGCGTCCGCGGCCTCGTAATACAACCCTGCGTACCGATGCAGCTCGGCGAACGGCGTCGTCACAATGGGCTTTCCGAGGGCAAGGTACTCCTTGAGCTTGACCGGATTGCAGTGCGCGATCCAGTCGTTTCGCAGGCCCGGCATGAGGCATACATCGAACGCCGCG
>ORJL011234917.1_pt1 | contig 18670 bp, 14 predicted proteins | sample 1779941 | NCBI WGS metagenome assembly ORJL01 (sample SAMEA104232317, study PRJEB22302) | groundwater metagenome | biome: forest; feature: aquifer; material: groundwater | place: USA | collected 2011-08-07 | depth 5.8 m | reverse complement strand
TTCCCCTCGCCGGCGGCGGGCGCCCCCCCCCCCGGCGCCCGCGCGGCCCCGGCGCCGGACCGCCGCCGGCCGAGCCATTTCTCGACGAGGTCGAGTTCCCAGGCGTTGACCACATCCTCGGCGCGCATCCACGCCTTGCGGGCGATGCCGACGCCATAGCGCACGTCGGCGAGGCCGCCGACCTCGTGCGCGTCGGGGAAGATGCCGATCCGCAGCCCCTTTTCGCGGGCGAAGCGGCCGAGCCGCCAGTCCATGTCGAGACGCAGCGGGTGGGAGTTGATCTCGATCGCCACGCCGAGGTGGGCGGCGGCTTCGATCACCGCGTGCATGTTCACCGGGTAGCCCTCGCGGTCGAGCAGGAGCCGGCCGGTGGGGTGGCCCAGGAACGTCACGTGCGGGTTCTCCATCGCCCGGATCAACCGTCCCGTCGCCTCCGCTTCGGTCATCTTGAACTTGCTGTGGATCGAAGCGACCACGAAGTCGAAAGTCGAAAGGATGTCCTCGTCGTAGTCGAGCGAGCCGTCGGGGAGGATGTCGACCTCGCTGCCCTTGAAGATGCGGAACCCCGGGACGGTCCGGGCGACCGCGTCGATGTCCGCCTGCTGGCGCGCCAGCTTCTCCTGGTCGAGTCCGCCGGCGTAGACGGCCGACTTGCTGTGGTCGCTGATCCCGAGGTAGCGCCAGCCGCGCGCCCGCGCCCCCGCGACCATTTCCGCGACCGAGTTCCGGCCGTCGCTCCAAGTGGTGTGGACGTGGAAAGCGCCGCGCAGGTCGGCTTCGTCGACCAGGCGGGGCAGGTCGTCCTGCTCCGCGCTTTCGATCTCGCCCAGGTCCTCGCGCAACTCGGGAGGGATTTCCGCGAGCCCGAGGGCGCGATAGAGGGCCGCTTCGTCGGAACAGGGGAGCGCGGTGCCGTCCTCGCGGTGGAGGCCGTACTCGTTCAGCTTGAGCCCCATCCGGCGAGCGCGCCCGCGGACCGCGGTGTTGTGCTCCTTCGAGCCGGTGAAGTAGTGCAGGGCGAAGGGAAATTCGGCTTCGCTGACCGCGCGCAAGTCGGCCTGCAGGCCGCCCGGCAGGACCACGCTCGACCTGGTGGGCCCCTGGGCGAGGATGCGCTCCACTTCGGGGAGGTGAACGAACTGTTCCATCACCGCGGGAGCGTCGGCAGTGGCGACCAGGAGGTCGAGGTCCTTCACGATCTCCTTGCGCCGGCGCAGGCTGCCGGCGGTGGAGACCCGCCGAACCGCAGGATTGGCCTCGAGCGCGAGGCGGATCTTCTCCGCCCTCTCCGCGGCTACGTGGTAGAGGAACTTGCCCACGCTGGAGCGAAGCTGCACGAGGCCTTGGAGGATGTTCTCCTGCGTCTTCTGCCCGAAGCCCGCGTGAGCGAGCAGCCGGTTCTCGCGGCAGGCCTGCTCGAGCGCATCGAGCGAGAGGATCCCGAGATCGAGCCAGAGGATGCGGGCCTTCTTCGGGCCCAGGCCGGAAACGCGCATCAGCTCGAGCACGCCCGGGGGCACCTGGCTGCGCAGTTCCTCATGGTAGGGGAGGGCGCCGGTGGCAACCAGGGTGGCGATCTTCCCGGCGATCGAGGAGCCGACGCCTTTCACCTCCTGGAGGCGTCCGTCGGCGACCAGGGCGGCCAGGTCCTCGTGCAGGCCCTCCAGGGCGCGCGCGGCGTTCCGGTAGGCGATGCACTTGAATGGGTTTTCGCCCTGGATCTCCAGGAGGGTGCCGATCTCGTTGAGGATGTGGACGACCTGGTCCCGGTCCATCGAGGAGAACCTCCGATCCGTTGCCCGACCCAGCCGAATCGACAGGGCGGACCGAGCCGTGCGGTGCGCCGCGGGCCCAGATGCAGGGTCGGCGGCGACTCCGCGCGCCTCGCCGGGCGCGATTCGCCTCGTCCGACCTCATTCGGACTGTGAAACGAAGCCGCAAAGGGCAGGGTAGCGGGAATTCCGGTGGCGCGCAAGCGGCGGGTGGGGGGCGGAGGCCGCCGGGTGGCCGAGGCTCGCGGAGTGTGCGGAATTCCCGCCGTCCCAAAGCGGTTCTGGAAGTATCGGTACCCGTTTTCCGTTGCGAATCGCGAGGCTTTGCGATTGGATGGATGCGGGGGCTTTGCGAAGGGAGTGAGAGACATGACGAAAGCCTGGAGTGCGGGGTGGGCGGTGGTGCTCTTCGCGGCCGGATTGATTTTCGCCGACGAGTACAAGGAGATCGAGGTTCAGGGAGGCGGGACGGTCCAGGGGGTAGTGAAGTGGGTGGGCGAGAAGCCCACTCTCGAGCCGATGCCCATCCACAAAGACGCGGCTTGCTGCGGTGGACCGACCATCCCGTCGCCGCGCCTGCGAATCTCCGAGTCAGGCGGCGTCGCGAACTCGGTGGTCTGGCTGGTTGCACTCGCTCAGGGCAAGAAGCTCGATTCCCTCGGGACGGAGTTCCTGCTCGACCAGGTGAAGTGCGAGTACGTCCCGCACGTGCTGATCGTACCGGCCAGGCGCGAAGTCACCATGGTCAACTCCGACCCGATCCTGCACACGGTGAACGGGAGCGGCATCAAGGAATTCAACTACGCATTCCCGACCCAGGGGAGGAAGCTCCCGGAGCAGCTCAAGAAGGCCGGCATCATCCGCCTTTCCTGCGATACCGGTCACACCTGGATGAGCGGGGCGATCCACGTGGTCGCGCACCCATACTACGCGGTGACCGACGCCGAAGGGCGGTTCAAGCTGACGGACGTGCCGCCCGGCGCCTACAAGATCGCGATGTGGCACGAAGGCTGGAAGGTGCTCGAGATCAGGAAGAAGGACGGGGAAATCTCCGGCTATTCGTATGCCGCGGACGTGACGGCCGAGAAGGACGTCACGGTTCCGGGAGCTGGCGAGGTCGCGGTCGACTTCGAGTTGAGCGAGCCGAAGTAGGCCGGAGGTTACGCGCCGCTCGATGACGGAGGCGACGCTCTGGCTGGCATCGGGTTGCGCCGAGGGGGCGGCGCGCCGGCCGCATACTGCGCCCTTCCGAGGGAGGGGGTCATGCGTCGTCCCATCCGGTTCCCGCTCGAGGTGGCGCTGGCGGCGGCGCTCGCCGCGGCCGGCGCCGCCTGCGCGGCAGCCGAGGACGAGGCTCCGCGCGGGCTGGAGAAGTTCTCGCAGCAGATCCTCGATTTCTACGGGCGCGCCCAGGACGTTGCCTACGAGGACCTCGACCGCGACGGTCGGATCGACGTCGCCGTGGTGCACGAGAGCACGGTCGACGGCCAACGGCACCGGTACGTTTCCTTCTTTTTCCAGAATCCCGACACCGGATTCGGCGGGATGCCGGACCAGACGCTCACGCCGCCGGCCCGCGCGGGCGCGATGACCCTGGCCGACATCGACCCGGCGCCGGGCATGGAACTGCTCTGGATCGTCGACGATGGCGTCTGGTTCCACACCCTCGAATCCGGCCGCTACGGCCGCACGCCTCAGCGGCTGCTCTTCTTCCCCACCTTCTTCGAGATGCCCCAGCCCGACGCCCTGCCGTTCTGGGACGGGGCGGTCGACATCGACGGCAACGGAGCCACCGACCTGATCGTGCCGCAGCGTGACGGGTTCCTCGTTTTCTTCCAGGGGCCGGTCGGGAAGTTCTCCCGCATCCAGCGGCTCGACGCGAAGGGCGAGCGCACCGTGGAGACCCGCGAGGGCGCATTCCTCAATCTCACGGCGACCTTGCCCGCGGTCCACGTCGAGGACTTCGACGGCGACGGGCGCAAGGACATCCTGGTCACCGCCCGGGACCACTTCGAGTACTTCCTGCAGGATGCCCAGGGAGGGCTTCCGGCCGGACCGAGCGGGCAGTTCGACCTCACCTTCTTCCGCGAGCAGCTCAAGCGGGACCAGGTCCAGTCGGTGGTCGCCAGGCTGATGGACGTCAACGGCGACCGCTCGGTCGACATGATCGTGGCATATACCCACGGCGACATCGGGGTGTTCGAGAGCATCATGACGCAGGTGCTGGTCTTCTTCGGCAAGCAGGGGCGGCCCTACGCCAATTCCCCCGACCAGATCATCAACCTCAGCGGAGTCAGCATCGAACCGCGCATCGTCGATATCAATCGCGACGGCCTGCAGGACCTGGTGGTCTCCTCGCTGCGCACCGACCTGTTCGCCGGACTCAAGGGGGTCGCGCTCAAGGCGGTGAGCGTGAGCTACTACATTTACCTGTTCAACGCCGAGGAGGGGCGCTTCCACGAGAGCCCGGATTACGATCGCGACGTTTCGGTCCCGACCAAGGCGCTCGAGCAGGGCGGGTCGGAGATACCGCGGATCAATTTCGACGGGGACTTCGACCATGACGGCCTGCTCGACATGGTGACGGTGTCCGGCCAGGGGCGGCTGGCCATCTACCCGGGCCGCAAGAGCTACGGGATCATGCATTCCGGGGGCTTTGCCTTCCGGAAAGACGAACACCTGCTGGTGACCCTGAAGGACAACCCGCGATCGATCGACATCGCCGACCTCAACGGGGATGGCCGGAGCGACCTGTCCCTGCGCCACACCAGCCGCCTGGAGGTGTTCCTGTCGAAGTGAGACCCGGGTCAGGAACTGCCGTCCGGCCCTCGTCTCCCCTCCAGGCTTCGTCCCGCCCGACCGGCCGCGTCATCCGGCTGCCGCCCCCGCCGCGTCGGCCGCTCGCCTACCCTTCCACCGGCTCGGTCGTCACGTGGACCGGGATCTCGCCCGGCGTGCGCCCCGTTTCCTTCCACATGCGGTCGAGGGCGCGCTGGGTGATGCGCACGCGCAACCGGATCACCTCCCCTTCCACCTGCGTGGCGAGCACCTGCGCGGCGTTGGAGAGGTAGGCCTGGATCCGGCCGTCGCCCGCCGGGCAGAGTACGTCCGCCACCATCATCCGCTCCTCGATGAATCGCGCGACCGCGCGGTCGAGAGCGTCGAGCCCCTCCCCGGTGAGCGCCGACACCAGGATTGCGTCCGGCCAGCGCTTGCGCAGCACGTGCAGCTCCACCGGATCGCGCAGCGCGTCGGCCTTGTTCAGCACCAGGACCGCGGGCTTGCGGGAGCACTCGATTTCGCGCAGCACCGCCTCCACCGCCTCGATCTGGGTCTCGAGCTCCGGATGCGAGGCGTCCGCGACGTGGATCAGGAGGTTGGCCTGCTTGACCTCCTGGAGCGTTGCCTGGAAGCTCGCCACCAAGTGGTGCGGCAGGTTGCGGATGAACCCGACCGTGTCCGAAAGCAGCACCTTGTGGGCGTTCTCGAGCCGCCAAATGTGGGTCTTGGTGTCGAGGGTGGAGAAGACCTTGTCCTGCACCAGCACGTCGGTGCCGGTCAGGGCGTTCATCAGCGAGGACTTGCCCGCGTTGGTGTACCCCACCAGCGACAGGTTGAAATCCTCATGGCGCGAGGCCACCGTGCGGCGCTTGCGCTCCTCGATCTGCTTGAGATCCTTGCGCAGGTCGTTGATGCGTTTGCGCGCAATGCGCCGGTCGACCTCGATCTGCTTTTCGCCCGGCCCCCGCGTACCGATCCCCACGCCGCCCGCAAGCCGCTCCAGGTGCGACCAGAGGTGCTTCAGCCGGGGCAGCGTGTCCTCGAGCTGCGCCAGCTCGACCTGCAGCTTCGATTGGTGCGTGCGCGCGTGCGTCGAGAAGATGTCGAGGATCAGCTCGGTGCGGTCGATCACCTTGCGATCGCAGAGCTTCTCGAGGTTGCGCACCTGCGCCGGCGACAGGTCGTTGTCGAAGATCACGACGTCGATCTTGCCGCCCCGGCAGTGATCGGCGAGCTCCTGGGCCTTCCCCTTGCCCACATAGAACGCCGGGTTGAATTCCTCGCGGCGCTGGATGACCGCCTCCTGGACCACCGCCCCTGCCGCCTTCGCCAGCTGACCCAGCTCCTCGAGCGCCTCCTCCGGTCTGGTCTTCGATCCGTTCTGCAGGACACCGACCAGCAGGGCGCGCTCGCGGTACACGGTGAGGCTGGTTCGCTTCAAGGATCCCTCACGGACAGAGCCCATGCAGACCATCGGATCATAGGCGCGCGCCGCCGGGGTGTCAAGACTGCGCCCGACCCGGCTACTTCTTCCCCCCCGGTGCGGGCGACGGCGTGAGCGGCAGGCGCTGCGCCAACTCGAGTTCTTGCACCGACTGGTCGCACCCGGACCCGCTCTCGCGCCGGAATTCGACGGTCACGTCGCGCAACCCATCGCGCGCGCCTGCGTAGTTCACGTCCACGAACTTCGCGACGTCCCGCATCCCCGTCTCGTCGAAGGGCAGCCGGGTGTCGGGCGCGAAGGTGCAGGTCGCGTGCAGCGTCGCGCCGCCCTTCGGTCCGACCCGGGAGATCACCGCAGATCGGAACCGGAACGCGGTGCGAGCGAGGCGCGCGGTCTTCATCCGCGCCCCCATCTCCGGATCCGACTCCGCGACGTAGAGGTACATCACGGTGAGCAGAATCGCCCCCAGCAGCCCGACGATCCCAATGGTGAGGTTGGTCTTCCTCAGGCTCACGGCTCGCCCCGAATCTCTTTCACCCAATCGGGCATCCCCACCCGCTCCCCGGGCTCGATCCCCTTGCTCTCGAACCAGTCCTCGTTGGCCTCGATCGCGTAGCGCACCTTGGACATGGAGACGGTGGAGCTGAAGTCGAGGGGACGCATCCAGCGGATTTCCACGATGGTCCCTTGGGCGTCGAGGTAGGCGATCGAGAGCGGGACCGTGGTATTGCGCATCCAGAAGGAGAGGATGCGCTCCTCCGGGTAGATGAAGAGCATCCCGCGGTCCTGGTCGAGGGACTCGCGGTACATGAGCCCGCGAGCGCGGGAGTCTTGCGTCGCGGCGATCTCCACGGTGAGGGCGTGGCCCTTGATCCGCAGCACGGCCTCGCGCAGTCCGCCGGTCTTGCGGGCGGCGAACACGCACGCCACCGCGAGCAGGAGCCCCGCTCCCGAAGTGAGCCCGTACGCGGCGAGGCGGCGCATGGTTCTCCTCCCGGGTCCGGCGTGGCTCACGGTCCCGGCGCGCGGCTACGGTTGCTCCGTCCCGCCCTCCGCGGGCCTGGGGCGGAAGTCGGGCGGACGCACGGTTCCGGGGTTCGTCTTTTTCTTCTCGAAGTAGGTGTCGACCTCCTTGAACATCTCCTCGCGTTCCTCGAGCCGGCGTTCGTAGTCCTTCTCGAGATCGAGCGGCTCGAGTTTGGCGAGCACCGCGTAGAGGAGGATGTTTTCGCGATCCTCGTCGAAGCCCACGGAGGACCATTCCGCGGTGTCGGGGTTGGCCGGGTCCTGGATCGCGTCATTGCGCTCTTTCTTCACCTTCATCCCGACCTTGTAACCGGGCGAATTCTCCTCCTTCTCGACCGTGGCGTAGGCCTTGGTGCGATAGCCCTCATAGCGGAAGTGGTGGAGCGTCTCCTTCCACTTCGACTCGAATTCGCCCTTTTCCAGGTCGGCCTTCTCCAGGCGCCAGTCGTCGTTTTCGAGCACGTCGAGGGTGGCCTTGACGACCTCCTCCCGCGGCCGGTCGAGCGGACGGGTGTAGTTGAAGCGCTCGCTCTGGCCCGTGCAGCCGGCGGCGAGGAAGCCGAGGATCAGGAGCGGCAGGACGGGTCGAAACGACATGGGGCGGACCTCCTCACCGGGAAGGCGGTTTCAGGCGACATGCTCATCCGAGTACGCAGGAGAGAAAGACGCACGAACCGGACGCGGGTCAAAGGCCGCGCCGCGTCGGCCCGCAACTCCGCCGCGCACGAAGGCCGGGGAGCCATGCCCTGGGCCCCGCTGCGGGACCGTCGATCGTCGACGTCGACGTATCGAGGAGGGGCCCCCGTCGGGGGGCCCGACCTCGCGGGAACGCAATGCCACGGCGCGGCCGCTACCCGCCGGTCTTGCCGGCGCCCGCGGTCTCCGCGGGCTGCTGCGGCGGAGGCGGCGGTTCTGCGACCGGCCGGAACACGAGGGTGTCATTTTCGACCACACCTTCGATCACCTTGGCGGAGCCGTACTCGCCGCGCAGGATGCCCTCGGAGAGCGGGTCCTCGACCATCTGCTCGACCGCGCGGCGCAGCGGGCGGGCGCCAAAGTCGGGGTTGAACCCCTTCTCGATGAGCAACTCGATGGCGGTCGGCACCATCTTGAGGGTGAAGCCCTTGGCCTCGAGGCGCTTGGCCACGCCGGCGAGCTCGAGGTGGACGATCGTCGCCAGGTCCTCGCGGGTGAGCGCGCGGAAGACGATGACGTCGTCGAGGCGGTTGATGAACTCGGGGCGGAAGGCCTTGTCGACCTCCTGCTTGAGCAGCTTCTTCATGGTCTCGTAGCCCTGGTCCGCGGTGGTGCGGGAGAAGCCGAGGGAAGCCTGGTTCTTGATCACGTCGGCGCCGATGTTCGAGGTCAGGATGAGGATGACGTTCTTGAAGTCGATGTGCCGGCCGAAGGAGTCGGTCAGACGCCCCTCCTCCATGATCTGGAGGAGCATGTTGAAGACGTCCGTGTGCGCCTTCTCGATCTCGTCGAGCAGGACCACCGCGTAGGAGCGCCGACGGATGCGCTCGGTGAGCTGGCCGCCCTCCTCGTAACCGACGTAGCCCGGCGGCGCGCCGATCAGGCGCGACACGTTGTGCTTCTCCATGTACTCGGACATGTCGATCTGCACCAGGGCATCTTCCGAGCCGAACATGAACTTGGCCAACGCTTTGGCCAGGAGGGTCTTGCCGCAGCCGGTCGGTCCCACGAAGATGAAAGACCCGATCGGGCGCTTGGGGTCCTTGAGGCCGGAGCGCGAGCGGCGGATCGCCTTCGAGACGGCGCGGATCGCCTCCTCCTGGCTGACCACGATCCGGTGCAGCTCCTCCTCCATCTTGAGCAGCCGTTCGGCCTCCTTCTTCTCCAGGCGGGAGAGGGGGATGCCGGTCATGCGGCTGACGGTCTCGGCGATGATCTCGTCGTCGACGATGCCGTCGACCTCCTTGTTGGTCTCGCGCCACTCCCGCTGGGTGTTTTCCTTCTGCTTGCGCAGCTGGGTCGCGCGATCGCGCACGATGGCGGCGCGCTCGAAGTCCTGGACCGCGATCGCCTCGTCCTTTTCCTTGTCGAGGCGGCGGATCTCCCCTTCGAGGTCCTTGAGGTCGGGTGGCCGGGTCATGGCCTGGAGGCGCACGCGCGCGCCGGCCTCGTCCATGACGTCGATCGCCTTGTCGGGCAGGAAGCGACCGGTGATGTAGCGGGCGGACAGCTCGACGCAACCCTCGAGCGCGGCGTCGGTGAACTGGACGCGGTGGTGCGCTTCGTACTTGTCGCGCAGCCCCTTGAGGATCTCGAGCGCCTCTTCCTTGCTGGGCGGCTCGACCATGATCGTCTGGAAGCGACGCTCGAGCGCGCCGTCTTTCTCGATGTACTTGCGATACTCGTCGAGGGTGGTCGCGCCGATGCACTGGATCTCACCGCGCGCCAGCGCGGGCTTGAGCACGTTGGAGGCGTCGATCGCGCCTTCGGCGCCGCCCGCGCCCACCAGCGTGTGCAGCTCGTCGATGAAGAGGATGATGTTCTTGGCGCGGCGCACCTCGTTCATCACCGCCTTGATGCGCTCCTCGAACTGCCCGCGGTACTTGGTGCCGGCGACCATGAGCGCGAGGTCGAGCACCACGATGCGCCGGTCCTTGAGGAGTTCCGGCACGTTGACGTTCACGATGTCCTGCGCCAGACCCTCGACGATCGCGGTCTTGCCCACGCCCGCCTCGCCCAGCAGCACCGGGTTGTTCTTGGTCCGCCGGGAAAGGATCTGGATCACCCGCTCGATCTCGTTGCGGCGCCCGATCACCGGGTCGAGCTTGTGCTCCTGGGCCAGCTCGGTCAGGTCGCGCCCGAAGGCGTCCAGCGCCGGCGTCTTCGACTTGGAAGTCCGACCCGCGCGCGGCTCCTCGGTTTCGCTCTGGCTCTGGTCCACGTTGAGCACCTCAAGAACTTCCTCCCGGACGTCCTCGAGCTTGAGGCCGAGGTTGACCAGGACCTGGGCCGCCACCCCCTCGTTCTCCCGCAGCAGGCCGAGGAGGAGGTGCTCCGTTCCGATGTAGTCGTGCCCCAGGTTGTTCGCCTCCTCCTGGGCGAGATCGAGCACCCGCTTCGCCCGCGGCGTGAACGGGGGCTGCCCCATCGTCACCGTCGGCGGACCGTGCGGGATCATCTTCTCGACCTCGGTGCGGACCTTCTTCAGGTCCACATCGAGGTTCTTGAGCACCTTCGCGGCGATCCCGCTCCCCTCCTGGACCAGGCCGAGGAGGATGTGCTCCGTCCCGATGTACTCGTGGTTGAAGCGCTGCGCCTCCTGGCGGGCGAGGGACATCACCTTGCGCGCGCGGTCGGTGAACTTGTCGAACATTGAACGATCCTTCCGGATGATCCTTCCCCGGGGGAAGCCGCAGAAAGAGTTGCTTGAGGCCTCAAATGGAGTCTAAGGGCGCCGACAAGAGAGGGTCAAGCAAAATTCCCGACCGCAAAGCCGCTCCGGACCGAGGTTGGCGGGCGTCGCGGGGCCGGCCCCAGTGGCCGCGATGCACCGCATTAGTCTGGACGGGACACCCGGCATCCCGGTTAATAGCGGGCAAGTCCAGGAGATTCCCGTGCTCGAGCTTCCCCCGCAGTTCCAGGGCACCCCGCGCATGGACCTCTCCGGGGCCGCGGCGCCGCAGCGACCCCCGCCCTTCCTCGGCAGCCGCGACCTGATGCGGCTCGGGCTCCTCTCGGTCTTCGCTCTCGGCTTCGCCGCGGTCATCCTCGGGCGGATTCTCGGGCCGTCCGAAGCGGACGCGCGCCGGGACGGCGCCTTCGGCGACCGGACGCCGGCCAACCGCGCCATCGCACCCCCCGCAGGGAACGCCCCCGTCGAGTTCGCCGGCTTCGAGGAGGTGAAAGATTTCACCGGGATCGAGGCCGACCGCACCTTTCTCCAGGCGGTCGCGATCGTGGCCGGCTTGCCCGACGAGGAGGTCGCCCGGCGCATCGACCCGGAACTGACCCACCCCATGCTGATGAAATTCCCCGGCGCCTGCCGCACCCGCTTCGTGCAATGCGAAGGCCTGCTCGCCCGCGCCTACCCGTTTCCTTCCCCGCTCGAGTCCCGGCCCGGGGGGATCGCGGACGTCTACGAGATCTACCTCGCCGACCTGGCCACGGACGAGGTCTGGACCGTCTTCTTCTTCGAAAAGCCCAAGGCGCGCCTGGAAGAGGCGGAAGACCGCATCCGCATCGAGGGGATGTTCTACAAGATCTACACGTACGCCAACGAGGAGGGGGTTCCCACCCACGCGCCGTGCCTGATCGCGCGCGGGATCGAGGTGCTTCCGCCCACGGATTTCTCCGGCGTCAACCAATTCACCGGGGTCGTGCTCGGAACCCTCGCCGCGAGCGCGCTGGCGGTGCTCGCCGCCTGGTACTACAACGCGCGCAAGGAGCAGGAATTCGACGCGCGGCTGAAGGCCGTGCGCGACCGACATGGACGCGCGCACGCGCCCACCCCACCGGCTGCTCCTGAGGCCGCGCCCGCTCCTTCGCCGGAGGCCCCGCCGCCCGCCGACGCGCCTCCGGCTGCGACATCTTCCCCACCCGCCGCTTGAGGAGGAACCCATGACCCGCGCGCCCCGTCTCCATTCCGCCGCCCTCGCTGCCGTGCTGGCCTTTGCCCTCCTTGGCGCGGGCTGCATCAAGATGCAACTGCACTGGCAGCTCTACCCCGACGGCTCCGGCAAAGTGAAGATGCGCGCGATCGTCAAGCCGCCGCCGGGAATGGGCCAGGGCGCGCAGAGCCCCGAGGAGTTGGAAAAGAGTTTGCGAAAATCCAGCCCGTTCAAGGACTACGCGGGGCTCGTGATCAAGCCGGGCACGGCCAAGTCCGAAGCCAAGGACGGCATGCTGCGCTTTTACGCCGAGGGGTACTTCACCGACGCAAACCAGGTGACCCGGAAGGGGAAGCCGGTCCTGAAATTCTCCAAGCTCGACTCCGGCGGCTACGAGGCGCGCTATGTCGGCGGCGACGAGGATCGCAAGAAGCTCGGCGGCTTCGGCGCCCGGAAACTCCCGGGCAGCGACGACCCGGGCGGTGAGGAGCCCGCCACCGGGGAGAGTAAGGGGGACGGCAAGACCGAGGGGGCCAAGAACCCCGCCCAGGACATGGGCAAGGCGATGGAAGCGATGATGAAGTCCATGATCAAGGGCTTCGAGGTGAAGCTATTCCTCGAGCTGCCTGCGGACCTGACCGAGACCAACGTCGACCGGAAAAACGAGCGCACCGCGATGCTGGTGGTGGACGATAAGGTGCTCGACGACCCGGCGGCGCAGCAGCGACTCGAATCGCTCGACGGCGTGCGCGCGCGCTGCGGCGACCCGACCCCGGACCAACTCACGGAATTCGCGGCCTTCAAAAAGGAATTGGCCGAGGCGCTCGCGGCCGCCAAGGCCGCGGAAGGCAAGAAAGAGGAGAGCGGCGGCGAATTCCCGGAGGAGGAAAAGTAGCTCTCGATGCGGCGATCGATTTCGCCCGCCGGGACGGGGACGCGGACGGGCCGCCGCCCGGTCCGGACCAGGCGACCGCACCGCGGCCCGGCGCAGGACGGGGGCGCGCCGCCGCCCGGTCCGGAGCAGGCGCCCCCACCGCGGCTCGGCGCAGGACGGGAAGCGCCGCCGCCCAGTCCGGACCTGGCGATCGCACCGCGGCTCGGCGCAGGACGGCGCCGCGCCGGACATTCTCGACACAAGGCAGCCGGTTGAGCCATGTTCGAATTCCTCCCCCTGGTCCTGACGCTGGTCCTGGCCGACCTCTACCCGTTCGGCTTCGAGCCGGTGTTCTTCGATCCGTGGCTCACGGCGGCCGGCGCGCTCGCGCTGCCGTTGCTCGCCGGGGGGCTCGCCCGCTCGCGCTTCCGTGCCGCGGAAACGCGGCTGATGGGGCACGGCGACGGTGCGCGTTTCGTCGCCGAGTGCCAGCGCGCGGGCCTCGCCGGCCGGATCGTCCTGCTGCTGGGGTACGTCGCCCTGGTCTTCCTGCTGCATTGGCCGTACTTCGCGGGCCAGGTCCTCGGGCTTTCGTGCATCCCCCTCTTCGACCGGACCGCCGTGATCGCCCCCGCGCTCGCGGGCCTGTTCGCGCTCTGGATTGCGGGCTATCCGCTCGATCGCCGATTGCGCCGGAGCACCTGGACCCTCGGGGAATACCTCGATTTCCGCGCCCGGGCCAGCCTGGGAACGATCCTGCTGCCGATCCTCTTCATGTCGTCCGCGATCGACGCGCTGATGCGGATGCCGGCGATCGAGCGCTCGATCGCCGCCTGGCCCTCGCTGGAATGGGCGGTGGTGGCGGCGGTGGTGCTCGCGCTCTACACCTTCGCGCCGCTCGCCCTGCGGTCGGTCTGGCGCGCGGAGCCGCTCCCGGCGGGGCCGCTGCGCGACCGGCTCGAGGAGGTGCGGCGCCGCGCGGGCTTCCGCTGCCGCGACCTGCTGGTGTGGCGCAGCGGAGGCGGACGGATCGCCAACGCGCTGGTGATCGGACTGGTGGGACCGCTGCGGTACGTGGTGTTCACCGACGCGCTACTGGAGCAACTGAGCGAGGAGGAGGTGGCGTCGGTCCTGGGCCACGAGATCGGCCACGTGAAACACCACCACCTGCCGCTCTACTTCGGATTCTCGCTGTCGCTGATCCTGTTCCTGGTGTGGGTCGATTTCGCGGTCGGGCCCTGGCTTTCCCCGGCGCGGCTGGGGACGTGGGGCTCCGAGGCCGCCGGGGGCGCCCTGCTGATCGCGGTGCTGGGGAGCGTCTTCTTCCTGTTCGGCTTCGTCTCGCGGCGGTTCGAGCGGCAGGCCGACCTGCACGGGGCTGCGCTCACGGCCGACCCGATCGGCTTTGCGGGGGCGCTGGAGAAGATCGCCGCACTGAACGGAATGCCGCGAGCGGCCGGCTCGTGGCGCTATTTCTCGATCGAGCAGCGGGTGCACGACGTGCTGGCGGCGGCGGCTTCGCCCCAGGTTCACGATCGGATGCAGGCTTCGGCGCGGCACGTCGCACTCGGCCTGGTCGCGTTCTACGTGCTCTCGCTCGGCGGGGCCTTGCAGGCGGCGGCCGAAGGCAACGGCGAGAAGCGCGACCGGCTGCGGCGCTATCGGGCGCTCGAATTCGCGCGCCGAGCGGAGGAGCACTTCGAGGAGGGCAAGCTGGACCTGGCGCGCGCGGAGATCGAGGCGGCGCTGGTGGAGCACGACGACCGCGCGGTCTATCTGGTGCTCTACGGGGAGATCCTGCGCGGCCTGGGCGAACGCGACGCAGCGCGGGCGGCCTACCGGCAGGCGCGGGCCTTGGGGCCTTCCGGACTGTGGGAGCGGCTGCGGATCCAACGGGGGCTGACGGAATGACGAGGCGGGCAGGCGACTTTGCCCTGATCCTGCCGGCGGCGGGCTCGGGGACGCGGATGGGGACGCAAGAGCGCAAGACGCTGCTGCGGGTGTGCGGCCGTCCCGTGCTCTACCATACTCTCGAACGCTTTCGCGGGATGTCGGAGTTCGCGCAGGTGGTGCTGGTGGTGCATCCCGACGACCTGGTGCGGTACCGGAGGCGGATGGCGACACTGTTGGAGTTGGGGGTGACGGACATCGTCCCGGGGGGTGAGCGCCGCCAGGACTCGGTGGAGCACGGCCTGGCGGCTGCGGGACCGGGGGTGCGCTGGGTGGCGATCCACGACGCGGCGCGACCCTTCGTTTCTCGCGCTGCGATCGGGCGGGTGCTGGAAGCGGCGCGGCGGACGGGGGCGGCGGTGGCGGGGCTGCCGGCGGTGGACACGCTCAAGCGCGTGGGCCCGCGCGGGGAGATCCTGGAGACGCTCGATCGCACGACGACTTGGTCGATCCAGACGCCGCAGGCGTTCCGGCGCTCGCTGCTGGAGGAAGCCTACCGCTACGCGCGTGCGCGCTCGCTCGCGGTGACGGACGACGCCTCGCTGCTGGAGGCGATGGGCCAGCCGGTGCGGGTGGTGGCGGGGAATCCCGAGAACGTGAAGATCACCACGCCGGCGGACCTGGCGCATGCGCGGGCGATTCTCAGGGGGTTCGGGGGGTAGGCGGCGCGGACGGGTCGCTACCCGCGCGGCGCGAACCGCTGGGAACTGGGGTGGTGAGGAACGCGACGCGCAATTGCGTCGCTGTTGGACGAACGCGCCGGCGGCCGGCGAAATGGCGACACTCGGTGGCGCCGACCCGAGCGAATCGATAGAATCGTGTAGCTTGCGGTACCCGAGGAGCCCTGGTTCGGCATGGGCATCATCTACAAGACCTTGACCGTCATCGGCCGTCGGGGGAGGGCCCGATGCGAGGTCCTGTTCGATTCCGGCGCGACCCGCTCCTTGATGGAGCGCTCCCTCGCCATGCGACTTGCGCAGCCGGTGGAACTGGCCGAGCCCGAAATCTATTCGCTCGCGCGAGGCCATTTCACCGTGCGGGAGGGAGCATTCCTGCAGGTCGTCATTCAACGCCGCCGGATTCCCGTGGAGGTCCGCGTGGTCGAGGGTCTCACCGAGAATCTGATCCTGGGTGCCGATTTCCTGCAGGTGTGGGACATCCGCCTCCGTCCGAAGACGAAGCAGGTCTTGTTGGACCTGCGCGCCCTGAGACTGAAGGCGGTGTCGAACCCTCTCATTCGATTGCGCGCGCGGTAGCTGCCTCGCGCCGTTGCGCGTTTGCGCGTCCGGCTGGGTTGCGGCCTTCCGGCGCGCCGTGTACGATGGGGGCGTCATGATGCCGAGCGACGCCGACCCCGCGCTCCCCGCCGGCCCGGCGGAGGATCCCTTCGCCACCGTCTCCCGGCACCCGGGCGGATTCGAACGCGTCCGTCGCTGGGCGGGCCGCCGGCGGCGCGCGCTCGCCGCGGTCGCCGCCGTGGCCCTGCTCGCGTGTGTCGCCCTCGCCTGGGGCGCGTGGGAGCAGCGGCGCTCGCGCGAGCGGATCGATCGCCTGCTCGTCCCGGTGATCGGGCAGGTCCGGGGCCTGGAAGACTCGTTCCTGCGGGTGCCGCTCACCGAGGATGCCCGCCGCGCCGCTGCCGAACAACCGCTGGACCTGATCCAGGCCCTGCTGGCGGAGCACCCGGATGCGGGCGCGGCGATCGCCTGGCGCGGCCGGGTCCTGGAACTCCTGGATCGTTCCGGTGAGGCGGAGCAGGACTTCGACCGCGCCTGCGCCGGATCGCCCGACGACCCCACCGTCTGGTACCTGCGCGGCTCCTCGCGGCTGACGGCCTTCGCCCGTGCCCGCGGCTTGCCGGACATGGTTTCGGACGTCGGCGGCGCACAATTCGTCTGGACGCGCGAGACCGAGGAGCAGGCGGCGCTGCGCGGCCGCGCTCTGGCCGATCTCGAGGCGATGCGGCGTGCCGCCCGAACGCGGCGCCGGACCGCTTCCGGAGGCTGAGCTCCGCCGCGGGCGCGCCCTGGCCGTGCTCCACGCCGACGGCCTGCAGCGCCTGGCCGAAGTCCTCGGCCTGCTCGAGGGCTTGGAGGACCCGTGGACCTGGCGCCTGCGGGCGAGCGCGCAGTTCTTCTTCGGCGAGCCCCGGCACGCCCTCGACCTGTGCGAGCGGGTGCTGGCGGAATGGCCCGAGGACGTGGAGACCCGACGCCTCGCCGCGATGATCCGCCAGGCGATCGCCAGGGATCTGGAGCGGCGCGGGCTCGACCCGCGTCCCGGGTACGAGGCGGCGGTGCGCGAATACGCGGAGGTGCTGCGCCGCCGGCCCGACGAATTCTCGGCGTCTCACGGCATGGCCCACACGTGGCTGCTGCTCGGCGTCGCCGAATTCGGGCGCGGGATCGACCCCCGGGAGCGCTTCCGGCGCGCCCGCGTGTTCGCGCGCCTGGCCGCGGCCGCGGAACGCCGCGGCGAGGACCCGGGAGATCTGTACCGCCGGGCGATCGCCGACTTCGACGAATCGCTCCGGCACGCGCCCAGGATCGGGCCGCCAGGCGCTCAACACGACCATGTTCGCACGCTCGCAAACCCGGGAGCCGTTTCCTGCAACCGGCAACCCTTGCGCTGGATCTTCCTTCGCGCGGCGCCTTGCCGCCGGCGACCAGGCACGCTACAATCCGCTCGTGGACGGCATCGAGGGACGCAGCCATGGAACGGGACACGCACCAGGCGGATCGGGCTCGGACGTGGGGCCCGGACGAATTGGACGAGCACGGGCACTACCTCTACCCCGGAGACGTGGAGGACGCGATGCCGGAGGGGAACTGGGCCCGCGGGATGGGGACCTACCTGCAGGAGACGATCCTGCGTTTCGTCGCGGCGCCGGAGCGGGATTCGGCGTACGCCAACCTCCCGATCTACACCGTGCGCGGGAACCCGCGCAAGCACGTTTCGCCCGACGCATTCTACCTCGCCGGCGTGCCGTACGATCGGGAGCGCGTGAGCTACCGGCTCTGGGAAACGGGCATTGCGCCGCGAGTGGTGTTCGAAATCCTGTCGCAGGGCTCGGAGATCAAGGACCGGGTGACGAACCGGCGAATCTACGAGGGGCTGGGGATTCCCGAGTACTACTGGTTCGACCTGCAAACGCGCGAGCTGCAAGCGCTCGAGCTGGAGGTGGCGACCGGGCGCTACCGCGAGCGCGCGCCGGACGATCGCGGGCAATACCGGAGCGCCGTGCTGGGGCTGGACGTAGGCGTGCGGGAAGGGTCGATCGCGCTCTACCGGGACGGCGCTTGGCTTCCGCCGACCGAGGAACTGCTCGCCGGGGCGAAGGCGGAAGCCGAGCGGCAGAAGGCGGAAGCCGAGCAGCGTCTTGCGGCGGCGGCGGCGCGGATCCGTGAACTCGAGGAGCGGTTGCGCCGCGGCGAAGGCAAGGAGGCGTAGCGGTTGCGCCCCGGCGCGCTCGCCGCCCATGACCGGCGAACGCCGCTCCCGTAGATCTTTCCGTCGCGCTCCCCCGGCGTCCCGGCGCGCCCGACTCCGCCGAGCGCGCGTACAACCTCGCCTGCTGCCTGGGGGTCGGGGCGGGGCTGGCCGCGGCGGTCGGCGAGCCGGCGGTGGCGGAACTGCTCGCGCGCGCGACCGCCGGCGAGGGCGGCCTCGCGGCCTCGCTCACGCCCCTCTGGCAGGCGGCGTTCGCGCCGGGCGCGGCCCCCGAGACGTGGAAGACGCTCTCGCTTCTCGCCCTCGAGGAGCCGGTCCGCCGCGGGCCGCGACGGCGGACCAGCCCGCGGCGGACGATCCGACGGCGCCCGCTTCTGCCGCGCCGCTTCCGGACGGCCCGCCTGGGCCGTCCTCGCGGCTTGCCGGCGTCGCCGATGTGCGCTGGGGGACGGTCTTCCCGCTGCAGCGGCGGCCGGAGAACCGCATCGCCCTGACCGCAGGGGACGCGGACGGGCTTCGTTCGCGCGATTCTCCGCGCAGCCGACATGGTCGCCGCGCACGCACCGGCAGTCGCCATGCCAGGTCGGCGACCGGGATAGCGGTACGCCACGGCGCCGACGTTCACCTCGCGCAAGCCCGGGAGCCGTTTCCTGCGACCGGCAGCCCTTGCGCTGGGTCTTCGCGCGGCGCCTTGCCGCCGGCAACCAGGCACGCTACAATCCGCTCGTGGACGGCATCGAGGGACGCAGCCATGGAACGGGACACGCACCAGGCGGATCGGGCTCGGACG
>ORJL010224652.1_pt1 | contig 18670 bp, 20 predicted proteins | sample 1779941 | NCBI WGS metagenome assembly ORJL01 (sample SAMEA104232317, study PRJEB22302) | groundwater metagenome | biome: forest; feature: aquifer; material: groundwater | place: USA | collected 2011-08-07 | depth 5.8 m | reverse complement strand
GGGCAAGCATCGCTCATCGCACATCGTCTATCAAACATCGTCCATCGTATATGAGCACTGTCCATTTGAAAATCGAGCATCGTGCATCGTGCATCATACTTCCAGACAACTTTAATTGCGTTCAAAGTTTTGAGCAGAACCGTGTCAATGATGAGTCGGAGTAACGCGTGTCTTTCAATTCCACGTAGAACTTACTTGCTGATGATAGTGTTTGGGGCACAAAATTTTGAGCACAATTCTAAAAAGAAAATCTTTTGGGGCATCAACTACGGGTTTAAAACTATAATAATGCACAATTCATTATTGTGCATTATGAATTATGAATTGTGAATTGTGCATTATGCATTAGTCAGGAGGGAGCCTCATGCCCAAGATTCTGGATCGAATAATGGATGCCATAGATTTTGAAACTTTTTTGGTATGTGACAGTGATGAGGAAGGCCGCAAATTAGTTGTCCAGTTAATCAAAGAGTGGGGATTCAAGGATGTTGACATTGTGTTTAGTCAATATCAAGGTCCTGGCTCAAGAATTAGGGCTCGGGCATACGTCCACCGCTCAGGAGACGTTTATGGCTGGCTAAAACTCGGAGATGAGGAGTAAGAGGCCATGAGTAGAAAAAAAGTATTATTAGTACCTCTTGACCCAGTGCATGATGTTGGTTTAAAGATGATTCGCCGGGATTTAGCTGAAGCCGGACATGAAACAATTTTATTACCGCCTGATTTACCTGTTCACGAAATTGTTCAGGAGATCGTCAACCTAGAGGTAGATACTGTCTTAGTCAGTCGAACTTTAGGTTATGGAGTGGCTGAATTATTGGCCAATTTTGTTGATCTTCTGGATGCTGTAGGGGTTAGAAGAAGAATTAATTTAGGCCTTGGTGGTATGGCCATTCGGTCTGAACTAGCCGCTGAACTAGGTTTTGATGCTGGATTTGGCCCGGGTACTACAGTTGAGGAAGCGGTAGCTTTCGTCGAGAATCGGGATTATGTTGAAGGTGCTCAAAAAGTTGTTAAAACCAAGCAAGACCTTACTGAAGGATATTCTTATGCTTACAAGCATGAAGGTATCCAGACTAAGCTTGATTTAATCGTAGATATGATCCTAAATTGGGCTGCAAACAAGACTTCGCCTGGTGTCCAAAGAGCCGCTATTAGAGAAGAGCTCTGGGATGTGAAACGCTGGCGCAACTATGAATCTATGACTGACTTTTATAATGAATATTTGCTGTATTGTGATGATCTAGCCAAGACCTATTTCGAAAAAGGAATTTTGCATCCGAAAACTAGACGTTTTACCAAAGAAGAAATGAATAGTTCAGAGGAATATGTCCGTAGGACTAAAGAAATCATTAAAATACCCAAACTTCAGCATAACCGTTCCAAACCGTTGGTGTTTAATCAATACGGTACCGGTTGCCCGTTTATGGACATTGGCCATATTAAAGTAAGTGAGGCTTGGGGTGCCGATGGAGTTGTGCACTTTGACCCTTCCTGGGGGGCAAGATCGGAAGGATTCTTAGATGGGTTTCTCACACATCAGGAAGATGGAACCGTAATTACTCCTGCCAACCTGAACCGTATTAAGAGAGCCTTAGAAGAAAGCACTCTCTGGCAAGTACGTGCGCACAGGGGTCTTAACACACCGGAAACTATCGTCTTGGCTGGAAAAATAGGTGCTGATTTAACTAAAATAAATATTTCTTATGGTTGCCTGGGTGCGGGAACGGATCCAGCTAGGATGACTGTGGATGGTATATGGGCAATACGTTATGCTGCTAAATATAACCTCCCTTTTGATGTAGTAACGAACGAAGAGTTATCTGGCGTACCAGCCTATAAGGCCTTTGCCGGTATGTTAATCACTGCGGCCCTGGGTATTCGCTTAGGCGGCAGACCTATTTTACAACCTTTATTTTGTAAATCACCGGAAGTTATGATTGGTGGGCAAATGAAAGATAATTACGTGGAATTTAATGCTGCAAAGATTTTAGCCCTAAAACAAATCATCGATGCTCCAATTTGGCCCGGTGCACCTGTTGGATTTTTAACTCAGACAGAAGATCGTGTCCAATCATCGACTAGTACTGCTTTCCATGCCAGCCTTGCTGCAATGCTTGGGGTTGACGCTGTATCTATTGCTTCTGCAGATGAGGCATATTCGGGTGGACCAATTTCGGTTCCCTCCAAAATAGATACCCTAAGAGCAGTTGGTGAGGGTTTCCGTTTCTTCGGCAATACTCCCGTTGCTACTACACCGCAAATGGAAGCTTGGCGAGATAGTATTGTCTCTGGAATCGACGAAGTATTGGCTAAGATTGTGGAAAAAGGCGATTTTGTCCAGGCATTATACGATGGAATACTGGGCAGCCGGGAGGACGGTGCTTATCCAGGTCGCAACGGCAAGGACACTGTTACTACAATATGATCACTAGAAAGACCATTGGAATTGCTGGTACTGCCAAAAATACAGGAAAGACCACCACAACCATCTCCTTGTTGGATTATTATAATGCCAAGGAGATAACAATAGGCCTTACGAGTATTGGCTATGATGGAGAGACCATAGATAATGTGACTGGATTGCCGAAACCAAGGTTGTTTGTCCGTAAAGGACTTATAATTGTTACAGCTGAAAAGTGCCTACAAGCAAGTAGCGCTAAAGTAAAAGTATTAGAAAATTTGGGTATAGCCACCCCTCTAGGCAAGCTAGTTTGCGCTGTAGTTGAGCGCGAAGGGCTTATTGTTACAGCTGGACCTAATCAAAGCCATCATTTAAAAACTGTACGTGATATATTGTTTCGGTATGGTGCTCAACTAATCATTGTGGACGGGGCTTTGGGTAGAATCGCGCCTATGGTTGAAACAGACGGATTTATTATGGCAACTGGGGCTTCGTATAAGTTGGATAGCTTTGAATTGGCAATGCATGCTCACTACTTGGCGGAAATATGTAATTATCCTCAAAACGCCAAGAATTTAATCAAAGATCCTGCTATAGAAAAATTGCTGGATTCTAAAACCACAGTTGTTTGGAATAAATCTGGCGAAATTATGGCGGAGGCTAATGATTCACTATTGAATCTGGAACAATTACACCCCTTTGAAAACCTTTCCAATGATGCTGTAGGTTTATATTGCCCTGGTCTTATTACTTCGCAATGCTTGCAGAAACTTATAAAAATTCCTTTTCCTTCGGGTATGACTTATTTTTTTGCTGACCCTATAAAACTAATCGTGGGCAACGATTTAAGGGTTACACACGATTTCTTGACAAAGGTACAACAGGATAGATCAGATGTAGGTTATAAACGATGTTTACCTTTAATTTCGGTTACAGTAAATCCCTTCTATCCAAAATATAGGTATGAGTCTGAAGATTATGAATCAGCCTACATTGACAAAACTCAATTGTTAGAGCAGGTTATCACTTTAGTAAATGTCCCTGTATTCGATATAGTCAATGATAATTGTACGGATTTAGCTAAGATAATCTTTAATACTGAAAAGTGAAAGTATTTCTCGATTTTTATAGGGAATATTAATCAATCGTGTTAGATTGGGGGTGATTTGCCTGTCTAGTGAAACAGAGGATTATATAGTCGAAATTCTCTCTTTTTTAGATCAGAGTGAAGAACCGGTAGGTTCTGGTTTATTAAGCCGGCTTTTCGCTACTAAAGGGTTTGAATTGAGTGAAGCAACAATTGGCCGTATTTTAAGGCACATGGATCAGGAAAAATGGACTTTAAGAATCGGTTTTCAAGGGCGAATCATTACTCAAGCTGGCCGGTTAATATTAGCCGAAATGAGAAATTTCAAGAAACGCTTAACCTACGGAAACCAATTTATTGAGACCTTAGAATCGAAAGAAATTGATGATCTTCTCGATATCCTTGTGGCAAGAAAAGCTATTGAAAGAGAATTAGCCAGGTTGGCAGCTCTTAACGCCAGCTTAGAAGAAATTCAATTGTTGGAGATTATTTTAAAGGAACAAAAGTTATCTACAGCCAAGGAGCGGACATCTGCTGAACATGATGTTAAGTTCCACAAGTTATTGGCTGTAGCTGCGAAAAATAAAGTTCTAGCTGCTGCTATGGAATTAATTAGGTATGATGCCCAACTCTCACCCATTCTTGAACTTATTCGTAATGAAGTTGAGAGAGAACTAGTCATTGACCATAGCGAAATAGTGAGGGCTATTAAGGAGCGTAACCCGGATAAGGCTGAGGTTGCTATGATTTCACATGTTGATAGCCTCATATCAGATGTCAAAAAGTATTGGAGTTCAGTTAGGCAATAACATAGTTTATATTTTGCAAGGTTTTCTAAATTAACAGGAGGTGTAGTATTTCAAATGGCAGTAAAACCAATTGAGGGAGAAAAGCGGGCGTTCATGACGGGTAATGAAGTTGTAGCTTGGGCTGCTCTGGCTGCTCAGGTTGACATTATGTACGGTTACCCCATTACGCCTCAGAACGAAATTATGCACTATTGGACGCGTCTAGCCCCGAAGTTTGATCGGAAATTTCTCCAAACTGAAGATGAGATATCGGCAGGTTTTACAACTTTAGGTGGTGTCTTATCTGGTGCACGGTCGTTTACCGCTACTGGCGGTCCAGGTAACGTTTTAATGCAAGAACCTATGTCAATGGCTGAAATGATGCGTATACCTGCGGTCTTTGTGATCCAACAGCGGGGTGGGCCGTCTACAGCTACTGTTATTTATTCTCAACAGGAAGTTACGCTTACCACTTATGGCGGTAATGGTGAAGGACACCGGATTGTTTACTCCACTGCCAATCATCAGGAGTTATTCGATTATACGATCAAAGCCTTTAACACCGCTTGGAAATATCGTTTCCCTACCTTTGTTTTGGGGGATGGTTATCAGGCCAAAATGCGTGAATCCTTAACCATTTATGATCCTGAGAATAAAGGGATCAAGATGGTTCAAACAGAATCCTTCCTTGGCAAGCCAGGTATGCCGGGCGTAGACAGGGATCCCTCCCATCTAAGGAACACCTACAATACTGAAGAAGAACTATTTGCTGTAGTAAGGAAACATCAAGAAGAATATGAACGTATTAGCCCAGAAATCGTTGAATATGAAGATATTAACTGTGACGGCGCTGATTTAGTGATTGTATCCCACGGTGTCGTCACGCGTTCCGCCAAGGTGGCCATGCGGGAGCTTCAGGCAGAAGGACTAAAAATCGGCTACTTCCGGCCCATAACCTTACGTCCGTTCCCAGTGATGGCAGCAGTGAAAGCATTTTCGAACACCAAACGTCTCTTATTAGTCGAATCCTCTGAAGGACAATTACAGAAGATCATGCAAAGTGAGATATACGGCAAAGTGACCTTGCCAATTGAAACCTTGTTAAAGCCCGGTGTAGGGGTGACCAGTGAAGAAATAGTCGAAAAAGTAAAAGGTTTATTTTAAAGCATAAAGGAAGGGGGTAAGTATCATGACCATAGAATTAGCAATGCCAAAATCCTGGCGGCAAGAGACCAAACCGCATAAGTTTTGCCCGGGTTGCGGGCACGGCCTCGTCTTAAAAGCCTTGGGACAAGCTATCGATGACTTAGAGATTCAAGACAAAATTGTACTTGGATGTGATATCGGCTGTTCCCTCTTAGCGTGGGACTTCTTTAATGTAGATACAGTCCAAACCCACCATGGTCGAACTAATCCCGTTGTAACCGGAATTAAGCGAGCTCGACCAGATCGAATAGCGATAGCCTATATGGGAGACGGAGGCGGTTATGCTATCGGTTCGCAACATTTAGTAAATGCTGCAGCCCGTAACGAAAAAATCACGGCCATCCTCGTTAATAACTGTAACTATGGTATGACCGGTGGACAAATGGCCCCCACTACTTTGCCCGGCATGAAAACCGAAACTTCGCCTTATGGTCGGGACCCGGAAACTACCGGATATCCGATGCAAGGACCGGAAATGGTTGCTGCCATAACTCAGGAAGGCGCTTATGTTGCACGCGGCACCGTTGTCAATGTTCGTCAGTCTACTACCTTTATCAAAAGAGCCTTAGAAAATCAAATCGCCGGCAATGGATTTTCCTTTGTCGAAATATTATCTACTTGCCCGACGAACTGGAGTACTAATGCTAAAGACACTTTGCACTTTGTTGAGAAAGAGATGACCAAATTCTTTAAAGTTGGAGAAATAAAAGTACCCGGCAAGAAGGAGGAGTAGACCGATGACCAAAGTAGTCAAGATTGCTTTAGCAGGGGAAGGCGGACAGGGAGTACAGTCCGTAGCCCAGATTATGACAGATGCCGCAAATGACGAAGGCAAAGAAGCGTTATATATTCCTAACTTCGGAGTGGAACAACGGGGTGGAGTATCAATAGCCTTCTGCCAGATTTCAGAAGAGCGCATTGGTGCCCCAAAGTTTGAGATAGGGGATATAATAATTGCCCTTAGCGACCGGGCAGTTGCACGTTGTAACCAATATGCTGGTCCTGATACAGTTTTCCTTTATGATGCTTCTATTGAAGGAGTAGATCAGTACCTCCCCAAAAATGGAGCCAAAGTTTTAGCAATTCCTGCTTTGAAGATAGCCAAAGAAGAGTTGCATCCGCGTGTTTTCAATGTGATAATTTTAGGCGCGACCCTGCAGGCAACTGGGGTGCTAAGCTTAGAGCAAGCCAAAAAAGCTTTAGAAAAAAAACTGGGCTATAAATTTGAGCAAAATCCACAACTACGTGAACTAAACTATAAGGCTCTAGAGAGAGGGGCCGAACTAGTTAAAGAACTGTTAGCCAGTGAATAGTTATGGCTCAAGCAATAGTGTCTTCAGTCACCACTGAGTGGCCCGGTCGATGCGCTTTCGTAAAGAACTAGAGGAGGAGTCTAAATGTTATCCTTAATCGATAAGGCTTGTACCGCCAAGGGAACCAAAGCGATATGGACAGTTTTTCCGCGGCTTTGTAAGGGATGTGGCCTATGTATAGAGAAGTGTCCGGTTAAAACACTTGAATGGTCGAATAATCTTGGTGTTTATGGTACTCCGACACCTCAGATCAAAGAAGAAATTCCTTGCATTGCTTGCAATAACTGTGAGCAGATCTGTCCAGATGCCGCTATTACAGTGATAAAGAATAAATAAGAAATAAAAGATATAGGGTCGAGCCATTTCAACATGGCTCGACCCTTTTGCAACATTACTTTAAGATTAGTCTCATTATAAATGTTCCGATGATCAAAGAACTGCGCTTCGTACATCACTAAAACTTATATTAGTATCTACGGTAAAAGTCCTATTAGATTGAATATCACCACATTTATTGCACTTTCTAAATTTTTCATAGGTCGTACGTTTAACATAAATTTGTTCCACTCGGTTAATTAACGATCGATCGTTACCAATAAAATTACTAGTATTATAGTGCACAATATCACTTCTGTGTACAGGTTTAGGAACGTCCCGAGATTCTATTTCTCTATTATTAAACTCACTTTCTTTAGATCCACACTTTGGACAGATAAAGGGATGTATCTTATTTTTAATATCCGGCCAGGAAATATAGAATAATGGTCCACCAATAAGGCCAACAATGGTAGCTATTGTACCTACAGCTTCTCCAAATATCAACATACCATTTTACTTACTCTACTTACCACTCCCCCATATTCAAACTACATAATCAAAATTGCAACAATAGTCGTTGCAGCTAGTCCTAACATAACAGGAAAGAAATTTTTTCTAGCCAGTTCTATAGGATTAACTCCTGCAATAGCAGCAACGGGAATCAAACCCCAAGGAATAAGAGTACCTCCACCTGTCCATACTCCAGCGATTTGGCCTAAGGCAGCCAAAGTCGCCTTATCTACAGCTATTGCTTTACTAAAAGTGGCCGCTACACTTCCAACCAGAGGCAATGGTGAAAATCCTGAGCCATCCAGACCGACCACCATACCAGTAAATAAATTAACAAGAGCAACAAAGACCTTATTCAACGGAACGGCTTGAGAAAGAGCAATACCGAAGTCCTCTAAAAATCCTGTTGCAGTCTTCAGATCTAGAATGGATTTGGCTAAATCACCTTTACCTAGGAAGAAAAATCCTGCAATAATAATAACTGGAGCAAAAATCTTGATACCAAACATAAACCCATCTCTGATATAGTCAGTAGTTTTCTCTAGTCCATCCCAACCAAACTTTAACATAGTGCCTACTGCTAAAATCAAAACTGCTGTAGCTCCCAAGAGAGCTGTTGCGTCTCCACCTCTTAGCTTTAAAACCCACATTGCAGCAATATCAGCTGCGAAGGCCGACGGTGTAACAATAGCTAAGAAATAAGATACCCCATTAAGATCTCTTGTTACTTCTTTAGATAGGAAAGCTTCACGCTCTGCCATTAATATTTGTGGGTTCTTTTTCATATCTTTCTTTATCATAATAAAGGCAGTAATAGTTGTAACAAGGCCCATGGTAATGATCAGTGGTATACTAGCAGATATTATTGGACCAGGGTCAGTAAAACCAGCTGCTTTCGCGGTAATAGTCGGAGCTCCCTGAATGACATAGTCTGTAGATAAGGCTATACCATGACCAAATAGGTTCATAGCCATTGCCGCACCCATAACTGGAAGTCCCGCTCTAACTGCTACTGGCAACATGATTGCACCAATTAATGCAGTAGCTGGAGATGGCCAAAAGAACCAAGAAGCTAGCAACATGGAAAAACCCAAGACCCAAAAGGCAATATCGGAATTTACCATTAGTCTAGCTGCTGGCCTCATAACTAAGTAGTCGGCTCCTGTCTCGCTAAGCAATTTAGATAAAGCAACAATTAGCGAAATGACTACAATAATACCCCAGAACTCATTACCAGCCACAATCAAAGCATTATACACGGTAGTAATTGACCCAACTATAGTATGCTTGGCTGCAAATCCCACGGTCAGTAAACCTAAGATGCATGGAATAAGGGGGTCTTTACGAAAGGCCATCACGATGATCACAACAAACACCCAAAACAGGAATAACCAATGAACTGAAGTTAACGTAATTGGCATGTGCTTTCCTCCTTAAGTCGTAAGTATTTTTCGACCTGATAATTATTAGCTTTTTTGGGTTTAATAGGCAAGTTCTTTTAGTAAAATTACTCCTTGCAGCAATAAAGATATTTTGTTCAATTATTAACGACAATATTCGCTTAGCTACTTTCTAAAACTCTCTATGACACCTCCTTGTATAAATAATTGTTAAGCAACTCATCATTGATGAGTAGAATAAGTACTTTTCGATTTTACTATCTTTTCTAAATTTTGACAAGATATATTTAAAAATAAAAATAATTTCTGATAAAAAAAGACCATAACGAGTGGTCTAGAAGAAAGTTTCAAACTTTATCTATCTTAAATCTTGAGGTACATCGGGAAATATTGCAAATTCTTCTTCAAACATTCTATTCTTTGCCACTATCTTTTTGTTTTTGCTCATAAGATTTGCGAATACTGTCCTTGGTTAATTGTTCTGTAGGCTGCAAGGACGGTTCATGCCGACAACTGGTCTTATCTACACAAATTTCGTGAATGGGTTTTTTGTAAGTACCCATAATATCACCTCCATTATTAGTTTTTACAATGAAAGAGTATTAATACTTCACTATGTACAAAAATAACTATGAAAATAATCCTCAGCGATGGAATAACCCATAAAAGTAGACAACGGCTAAAAAAGTAGTTGCCATGTATCATGACTATCAATAGGACTAAATAACTAAAGATATGGGATAAAGGTAGCAGGAAAGGTTTAATGTACGGCGAATATTAATATTAAAAATTAAAGATTATATTTTGTTATTGAGTTAAATATGCTCACCCATTAGCAGGTATAAGAATGACCCGAAAAGGTGATTAAATATGTTAAAATCAACTGGAGAATTAGAAACGTATTATGATAAAAAGCTTGTTTGTATTTATTGTAGAGAACCTTTTACTTCATTAAGGATACGTTCTCGTTTCTCTATTCCCTATCAGATTGATAGTGATTTTTGTCCTCATTATAAAAATAAAGATGTTAACCCTTATTACTATTATGTTAATGTTTGCCCAAAATGTGGCTTCGCCTTTTCCGAAGAGTTCTCTGATAAGTTTCCGTTGGGTACTAAAGAACTGATCAAAGTTCAAATCACAGATCAATGGGAAAAACGTGATTATTGTAAGTTTAGAGATGTACGTTTAGCCGTTAATTCTTATAAATTAGCACTTCTTGCTGGTTCTTTAAAAAAGGAAAAGCATGTGGCTTTGGGTGGGTTATGTTTGCGTTTAGCCTGGATCTATCGAATGGGAAAAAATAGCGAACAAGAACAAAGGTTTCTTAGTTTGGCCTTAAAAGAGTTTGAAGAGTCTTTCTTGAGTTCGGATTATATCGGCTCATCCATGTCCGATTTGAAAATGTTATTTATTTGCGGTGAATTACATCGTCGATTAGGTGATTTTGATAAAGCCATTTTATATTTTGCCAAGATAATTGAGCATCCTCAACGTGATGAGGAACGAAAAATGCTAAACATGGCTAGGGAACAATGGAGAATTACTGTTGAAGAGAATAGAGATAAAAAGAACAAAAAGACTTAATCAACTAAGACTTACGCCACTGGCTTGGTGCAAGCCAAGTTTTCTTTACATCAAAATATGATATAATAAAGAATCGAGCATCTCGAGTGAGGGTAACTGTCCCGAATGAAGGATGCATTTTTATACTATTGTAAAGTAATAATTCTGGTGATCATTTGGGAAACAATGCTCTGACATGGTGAAACAAAGAAAAACATATTCAGGTATAAGGGGGCACATTATTGGAATTCTCACATATTATTGCTAAGGAATTAGGTTTAAAAGCAGGTCAAGTCAACGAAACGATTGCCCTTTTAGACGCTGACAATACCATACCTTTTATTGCCCGTTACCGTAAAGAGGTAACGGGAGAACTTGATGAGAATGTTTTGCGTAGTATTGTTGAGAGGTTAGATTATTTACGCCATTTGGATCAGCGTAAAACTGAGGTTCTCCGATTAATTGACGAACAAGGTAAACTTACCGAGGACTTACAGACCAAGATACTGGCAGCAACTGTCTTACAAGAGGTAGAAGATATTTATCGTCCTTATAAACAGAAACGCCGAACAAGAGCTACCATTGCCAAAGAAAAAGGGCTCGAACCCTTAGCACTTTGGATCCTTTCCCAACCACTTAACGGAAATCCTGAGGAAGAAGCACAAAACTATATTTCTCCCGATCTTGGCGTGGAATCAATTGTGGAGGCACTAGCTGGAGCAAGTGATATTATTGCTGAGATCATTTCAGATGATGCAACGATACGTAAACAACTTAGAGTTTTAACCATTCGTCTTGCTAATGTAGTAGCAGTTGGGAAGAAAACTCAAGAACGTTCCCCCTATGAAATGTATTATGACTATAAGGAACCCTTGCGCCAAATCCCACCGCATCGGATTTTAGCTCTTAATAGGGGAGAAAAAGAAGAAGTTCTAGCAGTTAAGATAGAGGTCCCTATCTTAGAAATGATCAAAGTTATAGAACGCCACTATCTAAAAACAGGACCTTGTGTTGATATAATGCGTGGGGCAGCTGAGGATGCTTATAAACGTCTGATCGCTTCATCTCTAGAACGTGAACTACGTGGAGAGTTTTCGGCGCGGGCTGAAGAACAAGCCATTAAAGTTTTTGCCACTAATTTGCGTCAACTTCTTCTGCAACCCCCTGTACGTGGTAAAGTGGTATTAGGGTTAGATCCAGGTTTTCGTACGGGGTGTAAATGGGCTGTCGTTGATGATACCGGTAATTTACTTCAAGTCGGGGTCATTTATCCGCACCCACCGCAGAATAAGAGAAGCGAGGCCAAAGCTAGTTTAGTAAAAGTCATCAAGGAATATAGCGTAAACTTAATCGCCATAGGTAATGGAACAGCTTCTAGAGAGAGTGAAGAGGTTGTTGCAGAATTAATCAACGATCAGGGTTTAGCAGTAGAATATATCTTAGTTAGTGAAGCAGGGGCTTCGGTATATTCAGCCTCGAAATTGGCGGGCGATGAGTTTCCAGACTTCGATCTATCGTTACGCAGTGCTGTTTCTATCGCCAGACGTTTACAAGATCCTTTAGCAGAACTCGTTAAAATTGAACCTAAAGCCGTTGGGGTTGGTCAGTATCAACATGATGTTCAGCCCAAACGTTTAGAAGAGTCTTTACACGGAGTAGTGGAATCTTGTGTAAATTCTGTGGGCGTAGATCTAAATACGGCATCAACTTCGCTATTACAGTATGTTGCCGGATTAAAACCTGCGATAGCTAAAAATATAATCGCCTGGCGTAAAGAAAATGGGAAATTCCAGCGGCGAGACCAGTTAAAAAAAATACCTCGCCTTGGTGAACAAACTTACATCCAATGTGCAGGCTTTATTCGTTTACCGGAGGGAGAGAATCCTTTGGAAAATACGCCTGTCCATCCGGAGTCCTATGAATTAGCCAAGAAGATTCTTAAAAAAGCTGGCTATAAACCTGAAGATTTACGAACCTGTTCTATGGAAATTCAAGAGACTTTAGCTGTACTTGAGCCCGAGCACCTTGCGATCGAATTCGGGGCAGGACTTCCGACAATACGTGATATTTTATTCTCTTTACAACGCCCAGGTCGGGATCCACGGGAAGATTTACCACGTCCCTTACTACGAAGAGATGTTACTCACTTGGAAGACATTAGTGAAGGCATGTTATTAGAAGGGACGGTGCGAAACGTCGTGGACTTCGGAGCTTTCGTTGATATTGGGGTTAAACATGATGGTTTAGTTCATATCTCACAACTAAGCCAAAAATTTATTCGACATCCGATGGAGGTTGTGGCCGTCGGAGATATTGTTAAAGTACGAGTTATCGGCATTGATAAAGGTCGTGAACGGCTGAGCCTATCTATGCGTGATATTTTAGATAGTTAAGTCGATGAATTTAAAATTTAACACCATAAAGCCAAACCAGCAAGATTTAAAGGGCGTGAGCGCGGTTCTTTTCTCGGCAACCTGTTTTGCTGCCACCTCAATTTTACTGAAAATTGCCTATCGTCTGGGGCTTTCCCCAGTTCAAGCTTTAGCTATGCAATCTTGGCTTGCCTCTCTTTTACTTTTAGCTTATGTAGTTTATCAAAAGAATTGGACTATATTTATCCTTAACAAACGTACGCTTGGGATTTTGGCATTTCAAGGTTTAGTAGGTAGTTTGGGAACAAGTATGGTATATGCGTACTCCTTACTATATTTACCCGTCTCCGTAGCAATTCTTCTCCTCTACCTCTATCCGGTTCTCGTCTTGGGTGCTGGAGCTATGCTTTGGCAAAAGCGCATTAGCAGCAAGGAGATATTTGCTTTACTCTTGACGTTATCTGGAACATTCTTAGCAAGTGGTGTTCTAGTTGGAGTAGGAAACATTCCTTTAAAGGGTATAGTATTGGGACTAGTTGCGGCTATTTGTTATGCAATCTTTAATCTAACAGGTGAAATGGTCTTAAAACATGTATCTCCTTTTGTAGCCATGAGTTTTACTCAATGGTTTTCTTCCCTTGGTTTAATCTTTTTATTGCGGGAGAAAACTCTGCAAATTCCTTGGCAAAGTACAACAGTTTGGGTTTTGGGGTTGACGTTAGCAACGGTAGCTTCAATCTTACCTTTTTATTTTATTTTGGTGGGAATAAACTATATTGGCTCTGATAAAGCGGCAATCTTAAGTACGTTTGAATTACCCATGACCTTCGTTTTAGCAGCTCTTCTTCTCCACGAATTTCCAGAATGGAAACAATGGGTGGGTGGTGGCTTAGTTTTAGCAGGTATTATTCTTTTAAACTGGAGGGGTAGAAGTGAAAAAAATCAAACAAAGTAAGCAATCAAATAAAATTTTACTTAAAGATGGCCGTATAAAGACGATGACCGGGCAGGAATTTGTCGGAAGTATTCTTATTGAAGGAACAAAGATTATAGCGTTGGGTGAACAATTAGAAGTTCCAACCAACGCTAGGGTAATAGAAGCCGAAGGGAATTGGATTTTGCCTGGATTTATTGATGCCCATTGTCATGTCGGAATTGGGGAAGAAATCTATCGCTTGGATGGAGACGATGTCAATGAGATGACTGATCCTTTAACACCTGAAGCTAGGGCCATTGATGGAATCAATCCTGAGGACGAGGGGTTTAGGGATGCTCGCCAAGGGGGAGTGACTGCAGTTTTTACCGGTCCGGGAAGCGGAAATGTGATCGGGGGAACTGGAGTTGTTCTTAAAACAGCTGGAAAAATTGTGGATAAAATGCTTTTACGTGATCCGGCAGGGCTTAAAGTAGCCTTTGGGGAAAATCCTAAATCAGTCTATGGCGAACAAAAGAAAATGCCTATGACTCGCATGGGTATCGCTTCTCTTTTAAGGCAGGCTCTAATAGATGCTCAGACCTATCAAGAAAATATCGTTCTGGGAAAAAGTGATTCTGATAAAAAACCAGAGCGTGATTTAGGGTTGGAAACTCTGAATTTGGTACTTGAGCATAAGATTCCTTTACGTGCTCATGCCCATCGTACGGACGATATCATGACAGCGATCCGCATTGCTCGAGAATTTAAGGTAGATTTGGTGATTGAACACTGTACAGAAGGACACAAGATTGCTGAAGAGTTAGCTGAATATGGTTATCCAGTGGTCGTTGGACCTTCCTTGGTTAATCGTGCTAAGGTTGAATTAAAAGATAAAACATTCAAAACACCCGGAATATTAGCTAATGCGGGTGTTAAAGTGGCTATTATGACAGATCATTCAGTAACCCCAATTGAACAGTTACCTTTATGTGCTGCTTTAGCAGTCAAAGATGGTATGAGTGTGGAAGATGCTTTAAAGGCAATTACAATCAATCCAGCAGAAATTCTGGGAGTTGCAGATCGAATTGGCTCTCTGGAGGTTGGTAAAGATGCCGATATCGTCATTTGGAGTGAGCATCCGTTTTCTTTAATGGCTCGCCCGGTTTATGTCTTGATTGATGGAAAAGTTGTTAGGCCGGAGGGCTATATAAATTCATAATTTATAATGCTTAATTTATTATCAAGACTTAATCAATTATTATCTAGACTTAATCAATTCATAATTAATTTAGCACTCAAACTAAACACTAATTCATAATAAAGTTGCATTCTACATTCTGCATTAATATTGGTGCATTATCATTAATAATTATGCATTCTGCATTGTGAATTGTGCATTAATCATATGGGGGAATAAGGTTACTATGAAGTTCAGCGTCTGGAGTAGGGATGCTCAAGAAACTAATCTGTGGGGACAACAGCTAGGTAAGCTTCTGCGTGGGGGCGACGTAGTTTGTCTCTTAGGTAACTTAGGTGCCGGCAAAACTGCTTTAGCCCAGGGAGTGGGTCAGGCCTTGAAAGTGCCTTCTCCATTGACTAGCCCGACATTTATCTTGATACAGGAATATCGTGGCGAGATCGAAGAAAATGAAACACGACTAATTCATATGGATCTCTATCGCTTACAACAACCTGAGGAGGTTGAAGTGATTGGAGTTACCGATTACTTTCAAAAAGAAGCAATTTGTCTGATAGAATGGCCGGAAATAGCTCAAGATTACCTTCCGGATGATTTTCTTGAAGTTGAGATTGAGGGGAATGGTGAGATGCCGCGCAAGCTAACCTTTCAGGCTAATACGGGGGATTGGGAACAGCGTTTTCAAGGTTTTGACTATTAAGGTTAGGAGATCAAAAATCAATGAAATATCTCTGTATTGATACCACTACGAAAGTGACAGCTTTGGCGCTTGCCGAGGACGATCACTTAGTAGCGGAAGGATTTTTACATACGACCAGGAATCATTCCGAACGATTAATCCCTATGTTGGATCAACTATTAGGGGCTTCAGCTTGGCGTCTTAAGGATTTAGACTTGATTGGAGTCGTACGCGGACCTGGTTCCTTCACAGGGATCAGGATTGGAATAGCAACTGCCCAGGGTTTAGCCCAAGTTTTAAAAATACCTTTGCTTAGCGTATTATCTCTTAAAGCCTTAGCTTGGGCGGGTTATGGTCGTAACGGGGATATTGTGCCTATTTTAGATGCTCGTAAAAACGAATGGTATACAGCAAGATATACTTGGAGAACAGGTCGGGAACACGTAGAATGTCTTGATCAACCCTGCGCAGTGAAACCGAGCCATTGGTTAGAAAAATTAGCCGAATTACAAAGACCGATCTGGTTTGCCGGAGATGCTGTTGCTAATGCTAAAGAAATTATAGTGCGCGGTCTAGGAGAAAGAGCTTGTTTTTTACCTGAATATGAAGGTCTACCCCGTGGGGCTTACATTGCAAAGGCAGTAAGAGAAAAATGGCTTGACAAACCAGAAGGAGAATTAGTTGAGCCTTATTATATCCGTCTTTCAGAAGCTGAGGTTACTTGGGCTAAAAGACGACAAGAGTGGAGGGAAGAGATCGATGGGGGATGAGAGCATTCGTCCGATGCGAATTGAGGACTTAAAGGCTGTTCTCGCTATCGAACGGGTATCCTTTTCAACTCCTTGGTCGATTCAGTCTTTCACAGCAGAATTGCGGGATAATGAATATGCTCGCTATTTTTGTCTGGTAGTTGATGAACAAGTGATTGGCTATATGGGTTTATGGTATATTTTGGACGAAGGACATATTACGAATATTGCTATTGCTCCGGAATACCGGTGTAAGGGTTTAGGAGAGTCTCTTATACGTTCAGTCATGAAAATAATGATAAGTAACGGCATGGAACGGATGACTCTGGAAGTACGAGTATCTAATCTTGCGGCACGAAACCTCTATAAGCGCCTAGGTTTTGTAACTGCGGGTGTTCGCAAAGGTTATTATGCTGATAACCGAGAAGATGCTCTAATAATGTGGGCAGAGCTTGAGAAAACTAAGTTTTGCGCGAAGCTTAGTTGCACTGAAAAATATTGACACTGATATTAAGGATATGATTCCTCTGTATTAAGAGGCATTATAACGTCCGAGAGCTAGATATAGTTGTACCTAAAACTGTTACCACTAGTAATAGTATTTTAGTTGAAATGTAAAATAGGGTTTCTTTACGGAATCATGATATATAAAAAAACTAAGTCTGGAAGTGAACTCTAAGTGGGGGTCAAAACCAAAAATAAACTCCATATTTTAGGGATAGAAACAAGCTGTGACGAAACTTCTGCAGCGGTTTTATTGAATGGTACCGATTTACTAAGTCATATTATTGCTTCACAAATTACAACTCATCAAAAATATGGGGGAGTTGTACCGGAAATTGCCTCCAGGGAGCATTCAATACATTGGCAAAGAGTAATAGAACAAGCCCTTGACGAGGCTAAACTTGATTACTCTGACCTCTCAGCAATTGCCGTGACCTATGGACCTGGGTTGGTCGGTTCCTTGTTAGTTGGTGTTTCCGCTGCTAAAGCTTTAGCCTATGCCTTAGGTATTCCTTTGATTGGAGTAAATCATCTGGAAGGCCATATTTATGCCAACTTTCTACATACGCCTGATTTGGAATTTCCCTTGTTAGCCTTGTTAGTTTCAGGGGGGCATACTCATTTAGTTCTTCTAAGAGGACATGGAGACTACCAAGTTTTGGGTCAAACAAGAGACGATGCCTCCGGTGAAGCTTTGGATAAAGTGGCAAGGGTTCTTGGTTTAGGTTACCCTGGAGGACCACAGATCCAAAATAAAGCAAGGGATGGAGATGCCAAAGCCTTTAATTTTCCGCGGGCCATGTTAGAACCTGGTAGTTTGGATTTTAGCTTTAGTGGAATGAAATCGGCAGTCTTAAATACGTTGAATTCTGCCCAGATGAAAGGGCAGGAATTAAACGTAGCTGATTTAGCAGCATCCTTTCAGCAAGCAGTCGTCGATGTTTTAGTTCGCAAAACTATAATGGCTCTAAAACAAACTGGGGTAAAAACTCTTTTACTCGCAGGAGGTGTTGCGGCCAATGAATTACTTAGGGACACTCTTACTCTGGAATTACATCGGCACCAGGTGCGTTTAGTATATCCACCGCCTCTTTATTGCACGGACAATGGCGCGATGATTGCCACTGCAGGACATTACCGTTATCTAGCTGGAGATTTTGCTCCATGGACTCTTAATGCTGTACCTGGATTAAATATAGTCTAATACTTAAAGACAAAGGCGGAGATATCCACTGTCGAATTTATGGCAGATGATATCCCGCAATTTTAATTTATAAAGCAAAATAATATAGAAAGATACATTATGAGAAAAATTATTCTAAATGTTGATAATTTAGAAGGGATTAATGAAAGTGTATAGAAATTAATTACCATAAGATACTCTTAGTTATACTTATGCTACCCAAGAATTTTATTTTCTGACAGGAACAAGAGAAAGGGGTGAGCTAATTGTCGGTATTTGTACAAAACGTGAATAGTACAGAACTTCGGATTAGTTTCAGTGGATCCTTTTCGCTAGAACAAGTGAATAAAATAAAGACAAGGCGTGTTTCAAAAATGAGCAATTTCACCTTACAGTTTATAGAGCAACAAAAAAAAGACACACTTAAATAAGGAGCTACTGCACCCCCATTTTATCTTTCAAATTCATGGTTCGATG
>ORJL011431788.1_pt1 | contig 18681 bp, 21 predicted proteins | sample 1779941 | NCBI WGS metagenome assembly ORJL01 (sample SAMEA104232317, study PRJEB22302) | groundwater metagenome | biome: forest; feature: aquifer; material: groundwater | place: USA | collected 2011-08-07 | depth 5.8 m | reverse complement strand
TTGCTCTCGAACATCCTGAACCTGCCGTCATCAATAGCCGGGACTTTCCCCACCGGATTGACTGCCAGAAATTCCGGCTTCAAATGTTCGCCGGCGCGCAGGTCGACGCGCTTGTATTCATATTTAATGCCGATGCCGTTGGCGGCAAATCTCACCTTATTCGATGGTGCCGACAGGTCACTTCCGTAAATGGTCAACATAACAACCTCGCTTTCCTCTTGATGTTCAATGATGCCGCGCAACCTCTGCGCCGTTTCTCTGTTCTCCTTTTTATACCACTTCCCGAAGGAGCTTAACGATTCCCTGGTCGAGCTTTCCCGCGAACTCTTCAGCCAATATCCGGAAGGCTTCCGCTTTACCCAAGGCCTTGCGGTAAGGGCGGTCGGTCGTCAAGGCGTCGTAAATATCCGCGACCGTCATGATCCTGGTCAGCAAAGAGATCTCTTCCCCTTTTAACCCGTCGGGATATCCGCTGCCATCAAGCATCTCGTGGTGATGGCGCACGATATCGCACAGGCTCCGCAACGAACGGATCGGCAGGATGATCCCTTCACCGATCACGGTATGTTTTTTCATGACCTCGCGTTCTTCTTCGGAAAGCTTGCTGGGCTTGCGCAGTACTTCGTCGAGAATGCCGATCTTCCCGATGTCATGAAGCCGCGCGGAATCCCGCAGGATGGAACGCTGTTCTTCGCTCAGGTCCATTTTCTCGGAGATCCTTTGCGCGTAAAGCGCCACGCGGTCAAGATGCCCGCGGGAATACTGGTCCTTGGCCTCCACCGCAAGCGCCAAAGCCGAGATCGTTTCAAAATAAGTTTTTTCGGCATCCGCGTTAAGCTGTGAGTTCTCGATAGCGACCGCCGTCTGCAGGGCAATGCTGGAGAGAAGGTTGATCTCTTCTTTCCTTAACCGTCCCTCTTCGCGGCCGCTGATAGTGATCACCCCCAGCACCCGGTCGTGGGAAAGCAGCGGCGCGCAAAGAAGCGGCGTGGGGAAGAAAATCCTTTGCAAATGGCCTTCGACCTCTCCGGCTTCGAAATGCGTGATGATCCCGGCCTTTTTCCTCTCGATGATAGAACGAAAACTCCCCTTTTTCACGCTAAAACGATGCGCGATGCCTTTTTCATCAGTGCCAAAAGCCACCTTGATCGCCAGGTGCTCCTGTTTTTCATCCAGGAGCAACAGCACTCCTTCTTTAGCGTTGAGGCCATTGGCGACCGTCTCAACGATAAGCTCCAGGAAGCTGTCGATATTCTGGTTCGAGGAAAGCCCTTTGCCGACCTTGCGCAACACCGAATGTAATGTCCTTTTAGTCAGCTCGAGGCGCTGGACGTTCTCTTCAAGTTGGTGGATGACCTCATCAAAGGTATCAGCGAGGATCGCGATCTCGTTCTTGCCCGCGGTGATCTCCTCAAACCGCTCCTTGCCCAGAAGCTGGCCCAGCGTTTGGGTATGGACCTTGACCACGTTGACCAAGTCCTTCAAGACGACCCTCATGCCCCAATAGGCGATCACGATCCCGATGACCATCAAAAAAAAAGCGACAACAAAATTGTTGTCGGTCAACCCCAAATCCTGCAGTTGGTTATAAAACGAAAAAACCAGAACGAACGGAAGAAAGGAAAGAGCAAAGAATAAAATAGAGAACCGGCGCAGGATAATGCTGTTTTCAAGCGGAGATTTTTTATTTTTCTGGGTCATATCTGTTTATCGATATCCAGGGCGCGCATGATCCGCGGATACCCAAAATTTACTATACTCTCCAACCCCGTTGATTTCAACCTCCATTATGACCAATTGCCGGAGGTGCCCAGGGGCCGATGAGCCTGGTAAAATATTCCGGAACGGGCGCCACAAAGGTTAACCGCTTGCCATTAAAAGGATGCGTAAAAGAAATCGACCAGGAATGGAGCGCCAAACGTTTATGCCCGGAATCGCTCTTGCCGTATTTGTCATCGCCGACGACCGGATGCCCCTGCTCGGCCAAATGGACGCGGATCTGATTTTTCCGTCCGGTCAAAAGGTCGACTTTCAATAAACTAAAATCCCCTGTTTCCTTAATGACTGTATACGCGGTGTGGGCCAGTTTGCCTTTGGCGCTGTCAGAGGTCGAGCGCACCACATAATCCTCATCTTCGACAAGATGGCTCGAGATCGTTCCCGCCTTTTTCGCGAGACGGCCATGGACGACCGCGTAATAGATCTTTTTTGTCGTCGTCCAATTGTCCTTTAAAAAAGTTTGGGCTTGTTCGGTCCTGGCGAAGATCATGACCCCGGAGGTGGCCTGGTCAAGGCGATGGACGACAAAAACGCATTTTCGGGAGCGGGCATTGCCTTTACGGACATATGTATTGAGAGCGGCGTGGATGGTATCTTCTTTATTCCACAGCGCGGCGACCGCCAAAGACCCGGCGGCCTTATTGCCGACGATAACGTCCTTGTCCTCGTAAAGAATTTCGAAACCTTTGGGCTGGTGTTTCCGGGACATTTTTTTAAACTAATCCATAGCCGGGCGTTTGTCAATATGTTTGGGGTATGTTTGAGTGATAGAAATTTAAAAGATTATCTTGGTTTCCCGGCAAAGTGATGTATCATTAAGTTAAACAGGAGATCGGCACAGCGGCTGTACTGGTGTCCAGCCCGAAGCGGTCCCAAGATCAAGGAGATGATATGAGTTTTGACAGAGAAGGTGGTGGCAGAGGTGGTTTCGGTGGTGGACGTCCGAGGGAATTTCACAAAGCGGTCTGTTCGGACTGCAAACAGGAATGCGAGGTCCCCTTCAAGCCGAGCGGTGACCGTCCGATCTACTGCAAGAGTTGCTACGCCAAGCGCAAGGACAGCGGCCGCTAGACGTAAAAAAAATACCGATAAAAAAAGCCCGACAGGAATATTCCTGCCGGGCTTTTCTATTGCTTTACTGCTTACGCCTTTACGACGTTTTGGGCTTGGTCACCTTTAGGTCCATTAGTGATCTCGAACTCAACTTCTTGTCCTTCTGCTAATGATTTGTAGCCTTCACCCTGGATCGCGCTGTGATGTACGAATACATCCTTGCCGTTTTCCGGAGTAATGAAGCCGAAACCTTTTTGGTCGCTAAACCATTTTACTTTTCCTCTTGCCATAACTGTGTTACCTCCTTTTTCAAGATTTGAGTAAAATGGCGGCTTAATATTGCTCTTGCCCCCTGGCTGATCCGCTTCGCGGATCAAAACGCCTGGGGTTATTTACGCTCCAGAGATCTGGAGCGTAAATAAAAAAAGCCGCAAAGTAATTACCTTCTACCTTGCGGTCTAAGATCACTTCTGCTTCTTGAACGTTTTTACTCGAGAGTGAGTATGCACTATTCCCGTGTTTTTGTCAACTACTATTTCAGGCGCCAACATACGGATGCTCCCGCCCGATATTTACTTAACCCCTGCTTCCCCACGTTGTGCGCGTCATTTTGTACGCGTAGATATAGTGCGGCCGGAGATCTTTCCCAACCGGCCCGCCCTTGCAACCTTTCTTCAAAAAAGCAGCCTCAATGTCCCTGGCGCTCGATTCCGAACCAGCCTCCCGAAAAAACCAGCCGCCGCCCTGTTCATCGACATTGTGGCCTTCGAACAAACGCTCCTGCGGGTCCGCCGCGACCCCGACATACCAGGTCGAATAACTACCGCCGCCCTTGCGGATAACACTTTCCATCTCTTCTTCAATGCTCATGTATTCCTCCAGTGCGCAACTGAAGAACATTGTACTCCTAATTGGCGGCAAAAGTAAACTATTACGGCTCGAGGCGGGAGGGGCGGATAAAGGTACGCTTTATTTTTTCCTACCATTCCTGCATCCAGATCCGCCGATAAGATCACTTGTATACCGCGTCGTTGATGCCTTCGGCCACGTCCTTAAGGACCCCCGTTGTCTTATCATAGGCCTTCTGCACGGCGTTTTTAGTGTTCTCAGCGGCATCTTCCCTTTCCTTCTGAGAACAACCGGCCACACCATAAAGAAAAAGACACAACAACAGCGCGCGGAAATAAACAAATGATAGAGACCTCATTGTTGGACCTGCTCAAAAAATACCGGGATCTCCTCGCTGTTTTCAAGCCGCGACAATGTTAAACGCTTGTCGGAGAAACTGAAATCGCGGCTGGTTTCCTGGTGGATGATCCCCTCGATCTGTGCCGGTGTCGTAGTTTTCGGATCAAAGCGCACGGTACGGATATTATCGTAATCAAGCCCGCGAGCGCTTTTCGCCGGAAGATAAATTGCGCCGGTTGAAAAATCAACGGCGAAGGCGATGATGCCGGGAATGAGTCCGGCCAAGAGCCAAAACCCGTCGAGCAGCGCCACCCCGACATCGACACGGCCGACCTTCTGGTTCCGACGCTCGGGATAAAGGATCGTCCCGCACGAGACGAGCTGGAACGAAAGCAAAATGATCATAAAATGCCTGAAGATCCGTGACAAGTTCATGCCTTCTCCTGTTTTTTCATTCCACCGGATCATGCCGCCAATGACGGTGGCGACCAACGACATCCCGTGGCGATCGGATATTTTCCTCATGAGCGTGGTCTCATTTTTACCAGCGTGGCGATGGCGATCACACTCCAAACGATCTCCAGCGCGACCGCCGCCCAGACCTTAAGATAAAATACATTTATGCCTACAGCGATGGAGCCGATGAGGTTCATCACCTGATACTTGCGTCCGGACGGATCAAGCTTTTGGTTGGATACCAGATAATACGCCCAGACGATCAACACCGTCCCGATCCACCCGGAAATATGAATAAATACTTCCATCAATGGCCTCCATTACAACCTCACTTTCCTGTTTTGTTCACTAACCCAGATCGAACAACAAAAACTCCGAACCTTTCTGGGCCGCAAAGCGCAGCAGCGGTTCATCCTCGACCGCGGCGCCGTCGCCTTCTTTGAGCAAAACGTCATTGATCTTTATCTGGCCGTTTTTGACCTGCACCCACGCGCCGCGGCCTTTTTTCAATTGGTGTGTGACCTCTTTGCCTTTGTCCAGCGCGCAATCATAGAGCGTGACGTCCTGGTGGACGGTGACCGATCCTTCCCTGCCATCCTGTGATGCGACCAGCCGCAGATTATTTTTCTTTTCCGCGACGGGGAAGGATTTTTGTTCGTAACTTGGCGTCGATCCTTTTTGCGACGGCAGGATCCAGATCTGGTATAAATGCACCGGCTCTTGGGCGGAATGGTTGAATTCGCTGTGCTTGACACCCGTGCCCGCGGACATGCGCTGGACCTCACCCGGCCGGATGACCGAGGATGTGCCCATGCTGTCTTTGTGCGCCAGGGCGCCGGCTAAAACGATCGTGATGATCTCCATGTCACGGTGAGGATGCGTGTCGAATCCGCGGCCCGGCGCCACGCGGTCTTCATTGATGACCCGCAGCGTTCGGAACCCCATCTGGGAAGGGTCATAATAATCGGCAAAGGAAAACGTGTGGTAAGTATCCAGCCAGCCGTGGTCCGCGTGGCCGCGCTCCTTACTCGCCCTGACTTTTATATTGGATGGACCGGAAACTTTAGGCATCATGTTCTTCCTGTTTCTAAAACTTTTTTTAGCGTCGCAAGGTCCTGCTGTACCAAACGCATATCTTCATTAAATCGTTCGTCCGACATTTCAGGGGTCTTAAGAAGCGTGAATAATACTTCGGTCCCGGAACCATTGGGTATAACGCGCATGGGGACATGTACAGCAGGCCCCTGCGCGGGGATAACATCGTGATCGACCACACCGAAACTATTCTTGGGAGCCAAACGGATCGTCACCGGGCCTTGCGGGGTTTCTACAAGCCAACCGTCTTTCGATTGTTTTGCCGACAGACAAAACGCCGGCGCCCACTTCGGCAAATTCGCTCCGCTGGAAACAAAGTCATAGACCTTTTGCGGAGCAACACCAATCGAAACGGTTAAGGTCCGGGACATCAATACTGTCATCACATTCCCCTTTCAATCATTCTTAGGGAAAACATTATATCACAAAGATCTTTCCGGAACGTAATCCGGTTCGCTGAAAGACGTCACTAGGGATGAACGATACGAGAACTTACGTTTCCAGGACTTTTTCAATGCGCCGGTCGGGGATGATCCACATGACCGCCACCCAGGCGTAGATGGCACAAGCGGCCAAAGGGCTTACCCGGGAAACCGCGATGGCGATGAGATAAAATACGATCGACATCTTTCCCTTGCGGTCCGAACCGATGGCGCGCGCCAGGGTGGAATCACGGCCGTGATGGCCTATCAGGGCGCGCACCAGGATAAAATACGCGCACGCCGCCGCCAAAAGGACAAAACCATAGAGAGCGACGGGCACAGCGGCGAAAATGTTCTCCCCCATCCACGCCGTCGTAAAAGGCACTAATGACAACCAGAACAACAAATGTAGATTGGCCCAAAGGATGGAGCCGTTGACCTGTTTGGCCGCCTGCAGCAGATGATGGTGATTGCTCCAGTAGATCGCCAGATAAGCGAAACTCATTACGTAACTTAAAAACGCCGGGATGACCGGCTTCAACGCCGCCAGATCAGCCCCGGCCCCGTGCGGCACCTTCATCTCCAGCACCATGATGGTGATGATGATGGCGATCACGCCGTCGCTAAAAGCTTCCAGCCGTCCTTTATGCATGCCCTTCCTTTTTGTGATTAAGTATTGTGTCCCCGTTTTAAAACGTTTTTGTCTAAAGAAGCGTACGTTTTCTGGGACTTGTAAACGACCACGGCCAAAGCGACGCAAGAGAACAGAACGATGAACGGAAAACCCGCGACGAACAGCCCTGTGCCGAAAATGGTCAGCGCCGTATTAAGGACGATCAAAAAACAGCGGGCCTCGGCGACACCCACGCGGCTAAAGCTTATCTTAAACTCGCCGGTTATGGAAAAATCCAGCAGAGTATGGATCATAAACCCGCCGGAAACGGCCAGACACAATAACACCAAGAGAAGATACGTTGGCGGCAACAGGAACGAATACCCGACAATGATCGCGCACGTAAAAACATAGTCGAGAAAATGGTCCATATAAAAACCCCATTTGATCAAACCCTCGTTCCGTTGGCGGCCGACCTCCCCGTCGAGCATGTCCGTGACATGCTGAACGAATATACACGCGCTAAAGCCCCACAACCACTGGATATTCCCGGCGGCCAGCCAGCCAAAAAAGACGACCAGAACGGCCCACAAGAAAGTCAGCAGCGTCAATGGGGCCGTGCCCATCCACGAAGGAACGAGCGGCAAAAAGATCGCGATCAGTTTCTTCTCATAACCGCGCAGAAAATGGTCCAGATGCTTTTGGTCACCGGTGAAATGTTCGCCCATTTAAGTCACCTCCAGATCAACGATTAACGGTAAATGATCAGAAGCCAGTTTATCCAATCTGGTATTGGGAACTTCAATGGCAGAAACTTTTATACCCGGACTGACAAAAACATGGTCAATGCGCCCGATGGGGTAGCGCCCGAACCAGGTCGCCAGCGGACGATGCTCCTCCAAAACGCGTTGGACGTCGCGCAATTTACCGTTGAGCGTGCGCCAGGGGTTTGTGTTGGGCAGAGTATTAAAATCCCCGCAGAGGATCACAGGCTCGGCGCAGCGCGGATGCGCGAGCCATTCGGACCCGATCAACGCCTTCGCCTGATGCCGACATTCAGGGCCATAAAAACTTAAATGCGCGTTGATGACCTGCACATGAACATTGCCGACCTTAACCGATACCCACACCGCCCCGCGCGGTTCCAGCTTCAACCGGCTCTCGAGCATGGGTAATTTCATCGCACGGACCAATTCCACGGGATAACGGCTCAAAACAGCGTTCCCGTACCTCTCTTCCGCGACCTCAATGGCGGGATGAAAGTGGTAGAGCATTTCCAGTTCTTTGGCGATCAAGTGCGGCTGATCGGCCTCGCCGGTACGTTTGCGGCCGATATCCAGCTCTTGCAGCGCCACGATATCCGGCTGGTAGCGTCCAATAACGCGGGCGATGCGTTTGGGGGAATGTCTCCCGTCGATCCCGACGCAACTGTGGACATTGTACGTCATGATCCGGATGGCCGTCACGCCTTCCTTGACTTTCTTTTGGGAATGTCCCAAAAAACTCCGGCCATCGTTGGGAGCCTGGGTCAAGTTCAGCGCCGCCTCCCGCAGGTCCATGATCTTCAAATACGCCCGCGGCTGCGCGGGAGCGACCGCGTGAAAAGGCAACAACGCGAACGCGCCGGTCTCCACTTCCCCCGGCCCGGCGTGGGCACCGTTCTCGAACGGAAAACTGAAATTCTTTCCATTGACGTTCCACCCGGAGATCGTGAACGTCCCGGCGTTGGGATGATGACACAGCGCGACCAAGTCCGTGACGACATCATCAAAAAACGGATGCTCGGGATCGATGACCTCCTTGGCCTGTTCGGGCAAAACGAATTCTCCTTTTTCGTTCCAGGCGCGAAGCTTGTGACCCCCTTCCGGCATCAGGACCAAGGGGATCTTCGCCGACTTGACGAGCTCTTTGGCAAAGGCAATCTTTTCATCCGCGCTCAATTGCCGAAAGACGTAAACGCCTCCCAGCGGCCCCATCGCGGCGACCACCACCTCACGCCCCGCGGCGGAAAGCTGTTCCTGGTCCATCGACCACATCTCCTCGACCCATTTGCCCAAATAACGGGCCCGCTGCAATTGAATACCATTTTGCCGCGTTCTTTCCGAATTTGCGACGCTTATGACAGATGATCTGTCCTTTACGAACAGATCGTAAAAGACCTCTTCCACGGCCTGATCCACCGTCTTACCGTGGTGTCCTACATAGGGAACCGTGGCTTCCTGGCCGTGGTCCGAATAGATCCACACGTCGTAATGGCGCCGGGTCGAATGGAGCGCCGCGGAATAAATCCGGGAAATCGCCTTGTCGATCCCCTTGAGCGCCCAATGGGCGGTCTGAGAACCGGGTCCGCGGCGGTGCGCCTGTTCGTCATAGCCGATAAAATTAAGATGGATGATCGGCAACCCACGAGTGACATCGACGATGGCGCCGAGCGCGATCAATTCGCGCAGTAATATGCAGAGAAAGACCCGCAGCGGGATAAATTTGAACTCCACGATCATATCTTCTTTCTTTAATAACCCGTAAACAAAGTCCATTAACGCTAAAACGGTTTCCCAGAGGCACAGAACGGTCATCCGCACCGCGGCGATAAAATGGGTCAAGACAAGTAAAATAAAATTTAACGGGTTCACCTCTTTCCAGATCTGGTCCCACCCCAAAGAACCGGCGCAAAAATGGGCCTCGCGCGCGCCGGCGTTATAGATATTCGAGTAGGAACTCCCCCCGTCCAGAAGTCCTTTGCCGTGGGCGGCCAACCGCCGCTCGATCTCCCGGACGGATTCACCGTCGAACATGCGAAAGACCTTTTGGGTTTCACGGTCAAAAAAGAAAAAAGACGGCACGGCCTGTTTGATGCCATAGAATAATTCGCCCTGCACGGCCGGTGTTGTTGACGGCAATCCCGGATAAAGAGAATGAAGGTGATATTTTTCCTTCCTGATCAAACTCTTCAAAAACGGCATTTCATTGCGGTCCAGCGCTTTTTCCAGTTCTGATTTTGAAAAGCCGTCGATCTGGATCATGACGAGGCCGGGCCGGTCATAGAATTCCTGGTCGCCGGACAGCCCCAGGAGTTTGACGCTCCACTCCCACGCGTTAAATCGTTGTCGGTATTTCCTGGTCATCTTCTCGCCGTTTTTCTTGAAGGAGACTTTTTCAGCAGGGCCGCTTCGCCGGCCTCGACTAAATTCTTGAACATATCCCATTCCACTTTAAGACGACCCTTGAGCTTATACCAGGAACTGTCGTTACGCCGCAAAGGATCGATCGTCTTTCTGCGCAGACCTTCATAAACTTCAAGCATGCGCCCTGCGCAGGAACTCATCGCGTAATCTTTCACCGTTTTTTTTGCATGTTGTTTAAGTGCGCGCGTTTTATCAGCAGGGCAATTCATGACCCATGCCAGGGCATCCACGAGCTCCCGCTGATCGGGGTCGTTGATCAACCGGCCATTGAGGCGGTCTTTCACGACTTCCCGAGCCCCGGGCGCGTCCACCGTCACCACCGGAACTCCCGCGGCCATGGCCTCCAGGAGCACAACGCCTTGCGTTTCACTAAACGATGTGAAGGCAAAAACATTCATGGCGCAATACGCGTCCGCTAGATTCTCCTTATACAAAAATCCTGTTAAATAAAGCCTTTCTCTCAGCCCGGAGCGCACAAACGCCGCTTCGATCATGCTCTGCGATTGGCCTTCGCCAACCATCAATACATGGGCGCGGGGTTCTTTTTTCAAAAATTTCACAAGGCAGTTGACCAAAAAGTCCAGATTCTTTTCCGGGGCCAAGCGTCCGACATACCCGATGACGAATGCCCTGGGAGGGATGCCGTTACGTTTACGAAAATCCGCGCCGTGGCCATTTGAAAACAACTTCAGGTCGACCCCCGTTGGAATGACCTCAGTGGGGCTGACAACACCCCGGCCAATAAGAATGTCGCGCACGCTTTGACTGGGGACGATCACCTGGTCCGCCAGGTTCGCGTATCCCGCGGCGATCTCGATGACAAACCTTTTCGCGCCCTCATTGTGAATAGGTAAATAGTGCACGTACTTTTCCACCATAATGTGATACGTGAAGACCAACGGCCGGTGATACTGCCGGCTTAAACGCAGCGCGAAATCTCCCATAAAGAACGGATGATGGCTATGTACGATATCCGGGGAAAATGTTCTCATGATTTTCGGCAAGAGCCCCGGGACGGGTAAATTGATCGAAAAATCCGTTTTATAGAATTTCTTGAGCGCGGGGACGCGAATGATATACTTTTCGTCTTCAGCCTTTTCCGCATACGAGGGGGCGACAATGCGGACTTCATGCCCTAAGCGCCGGAATTCATCGCAGAACGAATGGATAGATTGTTCGATCCCTCCGACCAGAGGAAAATAGGTATTGGTCATCATCAGGATCTTCATGATCGTCTCTCGAGTTCCACAACGACCGAACCGGATTGCGGCCGGGTCTTGACCTTCGGAAACTCGGGAAGGCAAACCTCAATAACCGGTTCCTTGTCGAACCATTCTCCCGTCCAAGCGACAATGACGTTCTTGCCATCCGGCTTGACGGTGATATAGATCGGGCCAAAAAGCGTCGGCGCGGGGCCGAACGACATCTTCTCGCCTTTTTTAAGCCACCGTAGCGGAATTCCCGAACATAAGATTAAACGGTCCCCCTCTTCGCGCACAAAACAATTGCGCATCATCAAGACCCATTCCGCGGCGGCCCAAACGTGCTGGCCGTCGCCCATGCACCCGCCTTTGGTGCGGGGATGGATCGCTTCCGGCCACTGGCCGGTCGGTGTCGCCAGTTGGGCTACCGCGTTGGCCAATTCAAAATAACGCGGGTCCCCGGCGCGCAGCAAGACCTGGGCGATGTGCAGGGTCAGATAAGGGTTGACCCCGGAATGGGTCATGTCGTGGAAAAATCCTTTTTCAAAAGAACAATTCTCCAGAAGATAATTGACCGTGCCCAGAAGCCGGGGGTCGTTCGCGCCAAAGATCCCTAGCGGATATCCGGCCGCCAATGATCCGATGGCGCCGGAATCCATCCGCCGGTAAGGGGCGGCCGGCATCATTTTCGCGCCCAAACGTTTTTCGAGGTGCGACAAACTGCGATCCACGCATTCCCGGTATTCCCGGGCCTGACGTTCAAAATCCACGCCGCGAACTTTATCGCCGTACAATTTCTCCAGCCAGGCGGCCGCCTCCAAACCAGCGATCCCCCAGAAATCATCCCAGTAATAATAATCGTTCGGCCCCAGATGTTCGGCGCTAAACCCCGCGGGAAGAAGCCCGGCGTGAGGCGAATACGGCTCGCACGGAAGGCGTTTTCGCCCGATCCACGATCCGCCTTTTCCGATGGTCTTGAACACCGCGGGGCTGGGTGGGGTCTTTGTCATTTCGCAGAACCGGCGTATGATCCAAAGCGCTTCGCCGTTGGAATCCCATTCCCCTTCCTGCGAAAGAAAATATCCCGTGACTTGCTGGCGCGCCGGAAAACAATCGATGGCCCTTTTGACCCTGTCGGCAAATCCCGCGCAAAGCAGGGCATCCAGAATGAACGCGGCATCGCGGAACCAAAACCGGCGATAAATGTAAGGCCCCGGATAAACCTCCTTCGGGGAATGCAGGATCAATGTCCGCAAAGCCGCGTCATAGAGGAATTGAAAATGTTCGTCGGGAATCTGCAATTGACAGCGGCCTTCAAAAAGAGTGTCCCACTTCGCGGGCGGCAACGCGGTAAATGACGCGTGGTTCTTGTGGCCCTTTTTCTCGCTCAGCGGGACCTGAAGCGTTACGGAAAGCGGGACATTCGGCGCGAGTTTGAAAAGCGCGGCCGCGGTCGCCATCCCGACGTTGCAGGAAACCTTGCTTTTATCTTCGGTGGATGGCAACCGGCTGTAAACATCCCCGTGACGGTAATACGAAAATTCATACTGGTCCGCCGGCTTGTCAAAATAAATAAAATTCCTTTTATCAACCTCCCACGTCTTGCGTCCTTCCAAAAGCTCGATCCCATGAATAAAACTGACACCTTCCGGATTATACGGACGCAACGAAACGACCAACCACGCTGGTCGGTCGCTAGCGGCGGTAAATCCGATCTGGCATAGGGGAGATTCTTTGGTCCCTACCGCTTGCACTGTTGAAACCAGCGATAACGACCCTAATTGCGAAGCCGTGACGACCGACAGATTGTCTTTGATCAAAAGTTGCTGCGACACGGTCGGCAGCCGCGAGGGAATCAGTGATTGCCCTCCGGGTGCAAGGTCCAGGATCCACGCGTCGATGGACCAGCCGTCATAAAGCGGTGTGACCAACCCCCGCGGGTCAACAATGGGGAATTCGTTCACGTCGGGGATCCCCACAGCAGTCCAGTTGCGGTGTGTCAGGTTGATCTGAGTCAGCGAAAAAGCGCGCGGGACGAACGCGTCATCCGCTGGATCCAATTGGCGCTCGACCCAGAACGGCCAGATCCAGTCCAGATTGTGCTGGATGGCCTGGCTGTTCATCAAACCCCGCGCGTGCATGACCATCCCTTCACGCAGAAGCTCTTTGGGGGCCAGGACATCGGAAGGCTGGGCGAAACTCTGGAATTTGGCAAAGATGGAAATGGGATCAACAAATCCCTGCCGCCGGGCGAGGTTACGGACGATGAATCTCCAGGGGAACCATTTAATCCACATACGAAACCTTTCAATTTATTAGACTTGCCATATCTAATAAATTTCTTTTACCATGATTGTTATTATAACTTGAATACGAAGAAGAGTATATACGAAGATTTGCTTTAAAAACCGGTAGAACTACCTATAAATGTGGATCAATTGCAATTGTAGGCAATGATGGAAACAATGATTTGAAATAAATATTCGGCATTCTTTCTTTATTTGGCGTGACCATATTTCGCATAGTCGATGCCCAGCGCTTCCATGTCGGTTTTCATGGGGCCGTGGAATCCGAAAGGCGTTTCCGCGAAAAAAGCGTCAACGAGATCTTTTTCAGTGACCTGGCTCCGCCCTTCCTTGCCGGCCAGACTTTCCGCCTTTTGCGAAACTTTCTTTCGCGCCATATCACGCAAAAAAACCGGGACCTTTTCGAGCAACTGTCGAAATTTCTCTTCAGTGCTTTTTTCCCAACTGATGCTCACTTTATCCTCCGGAGATAAACAACTGCACGGCCAGAAAAGAAGCGATCAGGCTCAGTACCAGCAACATTCCTGAAGGCATGAATTTGCGTGTTTTCACAAGGCGCAGCGCGAAAACACCGGAGAGAATAAAACTTGTAAAAGCAATGACCGCGCGCCCGGCGGCATAATCCTGCCCCAATAAGCCAACACCCACAAAGATCAGGACACCGGAAATGATCCCCATGATCAGGGACGCTTTACTGCCCGCTTTCACAAAACCGAATATCCCGCCTGCCAACATCAGAATGCCATAAATCATAAAAACAATTGCCATGTTCACTCCCTTTCTTTTTTAAGGTATTTTTTCCCCGCGCAAAATGCCCGCCAATGGGGAAGCATCAATGCGCAAACCACCATCGTGCTCGATCTGGATCGTGTAAAGAATGCCGGGGACGAACATCGTTCCCGGCGCCTCGATCTGGGCGTTCTTGACGCCGTCGAGCTTCGCCGTCCCGGGATCCAGCGCGTATTCCCAGAAACGCGACCAAAATTTAGTTTCGACGGTATTGTCGCCTGCTTCAAGCTTGTACCCTTTTGGGACTTCGTTGATCCGGGTGATCGGATATTCCTGGGTGTTCTTACCGTCAAGCATAAAGACCTTCCAGAAAAGGTAAACACTTTTCCCCTTGAGCCGGTCGCCCTGACGGACGTGGATGTCATCAAAACGAACAACAAGCGACTGGAACTGGATGATATTTCCCGAGAACGTGAAATATTTCGGTTCCATCGGATTTCCCCGGCTATCGTACTCCAGGAATTTGATCGTCGTGTAGGTCTTCTGCTCGGCCTCACTATAATTCACGCCGGTGACCAAAACCTCCGCGGTCCGCGAATCCGCCTCGAGCCGGGTGACGATCTGTCGCAAGACGGCGTTCTCGTGGATATACTGCCCGACGAGCTTGTAGCCCTGATACCCCAGCGTGAAAAAAAAGACCAGGATGACAACGTCTTTAAAAATTTTCATTTTATTTTTCATGGCAAGAACGAAATCCTTGATGATTAAGCTCCGATCAACTCTTCTTTCTCTTTGCGGGTGAAAGTCTTGATCTTGCGTTCCGCCTTCAGGGCAAGCTTATAGTAGCGGTAGGCACGGGCGTAGACTAATTCGACGGGACGTTTGCCCCGCAGGTATTTCGCGCCGCGTCCCTTGTTGTGCAATTCAACACGTTTCTTCAGGTCACCGGTCGAGCCGGTGTAATATGTGCCATCGGCGCACACGACGATGTACGCGTGAAAAACACCCTGTCGCCGGAACTTCCGGCGCGCCTTTTTCTTGTGTTTCATTCAGGCGCAGTATAGCACAATTTTAATCATTTCCCTTATTGAATCTTCGCTTTTTGTCTATTATACTTATATAAAATAGACGAAATAGACGCCCATTCTCATGCCACAAAAATCGCCCAAACTCTTCAGCCAAAACGCCCAGCATTCGATAGAATACGTGGTCCTGCTTACCCTCATCATGGCCGGGATCATCATCGGCGGGCCCTACGTCATCCGCTCCTGGAACGCCCAGGCCAAAGGATGGGAAGATTCCGTGGTCGATTCCATGACCGATCCCCTCACCGAAGCCCCAGCCGGTATCGTGAGCATAGCCGGCTGTGATTTTGTCAGCTGGGGGCCCTGCGGGTTTGCGGACTGCTGCGGTCTGGGGTATGCCACGATAGGTTGCAGCGATCAACAATTGTTGCAACGGGGAGTGTTCGATCCACCGAACTGCGAATTGAGCGACCCTTCCATGTCCGTTGATCTCATGGCCCGATGCGTCACCTCCGGCACTTCCTGGACCGACCCCGCCGCGAACCACTGTTGCACGCCGTGGATTCTGCCCTCAGGGTGCAATATTGGGGATTTTAACTGCCCACAGGATTCCGATTGCGGCATCAACGCTACTTGCATAGACGGCACAAGTTGCCCCTGCCCGGACGGCGAATACCGCCGTACCCGCACCTGCGACACCGGCTATAACGTGACGGAATGCACTCCCCATACAAACTGCGACTTCACCTGCGTCGCGGGAGCCTTTGTTGTTCCCGTTACCAGAGCTACTTTTTGCGGAGACGATACTGGACTGCCCGGGGACAGAGATTATGTGATCGTTACCGGCTGTACGCCGGGCACATACTGCGAATACGCCTGCAATTCTCCTTTCGTGCCGCGGGGAAGCCCCCCGGCGCCGGCACCTACATTTTGCGATTGTCCCTCAGGGATGACTTACGGCACTCCAGGTGCTTTAAACCGCGGTCCCACCTGCGGACCGAACGAATGTTACCGCGGTCCCAGCTGTGGACCGAACGAATGTGAAATCTGTCCCGGCTGTAATCGCACCGCTATATTTAGGGTGGCTACCGCCCCTGGCAGCAATGGAACAAATGATCAAAGCGCTGCAACGAGTGCCCTCCTGTGCGCGCCCATCCCTATTACATCAATAAGCCTGAATTGTCCCACGGGGAATCCGTCGGGAGCAACGATGGGGAGTGATTGTACTACAGTACTCTGGTGATTTATACCAAAACAAGGTGGCTGTGGACAAAAAACATAAGTGGCACAATCCAAACTAAATCTTATTAACTACATAAACCTGTCTATCAGTGATCATCACATAGCTCTATTAAATTTAATCCAAAAATTGCATTTTTCTAAATCAACCATAAAACAAATCACAACCTGTCCACTGGGGAATGTTTTCCGGAAAACAGTAATGCAGTCAGCTTGAACCCCAAAACCCCTAAAGAAATTCTCAAAAAATCTTATAGATTTAATTCCCTCACGGATCGATGTTTCAAAATGACCTATATTAGAACCATACTTTTTGCTATAAAAATTATTAAGCATCCCCAGCAAGTCTCTCACCACAGGAGCACTGAATCGATTTTTAAAATCTTGCGCTTCTTTAGAAAAATCAAAAATCGGAAAATTTACAATTTTATTTCCTTCCATAAAGATCTCTATTCTGGAATGGTTTGGATCAATTTCGCCAATTAAAGAAATAGCAATAATAAAATAACCCTCCTTATGATTGCCGTGCACATCTGTTGGATAAATATCCACTCTGACGCCGCTTAAGGCCTTCCTCCAATCCCGGTCTCGCAAATGCACATTCAAATATTCATCAAATTCATCCCTTATTTCTTTCTGGACCCGAACAACTTTAACCGTCTTTTTGTCTGTATGTGTGTGCCGCAAAGACATTAGATCCTCGCAAGAATCATTCCGGAAAACCATATTACCAGCCCACCCAAGAACATCCACCCCGCAAAAGCCACATTATTATTTTTAGTCCACTCAACATAGTATTCAATTGTCCTAAGCATGTGCTTACGTAGAATAAAAATAATCACCCAAGATGCAAAGCTGTTAATTAATACGCGCCAAACATTTGTTTGATCAAAAAATGGCACAAATACCGCTATGCTAATTGCTGCGATCCATGAGACAACCACTAACCATAACCGCTTTTGAAATAATCTGAGGATCGTTTTATAATATCCTATGCCCAGTAACCATATAACTATCGGCAAATCCTTGACCCAATAAAAATAATGACCGCAGAACTGTACTATCAAATTCCAAAGAAAAAAAATTGCGGTAAAACCAAAACCAAATTGAAGAAATTCTCCGACACGGGCTAGACGAAAATTGTAGTACATGCTCTTCCCCGCCTTTGTCAGGCTGAACTGAGCATGAAAAAACGTCCAAATCGCCGCTGGCACAAATGTAATAACTAGCAATAAAAATGACGCAAAATAATATGAAAAATAACCGAAGGGGTACTTAGCTAAAGGGATTAACGCTGAATAACACACAAATAATTTAGCATCTCCGCCTCCCCACCAATTTTGTTTCCAGAAAAAGACCGCAACGAACGTACTCGCCAACACATTAACAAAAGAACGCAAGAACCACACCGTTTCTTGCTGGTCTGCAGATATAAACAAATATAAATGAACGATAGCAACATAAACCAAGCTTAAAACAATCCACGCGTTGGATATTCGACGAACCCTGAAGTCCTGAAAGGTCGAGACAATACCTAAGATAAGAAATGCTGGTAGGAAGAACGCATCTGCCGCCATATTAAAATTTATCTAACAACGCCCAATCTTCACTGTCCAAAAGCCCCTTGAATATGGTTTCTCGACCTGAATCCCGCGCCTCTCGTAGTTCAGCCGCATATTTCTTCATGATAAAGCCCTTATGCACTCCTCTACATGTATTATTGTATGAACATTCCTTACAGAAATTAAATTTTATCCACCCCGGCACCCCCACCGATGGTTTGGGAATAATAAAAGGAGCCTGTTCTTCAATAATACAGGGGGGGAAATTACATAAATAATAAATCATTTTCTTAGACCGTGCGTATTTCAATGCCGGCCTTAAATAATCGACAATTTCCCCAGGGGTTATCAATAGATCTAACCTCTGGTAAACATCGGCGGAAAGCAAAATAGGGGAAAACTGCATGATCCGAACCCCCAAAGATTCAACTTGCTTAACTATCTCCTCTAAAGAAGGAGCATTGTAACTATTAACCGTTACCGAAGCGGATAAAAAAGAGTCCCTTCGAGCAGGGAATATCGACAAAGTGTCTTGTACGGCCTTGATCGCCTTTAAAACGATCTCATAACTCCCCGGATGCCCACTCAGATTATCAAACAACTCTTTGTTCGAGGCATGATAACTGATTTTAATACCCAAAGGATTTAAACCAATGTATTTCCGGGCATAATCCACCGAGGCAAAACGGGAACCATTCGTTAGAATCACCGGACGGATCCCCTGACCGATGATATACCGCACCATTTCTGGAAGCTCAGGATGCAGCGTTGGTTCAGAACCGCCAAAATCAATATTCCCATACCCAAGACTTTTGGCTTTTAAGACC
>ORJL010176105.1_pt1 | contig 18695 bp, 17 predicted proteins | sample 1779941 | NCBI WGS metagenome assembly ORJL01 (sample SAMEA104232317, study PRJEB22302) | groundwater metagenome | biome: forest; feature: aquifer; material: groundwater | place: USA | collected 2011-08-07 | depth 5.8 m | reverse complement strand
CGCAGGCATGAAGCCTGCGGCTACACTTGAGGCTGATCTAGCCGCCTGCAAGGAGAAATACGTGACCGTATTTATGAAACGGTTTACTAAGCACACTTGTTCCGCCACAGAGGTCACGGAGAGCGCGGAGAAATCCCCCGGAATATCTCTGTGAGCTCTGTGGTAGGATTGGCTGAAGCCACATTACTTGGGGACCATCCTGCCCATGTGCTAGCGTGAGACCACGATGTTTATGATTCACGTCATTGCGAGTCTAGTAAGTCGGGGTGGCCGACCCGATGAAGAGCAATGAACCGATTAGCAGTTCCACGGTTCATTGAAAGGGAAGCGAAGCAAGCCCTACCCCACGCCGAGATTGCTTCGGCTGCGGCCTCGCAATGACGCCAACCATATTCAGCGTGGTCGAGCATTAGTGTTGGACCACAGAGATTTTGATGCCACTGCGAGCAATCCATGCGCCCGTCGGCCCACCACAGCGGATGAAAACGTGCTGGCCTATGCCCCAGTGCTTTCGCCTGGGGTACGGGAACCCACCCCAGGCCAAAGGTCTGGGGCATGAGAATTCCATCGCCCCTGGATTCATTTTCGTAGGAGAGGTCGGGTTTTATGCCAGTGTTGGAAGGAACCTGCAGTCCGAAGCAATCTCCTGGTGGCGCGCCGAGATTGCTTCGGCTGCGGCCTTTCAATGAACCGTGGAACTGCCAATCGGTTCATTGCTCTTCATCGGGTCGGCCACCCCGACTTACTAGACTCGCAATGACACCAAGCAATACCACCGTGGCCGCGTACTAGGAGGACCTCAGGTGGTAGTGCTGTACAAGCCTGGCTCGCCTCTCGGCCGGGTTGTCGTGGATGTGCTTGAGCGCCAGGATGGTGTCCCGGACGCCGGCATCGGCCAGGGTGGTGAGGGACTCATCGCTGATGTGGCGATGCAGTTGCTCTAGCTGGTGATACGTGGTTATGACCTCTTTAGCGTTTCCCCTGCCGGGGAGCTGGGCGAAGATGTCCCTGGCTGCCTCCGTGTAGGCTTGCCCCTCCACTTTGTCCCACTCCTCGTGCAATGAACGGACCCATTGAGCTGTTTCCCATATCTCGGGGGCCACAGTTGAGTGCGAGGGGCGTGGCGCAATGAGATTACAGATGAGCTCGCAGTCTTCAAAGAGGTGCATGTTCCCTGGGGTGACGCCCAGCTCCTCCACCAGGTCCACGGCTCTTTTAAGGACAGCCTCAGCGCCCCTCTCAATGAACTTCTTACATCCGCACAACTGGCACATGTTGACCACTACTTCCTTTCTACCGACTCTACCGGCCACCAGAAATGGACCTCGATGGGCATCTTCCTGGCCTGGGGGACCTCAGGTCTGGCTACTTTTCCCGTGCGGGGGCGAGTCAGGCGCTCCACCGCCGCGGGGGCTGATCTTCCCTGGTTATCTAAATGAACCGAGGTTGGTCATGCAGTCTTGGCAGCGGAGCCATGGGAGCGTAGGGGAGGCTCATGAGCCTCCCGACGGTGGCGAGACGTTATCTCCAGACTACCTTGAGCCATGGCTGTGTAGGGGAGGCTCATGAGCCTCCCCTACAGGATGGACCGGCCCGTGATTCCCAATCACGCCAGATCTCGCTCGGTTCATTTAGAGAGAGGCCACCGCCTCTATTTCCACCATGTAGTCGGGATGGGCGAGCGCTTTAACCTCGACCAGGGTAGAAGTGGGATACGGCGGTTTCAGGAACGGCGCCCGGGCCCGGCCCATGGCTTCTCGGTCACCCATATTAGTGACATAGAGGTTCAGCTTTACCACGTTGTCGAACGTCGCCCCGGCCGCTTCCAAGAGGCCCTGGATGTTTTCCATGGCCTGCCTGGCCTGGGCGGCGGAGTCCCCCTTACCCACCAGGCTACCGTTGGCGTCGACCGCTACCTGGCCGGCGATGAAGAGCAGGTTTCCTACCTGAATGGCATGGGAGTAAGCGCCCAGGGGCGGCGCCACTTTGTCCGTGAGAACGACCCGTTTCTGCACCATCTTACCTCCTAGTGTAAATCTGATTCCCCAATTCTACCAGAGAACGACGAGTTGTATGTGACAAAAGTCATAGCAGGGTCTAGGGTTGAGGGTCTAGGGTTGAGGGGCGGGGGCCTGGACCCTATGTCCTAAACCCTATACCCTGAACGAACAAGGAGGTGCTATTTATGGACGCTCTAGCCGCTATCCACAACCGCCGCAGCATAAAACAGTTTGCCCTGGAGCCGGTGCCCCGGGCGACCCTTCAGAAGCTGTTGGAGGCGGCCTACGACGCTCCGTCCGGGGCGAGCAACTACCCTTGTCGTTTCGTGGTGATCACGGAGCGAGAAGCGCTGGACCGCTTGGGCGAGACCCATCCCTTCTGTGGCTGGCTCAAGACTGCTCAGGCTGCCGTAGTCGTAGTGGCGGATTCTGCCAAGAGCCGCTACTGGCTGGAGGACTGCTGCGTCGCCGCTCAAAACATCTGGATAGCGGCCACCGCGCTGGGGCTGGGTGCGGCCTGGTCTGCCGTATTCTTGTCAGATAACCCGGATGAGACGGCCAAGCGTGAGGGCCACGTTCGCGGTACTGTGGGCATACCGGACACGCTCCGAGCGCCCATCGTTCTCGGCCTGGGCGTGCCGGATTACCAGGTCAGCGAGCGCAGCAAGCGCCCGCCCCTGGCGGAGATAGGGCACTGGGAGAAGTACTGATCCGGGTTCGAGGCCTGGCGTTCCTCCCTTTGCAGCGGTCTGACGTCCTGGTACGGCGGTCCGCAGGGGCCGTGCGTTCGTCTGATGCTCTGCGCGGCGAGTTGTGGAGGGGGACGGGGCATTGCCCCGTCCCCCTAACCTTGGTCTACTTGAAACCCTTGCGGTCCATGAAGTGCTTTTGCCACTCGGCGTCGGTGGGAGGCCGGCCGTTCTGGGCGATGAAGCGGTTGCCCCAGTCACGGTCGGCTATGTCGTCCCCGGTGGGGGCCCGGCCGTGGCGGAGGGTGAACTCCTCGTCCCAGGAGAGAGCCTTGAGCCCCCAGATGTACTCGCCGATGCTGAGTATCTCGCCGTCGGTTAGGACCGGGAAGGCCGGCATCTTGCCGGGGATGCCGTTCCGCAACAGAGGGACCATTCCCCCCAAGAGTTGTTCCTTGGTCAGACCCAATTGGGCGGCCACGATGGGACCCATTCCCGCTAACTTGGGTCCAACGCCCCCGACTGCTTTGGGCCCGTGGCAAGCGGCGCAACTGCTGGGGTTCTCGTAAAGCTGCTCTCCCGTGGCCGGCGGCGTGGTTAGCAGGTAGGCTATCATGTCACCGAGGTCCTCGTCGCTCAGGATGTTGGGCGGGAAACCGGGCATCCTGTTGGGAATGCCGTTCCTGATCGTCATGAGTCCCCCTTCCATCCCCCCCGGCAACTGCGCTATCCGCTCCATGTGCCCGGCCAGTCCCGCCAGGGGCGGCCCCACACGACCTTCTGCGTTAGCCCCGTGGCAGAGGGCGCAGCTCCTGTCCCAGGCCGCCTTTCCCTTTACCGGGTCGCCGGGGGGCGGTGGCTGCTCTGCCTGTACCGCGGCGCCAAAGAGCCCTAACGCCAAGAACCCTACGAGGGCCACCCCCAACGTCAGGGCGGCCCACCTCCACCTTCCTGTTGCCAAGATGATCCTCCTTTCCGTTTTGACTCTCCCCAAGTTGCCGGCCCTTGAGGGGAAAAAGACATGTTTATCCCTCCTTTCTGTGTTGCTTCCTCCCGGTGCCAGCTTTAGATAGGGAAAAAGATACATATCTTTATACGCCTGAGACGAGGAAATGTCAATAGAAGATATGTATCTTTTGGGTGATTACCACGCGATTGTCATGCGACCTTGCGTCTGGATATCGCGAAAACGGAACGGGGTAAGAGTTACCGGAGGGGTGATTGGCGGATGGACGGGAGGGACTCGAAGACCGGGGAGACCGACTCGGTTTTCAAAACCGAGTCGGTCTCCGATTTAGCTATCAGGAGGGCAAGGTAATGCCGTACCTGGCCCACTCTCGTTCCACCTTCTCCACGGCGCCCTTCTCCGGGCTGCAGACGGTCTCGAATTCCTTGGCGTCATAGCGGGTGGCGTCTATGATCATTTTCGAGGTGCGGGAATGGCCGGTGAGGCGCTCATGGAGAGGGAGGGAAGGATCCAGATGGATTCCCGTTACCTCTTTGATGATCTCCACATCCCGATGCGGCTGCACCCTGGTAGCCAGGGCCCACTCCACTTCGGTCCAGTTATAGGGGTCTATATCCTCGTCTACAACTATCACCGTCTTCATGAACCGCCCGCTCCAGGTGCCCAGCACGGCCATTGCCACCATCTTGCCGTAGCCTTCGAAGCGCTTCTGGACTGAGACTACCGCATTGAAGGCCCCGCAACCGCCCTCCGTGATATTGATTCCCCGGATCCCCGGCAGGGAAACGGTCTTGAGGGTCTCTCCCTCGATGGAGATCGCCTGGAGCATGTTGGTCTCCTGGGGAGGCCTTCCCTCGTAGCTGGCCTGATGGATGGCCCCATTACGGTAGGTTATGGCCTTGATCCGGATGACCGGCCGCTGATTGTCGATTCCATAGTATCCGGTGAATTCGCCGAAGGGTCCTTCTTTGTGCAGGACGTCGGGGGGCATCTCCCCCTCCAGGACTATCTCTGCATGGGCCGGAACGTAGAGGGGTATGGTCTCACATCGCACCATCTCCAGAGGCTCGCCCCTCAGTGCCCCGGCCATGGCCAACTCGTCCACCCCAAAGGCGAAGGGTGCGACGGAGGCGATGAGTATGCTTGGGTCAACCCCCAGGACGATGGCCACCGGGAATGGCTCTCCCCGGGCTAAAGCCTTGGCCCGGTGCTGAGAGATGTGCCGGTAGGGGGCGGCCGCGATGCCCAGGGTGCGGCGGTCATGGACGTGGGAGCGGTAAACCGCGGCGTTGTATTCCCCTGTCTCCGAGTCTTGGCTGATGTGGATGGCCAGGGTGATAAAGGGGCCACCATCCAGGGCATTCCAGACGGGGATGGGGAAACGGAAGAGGTCTACGTCATCTCCCATGACGACGTTCTCCTTACAGGGGCCGGTGGAGACAATGGTGGGCCGGATGGGATGCGCCGTACGGTCGATCCACTCTTCCATCAGCCGCGAGGGCTCTGTCTCCAAGGCCAGGGCCATGCGCTTCCGGGTAGCCAGCAGGTCGGTGGTAAGGGGAAAGGCACAATCCCCCGCCTTCTCGAAAAGGAGGGCTGGCCCCCGGGCATCGAGCACCTTCCTGCAGAGGGCTCCAACCTCGTATTCCAGGTCTACCCGGGTTCTTACCCGGGCCAGCTCGCCCTCGTTCTCCAACCGGGCTAGAAATTGCCGCAAGTCGCGATAAGGCATGTTATCTCCTGCGAATGGTGATTAGGTATTGGTCATCAGGTCGTTGGTGGAGGTCCAGCCGCCAATGACCTGATGACCCGATTTGCCAGTTACGAGCTACTGCTTTCCCAGCTTCTGAGTGGCGAACTCCGAATACGACAGGTCAAGAATATCGCCAAAGGTCTTCTTTCCGGTGTAGAGGGCCTTATCCACAAACCACTTGTATTGGGCGTCCATGCTCTTCTTGTCAGGGGTGCCGTTGGGGTCCAGGTAGGGCATCTCCATGACGTCGTAGAGCTTGGGGTCCTTTACCGTGCTGTACTTCACCAGGATGTTTACCACCTCGTCCCGGCCTTCCTTGGTGGTGAAGGCCTTCATGTAATCCCGCACACCTTTGAGGTAGGCAACCATCCACCGGCGACCCAAGTCTTGGTCCTTGAGAATGGCCGAGCCGTAGATGATTGTAGCCGTTTCTGTTCTACCATCGAAATACTGGCTGTTGGGTATCCATTTTACAGAGAAGCCTTGCGCCGTGCCGGTGGCGATGAAAGGCTCTACGGCGTAGTTAGCCGCGATGCCCTTGTTGGCGAACGCAGACGCGTGTTCCGCGAAAGGCAGTACAATGATTTCCGCGTCGGTGGCCTTCAGACCAGCTTGCTCCAGGGCCATTTGGACAGTCTGATCGCCAAGACTTCCCGGGGAAGGGATAGCGATCTTCATGCCCTTGAGGTCCGCCGGAGTCTTTACCTGTTTGGAGTCGGAAAGGTCCTTGCGCAGGTTCATCCAGGCGAACTCCCACTTGGGAAGTGATTGGCCCTTATCTGCTACAATCTTCATCTCTATGCCCCGGTCGGCAGCCGCCAGCAGAGCGGAGCTGAGCGGTGTGGCCATGAAGTCGAGTTGTCCAGTACCCAATGGTGCAATGAGCTCGGCCACAGTACGGAAGTTGTTTACCTCTATCGTGATCCCCTGCTCCTTGAAGTAGCCTTTGTCAATGGCGACATAAACACCTGCATCAGAGACGGACTGGATGGAGCCAAACTTCAGGGTGGCCGGCCTGGGGGTGGCGGTAGCGGCCGGCGCGGTGGTAGGTGTGGCGGCCGCTGGCTTGGTGGGCTCGGCCGCCTTGGTAGGCACAGCCGCGGCAGTCGGCGCCGGTGCAGTGGTCGGCGTGACCGCGGGAGCCTTGGTAGGTGTTGGCGTCGGAGCTGCCGCCGGGGCGCACGCCGCTAGGGCCACGGCAATCGCCAACAGTATTGCCAGTGCCGTCCATCTTCTTGGTGTTAGTAACAACTTCCCCTCCTTCTTGACTGATGCGTTATGGCGTTATTCGGTGATTGAGTGATTACGTGATTGCCTCACGGGGATAGCGCCCTTGCTGTTACTGCTTCCCCAGTTTTTGAAGGGCGTAGTCTACGTAAGATAGGTCTATTATGTCATCGAGGGTCTTCTTTCCCGTGTACAACCCCTTGTCCACATACCACTTGTACTGCGCGTCTAAACTTGGCTTGCTCAGTTGGCCGTTGGGATCCAGATAGGGCATTCCCATCACATCGTAGAGCTTGGGGTCCTGGACAGTGCTGTACTTGGCCAGGATGCTGATCACCTGGTCCCGTCCCTCTTTGGTGGTGAAGGCCTTGACGTAGTCCCGTACGCCTTTCAGATACGCCACCATCCAGCGCCGACCGAGGTCCTGGTCCTTGAGCAGGCTCGGGCCAAACACGGTCAGTTGTCCGTCTACCCTCCCTCCGAAGAACTGGTAGACCGGCATCCACTTAACAGAAAAGCCCTCCTGCACGCCCCGGGCGATGAAGGGCTCTACGGTAAAGCTGGCGGCGATAGCCTTGTTACCAAAGCCGGCCGCCTGCTCGGCGAAGGGCAGGACGACCATCTCCACGTCGGTCGCTTTGAGTCCGGACTGCTCCAGCATCGTCTGTATGGTCTGCTCTCCCAGACTGCCCTGGGAGGGTATGGCGATCTTCATGCCCTTCAGGTCGGCAGGGGTCTTGACCTGGCCGGAGTCCTGCAGGTCCTTGCGCAGGACCACCCAGCTATAGGCCCAGCCCTCGCGATGGTGGCCTCCAGAGGCCACGATCTTGAGCTGTACGCCGCGGTCGGCGGCCGCCAAGACAGGGACGCTCAGGGGAAGCCCCGCCGCGTCCAATTGGCCGGTCCCCAGGGGCGCCACGATCTCCCCAACGGTACGGAAGTTGACCAACTCCATCGTGATGCCCTGCTCCTTGAAGTACCCTCTATCGATGGCGATGTAGGCCCCGGCGTCGGCGATGGCCTGGGGGGTGCCCCATTTCACGGTAGTGGGCTGGGGCGTGCTGGTGGCCGCCGCCGCCTGGGTGGGCGCTGGGGCAGGCGGTTTGGTGGCCTCGGGCGCCTTGGTAGGAGCGGCGGTGGCCGCGCCCGCCGGCGGCTTGGTGGGTGTCGGGGTAGGGGAGGCTGCTGGGGCGCACGCCACCAGAGCCAGCGCCAGGGCCAACAACGCTACGATCATGCTCCCTCTTCTGGGCATTGTCTCACCCTCCTTCCTTCCTGCGGAAAACCACGTGCTGTTCGTTTCATGTAGAGACACGAGATCTCGTGGCTGAAACACGAGCCTCGTGTCTCTACGCCGTGCCGACCCGGTTTTCTATCCCAGCAGCACCCGGTCTTTGACACGAACCCGGTGCTATGGTTATATGCAATTGGAATACCTGACGCAAGTTGCCTTTTTTTAACACAATGAAAGCCCACTGTCAAGGGCATCCGCCTAACAGGGGGATACTACGAGACCGACTCGGTTTTCAAAACCGAGTCGGTCTCGACCCAGTCGATCTCGGCTGACTGAAAGAAGGGGGTAGCGTTGGAGCATTACCGGGCCCGTTGTGCAAAGCTCCAGACGGCAATGGCTGAGCAAGGGGTGGACTGTTTTCTGGCGTTCCCCTCGTCGGACATGCTCTATCTCTCAGGGTGCCCTCTGGATCCCAGCGAGCGAATGGCCCTCCTGGTACTGCCTCAGGGGCGGCGCCCCTCTTTTATCGTGCCTTCTCTGGAAGCCCCCAACCTGGCCGGGCTGGCCGAGTCCTTTGGGGTCTATCCCTGGGCCGATCCCCAGAACCCTCTGGACCTGTTGAAGCAGTTGATAGGGGAGGAGATGGGGGTGACCTTCGCCATAAGCGACCAGTTGTGGGGTGCTTATCTTCTCCAGTTGCAGGGTGGGTTTCCCGGCGCCAGCTTTGTGACCGGATCCGGGCTACTCCGGGACCTACGGATGATCAAGAGCCCGGAGGAGATAGAGATTCTGTCAATGGTCTCCGCCATGGCGGACCGTGTTTTCGAGAAGCTTATTGCGCTGAGCATCGAGGGCCTGACCGAAGCCCAGCTTGAAGCCCGCCTTGGTATCCTTATGCTGGAGCAGGGCTTCGAGAGCCTTGACTTCCGCATTGTTGCCAGCGGGGAGAACGGAGCTGCTCCGCATCATTTCCCGGGAGAGCGCCGGATAAGGAAAGGCGATCCTATAGTGTTGGACTACGGGGGCACCTATAAAGGCTATTTTTCGGATACCACGCGCACCGTCTGCGTAGGTGAGACAGATACCGAGTTCCTCAAGGTATACGAGATTGTGCTCCGGGCCCAGGAGGCAGGGATCGCCGCGGCAAGTCCGGGGGTCGAGGCTTCAGTGGTCGACGCCGCGGCCCGCTCGATCATTACCGAGGCCGGATACGGTGACTATTTCATCCACCGTACCGGCCACGGCATCGGCCTGGACGTCCACGAGGACCCGCCTGTTGGTAAGAACAGCACTACTATCCTGAAGGAGGGAATGGCTTTCACCGTGGAGCCCGGCATATACCTTCCGGGCCGGTTCGGTGTGCGCATCGAGGATGTGGTGGCCTTGGGCGCTCAGGGCGCCCGGCGCTTGAATCAGTGCACCCGGGAGCTGATACACTTGTAGGATGGGGATCGGACCAACCAGAGCTGGCCTATTTGACATCTAATTTTGAATAGCAGGATACTATTCGCCGGTTCTGAATCTCTGCGCTCGGCTATGGAGCGTGCCGGCGTCCTGGGGGCGCCCGAAATCTGGTTCGCCGAGGATATCGAGGACAAGAGCTACTAAGGCACTAGCGTCCAATCCAGGGGTAGCCGGTATCTGAAGACGCGCCCCGTGGGATGCTCACCATCGTGCACCCTTCCCCGGCCTTCCCTCTGGATCTCAGCGTAGCTGTTCATAACCTGCACTATGCGCTTGCTAGGTAGGTTGAAGATAATTATGCCAGCCTTAACCGGCTGGAGGCTTGCCTCCCGCGTCGCGTCGTCGACTACGCGGAAGATAGGGGTTTCTTCGGGCCGCAGGTGGTTGAGGGCCGCATGGACGGCCTGATAGCGACCGGGCACGTTGTGCTCGTCGAAGATGGCCAGACCGCAGAGCACGTACTCCTTCAAAGAGCGATAATAGCTCTCCGCCACATCTAGAAGCTGCTCAAGGGTCTGAGGGTTTTGAGCGCAGGCGGCAACCAGGGCGTTCAAGACGTCGCAGTGGTCTACGAAGCTGACCGCGTCTTGATTGTCGATGATGGTATATCGCATCACGTTCATGGTTTCTTTTCCTGGAAATGTAAATAGTAGCGGCTGGCCGTAGGCTCCCGCTGCCCCTGATATTTGCTGCCCAGCCCCTTGGAGTTGTAAGGCTTTTCTGCGGGAGAGCTGAGGCGCAAGAATGATATCTGACCGATAGGCATATCGTAGTAGAGCGTAATAGGCAGGTTGGAGACGTTGCTGAGCTCCAGGGTCAGGTGTCCTGACCAGCCCGGGTCGACATACCCGGCGGTAGAGTGAATAAGGAGGCCAAGTCTGCCGAGAGAGCTTTTGCCCTCAACTCGGGCCACAATATCGTCCGGGAGGGTCAGATTTTCGACGGTGCTGCCTAGCACAAACTCCCTGGGATGTAGAATGAGCGGGTCATCGTGATTAATGGACACCAGCTCTGTCAGGTCATCCTGGGGCTGTTTTACATCTATGTAGGGTTGGCGAATGTTCCGGAAGACCCGGAACTTGTCATCCAGGTGTATATCAATGCTGGCGGGTTGTATGCAGGCATCATTCAGAGGCTCAATTATGATGCGGCCCAGCTTGATCTCTTCCCTGATACTACGATCGCTTAAGACCATAATGTCCTCTCCGTCAGCTTTGAAGATTCTGGACCACCGCTTCCGCCTCATTATAGCACCGCCATTCTGTGCCAGGCAAAGGGACCGTCAGATAGCCGGGGCCGTGATGCAGGTTTCCTCGGGGTGGCTAATCATGTGCACTGAGCCACCAGCGCGAAATCTTGTACCGCAGTTGACCCGCGCTTGAAAAAGAGGCCCTTCCAGCTTATAATTCCGAGTAGCTGCATATGGCTAGAGACCTATCGGTAGCTCGGTTATGAGTGCCCGCGGACGGGTGGGGACCGGTCGCCTCAGCGGGGAGAAGCGCTTCAGGGAGTCCCTTTCATGCGGAGAACGGGAATGCTGAAGCGCCGGGGCGCGAGCTCAGGGCTGACAAAGTGGCTCTACCCCGGGATGGAGGTCAAGCGCTGGTTGGGCGCCCTGGTCCTGGGGATACTCGGCCTTAGCCTGGGCTTCGCCTACCTGATCACCCATCTCTACCGCACCCAGCCCTTTCCCGAAGCAGCCTACTACCTTACCCTTCAGTTCATAGACCGTCCGTACCGGGCGCTGCTTTTTGGGGTACTTGGCCTCGGCACGGTGCTTATCGCCTTGCGGCAATTGGGGAGTTCTGTTCTGGAGGTCATAGACCCCAATAATCATAACTCCCTGGTAGACCGGGTCTATCGGATCAGGCGTCTATCCAGGGGCCCAAAGATTGTGGCCATCGGCGGCGGAACGGGCCTTTCTACTCTGCTCCGGGGCCTCAAGGAGTGTACCTCCAATATCACGGCCATTGTGACCGTGGCCGATGACGGAGGGAGCTCCGGCCGCCTGCGCCGAGCGTTGGGGGTGCCCCCGCCTGGTGATTTCCGCCAGTGCATCGCGGCTCTGGCCGATACGGAGCCTCTGGTCACAGAGCTTTTCCAGTACCGGTTTGGTAACGGGTCCGGGCTGGACGGCCACAGCTTCGGGAACCTGTTTATCGTGGCCATGGCCGAGGTGACCGGCAGCTTCGAGCGAGCCCTGCAGGAATCCAGCCGGGTGCTGGCAGTCCGGGGCCAGATACTTCCTTCCACCTTGCAGGACCTGATACTGCATGCGGAGCTGGATGATCAGAGCACCCTGTCTGGAGAGTCCAAGATATCCGAGAGCCTCTGTCCTATCCAGCGGGTATTCGTAGAGCCTGAAGAGCCTCCGGCCTATCCGGAGGCAGTCAAGGCCATCCTCGAGGCGGATGCGATCATCATCGGGCCGGGAAGCCTCTACACCAGCGTGCTGCCCAACCTGCTGGTCAAGGGGGTGGCTGAGGCTATCCGCTCCTCATCTGCCCCCAAGGTCTATGTGTGCAATGTGGCTACCCAGCCTGGGGAGACGGATAACTACACTCTGGCGGACCACTTGACTGCCCTGGAGCGGCATGTAAAATGCCGTTTGGTGGACTATGTCCTGGCCAACATTCATTTCATCGAGATGCCCGCCAAATGGAAGGTGCAAAATGTGCCACTGGACCCGGAGGCGCTGTCCGGCTACGGGGTCAAGCTGATCCAGGCCGATCTCATCGATGAGAGCTTTCCCACCCGGCATGATCCAAAGAAGCTGGCAAGCGCCCTCATGCAGCTAATATCATCCCACTGAACTGTTGGTGCCGGGTAACTACTCAGCCACTAAGACACCAAGGCACAAAGAAAGTTATGGAATACAAGCCTCTTTGATCTCGGATCGACCATGAAGTATTGTCCCCATTGCGGCGGGTCTCTTTCCGAAGAGGAACTGCCTACGGAGGACAGGCCCCGTCTGGTCTGCGCCAGTTGCGGCTATATCCTCTACAGCAATCCCAAGATTGTAGCGGGCACTATCCCCCTGAAGGATAGCAAGGTTGTTCTCCTTCGCCGGGGCCTCGAGCCTAGGCGAGGCACATGGACCTTTCCCGGTGGATATATGGAGATGGGCGAGACCACGGAAGAGGCCGCAATCCGTGAGACTAGAGAGGAGACGGGCCTCGATGTACAGGTGATGTCCCTGCTTAACGTTTATTCACGGCCGCAGGTAGGGGTAGTGGTCATTGTCTACCTGGCCCGCGTGGTTGGCGGAGAGCTGCTCCTGGGACACGAGACCCAGGAGATCAAGGCTTTCCACGCCGGAGAGATCCCCTGGGATGACCTCTCCTTCCCCACCACCCGGTGGGCCCTGGCCGACTGGATCAAGACACGCGCCATCGGCTGAACGAGCCCACGGAGAAACAGAAAGTTCACCCCGCGGGCTCAGTGATCTCTGCGTTGCAACTTGGTCTACGCCCGGTTGAAAGCCTCTAGAAGCTGTGCTCCGTCCTGGCGATGATCTCGTCCTGCACGTCGGGGGCCAGGTCCACCCAGAACATGCTGAAGCCGGCGATGCGCACCACCAGGTCCCGGTATTGCTCCGGGTTCTTGCGGGCCGCCAGAAGGGTCTCCCGGTTCAGGACGTTGAACTGCATATGCCAGCCGTACAGGTCGAAATAGGTCTTTACCAGGGATAGCAGGTTCCGCAGGCCTTCGCGCCCCTTCAGTGAAGCGGGGTGGAACTTCAGATTGAACAGGGTGCAAAGGGACGGAGCCCAGTCCACCTTGCTGGCGGACATCACTACGGCTGTAGGGCCGTGGGTGTCGCTGCCCGGATAGGCGGAGAGGCTGCCGTCGGTGAAAGGCGAATAAGCCTTGCGCCCGTCGGGCGTCGCCCCCGTCACCTTCCCGAAGTAGTAATGGGCCGTGATGCCCAGGAACCCGGTTGCCAGCTTCTCCCCGAACACGTTCTTACGCTGGTCACCCAGCTCCTTGCAGAGCTGGAAGAGGCCGTTGGCGATGCTGTCGGCGTATTCATCGTCGTTACCGTACTTGGGGGCGGTGTTGAGGAGCTTGTGTACCTCCTCCTTGCCCTGGAAGTCCGCCTCCAGAGCCGCCAGCAACTCGTCCATGGATACGGTTTTGTCTTCGAAGACGCGTTTCTTCATCGCTGCCAGGGAGTTGCCAGTATCGATCATCTCCCGGGGGAACCAGCAGATCAGCCCGTTGTACCGGCAGCCGCCCTCGGTGATATCCTTCCCCTTCTCTATGCAGTCGTCCATGAGGGTGGAGAGAAACGGCACCGGCACCACGTCGGGGTGCATGGCGTAGGCCATGTTGTACGAGTCGTTCATCAGGTCGAGAATGTAGGCAAGCTGCTTCACGAATGCCTGGTATAGCTCCTCGTATGTGCTGAAGGTCCTGGGATCGCCCGTAGCCGGCCCGACCTGCTTGCCTGTGAGCGGGTCGCGTCCGTTATGGAGGGTCAACTCCAGAGTCTTGGCCAGGCTCAAGAAGCCTGAGCCAAGAAGGAGGGGAGACCCTCCCGGAATACCCATCTCCACACAACCTATGGCCACGAAGTTTCTGGCCTCCCGCAGGGGTACCCCGTAATGCGGAAGGATAGCCAGAGCGGCTTTATCGTTGAACCAGGCTGGCATTCCGGCTCCCCAGTCCCGGCACACCTCCAATGCCCGCAAGAGGAATCTTTCGGATAGGCCGTCGAAGTAGCGGAGGGAAAGCGTCGGCTGGGGCAGCCTCATCTGCTCAGTCACTTCCAATATCAGGTAGGACAGGTCGTTGGTGGCATCCCGGCCTTCGGCAGTCTCCCCGCCTGTGGTTATGTTCTGGAACATGCTCTGGGAGAGCTGGGTGTAGCTGGCCGAACGGAAGCGGTCCAGTTCCACGAACTTGACCCAGAGACAGCCCAACAGCTCACCAGCCTGGTCTCGACTCAGAGTGCCTTCAGCCAGGTCCCGGTCATAGAATGGGTACATATACTGGTCGACGCGCCCGGGGCTGTAGCCGGCGGAGTTGTTCTCCAGTTGGACGGCCAGATGCGCAAACCAGAAGGCCTGGACGGCTTCTCGGAAGGTCCTTGGGGGGTTCTCCGGCACCCATTCGCAGGCGGCCGCGATCGCCTCCAGCTCCTGCCTGCGCTGGGGGTCAGTCTCAGTCCGGGCCATCTCCCGGGCCAGGCGGGCATGCCGGCGGGCGAAATCGATCACGGCCTGGCAGGAGATGACCACGGCCTCCCAGAAATTCTTCTTCTCAAGATCATCGTGGGTGGCTACCAGCAGCCCTCGCAGCTTCTCCTGGGCGTCGGCGATGATGCCTGCCAGTCCTTTCTGCATAATGCGCGCGTAGCCGGGGGCGAAGCGGCCTTGAGGCCAGGAGACCAGTTCATGGAAGGCCCGGGCCTGGATGGCGTCCTCTACCTTATCGCCCCAGACCTCCTCCCACATGGCGGTGGAGCGGTCCTGGATGCACTTGCCGGTCCAGTACGCGGTGTCCTCCAGCAGGGCCTGGCGGTCTGGCGGGGCGATCCGGAGCTTCTGGTTCTCCCGCTCGTCCAGCCGGTCCACCTCGTTCTTCATCCACCCGACGGCGAACTCAGGGTAGGCATTGCAGCCGCGCACGTAAGGGGTGGAGCTGCCGACGATGAGCTCATGGTTGTGGATGACTAAGGTCTTATTCTCCAGGACATGACGGAAGGCCCGAGCCCGGCGCAGGGCGGGCGGCTCGCCGTCAGACTTCCTGAAGTATTCTGTGAAAAGATGACTGCGTTCAGCGGAAACCTGGACCACCAGGTCCTTGAGATAGGCGTCTTTCAGCCTCCGGTTCCGCTCTGATATGGTCCAGCGAGAGCCTTCTTCTACCCGGTCCCTTACTGCCGTTACCATCTCTTCCCCCTATTAGTGATCAGTGATCAGTGATTAGGTTATTGCTTTCTCAGGTGATTGGCCACCGCGCCCAATCACCCAATCACCCAATCACCCAATCACTTAATCACCTACTATACTTGCCCAGCTTCTGTAGAGCGGCGTCCACGTAGCGATTGTCCACGACCTTCTCTATATCGATGGTCTCTTTCATGTCCCCCGAGGATAGCCAGAACTGGAGGCCCCAGGCCAGCCCCTTCTTATCCACATATCCGTCCGGATTCAGGCCCGGCATGGCCATCTTGTCGTAGAGGGCCACATCCTTGACCGCGGTGCTCTTGGCCAGGATGTCCACGACCTCCTTCTTGCCCTTGTTCTTGACGAAGGCGTCGTTGTAGTCCCGAATGGCTTTCAGGTAGGCTACCATGAAGCGATTAGCGGCGTCCGTGTTCTCGCCGAACTTGGGGGAGAAGACGAGGAGGCCCCATTGCGGGCTGGGATGGAAATCAGAAAGGGGCTTCCAGCGGACGGCCAGCCCGTCCTCGATAGCCTTGGTCAAGGTGGGCTCGGAGATGATGGCGGCGTCCAGGGACTTGTTGGCATAGCCGGCCAGCATGTCGGCCCAGGCCAGGGGCACCATATCCACGTCTTTGACCGTGAGCTTGGCCTGCTCAAGAAGGGGACCGAGCATGACGGCCATGGAAGCCACGGAACTGACTCCAATCTTTTTTCCCTTCAGTTGAGCCGGCTCCTTGATCTGGCCGCTGTCATACAGGTCTTTGCGAACGGTGACCTGGAGGAAGCTGAAGCCCGGCGGGGTGGACCCTTTGTCAGCTACGACCTTTATGGGGATGCCTCTTTGAATGGCGTTAGGGATGGGGACGGTCCAGCCGCCGCCGCCCACGTCCAGGTCTCCTTTGCTCATAGCGGCGATCATATCGGCCAGAGACTGGAAAACTGCTACGTCGGCGTCCAGGCCCTGCTCGGAAAAGTAGCCCTTTTCCTTGCCGATATAGAGACCGGCGTCGGAAGCGGTGCCGGTTACGCCGATCTTGATAGCCTGGGGGGCCGGTTTGGTTGCCGGCGCTGCGGCCGTGGTCGGAGTGGGGGCTGCGCCGGCTGGCTTGGGTGCAGATGCCGCGGCCGTGGTCGGAGTGGGGGCTGCGCCCACCGGTTTGGCCGTGGGTGGCGGAGGCGCGGGGGTCGGGCTGGGCGCCGCCGCGGGGGCGCAGGCAGTCATGAGTATGGCCAGGATAACTAATGTCGCAACGAAAACGGTCTTACGCTGCATGCACCCCTCCTTCGGGCAGTGAGGTCAAGTCTTGGGCTAGTCCAGTCTTGGGCCAGTGGAAGAGCGCTATTGACGATCCCCTTTGCGTTGCATTCTAGGCCTCTTGAGGCAGGTTTGTCAAATAAAGGGCGTTTTAGATGTCATAATCTTGACAAATCTTTCATCTCGTGATAATATGCGTACGCCTGCAAATCAGGCCGAGAGGTGATGGCCGAGAGAATCGCGGTTCAGGCCAAAAAGCGGATAGGTGATATCCTGCTTGAAGGAGCTTTCATAAGCTCTGATCAGTTGAAGTTTGCCCTCGAAGCCTCTTCCCGCACGGGCAAGAAAATCGGAGAGGTCCTCATAGAGCAGGGGGCCGTTACGCCCGAGACCCTGGCCACCATCCTCAGCTTCCAGCTCAACGTCCCCATAGTTGATCTCAAGCAGTTCAAGATCCAGCTCGAGGCGATCCAGTTGGTCCCCGAAAACGTGGCTCGCGAGCACGGTGTCCTTCCCCTCGCGGTGGAAGGCGAGACGCTCACCGTGGCCATGGAGGAGCCCCAAGACCTCAAGGCCCTGGACACCCTGACGGCTATTACCCACAAGCGGATCAAGCCCCTCATTCCACTGCATGGTGGTATTAGGGAAGGGATCAATAGCAACTACAAGCTGACTGCCCAGATTCAGCGCCAGGTCTCCGAGGCCGCCCGCGTATCGGCTACTGCCCGGGCCGTGCCTGAAGCCCTCATGACTCCCGATGCCATCGCTCAGGCGCCTATCGTGCGGGCGGTGGAGATGCTCATCGAGCAGGCCATTAAGGACCGGGCCTCGGATGTCCACATCGAGCCACAAGAGGAGGAGGTACGGATCCGCTACCGGATAGACGGTATCCTCCATTCTGCTGTTAACCTGCCTTTGGGGGTACACGCCGCTCTGGTCTCTCGGGTCAAGGTGCTTTCCGGTATGAACATCGCGGAGCGCCGCCGTCCGCAGGACGGCCAATTTTCCCTGCGGGTTGGGGAGAAGGAGGTGGACTTCCGTGTAGCCACGGCCGAGACCCATTACGGCGAGAGGGTGGTGATACGCGTGTTGGACAAGTCAGTGTCCGTCCAGAAGTTGGCTGAGCTGGGCTTCCAACCGGGGCCTCTGCAGGCCTACGAGCGCATGCTCCAGTCTCCCTTCGGCATGATCCTGGTGAGCGGGCCTACCGGCTCCGGTAAGACCACCAGCCTCTACGCCTCGGTGAACCAACTGGACCCCGCCGCTCGCAATATCATGACTATCGAGGATCCCATCGAGTACCGGTTCAAGAATATTAACCAGATCCAGGTGAACCGGGCCGCCGACATCACCTTCGCCGCGGGGCTCCGGGCGATCATGCGGTTGGACCCTGACATCATCCTGGTGGGCGAGATTCGCGATGCGGAGACCGCCAATGTGGCCATCCAGTCGGCTCTCACCGGGCACCTGGTCCTCACCTCTATCCATGCCAACGACTCCATTGGGGCGGTGCTCCGTCTCATAGATTTCGGCGTTGAGCCGTTCCTGGTGACGTCCGCCGTCATCGGGACCGTGGCCCAGCGCCTGGTGCGCAAGGTCTGCCCCTACTGCCGTCAGGTTCTGGTGGCTCCTCCGGAGGAGTCCATGGCCTATCAGCAGGAGATGAGCGAAGTGCGCACCGACTTCCACTACGGCCGGGGCTGCAACTTCTGCTCCCGGACGGGATACCTGGGCCGCATCGGTGTGTTCGAGGTCCTGACCATGAGCGAGCAGGTCCGCGGCCTCCTCTCCAAGCAGGCCCCGACCTCGGAGATCAAGTCCCAGGCCATTCGGGATGGCATGATCACCATGCGCCGGGACGGCATGCTCAAGTCCCGCGACGGCCTCACCACCCCCTCCGAAGTCATCCGCAACGTCTTCCTCATAGGGTAAATAGCTGTTAGCTATCACCCGTCAGCCTGCGATGGGAGGCTGATACGTGTACCCAAAATCACGTGAAAAAGGAGGCTGCCATTGACAGCCGAGAGCCCAAGTGTCACCACACAGGAATCACCGATCAATGTGTATATCGAACCGGGCTACATGCCCGCTTGGTCCTACACACACCTATTTGCCTTACCCTACGTGTGCGACACCATCACATGCTACTGTCTCAATCCAGTACGCCTGCATTATGAGACACTGAAAATCTTGGGAGATCCTGGGAAAACTG
>ORJL010775637.1_pt1 | contig 18701 bp, 15 predicted proteins | sample 1779941 | NCBI WGS metagenome assembly ORJL01 (sample SAMEA104232317, study PRJEB22302) | groundwater metagenome | biome: forest; feature: aquifer; material: groundwater | place: USA | collected 2011-08-07 | depth 5.8 m | reverse complement strand
ATCGACGAGCAGCGCCGGTTCGGCGTGGAGCAGCGGTCAGCCCTGCGCCAAAAAGGGTTCAACCCTCACATGCTGGTGATGACGGCCACCCCGATTCCCCGGAGCCTGGCCCTGACTCTGTACGGCGACCTGGACCTTTCAGTGATCGACGAACTGCCGCCGGGCCGGCAGAAAATCCTGACTAAATGGGTGCTCCCTGAGAAAAGGCTACCCGCCTACGGGTTTTTGAAACAGGAAATCGAGAAGGGCCGGCAGGCCTTCATCATCTGCCCCCTGGTGGAAGAGTCCGAGTCCATCGAGACCAAGGCCGCCGTGGAGGAATACGGGCGTCTTTCGCAGCAAGTCTTTCCCGACTTGCGTTTAGGCCTGCTGCATGGCAGAATGGCGTCAGCCAAAAAGGAAGAAACCATGCGCCTCTTCCGCGACCACGAAATGGACATACTGGTGTCCACGTCCGTGGTCGAAGTCGGGATCGACGTCCCCAACGCCACGGTTATGCTGGTGGAAGGGGCCGACCGCTTCGGACTATCGCAATTGCACCAATTTCGCGGCAGAGTCGGCCGCGGCAGCGAGAAGAGCTATTGTCTGCTCCTGGCGGAAGACCCGTCACCCGAAGGAATGGAGCGTCTATCTTTGATCGAAAAGACCCACGATGGTTTCAAACTGGCCGAAGAGGACCTGAGGCTGAGAGGCCCCGGCGAGTTCTTCGGCACCCGGCAGTCCGGCTTGCCGGACCTGCGCATGGCCCGGATATCCGACATTGCGCTCCTGGAAAAAGCCCGAAGGGAGGCACAACGTTTGTTTCAGAGAGATCCAAAACTTAAGTTGCCCCAGCACCTGCTCCTGAGAAAAGAAATGGCCAGGGTCTGGAAAGAGAAAGAGGACGGGGAATGGAGCTAAACCTGTTGAAGAATAAGATCGCCGGCCTGGTGGAACAGGCCTTGAAAGACGCCCAGGAAAAGGGGGTTCTGCCCAGGGTGGCAGCGCCGGAGATAACGGTGGAGCATCCTCAGAAGCCAGAGCACGGCGACTATGCCACCGGATTGCCCTTGAGGCTGGCACGTTCCATGAGCATGAGCCCCATGGCCATCGGCGAGAAGTTGGCCGGTCTGATACCGCCTTCCGACGAGATCGAAAAGGCCGAGGTGGCGCCTCCCGGTTTTATCAACTTCACTTTGAAGAACCGGTGGCTGACGTCCCAGGTGGAAGTCATCCGGGAACAACGCGAATCTTACGGGAACGTGGATTTCGGCAAGGGACTCAAAGTCCAGTTGGAGTTCGTCAGCGTCAATCCGACCGGTCCTCTCCACGTGGGGCACGGCCGCGGGGCTATCCTGGGCAGCGCCCTGGCCTCGGTGCTGGCGGCCGCCGGCTACAAGGTGCAGAAGGAATACTATATCAACGATGCCGGCGCCCAGATAGACGCTTTCAAGAATACCCTGTGGACGCGCTACCAGCAGCAGTTCGGCGTGGCGGCGGAAATGCCGGCCAACGGCTACATGGGCGCCTACATGGTCTCGCTGGCCCAGCGGATAGTGGCCGAGGACGGCGACCGGTACCTGCACGGGTCCGAAGGCAAAGCTCCGAAAGAGCTGGGAGAAAAGGGCCTTCGCTATATGTTGGACTGGATCCGCGACGACCTCAAACGGCTGGGAGTGGAGTTTGACCTCTGGTTCAGTGAGAGGACGCTTTACGAGAACAAGCAGTACGACCGGGCGATGGCCATGCTGAAGGAAAAGAACTTCGTAACGCAGAAAGAGGGGGCCACCTGGTTTACTTCCACGGCCCTCGGCGAAGACAAAGACAACGTCTTGATACGCGGCGACGGCACGCCGACCTATTTCGCTTCGGACATTGCCTATCACTACAACAAGTTTGTCGAACGAGGATTTGACCTGGTAATCGACATCTGGGGCGCCGACCACCAGGGCCACGTGCCGCGCATGAAAGCGGCGGTCAATGCCCTGGGGATAAACCCGGCCCGGCTGAAGATCATCATCTCGCAGATGGTGTCTCTGAGAAGGGGCGATGAGGTGGTGAAGGTGTCCAAACGCAGCGGGGAACTGATAACCCTGCGGGACGTGGCAGACGAGGTGGGCGCCGATGCCTGCCGGTTCTTTTTCGCTTCGCGGACCGCCGACAGCCAGATGGACTTCGACCTGGAACTGGCCAAGAAGCAGTCAGACGAGAACCCGGTCTACTACGTCCAGTACGCCCACGCCCGGATATCGAGTATTCTGCGGCTGGCCAAAGAGAAGGGCATTGACTTCTCAGACGGCGACGTGTCGGTGCTGGCCGCGCCCGCCGAGCAGGCGTTGATCCGCAAGATGATAGTGCTTCCGGAGATCATCGAGCAGGTGGCCCGCAGCCTGGAGCCGCACCACCTGCCGTACCATGCCCAGGAACTGGCCACGGCTTTCCACAGTTTCTACAACCAGTGCCGCGTGGTCTCCGACGACCAGTGCATGACTAAAGCCCGGCTCAAGCTGGCGGAAGCCGCCCGCCTGGTGCTGGCCCGCACCCTCCACCTGATGGGCATGCAGGCTCCGGAGACGATGTAGGAAGAGGAAGAATCCCCCTAAAAAGGGGGGAATTCGGTAAGACTCGTAGCGGCGACCCGGTGGGTCGCCTTCCCCAGCGGGCGGTTCGCGAACCGCCCCTACGGGCCTTAACTCGTCCCTCGTCATTCCCGCGAAGGCGGGAATCCACGGGGAGGGGCGCTGCCAATCAAATCCACTGTATGTTGGTTTCCTTTTCGACCTTTTTGAACTCTCTGTCGCCGGTTAATACTTCTCCGCCACGCATTTTGGCCAGAGCGGCGGCAAAACAATCGGCATAGGAAATGCTGTTGGCTGCCTTGAATCGGGCCGCCTCTTTGGCCAGGAGTATATCTACGTCAACTATTTCGACCGGTAGCGTCCGCACGAGGCTCTCAACTTGGTCCACCATTTTCTGTCCGTATTCGCGCAAGACGATGTAGCACATTTCCCCGAAATTGACCGAGGTCATCAGAAGATTCTCTTGAGTTTCCACGGCCTCGACGAAGCAGCCTTTGACTTTCTCGTAACCTGGTTCCTTTTCCAGAAAAACCATCAAAGCATGAGTATCCAGAACGCGCGTCATCGCTGGTACTCTTTCGCTTTGTCCTTGGCCCTTTCCTTAAGTAGCGCCCGGGTCAACTTGCCCTTTCCCGGGAGGATGCCGGCGACTTGTTCAAAATAGTCGGCGGTAATCGGCCTCATCACGAGTTCGGACCCCTTTTCTTCGATGAACAGCCTGGTACCCTTCTTTAGGTTCATCCGCTTGCGGATGTCGGCGGGGATCACGATTTGTCCCTTGGTGGTGACGATGGTAGTACTCATGCCGGCATGTCCTCCTACATGAATAGAGTATACCATATGGTGAGAAGTAGCCCATAATGATGGAGGCCTACTGAATCCCCCTTGATCCCCCTTTGGAAAAGGGGGAGAGTAGGAACGGTGCCTTTGGGAAAAGGGGGAGAGTAAGTCGGGATGACCTTAGTAAAGTGGGAGTGATCTGAGGCCGATTCGCAGAAGGGGGGGAGTGAGTCGGATGCCTTCGGGAAGGGGGGAGACTGAAGAACCTGGAGCAAAAAGAAAGGGGGCAGGCGCCCGGCGCCTGCCCCCTTTCGGTGGCCCAGAAAGCTATGGGCAAATCGCTTCAGGAAATGGTGACCGAACCGTTGCCGGCTACAGCGGGGATGATAACCCCGCTAGCATAGGCTACGGTGGTGACGGTAACTGTCAGGGCGGTGCTGTTCCCCGTGGCGCCGACCCCGGAAATTACCAGGTAGGCCACGACAATGTCCCCGGTCGGTCCGGGGTTCTGTGCGGCCTGGTAAGCGTTAAGAAGGACTTGACCGGGACTGGCAATGTTGCTGGTCGGGGCGCTGTTGAAAGGAGAAGCGCCGCCGAGCACCCCGGTGACTGTGATGACTGCGGAATTGTAGCCAACGCGGATGTCATAGGCTCCCAGTCCGTTGCCCGTGACATTTCTTATGGTGACCGGCACATTGAATGTTCCCCCGTTGGCGACGGTGGCGGTTCCCAATTGCACTATGGCGGGATTGGGGATCGGAGTGGGCGAGGGGGCAACCGTCGGCGTCGGTGTGGGGGGAATAGGTGTAGGCGTCGGCGGAACCGGAGTGGGCGTCGGAGGGACCGGCGTTGGAGTTGCGGGCGCCGGGGTAGGCGTTATGGGCGTGGCCGTTGGCTTCGGCGTGGGAGTCACGCGGCTGCCGCCATCGTCCCTGTCGTCGTCCTTATCTTTGCCCTTATCTTTGTCCTTATCCTTATCTTTGTGCTTATCGTCGTTCTTGCCGCCGTTCTTCTTGTCCTTGTCATCCTTGTTGCCGGGCTTACCTTTGTCCTGCCCTTGGTCCAGGTTAACGCCGAGGTCGAGGACGGCGATCTTAGCGATCATACTCGAACCGTCGGGGGCGCTTGCAGCGCTATAGTCTTTTGCAGCTTCAGCGCCTGGCCCGACGATGGCGACGGCGGTGAACAGGAGCAATATGCCTGCTACGAGTGACGTTAGAATGCGATGTTTCTTCATGTACCTTCCTTCATGCTTGCCGGTTGTCAAAAATCGGGTCTGGAACCCACTGGTGACACCCTGGCTTATTCTGGAACGCAGGATGCCACGCTTTGTTACAAACCCATGCGCATGAAGGTATCTCAGACGCGGGCCGGTAGCGCGGGCCGCGGCATAGGAGCCATGTAAAGTAATACACCATCCGTTGGCACCGGGGCGTCCGGCCAGCGCTCTACTCCATGGACAGGTTGAGGTTACGGAGCTTAGGAGTGAATATGCCGACCCCCGCGGCCAGCAGCAGGCAGGAGGCGCCCATGATAGCAACGGCCCACGGGCCGCCGAAGAGGTCAGCAAATAGACCCGCCAGCAGAGCGCCCAATGGCGCCAATCCTCTGTTCAGCATGTACATGCCTAACACTCTGCCCCGGAGTTCGTACGGTGTCACCATCTGTAGAATGGTCTGGTTCTGAGAGGTGTAGGCGCTGTTGCAGAAGCCTGCCGCAAGGGCGAACACGCTGGCCATGAGAATGATGGGGGACTGGGAGAATAGCACCAGGCTGAGTCCGAAGCCGAAAGCCCCCCAGATCATTATCTTCCCCCGGCCCTGCCTGTTTCCCAGCGAGGCCATGGTCAGAGCGCCCAGAACGGCGCCGATTCCGATCATGGTGAGCAGAAGGCCCTGGGTGCGCGAACCTCCATGGAAGACATCGATGGCGAAGATTGGCATCAGGCTGATGAATGGCATCCCCAGAACCGCCGGAGCCAGTCCGAGTACTAGCAGGGCCAGGATCAGGCGGTGGGAACGAATGTATGACATTCCGTCTCGGGCACTGCTGAGAAAGGGTTGTTGTCCCAGCATGGCGGCCAGCTCAGGCGTTTGGGACGACTTGGGGATGCGTATCTGTGTGGTCCACACCGTGGCCATGACGAAGAGAGCCGCCTGGGCGAAATAGGATACGCCAACGCCAAAAGCGCCGATGACCAGTCCGGCCACCGCCGGGCCAATGCTGCGGCTGACGTTTCCGGCCGCGGCGTTGAGTGAAATTGCGTTGAGGAGGTGCTTTGGTCCGACGAGGTCGCCGATCAACACCTGGCGCGCCGGCTGCTGGAATGCCTGGACGGTACCGGCAAGTATGCCGGTCACATAAACGTGCCAGGGTTCGACGCGGCCGGTTACCACTAACGCGGCCAGGATGGCGTTGAGAACGGCGTTGACGCTCTGGGCGATGACTAGTTGCCTCTTGCGGCCGTAGCGGTCGGCGACTACGCCGGCGATGATGCCGAACAGCAGCAGCGGGATGCCGCGGGCGGCGCTGACCAGCCCCAGTTGGAGGGGGGAACGGGTCAGGTCGTAGATGAGCCAGGCTCGGGTGACCTGGTCCATCCACTGTCCCATAGACGTGCTCGTGTGTCCCAGCCAAAGATTGCGGAAGTCTTTCTGGGCAAGCGATTCGAAGGTACGCACGTTCCGGAAAATGGCCATAGCTCGGTATTATAGCCCTATGGAGTGAGGATTCAAAGGGCGTGTGACAATTGACACCGTCGTGCCTTTCAGATAGCATTTAGGCGCAATGGCGAGGAATGGCTCTATCAAAAGTTTGCTTCTGGTCGGTATTGTTCTCTTGTCGTCTGGGGGCAGCCTGTTGCTCAACGGGTGCTGGCCGAGGGGCCGGGAGCTTCCTTTCCGTGTCATCTCTCAGTCGACGCCCTGGCGGCCTGGCCAGGACGAACCGGCCTATTTTGTGGTGACCGGTAAGAACTGGCAGAATTACTATGGGTCGTTGCCCGCCGGCGCCGACCTTGCCAACAATATCTACATAGTGGCCTCGTGGGGTACCCAGCCGAATCCTGGCTACCGCATGTCGGTCATGGCCGTCCGACAGGTGGGGGGAAGAGTGCAGGTGGCGGTGGAACAACTGGAACCTGAATCCGGCTCTGTCTACGCCCAGGTATTGGTGTATCCCATAGTTGTGGCTGAGGTGGCCAGGAAGTCTATCGACGGCGGGCGGGTCAACTTCCAGTTCATGAATCAGAGGGGCGCGCCTTTGGCCGGGGTCGATGCCGATATTTAGAAGGTGGCGCCGTAGTCGAGGGCCTTAGCCTGCGCTGGCGGGGGGCAGACAAGGAGTTAAGTATGTCCGACATTATTGCCAGGGTAGTCTCGCAGAAAGGTACCTGCTCGGCGGGGCATAAAGAGGGTGACGAGTTCGCCATCGGCCAGAAGTCGCCTTCCGGAATGTGTACCTGGGCTCTTTACACCATCTTCCCCTTCGCCGAGGTGTTGCAGTTCGGGGGCTCGTTCCCATGGGAAATCGACCCGGACAAAACTACCGTGGCCTGTCCGGACGCCGAAAACCCCGTCATTTTCGAGCTAAGGCGGGAGTAAGTCCCCGGCGCGCCAGGCGCTTCATTCCGAAGATCAATCGCAGCATGTTTGACCGGCTGACCAGCAGTTCGTAGACGCCGATGATGATGCTGAACGAAACCACTACTCCCAGGCCGTACTTGAGGCCGATCGGAGCGCTCATCGGGGTGATGAAGAAACCGACCACCAGGATGACGGGCTGGTGCAGGATGTAGAATGGCAGGACGGCCTCGTTGGCGTGGGGGAGGAACCGGTTGGTGAAGTTGAGAAGCCTCCGTCCCAGACCAATCAGGGCCAGCACGATACACCAGGACGCCAGCGCTCGATACGCCGTATCTACGGCATGGCCTGCCGGAGGCAATGCCAGGACCCCAAGTCCCACCATGATTCCGGTAGCCGGCAGGACGATGCCCAAGGCGAGGGTGACGAACCGGAGCTTCTCGACGGTCCGGGCGATGTGCGGGTCAGAGAACAGGATGTATCCGAAGGCGAAGAACAGAAGGTACGAGAAGATGTCCCAACTGCCCATTTGCCGCGTGAAGCCCATCTCTAGAGCGTCTGCCAGGAACGATCCTCCCGCCAGCGGGACGAACAGGAGCAATAGCGCCCAGGGCCGCCGGAAAACGGGGGCGATTCTTGTCAGAGTGCTGGAGTTACCCTTTCCTACCGGCGCCATCAGAGGCAGGAGCACCAGGGAGAATAGGAAGAGTAGCATCAGGTACCACAGGTGGACTCCCATGAAAGCGAAATTACCGCCGAGGCCGTACAGTCCTTCGAAGTAATGGGGGAAGAACTGCAAGAAGCTGCCGCTGAACTGGCGGTGGGTCAGGCGTTCAAGATATATCTGGGGAGGGCCGAGCACAAAAACGCCAATGGTGGCCAGTGGTAACAGTATTCTCATTGTCCTTTCTTTGACGAACCCGGAGACGGTTCGGGACTTCATTGAATAGTAGGCAGCCGCACCCGAGAGGACGAACATGAGGGGCATCATCCACTGGTTGAGCAAGTCGACGAAAGCGGTGAAGAAGACGCTGGAACTGGCGTTCTTGATGTGCCAGTCGCCGGAGTCGTAGAAGCGGCTGTTGTGGTAGAGAAAGACGCAGGCCATCGTGAAGACGCGGAGCCAGTCGACGTAGTAAAGTCTGTCCGGCCTCTGGGCCATGCCGGGCGTGGGTGTTTGGCGGGGACTGCCAGCCATGTTATCCTCCGTTAGCTTCGAAAGAGGGTTAACCGGGTTGCAGATTGATGATGATCTATGGCTACGGCGTCGACAATACCCTTTTCAGAGCGGCCCTGAGGTCTGCTACTCTGAACGGTTTGGTCACGACGTCGCTGAAGCCGTATTTTCGGTAATCGGCTATTATCGGGTCGTTGGCATACCCGCTGCAGACGATGGCCTTAACCTTGGGGTCTATTTCCAGAAGTTTCTTGATGGCTTCCTTGCCCCCCGTTCCGCCCGGCACGGTCAAGTCCAGTATGACGAGGTCGAACGGATGGGAGGTGTTCATGTCCCTGGAGTAGGCGCTGACTGCCTCGGCCCCGTCTCTGGTGAGGACCGCTTCATGGCCTAAAAGGGGAATCATCCCCCCGAGGACCACCCTGACGGGTTCCTCATCGTCCATCACCAGAATCCTGCTTTTCATGGATGGCGCGGTCTCTCCAAGAGCCGCCTTCATCACCGGAGGCTGCTCTTCAGTGGCAGGGAGATATAGCCGGAAAGTCGTGCCGGCGCCCAAAATTGAATCTGCCGAGATGTGGCCGCCATGGTTCTTCACGATGTTGTAGGTAGTGGTCAGCCCCAGCCCGCTACCCCTCTTCTTGGTGGTGAAATAGGGGTCGAACACCTTTTTCAGGTGCTCCGCGGATATTCCAATGCCGCGGTCCTGCACCCGAATCTCTATGTATTTGCCGGGTGGCAAGGGCAGCCCGCTCTTTTCGGTGATCGTACGGTTGGCAGCCACCAGATTGATTGCTCCCCCGTCCGGCATGGCTTCACAGGCGTTTATCACCAGGTTGCTGATGACCTGGTTGATCTGCCCTTCATCCGCCTCCACTGCCCAGAGGTCATCGGGCAGCGAAAAGTCACACCTTGCCCGGGATCCCCTGGAGGCAAAAGTGGCGGCTTCCCGCACCAACCCTCCCAGGTTGGCAGGCTTTTTGACTGGAGCGCCGCCCCGGGAAAAGGTGAGGAGTTGCTGGGTCAGGTCCCTGGCGCGGATTGACGCTTTCTCGGCCTCCGCCAGCATCGCATCGGCCTTGCCGCCAGGCTCGGAGTACATCCGCGCCAGTGAGATGTTGCCCATTATTCCGGTGAGCATGTTGTTGAAATCGTGCGCGATGCCGCCGGCAAGAGTGCCTATGGAATCGAGCCTGTCTGCCCTAAGGTGTTCTTCTTCCTGTCTCCGGCGCTCCGTTACATCCTGGATGATGGAAACAAATCCCACAGGACTTCCCGAGGCGCCGCGAACGACACTGCTGCTGAACCTGGCAGAAAGTTCGCTGCCATCCATGGCCACGGCGTTGTACTCCGACGTGTTGGCGCCCCGGCTCAGGAGTTTGCTCATGTTCTCCGTAGCCAGTTGGCGGTCTCTTTCGGCAATGAAGGTAATGGCGGGTCGCCCGATGAACTCGTCTTTGCAGACCCCACGGAACATCTTGACGACAGCTTGGTTAACTTGCTGGACCTTGCCGTCCAGTCCCAGGAAGACGATGCCATCGGTCGCTGAGTCGAAGATCAGTTGCAGCTTTTCCTCGCTCTCCCTGAGCGCTGCCCCGGCCAACTTGCGTTCGGTGCTGTCGGTGGCGATACTCAGGAGGGCGTTCTTGCCGTCCCAGGTAATGGCCTTTACGGAAACTTCCAGTGGCAGTGTTGTGCCGTCTTTGCGGCAGTGCGCTGCCTCGAAGAACGCTTCGCCGCGCTCGCGCAGTTCCTGCATTCTCGCTGCTATCAGCTTTTCTGAGGCGGGCACGTCAAGCTGCCGCAAGTTCAGCGCCATGAACTCTCCCCGGCTGTAGCCGTGTAACTCAAATGTCTTCTGGTTAGCGTACAGGAAGCGCCCTTCGAAGTCATGTACGGTAATTGAGTTGGGGGCTGAGTCTACCATCAAGGCCATGCTGTGAATTTGCTCTTCAGCCTGCTTGCGTTCGGTGATGTCTTCCGTTGTACCCAGAATCTGCGTGACTGTTCCTTCATCGTTGCGCGCAAAGGCCACGTCCAGGCTGCGCAGCCACCGCCATTCCCCCGAGGAGTTTTTGATTCGGTAAACGATTTCCACGACATCCTTGTCAGAGGCCGTGGCAAGCCGGGCGTGGTGCCGCGCCACTGTTTCCGCGTCGTCAGGGTGAAGAATATTGGCAAACAGCGACGAACCCATCGCCTGGATCTCTTCCACGGTGTAGCCCAGATAGTCCAGCACCTCGCGGTTGGCGTAAACGTTCCGGTGTTCCGATAGGTCGTATACGTAGATGAGGCTGGGAATGGAGTCCTGCAGACGCTGGCTGAAATGCTGACTGGCAATCAGAGCCTCTGCTGCCTGCTCACGTTCGGTGGCATCGGTGGCGATTTCAACGCAGGCCGCGATGTTTCCGTTGGCGTCCCTTATCGGGCTGGCAACATTGTCCCAGAACAAGACCTTCCCTGACGCCGTGGTGAATCGCCGGAGAGCCGTGTGAGAACGGCCATCCTCAAAGGCCAAATCCACCTGGCAATCGGGGCAAACAGAGTCCCGGTCTTGAAACACCTTATGGCATTTTTGTCCCACCATGTTGCCGTAGCGTTTGGTCAGGAGATCATTCTGGTAGAGCAGGTTGTGGTCCCGGTCATGGATAGTCACGCCGCTTTGCATCGAATCCAGGATTGAATTCAGCTTGTTCCTTTCTTCCTGAAGCGCCGCCCGGGATTGCTGTCGCCTGGCGCGCAACGACGCCGTGAAGAACCGGGCGGATCCGTCAGGGTTTCGCACACAGGAAACAGTGAAGCGCGTGAGCACGACAGCGCCGTCCTTCCTCATGAAGCGGCTGTCCAGTTCGTGGGCTTCTATCTCCCCCTTCAGCATGCGGGAAAACTGGATCGAATTGGCCTCGATGTCTTCAGGGTGTACCATTTCGGCCCAGGTCTTATTGAGCAGTTCCTGGGCGGGGTACCCCAATATCTCTGCCAACCGGCGGTTGACGCGAAGCCAACGCTTCTCCGGGGATATGATGGCGAAGCCGACAGTTCCCTGGTTGAACAGCGCCTCGAGAAATGATTCGCTTTTCACCAACGCTTCTTCCGCCTTCTTCCGCTCGAATATCTCCAGTTGCAGTCGCTGCTCAAGGGCTTCGGCAGCCTCCCGTTTGTCTTCGCTCATTTCAGACGCCACGGCATGTCTCTTTCTGCGCCCTGATTTTGCGGAATCAGGCGTGCTTTTCAAGTCTGACGCGAAACATATGAAACAATATTGTACTCATTTGTGGTGGTTTTCGCCAACATACCGTGGTATAGTTTCAGGGTCTTGCCCCTGGGGTCAGAGTACTCAAAGCAGGTGTTTTACATATCGTGTCAATCGGGGTACAATTCTTGGCGTCGTGTTCCAGATACGGCGACACAACAGGCCCCAGCGGTTCCAAAGATTAGAAGAGAAAGTTCAACATGTTAGAAAAAGCCACCGTCGAAGAGCTATTGGCCAGGGCGCGCAAGCCCGCCGAAGAAGCCATGAGGTTGCATCCGTTCTATCGCGGGAAGATGCAGACCTTGCCCCGATGCCCGGTGCGCAACTTCGACGATTTCGCCATCTGGTATACGCCCGGAGTAGCCGATGTCTGCAAAGCCATACAGAAGGACCGGGAGAAGGTTTACGAGTATACCAGCAAGTGGAACACCGTGGCGGTGGTCTCCGACGGCACCAGGGTACTGGGCCTGGGTGATATCGGCCCGGAGGCCGGCCTGCCGGTGATGGAGGGCAAGGCCCTCCTGTTCAAGTATCTCGGCGGTGTCGATGCGGTGCCCATTTGTCTGGGCACCAAAGATCCCGACCAGATTATCCAGGCGGTAAAATGGCTTCAGCCGTCCTTCGGCGGAATCAACCTGGAAGATATCTCCAACCCCAAGTGCTTCCGCATCCTGGACACGTTGCGCCGGGAGATGGAGATACCTGTCTGGCATGACGACCAGCAGGGCACCGCGGCCGTCACCCTGGCCGGGCTGTTGAATGCCCTCAAGATAGTGGGCAAGAAGAAAGAAAATGTCAGGGTGGCCGTCATCGGCATCGGCGCCGCCAACGTCGCCATCCTCAGGATTCTTATTTCAGACGGGTTCAACCCGGCCAATATCGTCATTGCGGACAGCAAGGGAATCCTCCATTCAGACAGACAGGACATCAAGAAGGAGCAGAAGGAAAACCCCTACAAGTGGGAACTCTGTCTCAAAACCAACCCGGGGAAGAAGTCCGGAGGGATAAGGGAGGCGCTGAAGGGCGCCGACGTATGCCTGTCGCTGGCCAAGTCCGGGCCGGGGGTGATTCTGCCCGAATGGGTCAGGGGGATGGCCAAAGACGCTATCATCTTTGCCTGCGCCAACCCCATACCCGAAATCTGGCCATGGGAAGCTAAAGAAGCCGGCGCCAGGATCGTAGCCACCGGCCGGTCGGACTTTCCCAACCAGGTAAATAACTCCATCGGCTTTCCGGCCATTTTCCGTGGGGCGCTGGATGTGCGGGCCAGGACCATCACCGATGAAATGTGCATCGCCGCCGCCTATGAGCTGGCCCGGTGCGCCGAGGACCGCGGCATAGACGAAAACAACATCGCGCCGACTATGGCCGAGTGGCAGGTCTTTGTCCGGGAAGCGGTGGCCGTGGGGATGAAAGCTCAGGAGCAGGGGGTGGCCGGAGTCAAGATGAGCCGCCAGGAATTAACGGCCCGGGCCGAGAAGATGATAAGAGGCGCCCGGGAAGCCACTGCTCTCCTGATGCGGGAAGGTCACATTCCTCCGGTGCCCGAGGGTTAGCGGGAAATCACTTCAGTCAGGGAACTTAACTTGAGGACTATCAGTGCCGAAGAAGTAACCGGGGCGGTCGCTCGCCTGTGCCGGGAAGCTAATTGCTTTCTGCCGGAGGACGTCGTCGGCGCTCTCGAAAAGGCACGGGAGACCGAAGAATCGCCGCTCTGCCGTCAGACTTTGGGCCAGATTCTGGAGAATGCCCGGCTGGCCGGAGCGGAGCAATCGGCTATGTGCCAGGACTGCGGGCTGGCGGTGGTGTATCTGGATGTGGGTCAGGATGTACACGTCACCGGCGGCGACCTTTATCAAGCGGTGAACGAGGGAATCCGCCAGGGCTACGGCCAGGGCTTTCTGCGAAAGTCCATGGTCAGCAACCCCTTTTCTTCCCGCGGCAATACCAAAGACAACACCCCGGCGGTCATCCACACTGAAATTGTCCCCGGCGACAGGCTGAAGATCACTGTCATGCCGAAGGGAGGCGGCAGCGAGAATATGAGCCGCCTTTTCATGTTGAATCCTTCCGACGGCCGCGAAGGCGTCATCAAAGCTGTCGTTCAGGCGGTGGACGAGGCAGGCAGCAATCCCTGTCCTCCGGTGATCGTGGGCGTTGGCATTGGCGGCACGGCGGAAAAGGCAGCCTCCTTAGCCAAGAAGTCCCTCTTGCGCGAAACCGGCAAAGCCAACTCCGACCCCGAAGTCGCCGCGTTGGAGAAGGAACTTCTAACGAGAGTGAATGCCCTGGGGATAGGGACTCAAGGCTTTGGCGGCACCGTCACCGCGCTCGGCGTCCACGTGGAAGTCTTTCCAGCCCATATCGCCAGCCTGCCGGTGGCCGTCAACATACAATGTCACGCTGCCCGCCACAAGGAAGCAGTGCTATAGCAGCGTTCTGTTGAGTTCCTTGAGTTCGTTGTGTTCATTGAGTTCCCCCCCGTCCCTCCGAAACCACGTCCGTCGCCGGTACTCCACAAACTCAAGAAACGCAAGGAACGGGTTGCTGGGTGGGATGTGGTGAACTCCAGGAACCCGTCCGGTTGAGGGGATGATGCCTTTATGCTAAACTTGCCTCCATTATGCAGAATCTGAAACGTGTCTTTTCCGGTGCCCGCCCTACGGGCAGGCAACATGTCGGCAACTACCTCGGCGCTATCAAGAACTATGTCACTCTCCAGGAACAATACGAATGCGTCTACTGCATCGTAGACGTTCATGCCCTGACCACCCTTGAAGAGACCAAGGGGCTTCAGGACAACATCCGCGAAATGTTGCTGGACTGGCTGGCCGCCGGGCTCGACCCGGCAAAATCCATTATGTTTGTTCAGTCTCACGTCCCCCAGGTAATGGAACTTCATACCTACCTCAGCATGGTGACGCCGCTGGGATGGCTGCTCAGAGTGCCTACTTTCAAGGAAAAGGCGCGCATGCAGCCTCAGAACGTCAACTACGGGCTGGTCGGCTACCCGGTCCTGATGACCGCCGACATAATCCTCTATAAGGCCAATATTGTGCCGGTCGGCGAAGACCAGTTACCCCATCTCGAACTGGCGCGGGAGATCGTCCGCCGGTTCAATGGCATGTTCGGGGACACCTTCCTCGAGCCGGAAGCCCGCCTGACCGAAACTCCCCTGGTGGTTGGGCTCAACGGCATCCAGAAGATGGGCAAGAGCAACAATAACCAGATTGAGCTGGCGCACACTCCGAAGGAAACGGCGGAGCGCATCATGAACGCCATCACCGACCCGGCGAGAATCAAACGCACCGATGTGGGCCATCCTGAGGTGTGCAGCGTGTTCCGCCTTCACGGCTTTTTTGCCAAGCCCGGCGAGACCACCAAGATCGAAGATGACTGCCGCAAGGCGGTTATCGGTTGCGTCCAGTGCAAGAAGCATCTGGCTGAAGAGGTCAACGAGGCTCTGGCGCCCTTGCGGCAGCGGCGGGCGGAATTCGCCGCTAAACCCGATCTGATAGATGCCATTCTGGCTGACGGGGCAAAGCGGGCGACGGCCATAGCTGACGAAACCATGGGGGAAGTCAGGAAGAAGATGAACCTCAGGTAAGAAGATAAAGAATAAGAATGCAAAATGCAAAATGACAAAGCAAAGTTCAAGACCGAGTTTGGCAAGCGAGTCTATCATTTTGCTTTGGCCACCATGAGATTCCTGGACGATTGTCCCCGGGACGGCGCAGCAACCATCATCAGTAACCAGCTTGTTCGCAGTTCTACCAGCGTAGGCGCCAACATGGTGGAGGCCCAGGCGGCGAGTTCGAAGAAGGACTACGTCAACTTCTTCACCATTGCGCTGAAGTCTGCCAACGAAAGCAAGTACTGGATATCACTCTTGCGAGATGCGCGAAAAGTGGATCAAGATAAGGCAAACGCGCTGTTGAAGGAAGCCACGGAGATAGCGAACGTCCTTGCTTCGAGCGTGCTCACCATGAAGGGCAGAAAGTGATTTTGGATTTTGAATTGTCATTTTGAGATTTGCACTTTGGTATTTGATTTCGTTGTTGGAACAGGAAACGCCAATTAGTAGCTCGGTACCAGGCAGGGTTCCTCTGTCATCCACCGGGAAAACCGCGCTTGATGTGGCAAAGCTGGCCTGCCGGCAGGCGGGTGAGGTGCTGGTGGCGCATCTTGGCGCCGTGGAGCACGTCAAGCATAAGGGAGTCCGCGATATCCAGACCGACGTGGACCTGATGTCCGAGAAGCTCATCAAGAACATGCTGAATACCGAGTTTCCCCTGGACGCGGTGGTGACCGAGGAATCTGCGGCGCAGCCGGGAACATCCGGCTACAAGTGGATTATCGATCCCATCGACGGCACCAATAACTACTTTTTCGGTTTGCCCTATTTCGCTATCAACATTGCCCTGGCCAGGGACGGGGATAGGGGCGCTCAGACGCCGTCATTCCCGCGATTGCGGGAATCCAGGGGCGGCGGCGAAGGTGTGGCCGCCGATAACCGTCATTACCCCGAAAGCACCGTACTCGGGGTCGTCCCTGACCCCGAGCGGGTCGGGCTCCGGGACGAGCCCGACTACGGAGGCTCTTTCATTGTTCGTGGTGAACCTAGGTTCATGACTGATTCCCGCGTTCGCGGGAATCCAGGGGGCGCGGGGCGGGCCTCGGCCAACGAGGAAATCCTCCTGGGCGTTACCTATGCGCCGATGCTGAACGAACTGTTCTGGGCCGAAAAGGGAAAGGGCGCTTTCTTGAACGGCAGGCCCATCCGCGTGTCGGCGGTAGAAAAGTTGAAGGATTGCCTGGTGAGCTTCGATATGGGCTATAACCAGGACCAGGGCGCGAAGATGATCGAACTGGCCAAAACGATATGGCCGCGGGCGCACACTCTGAGACTGCTCGGTTCCGGCGCGCTCGGTCTGGCGTACGTGGCCTGCGGCCGGCTTGGCGTTTACTTTCACCGGTCGCTTTATCCGTGGGATGTGGCGCCGGGCATACTTCTGATCCAGGAGGCGGGGGGTGTTGTGGAAGCCTGGGGCCGCCAGCCGATAACCCTATCCAGCGGCAATATAGTCGCCTCATCGCCGGTGCTCATGGAAGAATTCCATTCGGTGATAGCCGGTTCTCCTTTCGTTGCGTAGCTGCTAAGGGGGATTCGTCGAACCAGCCCGAAATGATGGGAATGCCGATGCCATTCCAAACCGTGGTGACTTGCAACGGCGCTTGTGATAAACTGGATGACGTTTCGGGCCCCAATACCCTTGCGGTCAGACCTTTGTCGCCTTGGTCCCGGTTCCCTGGTAGTCGACGCTCCGATCCTGTCTGCCTAACGTCCATGAGGAGGAGTCCGAGTCTATGGCCATGGAGAAACCACTCAAGGTACTCATAATAGAAGACTCCGAGGGCGATGCCCTCTTGCTGGTATGGGAGTTGAGGAATGGTGGTTATGCTCCCGTTTACGAAACAGTCTGTACTGCCGAAACGATGAAAGCGGCCCTCAAGGAGCGAGATTGGGACGTGGTGATTTCCGACTACGTGATGCCCCGCTTAACCGGGCTGGAAGCGCTGAAGATCCTTCAGGAAACCGGACTCGACCTGCCGTTTATCCTGGTGTCCGGCCATATTGGGGAGGATATCGCGGTGGAGACGATGACAGCAGGGGCGCACGACTACATCCTAAAAGGAGGTTTGAAACGGCTGGTCCCGGCCATTGAACGGGAGCTGCGGGAGGCCGAGGTTCGCCGTGAGCAGAAGAGGTCACAGGAAGCTTTGGCGGCTTCCGAAAAGAAGTACCGGAACCTTTTCGAACGGTTGAAGGACGCTGTTTTTCTGACCACGCCAGACGGGAAGGTCTTAGAGTCCAATCTGGCGATGAGGGAGCTTTTGGGGTATTCTGCGGGAGACGACATTTCGAACATCAATGTCGAGAAGGACATCTTCTCCAATTCAGCCGACGGGGAGAGAATTCGAAACGTTATTGACAGGGATGGTTTTGTCAAGGATGCTGAGGTCGTCTTGAAAAAGAAGGATGGCAAAGACCTGATTACCCTGGTCAATGCTGTGGCGTTGCGCGATGATGATGGCAACATTACAGCCTACCAGGGTATCGTGAGTGACATTACGGAGAAGAAGAGACTCGAGGAGGAGTTGTTGCAGGCCCAGAAAATGGAGAGCGTGGGGCGGCTGGCCGGAGGTATCGCTCACGATTTTAACAACATCTTGACGGGCATAATCGGCTTTTCCGACCTGGCTTTGCAGGACCTGGCATCGCATCATCCGCTCCGGTTCCATATCGAGCAGGTGAAAGCTCAGGGGGAGCGGGCGGCGCGCCTGACGCGGCAGCTTCTGGCTTTTTCCAGCCGACAAGTGCTGGAACGGAAGAACCTGGATGCCAATCAGATCATTTCGGAAATGGAGAAGTTCCTCAGGCGAGTCATTGGAGAAAACATCGAACTGAAAGTGGAGATTTCTGCCATGGTCTCCACTGTCTACGTCGATCCCGGCCAGGTCGAACAGGTTCTGATGAACCTTTGCGTAAACTCACGCGATGCCATGCCGGGAGGCGGACGGCTCCAGATAAAGACAAGCAACGTCATGTTGGACGAAGCTTTTTGCCGCAGTAACCCCTGGGCCCGCCCGGGCGGGTACGTCGAGGTAGCCATCACCGATACCGGCGTAGGAATGCCCCAGGAAGTTATGGAACACATCTTCGAACCTTTCTTCACTACCAAGGAAAAGGGAAAAGGGACTGGGCTGGGTCTCCCTATGGTCTACGGAATTGTCAGGCAGCACGATGGGCTTGTTCACGTTGTCAGTCAACCGGGCAAGGGCACAACCTTCAAAGTCTTTTTCCCGTTGGTGCTGGCGGCAGCCGAGACACTGGCGGAGGTGAAGTTGCCGGCGGCGCCCACCGGACAGGAGACTGTCCTGGTGGCCGAAGATGAGGAGACGGTTAGAGAGTTGGTGGGGCGGATACTGCGGGGTTATGGATATACGGTCTTGACCGCCCGCGACGGCCAGGAAGCCATCAGAGTCTTTGATTCCAGCCGCCGGACTATCCATCTGGCATTACTGGACGTGATCATGCCCCGGATGGGGGGCCGCGAGACGTACCAGGCCCTCCAATTGAAGGACCCGGGCCTCAAGTTTCTTTTCTTCAGCGGCTACACGGGAGATCAGATCGAGCAGGGCTTTGTCCAGGACAATGGTCTGGAATTCATGCGCAAGCCCTTCCTCCCCGAAGAGCTCGCCTACCGTGTCCGCGAGGTATTGGACAAGTAGGTCGGAGCGGCGACGGCAAGCCGGGCCCCCACGGGCGGGGGGTCACCCCTCCCCCCCGT
>ORJL011239323.1_pt1 | contig 18710 bp, 19 predicted proteins | sample 1779941 | NCBI WGS metagenome assembly ORJL01 (sample SAMEA104232317, study PRJEB22302) | groundwater metagenome | biome: forest; feature: aquifer; material: groundwater | place: USA | collected 2011-08-07 | depth 5.8 m | reverse complement strand
TCTCTTGATCGTGCGTGCGGCGATCTCTATGCCCTTCTTGGTCTTGTCCTGGGCGGCATCCAGCTCGGCGATCATCTGGTCGGGGACGTGCACGCCTGGGATGTTCTTGGTCATCGTCCGTGCCTGGTTCCCGGACTTGAGCACGATGATGCCTGCCAGGATAGCAACCTTGATGTGCTTCGTCTTCTCAACGAAAATGCCGAACTCCTCGATGTCGAATACGCCTTGAGTTTGGACGAACCGGGCGCCTGCGTTTACCTTCTTTTCCAGCTTGGATATCTCTGCCTCCAGGGGCTTGGCCCCGGGGGTCGCCACTGCGCCGACGCAGAATTTAGGGCTTCCCTGAAGCTTGTTCCCGGCGATGTCGTGCCCGGCCTGCAGTCCCTGGGCTGCTTGAAGAAGACCGGTCACGTCGAGGTCAAAGACGGGCTTTGCGTTGGGATGGTCTCCGGTGCCCGTGGGGTCGCCCGTGAGGCAGAGCACGTTCTCGATGTCGAGCGCATACGCTCCGAGCAAGTCCGACTGGAGGGCGATGCGGTTCCTGTCACGGCAGGTCATTTGCATGATCGGGTCCAGGCCGATCTCCTTGAGACGGTGGCAAACAGCCCATGGGGCCATTCGCATGACGGAGGCCTGCTGGTCGGTCACGTTGACGCCGTCCGCCAGGCCTGTCAAGATGCGGGCGTCTTCGAGTGGCTTGGTGAGGTCGACGCCTTTTGGAGGGGCGACCTCAGCGGTAACAAGGAACTTGCCTGACTCTAGGGCCTCCGAGAACTTGCTCATTCACTTTCCTCAGTCTCGAATCATTGGAAGCTATTATAGCCTCTCAGCAGACTCGCGGGTCATCGCTAATTCTAACAGCAGCAATAGGGCTAGGAAAGTCTTATAATGGGTCGCTGGAAAAACAGTAGCCCCGCATGATAGGAAACAATGGACGAGATAGTCGAAGGTAGAAACCCGGTACTGGAATTGCTGAAGGCGGGCCGCCCCGTAAATAAGGTGCTTCTGGCGAATGATGCGGAGCGGCACGGCGTCATCGCTCAGATTCTGTACCTTGCCAGGCGGGCGAACGTTCCTGTCGAGTACGTGGACAAGCGCGTCATCGACCAGCGGAGCTCCACTGGCCACGCCCAGGGTGTGCTTGTCTATACTTCGGCTAAGGAGTACGTCGGCCTGGAGGACCTGCTGCAGATATCGAGGCGAAGGAAAGAGCCGCCGCTCTATGTCATCCTGGACGGCATCGAGGACCCGCACAACCTCGGAGCGGTCCTGCGCACCGCCGACGCGACTGGCGTCCACGGCGTGATCATTCCTACGCGGAGGGCCGTCGGGCTTACGGCGGCCGTCGCGAGGGCCTCGGCAGGGGCGGTCGAGTATGTTGCCGTCGCCAGGGTCACGAACATCACCCAGACGATAAAGCAGCTTGCCAAGGAGCAGGTCTGGGTCGTAGGAATCGATATGGACGGCAAGCAGGAGTACACAGGGGTGGACTACAAGTTGCCCACCGCGATTGTCATCGGGGCCGAGGGCGAGGGCCTTTCAAGGCTGGTGAAAGAGAGCTGCGACTCCTTGGTCTCGATTCCAATGAAGGGGAAGGTGGGGTCGTTGAACGCGTCGGTGGCGGCGGCTGTTGTGATGTATGAAACCCTGAGGCAGCGACGACCCCCTGTCGCAGTTGAACAAAAAGCTAAAGCAAGGTAGGGCGGGAGGCAAGGCCGAGGCGTTGCACAGCCTCAGTGGTATCGATGCCCTCGATTGAAACGACCTTGTCGTGAGAGGTTGCACCTCTCAGTAACCTTATCTGGCCCTTGCGGACCTTCAGGGTCTTCGCTAGAAGCTCGATGACGGCCTCGTTGGCGCGCCCTTCGATGGCCGGGGCCGATACCCGCACCCGGATGGCGTCTCCAACCAGGCCTGCGACTTCGTCCTTCTTGGCGCGAGGCTGAACGCGGAGCCTGAGCTTGGCTTCGGTCATCGCGGCGTGGCGCCGTTCCCGTTGGTTGTAAGGGGCTCGCCCTCGAAGCGGATGCGGTCGCGGTAGTCTTTCAACGCGGCCTTGATGCTTGCCAGGTTTATCTCGGCCATGTCGATATAAGAGAAGCGGCGGCCTATCTCCCACGGAGCGTGTGCATCGGAGTCCGTGAGGCAGGCGTGCTTAGTCGGGAAGTTGGGCACCAGGCCCTCGTTCCAGAGTCTCTTGTCGGCGGGGACGGTTATCTCGAGAGCGGTAATGTGCTCGCTGGAGTGGATGCGGATGCGCTCTCTCAGCGGCTCTATGGAGGCGATGAACCCCCGGGGCCTCCGCTCGATGTGGGCCGCGATAGCTACGCCGCCCATCTGCTCGATGCCCAGGCAGACCTGGTCCATGAGCACTGCGGTCTCGAAGTAGGCGTCGCCTTCCTGCTCCTTCTTGAACCCGAGTTGTCCGATCAGGTGCTCCAGGTCTTGACGCTGGGCGTCCCTGTCGAAGATGGCAAGAACATGCCCGGCCTTGCTGGTGATCTCGGTGCCGGGAAATACGGCCAGCCCCATGCGAGCGCCGACTTCCCGGAGCCGATCGATATTGGCGGCGGTGTTGTGGTCGGTGATCGCGATTGCATCGAGTCCTGCCGCGAGGGCTGCTTTGATGATGTCCTCGGGCTGGGTGTTCAGATGCTTCTCCGGCGAGATATGGTCCTCGTAACAGGCAGACTTGGGAGTGTGAACGTGCAGGTCGAATTTCCTAAACGCCATCCTTGGGCTCCTGCGTTACTCTTTTAGTGTGCAACCAAGGTCAGAATATATCATCCCCAGGGGCTTGGCGCAACGCTTCCCTAACAGTGAGAATGCACCTTGGGGCAACTGGCTGACGCAGCCTGGGTTTGGCTAAGCCAGAGTAGAGTCCAGGGGATCCCGACAGGTCGGGACTCTCCTGGCTGGGGGCATGGAGGCTGTGCCCCCGAAATAGGTCAAATCCCCCTTCGCTGGCTTCTGGAGACGGGGGACACAGGGAGATGAGGTCGCAGGCTCCTTTTCATCCTTCGTGGTGTCTTCGCAGAGACATGAACACTTGCTTCGTCGCGATTAGATCGGGACGAAGCGATCCGTCCCCAATACTGTGTACCTGCTCAGAGCGGGTCGGAGTCCTTCTGCGGGGGGACTCCGACCCGCTGGGGTGGTGTACCCTTAGCTGGCCAAGGGCAGGCGCCCCTTCAATTTCATCGTATCGAATGGGCCTGGCTCCGCGATCAGTCGCCGCGCAGCTTCGACCTGCTCCCACACGTTCCAAAGCAGCACCCCACGGACTCGACCATCCCGCATGTAGTAGATGGTGCCCTCTCGGTTGACCTCTTTCCAGTCCGCGATGGTCTGAAGTCGGGAGTCCATCTCGCCAACAGCCTCGTATCCCAGGTCGAAGAGGTCCGAGTAGAAGAACGGAAGGTGGTGGTAAGGCTCGGGCTTGCCCGCCATGTTTAGGCCGGCAAACCGGCCCATGGCGTTAGCATTGTCCTCATGTTCGACTCGCATCCGGTCCCCTAAAGCAGGGTTATGGAAGGCCGCGACGTCGCCCGCCGCGAAGATGTCTGGGTTGCTCGTTCGCAGGAACTTGTCAACGAAGACCCCATTGCCTGTCTTGAGGTTCAAAGCCTGGGCTAACTCGACGTTCGGCTGTATGCCGATGCCCGCAACCACCCCATCAGCCAGCACCTCCCGCTCGTTGGGTGTCTTCACCTCCCGAATCTTCACCGCGATGCGCCCGCCGCGCGGCTCGACGCCCACGACGGTCTCCTCCGGGCATACCTCGACACCCTTGCCCTTGTAGTAGCCGTTCAAGAAAAGGCTCAACTCGCGGGGGAAGAGGCGGAAGTTAATGCCCTCCTCCGGGAACACCATGGTGACTTGCTTGCCGTTCATGGTAAGGGCGGCGGCGACCTCGGTGCCGATGAACCCGCCTCCAATGACCACGAAGCTCCGCCCGCCCTCCGATAGGGTGCGCAGTCGGCGGTAGTCCTCGATAGTGCGGAAGTAGATGATGTGGTCGTTGCCGAATGAGAACCTTCGGGGCGTGCCGCCGGTTGCGAGGAGGAGTTTCTCGAAGCCGTACGCCGTGCCCTGGTCATCGACCACGCTCTTGTTCGCCGGGTCTATCCTCTGTACCCTGCGCCCCAGGTGGAACTCGACTCCCTTGTCCTGCGTCCCGCGCCAGATGCGCTCCAGGGATTCGCCCTTCCAGAGCCCTTTCGATAGAGGAGGGCGGTTGTATGGGGGGTCTTGCTCTGCGCCGATGATCGCCACCGACCCGTTGTGGTCCACCTCGCGAATACCGCCAACCGCAGCGTCCGCCGCCATCCCGCCCCCGACGATGAGGTACTTGTACCGCAGCATTTCATCCTCCTGCTTCTTCCAACAACTCACCTTGCACTGCAGACAAGGTTGCATGATTCCATTGTATCAGGTGAGTAATGGCCGCCGAGGAGAAATGCAGGGTAGCAGGCCGCCACGGTCATGTTGAGAGAAGCCAGTGAGTTCTTTGGGTTCAGAACGGTTGTATGTGGGGGAAAAGTACGGTGAGAGTCGCTCTTTCACCTTTTACATTGCCGGATTGCTACGGCGCAGGCGCTTCCGACGCGCCGCCTTCGGCCTTGGCTGCCTCTTGGCTCTTCTGCTCGAGCTTGTAGTCCAGGGTCGGTGCCGGGTCGACCAGGTCCCAAACGTCCTCCCCGCCCTCGACCTTCTCGGCCATGTCCCTGAACTCCGACCCGAGCTCATCGCCCAGCTCTCTTGATACCCTTCGAGCCCATCGGGCCTGGCTACCCTTGTCTCGACCCTCATATTCGCCAACGAGCCTCGATCGGTCGAACTCCTCTAGTTGTTTCCTGGCCCCCTTCACAACAACCACCCGGGAGAGCTTGCGGCGCAAGTTCGAGCCTTTGCACGCCGGGCACACAGGTTTGACTTCAGCCGTGAAGCTCCGAACAAGAACAGTCTCGAGGCGACCGCAGTCGTGGCAGATGTATTCGTAAACCGGCATACTGCATCCTCCGCTCAAGCTCAGGTGGAAAAGCGTCTTGCCAAGTATTCTAGCTAGGGATGGTAGAAGAGTAAACTCCCCCAGCGTCTAAGCGGAGCTCAGAGTCGCTTGATGTGCCTGGTATCAGGTGCTTTGGCACGTCCGTGGTCGGTTATTAGCACCTGTGGTCGGAAGAGTATATCTCCAACGTATCATTCCCCTTACGTGGGTTCGCTTGCTAGGATTGGTATCGGGTGGTAAATGCAAACCAGCCGATCTAGGGTTAGCCTACTGAGGCGGTTTCTGCTCCTTACTGTAGTCGGTGCTTTGCTCGTGATGGCCATTCCTGCCCTCACGGGATACTTTGCCGTCAGAGAAAGCACCCAGCGGGCCCTCGAAGAACGCCTCGTGTTGGCCCAGATAAGCGCAGAACACCTGGAGTACATCCTTCAGCAAGGGATTCGGCGACTGGAGGAGATCCGCGTGTACGATGGAGCTGGCACTCCCGCTCAATCATTTGAGGAAGCCAAGTTGGCGCTCAGGGACGTCTACTTCCAGTCAGTCTTCGATGACCGGGTGTTTCTAATGGACCCCCAGGGGCAGGTCACTTGGACTGAGCCATATATCTCTAATGCAATCGGAGAGAACCTGTCGGACTATCACCACGTCAAAGAGGCCCTTGCTTCAGGCAAGCCCGTGGTGTCATCTGTCGTATACCTCCAACCGAGCAACCGGCCGGTGGTCTCTGCAGTGGCCCCGCTCAAGGATAGAGATGGGCGCATAATCGGTTGGGCGGGTGGCAACATCGACATCACGGGGTCTAGCCTGCGCACGATCATCGAGCCTGTAAAGCTCGGCAATACGGGCTATATCGAAGTGGTCGATAGCCAGGGCCTCGTCCTCGCGAGCACCAGAGCAGAGGTGCTTCTCACCCCAGGCGACCACCTCGACATCGTAGCACAGCTCATCCAGCGGCGACAAAGCACAGTAAGCGCTTGCCATACCTGTCACGTTGGACAGGCGAACTCCCAACGCGAGACTGAAGTGATGGCCTTTGCCCCCCTGTCCACCATCCCGTGGGGCGTTAGCATCAGGCAATTGGAGAGTGAGGCCCTTGCTCCCGCTCGCAATCTCGCGCGCCGACTCCTGATCTTCGGGTCGCTCCTCTTCCTGGTGCTCGTCCTCTTCGCGGTGGCTATGGCGCGGAGCGTTGTTAGGCCCATCAGGGCTTTGACAAGCAGCGCCCGGCGCATAGCCGGCGGCGACCTTAGCCAGCCTATCCCTTCCCTGAGCAACGACGAAATTGGAGATCTCGGCCATAGCCTCGATAGTATGCGCGTTAAGCTCAAGGACTCCCTCGATGCCATTCAGGAATGGAACAGGGTCCTCGAGGCGCGCGTCCAGGAAAGGACCAAGGAACTCGAGGAGTCCAGAGAAGCCAGGGAGACCCTGCTCCGCCGCCTCATGTCAGCCCAGGAAGAGGAGAGGCGACGGATAGCACGAGAGCTCCACGACGAAACAAGCCAGAACATCGCCCTTCTCGCGATGAACCTGGACGTCTCCATGGATCCAGCCAAGCTCGATCACAAGTCCGTAACCGAGCACATCTCGCAAGCGAAGGGCCTCGCTCTCAAGACTCTGGAGGAAGTCCACCGGATCATCATTGACCTTCGGCCCTCCATCCTCGATGACCTGGGTCTGCTGGCTGCACTCCACTGGTATGCGGAGGCCCGTCTCGGCAGCCAGGGTGTCAGGGTGCACTGGGAGCTCCCCGAGGTCGAGAAGAGGCTTCCTGCACACATTGAGACAGCCCTTTTCCGCATCGTCCAGGAGGCCATCACCAACATTGCCAAACACGCCGAGGCTCAGAATGTCATCATCTCTCTGGCCTACGAGGACGATAGTGTTGCCATCGAAATCGAGGACGACGGGAAAGGGTTCGATCCCAAGGAGGCCATGCCGACAGCCGCGTCTGCTAGGGGGTTGGGCGTTCTTGGGATGAAGGAGAGGGTTAGTCTGCTCAATGGCGTTTTCAAGATAGACTCACAGCCCGGCGAGGGGACGTACATATCGATAAAGGTGCCGCTTTCCACAAAGGAGGCCGCCAGTGCCGAAGATACGAGTGCTAATAGCCGATGACCACGCCCTCTTCCGTGACGGACTGAAGGCGCTCTTCAATACCTCTGAAGACATCACTGTGATCGGCGAGGCGCAGAACGGGCTCGAAGCAATCGAGAAGATCCAGGAGCTATCCCCGGACGTGGTCCTCCTCGATATCGCGATGCCCGAACTTGGTGGGCTTGAAGCCACCCTCAGGATCAAGAAAGACATGTCTAAGACGAAGGTGCTGGTCCTGACGCAGTACAACAACAAGGAGTACATCCTACGGTTCCTTAAAGCCGGCGCATCTGGGTACGTGCTCAAGACGGCCACTGGAAAGGATCTTGTTAGCGCTGTCCGTCTTGTTAGCGAGGGTGGCCTGTTTCTCAACACACCTCACGCGACAGAGCTCTTCGCCGAGGCCATGCGCACGGAGAAGCAGCCTGAGGAAGGATCGTATGAGGTGCTGACAGACCGAGAGAAAGAGGTCCTCCGCCTCGTCGCCGAGGGACATACAAGTAAGGAGATTGCAGACCTCTTGGGGATCAGCACAAAGACCGTAATAACCCATCGCACAAACCTGTCTGAGAAGCTCGGTCTCCACAACCGCGCCGAACTGATCAAGTACGCCATCAACAAGGGCCTCATCATGTTGTCGACAGGGCCGTAGTCCGATTTTCGAAGGGGAGTAGGCACTTTTGCCCAATCATCTAGGTACAATTGCCCGCCAAAGTACTCCACTGTTCCGATATTCGCCGCTGCCTCCACTCGTTATGCTACAGGTGGAAACAAGAGATGGAGGTAAACGCCATGAAATGGTACACGGGCGGACAGAAAGCCACCAAAGGAAGCTACTGGGAGAAGACCAGCGGCGAGATTTTCTACGCAGCCGAGGGCGGGGCCGTGTTCCCGGGTGGAGTCGAAAGGCAATATCTCAAGATGCCGGCCCCGGTCCTGATGATGGTCGCTCCCATGCTGGGCCTCGGGTACGTGATGTTTCTGCCACTGATAGGAGTTGGCGTAGTGGTTGGATACATAGCTCAGAAGGTGTCCGGCGCCCTTGTCTCGGGTACTCGGTCTGCGGCCGCCGCCGTAGTCCCAAACTGGGTGCCCGGGGTGTCTTACCTCGCCCGGAAGGGCCCGCACTCCGACCACAAAGCGTCGACGAAACCAGAGGTAGAGAGCCTGCTACACGAGCTCGAACAAGAGATCAACGAGAAACGGCAGCGTGGAGAGAAGTAGCAGCCGAGATCTCTGCATGGATTCCCGCGAAAACTGAATAGTCGCTGAGACTACTGGAGGGTGCCATGAGCTTTGGCTGCAGAGACAATCGACCTTGGTTGGAATGGCGAGGCCGGGGCTGGTTTCCAGCCCTTGGCCTCGTTTTTCTCGCCACCGCTGTCTTGCTACTGGTTGGCTTTGCCCACAAGACCGAGGCGACTCCCCCACCACCAACGCCGCATCAGATTGGGGGCCGGGAGAACTGCCTTCTCTGCCACAACATCGGCGGCATGAAGCCAATGCCCCAGGACCATCAGGGAAGGCCGGTCCAGACATGCGTCGCGTGCCACGCTCCCAGCGCCTCAGTCGCGACACCTGCCTCAACCGCCACGCCCACGACCGTTGCGCCCACCACGATGCCGCCAACGCCTACCTTGGCGAAAGGTACGCCTGGCGCCACCCCGCCTGCTCCATCGCCGACGCCTCTATTCCCCACGCCAACACCCTTATTGCAGCCGACACCTACAACGGCCTCGCCACCCGAAACCGAGCCGTGTTTGATTTGCCACGGAGTACCGGGCCAGTCGATGGCCTTTCCGAGCGGAGACGTCCTTTCGATAAGCATCGATAAGCACAAGTTTGTCTCTTCAGTGCATGGCGGCAGGCTCAATTGCCAGGACTGCCATGCCGGTTACACGAAGCTGCCGCACCCGACCAGGCAACTGCAAAGCAAACGCGACTACTCCCTTGCCCAGTACGAGACATGCAAGCGGTGTCACTTCGCCAACTACACCAAGACCCTCGATAGCATTCACTTCCAGGTCCTGGGCGAAGGCAACCGTGTTGCTCCCGTATGCACGGACTGCCACGGCGCCCACGATGTTACCTCTCCGGACCAGCCTCGAGCAAGGATTGCCCGCACCTGCTCAACCTGTCACAAGCAGGTCTACGATACCTTTGTGGGCAGCGTCCACGGCAAAGCGTTGGTCGACGAGAACAACCAGGATGTCCCCACCTGCACGTATTGTCACGGGGTGCACAACATCGTCGATCCCAGGGTGCCGACTTTCAGACACACCATCCCCCAGCTCTGCGGGCAATGCCACACCAACAAGGCGCTGATGGATAAGTACGGCCTCTCGACCGACGTGGTGCAGACCTATCTTAGGGACTTCCACGGGGTGACGGTCTCTCTAACAGCGAAGCAAAACCCCGACATCCTCACATACGAGGCTGTGTGCACCGACTGCCACGGCATACACGACATCGTCAGCACAAAGTCCGTGTCGCAGGATGTGTTGAAGGCCAACCTTCTGGCAACTTGTCAAAAGTGCCACCCCGGCGCAGGCCCTAACTTCCCGAATGCCTGGCTATCTCACTACGAGCCCAGCCCGAGCCACAATCCTGCAGTGTATTACGTGAAGCTGTTCTACCGGATATTCATCCCCTTCACGATAGGGGGGCTGTCACTTCACGTTCTTCTGAACCTGTGGCGGGCTACCATCAACAGATAGGAGGAGACTGAATGGCAAGACAACCAGCCGCCCAGCCTATTGAGCTTCCAGCGAAGGTCCAGCGCTTCGGGCTGAACGCACGGTTCCAGCACCTACTAATCTTCTTGACATTCACGACCCTGGTTGTAACCGGGTTGCCCCAGCGCTTCTCAGACAACAGCGCATCCCAGTGGCTCATATTGCACCTTGGGGGCATCCATGCGACCCGGCTCATCCACCGCGATACGGGGTTCGTGTTCTTGGCGATGGCGCTCTACCACATGGCCACTATCATGTACCACGTTTATGTGCGTAAGGGCCGCATGACGTTGATGCTCTCCCTCAAGGATTTCAGAGACGCAGTTGCGATGCTTCGGTACGACCTCGGTGTCTCCGACAAACACCCATTGTTCGACAGGTACGACTTCAGGCAGAAATTCGAGTATTGGGGGCTCGTCTTCGGTAGTGGTATCATGCTTGTGTCTGGCTTCATGTTGATGTACCCGACTGCCGTCACCCAGGTCCTGCCAGGCGAGCTCGTGCCAGCGGCCAAGGCCGCCCACGGGTACGAGGGTTTGATGGCTTTCACGGTCATCTTGATTTGGCACCTGTACGGAGCACATTTCGGGCCGGGCAAGTTTCCCATCGACACGAGCATTTTCACGGGCAAAATCTTGAGGGAAAGGCTGAAACACGAGCACCCGCTGGAATATGCCCGGCTTGCGGCCCAGGCCCAACCGGTCGAGAAGGCCGCCCAATCTGAAATGGAGGAGCCTGCTGGTACACCTGCTACTCCAAGAGGCAAGGCTGACGGAGCGGGGACCTAGACAGTATTGTCCGGTTTCTCCGACTAGAGATTACGTCGGGCAGGGCTCATGGAGTTCTTGACCTCCAAGGGGGGCCAGTACCTCGTGCAAGTGGTAGCGCATGGATTTCTCGCAACCATTGTAGTCGAGGCCCTCTTGGGGTTCTGGGTAGTGCAGAGGCCCGACACCAGGATACGCTTCAGGCTGCTTATTCTGGTGTTGCCGCTGCTCGGCTGGCCAATCTACCAACTCGCATATCCTGAAAGAGGCAGCTCAGACTTCCGGGCCAACCTTGCCTTGATTGACATCGACCGGTGGCTTGCTCTTCACGTTGGCCCTGTGCCTATGACCGCCCTGTTCTTTGGCCTGATGGGTGCTGCAACGGTGCTGTTCGTTATTCAGCAGTTGGCCCCGACTATCCGGCACCATTTCTTGAATCCCGACGAGCTTAGACCTGCTAGGGCAGAGGACCGCTCCCGGGTTCTGGCCCTGATGCCCTCGCAGACTCCCGGCGGCTCAAATTGGCAACCGGATATACTCGTGGCATCCACCGCCGACCCCGTTGTCTATACCCTCGGAGCCAAGCAGCACTCGATCGTTGTCTCTCCGTCGCTACTAGAGAGTACCGATCCCGAGGAGATGGAGTCCATTCTTGCTCACGAAAGGGCGCACGCAGCCCGGAGGGACAACACGAAGGGTTGGGTGGTATTGGGCCTCGGCGCTCTGGCCTTCTATAGCCCGGTAATCATCTTCGCCCTGCGGAACATCGCTGCTGAGGTCGAGAAGGCCTGCGATGACGTCGCCGTCCACGTTACCCGCAGACCCCTCGCCCTTGCATCAGGGCTGCTCAAAGTAGCGAGCACCTCGAGGGCTCCAGTGCTCCGGCCGTCGCCTTCGAGTTGGATGCACAGGGCCAATCACGTCGCCCGGCGCGTGCTCATCGAGGAACGTTTGAAGCGTCTGGTCGACTACAAGCCCCCCAAGCCGCTCCCGGCTGAGGACCTGAGGTTCGCGCTCGTCGCATTGTTGCTGACCGGCCTATTTTTCTTTGTGGTGTAGGAGCGGCATGAAAACAGCGACAAAAGGCATCACCGCCAGGGGCCTCTTCGAAGTGATGCGGTTCGCTTTGCCTCTGATGGCAGTAATGGCCGGCGTCGTGGCGTTCTTATTCATATTGAAGCTTGTACCGCCTGCCATCGAGAAAGAAGAGCAAACTTTCGCCACAATCGATCAGGCGGAGAAGGCCATTGGGAGGAAGGTGGTACTACCTGCCTACTTCCCTGACTTTCTTTCATGGCCGCCTTCTCAAATCAGGGGCAAAGGCCAACCAAATGCCTGGATCGCCTTGTCTGTCAACTCCGGCGAACAGAAGGACGCCCTAACCATTGAGGAGTGGTTCTTCCCACAGACGGAGCCTAGCCCGCCCAAGGTCCCGTCCATCGAGAAGACTCAGACTCAGGTCGATGGCACAGCCGCGTCGTTGCTGGTCTGGCAGGAGGGCGGGGTTACCTACCGCAGAATCTACTGGACCGAAGGCGGTATGCTCGTAAGCATTACAAGCCTGGGCTCCCTCGAAGAGCTAAGCAAGATAGCCCAGAGCGTTCATCCCTAACAGACTGGGCGGGACACAACCACCGGATTTCTTATTGCAAGGTATTCCTGTTGTATGGAATTTGCAGTATAATGCAGACGTTTTTGGAACTCCAGCATTGCTATGCATGAAGGGGAGGGCTTAAGTGTTCGAGACACGGATAACGGAAATGTTCGGGATCAAGTACCCCATAATCCAGGGAGGGCTGCAAGGCCTCGCGGATGCCGAGCTCGCGAGCGCAGTCTCGAATGCTGGCGGCCTGGGCATAATCAACTCCGCGATGCACAACACCACCCAGTCGATGCGGGATGAAATACGCAAGGCGAGGAGCCTCACCGGTAACCCCATCGGTATCAACATCAACCTCTTCCCCACCTTCAGGCCAGTAAACATCGAGGACTACATCGTCACGGCGCTGGACGAAGGCGTAATGGTGTTCGAGACGTCCGGGCGCAGCCCGGTCGAGTACATGAAGCTCTTCAAGCAGGCAGGCGCTAAGGTATTCCACAAGGTGCCGGGGATACGCTACGCTGAATCCGTGGAACGCCTCGGAGTAGATGCCGTGGCGGTGGTCGGTTACGAGTGCGGTGGGCACCCCGGTCAGGACGATGTGACATCGATGATTCTTATCCCCAAGGCCGCTGATACACTGAAAGTCCCGCTGATAGCTGCCGGTGGCATAGCGGATGCCAGGGGATTTATCGCGGCTATGGCGATGGGTGCGGATGCCGTGCTTATGGGCACCCGGTTTGTGATGACCAAGGAGTGCCGTGCTCACCCCAATGTGAAGAAGCTGATCTTGGAAAAGAACGAGACCGATACGGTCATCGTTATGCGCAGTATCAAGAACGCTGCGAGGGCGATGAGGAACAAGGCGGCGGAAACAATCCTTCAGATGGAGAACAGGGGTGCCACTCTCGAAGAGTTGAGGCCGCTCATCGGCGGGGAGATGGCCAAGAAGGTCCTTTATGACGGAGAAGTTGATGCTGGTATCCTGGACATAGGCGAAGTAATAGGCCTTATCCACGATATCCCAACGGTGGCCGAGTTGATGGAGCGCATGGTCAGCGAGGCCCAGGAGATTTGCCAGAGAGTAGCGAAGCTGGGCCAGGACAAAGTGGCCGCAGGCCGGGCTAGGCGCTAGCCCACACGGGAGAATCGGCACGTGCCTGACACCTCGCTAACGAGCACTTGACTTTGGGCAAGGGTGCCATTATTTTAGTAACAGTAGTGCCTTCAGTCCCCCTGGGGCTTGAAGTTAGAGTAATTGCATGGAATACGACAGGGAACTTCTAAAGGGCAATACCGATGCCCTTCTGTTATCCCTCTTGACCGAGGAACCTATGTACGGCTACCAGCTCGTGAAAGAGTTGGAACGCCGGAGTCGCGGTTATTTCCAGTTCCGCGAAGGCACGCTTTACCCAGCGTTGCACCGTCTTGAAAAGGATGGCCTGGTAGCCGGAAAGTGGCAGAAATCTCCCAACGGACAACCGAGAAAGTACTACTACGTCACCGCCAAGGGAAGTCGAGGCCTCGAGCAGAAGCTCGCCCAATGGCGAGGGTTCTTCGCGGCCGTCAACAGGGTGCTCAGCGCTGAGGCCACCTAGCAGGCGGAGGTCCCTATGATACCGCAGCTAGTCCACTATCTTGAAGAGCTCAGCCTCAACCTCAAGCTCGACCCACGCCAAGCGAGGTCCATAGTCCGTGAGATGTATACCCACCTCGATGAGAGAGTGCGGGACCTGCGGCAACAGGGTATCCCGTCCGATGAGGCGGTAAAGCGGGCTATCCAGGAGTTCGGTAGGCCGGAGAACGTAGCCAGGGAGATGTGCGAGGTCCACGACCAGGGTTCCTGGACGGCTGGTCTCCTGGCAGGAACACCCCATCTGCTCGTAGCTTTCCTTTTCACCTCCCGCCAATGGCAAGACTTTCGATGGCTTGCGTTCTTCCTGACCGTCGCTGTGGGAGTTACCATATTCGCATGGTGGAAGGGCAAGCCCGTGTGGATGTACCCCTGGGCGGGGTATTCGCTTTCCTTGCCTCTCGCTACGAGTGCGATCGCCGTTATGGCCTTGGTTCAGGGTGGGCTGCTCCTCTCCAGAGGAAGCCCTACGCCCGTGCCTGTTTGGGTCTACCTCGGCCTTGTTGCCTACGTGCCTATGGGCCTCTGGATGGTCATATCGACATCCATCAAGGTGGCCAAGCGAGACTGGATATTCGCGTCTTTGATGGTCCTGCCGTTCCCGATCCTTGTCCGCTGGCTCATGTCGTTGCAGGTCGATGGCCAGGCTTTGGTCTACAACAGGCCTTCTTTCTGGGTGGCAGGAGACTCCAGTACAGCCCTCGCTTTTCTCGCACTTGCCATGATGGCTGTCGTTTTCGTGCACCTGAAGCAGCGAAAATTGAAGGTGGTCCTGCTGGTTATGGCAACCCCCGCTGCTTTTCTCATCGCGGCACAGAGTATCCCGGGGAGCCCTGGACTGCTGGCGCTCCTGGTTTTCGCGACACTCTCTGGGTTGTTCATGCTGACCCCGGCCCTGTTTAACCAGAAGAGTGGGACAGAGGAGCGCAGCATCGGACCCTGGCTTGGCGAGTGGTTCAACAGCCGCTAGTTCTTGGCGCAGGCCTGTATCCTCGCTCGAGTTACCTGAAACATTATTACTGTGTGGACTCTTCTCGACTTCTTCGGACGTCCCTCTGTGTGGGTAATACAAAGGTAATCTTCCAAGTAGCATTATTTTCCCGAAAACGTTTTCAAGCATCTGTGAGGTTCGGCATAGTGCGGTTTCTCAGGAATTATCTCCTCGCTGTCGACTCGAGTAGCCGCTCGGGCCTCAATACACTGATCGCTCCTGTCGTCTTAGGCATGTTGGCAACTAGAATAGGCTTGAGTACTATAGCCCTATCGAATGTGCTCACCTTCGGCCCTGCTGTTGTAGCCGCTCCTGCGCAGCAGGTCCAGATTGCCGCTTCCGTATATGACGTCACCGTAGGTGTTCAGAACAGCTTCAGCCTCTCCATCCAATCCTCCCGACAAGTGAATGACGCCTCCATCTTGTTCCACCTCCTTGCGAGTGGAATGAACCTTACCAACCCCTCGATCGCACAGCTCACGTACAGACAACCCGGCACGGATACCTATGTCTCGGTCCCCTTAACCTCCGACGGCGTCAAGCTGAACGGTGTGCTTAGGTCTGGTTGGACCATCCCCGTTGGTTACCAGGGCACAGCCCGCGTCCGGGTGACGGTTTCGTCCAGCGCCCCGAAGACCGCTTACTTCGCCATCATCGAAGTAGTAGGCACCCCCGTCCGCTGAGCCCCGTCTGGCGCAACATGTCTTGGGCGCCTCTGCATCCTTCGTAGCATCTTCGTAACACCGTGGTAACAATTCGTGATGCATCATGTCTTCGGATTCGTCTCCGCCAGTTCTCCAGGGAGGTCCGGAGTCGTGATACTTTTCAGCAAGAAGCAGCATGCGGACAACAGAAAACAGCCTGTAGCCTATTTCAAAAGCTACGCAAGTGGTTTTACCATGAAGGCTAACAGCGGTGGTTTTGTCGCATTCTTCGCACCCTCGTTGATGGTGGCGCTGCTGGCTACTGGCCTGGCCATGGCCGGGATTTCTGCCTCCAATTCCCCGGCCTTCGACCCTGTAGACACCGACGCCCATCCGGTGAAGTTGGTTCAGGTCGCCTCCTCTTCCTCCCCGGCCGGCGTGGGAGTGGAAAACGATATCTCCTTCGAGATCCGGTCATCAAAGGAGGTCCCGAACGCTTCTCTTGTCATACACCTCAGTACCGAGGGCGCCGGTGTGATCGACCCCTCAGTTGTCCAGGTGCAGTATAAGCAACCCGGCTTTGAGTCCTTCTCTCCTGTCGCCCTGTCCTCAGACGGCTCCCAACTAACAGGGGTCCTCAGGTCTGGCTGGGACATCTTGGCGGACTTTCATGGTACCGCCAATCTCCAGATTATCCTCCCGTCGACGGCCCCAGTAGCAAGCTACTACGTATATGTCGAAGTCGTTGCTCCCGCAGCCAACGGCTTCTTCACGGCGACCCACGCCACCCGCCTCGCTGTTCCTTCGAGCTTCGGCCCTTGAGCCCCACCTTGGGCCAAGCTCGTTTTCACTAGGCGTGCCCTGGCCCCTACTCGACCGGGGGTAAGGGCGCGCCGTTTTCATATCCCCGGAGTGGTTTGCAGGCAAGGAGAGGACTAGCCCCTTCCCTCTAGACTTCTGCCTCTTGAACACTCTTATACTCTGCCCTCCGGTGGTGGCTCCAGCTCCGCGACCATATTCGCAGCTTTTTGAAGGCGGCTCCGGCATTGCTCGCACTCCTCCACGGTAGGGGCGTTCACAGGAGTCTGCTCAATAATTCTCTGGATTTCATCCATGGCGCTTGCCCTTTGGGATATGAGTCGGCGGAACAGGCCATTCAGTCCTACCAACTCCCGTTGGCGTTGTTCTAGGTCCGAAACGTGTTGACGGAGCAGCGCATTTAAGCCGGTCAGCTCCTTGTCCCTTTGTTGTATCTGCCCGTGCTGGCGCCTCATGGTGAGCCAGCCACGGCCCACAAGGCCGACAAGGGATAGGTACAGCGCCAGAAACCCGGCAGGCAGGATCGTCAAGACTAGTCGGTTTTGTCGATTTATGACGCCCGCGAAAGGCGCGTAATACTGGTAAATCTCCAGTGAACCAGTCGGCGCAGCCGTTCCTTTGAATTGGATCGGTACGTATACCTCAATTAGCGTGCCCAACAGCCTCTCGCGCTCGTTTTCGACTCCGTTCGGCACCGAGATGCTTCGTCCTTCTCCGCCAGAGAGCGCTTCTTGCAGAAGAGGCTTCATCGGGAACCGTTGTCCCACCTGCTGGGGGTCTGTTGAGTACACCACCATCCCTTCGCGGTTCCACACCTTTATCCTTGCCGTCCGCTCCGACACAACACTTTCCTGGATGAATCGATTGAACTCCGTGTATCGTGCCCCTTGCATCCCTTGGGTAAGGTCGTCCGTGGTAAGGTTGGCTGTCACCCGTTGGGACAGCGTGTCCCGTGCTTCGTGGGCTGCCTCGTCCAGGACATTGTTCCGAAGAGTCCGAGAGATCAGCACTGATAACACCCCGGCGATGACGACCATCGCCACAAAGCTAGCCAGCGAAAATTGCAGTAACAGGTTCTGTCGTAGCTGCTTCATTGCCCCTCCATCGGTTATCTGAGCAAGCCTCATCCGGCTTCCAAACAGGCCAAAGCTGGGAATCCCTGCGGCAGCCTTGCTCTCTTGGTGGGGGGCGCTCCCGCACGCCGGACACCGCGCCGGCCCTACGACCTACGATGCCTGATCCCTCCATCGTGCTCGCCCTGGCGCATTCGCCAGCTAGTTGCCCCCCAGTTACAGGTATCGTAGTTCTGGCTTCGTGATGCGTCAACGGTGTTAGCACCCACAAAGAACTGGAGATCTCCATCAACTGAGTGTTTGAGCTTCTTGCCCATCCGACGTCTCCTCCGAATATGGCCGCTCCTCGCATCGCATCCAACAGAATGGACCCTGGGCAAACGGGCTTTGGCACGGAGAAGCCTCCCTCTCTGGCTTCCAGCCTCGGGTTGGGCTTATCATATTCTCATGGAGGCCTTCAGCGGTTGGAGGTTGGGTAGTTGTCCAGCCTCCAGCTTCTAATCTCTAGCCCCTAGGAGCATTCATGTCTCTGCGCACCGAAAAGCAGTACGTCGAGAGCCTCAGGGACGGCCGCGTCGTCTATTACCAGGGCAAGCGAGTCAAGGACGTTACCACCCACCCTGTCCTCAAGGTCGCCATCGACCATGCCGCCACAGACTACCGCTTGGCTGAGGATCCGGCCTTCCGCGACCTCGCCACCGTCGCTGACCCCGCCACCGGGGAACTCATGGGCAGGCACTACCTCATCCCCCGCACCAGCGACGACCTTCTCAAACGCGCCGACCTCATCGACGCTTGCACCCGCGTGGGAGGCGGTCTCGTAACCCTGGTCAAAGAGATCGGCACCGACGCCCTCTTTGCCCTCCACTCCGTCGCGAACCACGCCGACAAGCAGCTTGGCACCCCCTACCTTGATCGGGTCAAGAAGTTCTACAAGTACTGCAAGGAAAACGACCTTGCTGTCGCTGTGGCCCAGACCGACCCCAAGGGCGACCGCAGCCTTCGACCCTCTCAGCAGCCGGACCTCGATTCCTATCTCCACGTCGTCTCCCGCGACGACAAGGGGATCGTCGTTCGCGGGGCCAAGCTCCACACCTCCGTCTCCGTCAACTCCAATGAGCTTATCGTCCTGCCTACCCGCGCCCTGGACGAGGCAGATAAGGACTACGCCGTCGCCTTCGCAGTCCCCGTCAACCATCCGGGCGTCAAGCTCATCTCGAGCGTCTACAGCCCAGCCCGCCAGAACCAGTTCGAGTTCCCCATCTCCTCGAAGCACATGATGATTGAGACAACCACTATTTTCGACGATGCCTTCGTCCCCTGGGACAGGGTCTTCCTCT
>ORJL010811533.1_pt1 | contig 18710 bp, 19 predicted proteins | sample 1779941 | NCBI WGS metagenome assembly ORJL01 (sample SAMEA104232317, study PRJEB22302) | groundwater metagenome | biome: forest; feature: aquifer; material: groundwater | place: USA | collected 2011-08-07 | depth 5.8 m | reverse complement strand
GCGCCAATAGCTCAGCCCGGATAGAGCACCTGCCTACGAAGCAGGTTGCCGCAGGTTCAAATCCTGCTTGGCGCAGTTTTATTTTTCGATTCCCCTTGTGGATGGAATCTCTCCCGTGATAAAACTATAGATACTCAGAAAGGGGTGTGTTATGAACAAGAATCAATCGTCGTTACTGTTGCCTATTATTTTACTCGGAGCTATTTCTTTAACCGGCTGCGCCGTTGTGGAAGATGGCCAGGTAGGAATCCGCAAGTCCATGGGAAAAATAGAGGACCAGCCGCTTTCAACCGGTGTCCAGGCCAATGTTCCCTTCTTTGCGGAAGTCGAAATCTGGAACACCAAGCTTCAGGAGATCAAAGAGACCGCCGATGTTCCCAGTTCGGAAGGGTTGATTGTTCAGATAGATGTCAGCCTGCTCTTTCGGATTGAACCGAAAAACGCTCCGTTAATCCGTAAGACCATCGGTTCTTATTATCGGCAAACGGTCCTCGAGCCCTACCTTCGCGACGCCATCCGCTTAGTCGTTAGCGCGTATCCGGTGAAAGCGACTTATAGTGAAGAAGGAAGAGCGAAGATTTCTAAAGAGGTTCTTGCTCATTTAAAGGAAAAGTTGGAACCTAGGGGAATTACCGTTGGAGATGTCCTGTTGCGGGATATTCGCTTGCCGCAACGGTTCAAGGAAAGTATCGAGGCCAAACTGCAGGCGGAACAACAAGCGCTCCAAAAGGAGTTTGAGTTGCTGAAAGCCAAGAAAGACGCTGAAATCGAAATTGCCCGCGCGGAAGGAACCGCCAAAGCGCAAGAGATTATTCAGGCGACTCTTTCTCCCCAGTATCTCCAGTATCTGTGGGTGAAAAACTTGCAGGATAATCAGAATGTGACCTATGTGGCTACCGAAGCCAATATGCCGCTCTTTAAATCAGTGGAAGGGGCTTACAAGATTGGGGCGCGGCCTTCTAACCCCGGAGAATAGCGGCTTGGCTCTTTTGGATCTCTCCCAGCTTGACCAGAACTACATGCGCGAGGCGCTCAAGCAGGCGAAACGGGCGGGGGATGCGGGAGAAGTTCCGATCGGCGCGGTGATTGTTCATCAGAATCAAATCATCGCCCGCGCGTACAATCAGGTGGAACTGCTGCATGATCCCACCGCCCACGCCGAGATGATCGCCATCACTCAGGCGGCCGATCATTTAAAGAACGCGCGCCTGCTCGACGCATGGATTTATACCACCATTGAGCCGTGCGCGATGTGCGCAGGGGCAATGGTGTTGGCTCGAATCAGCCGGTTGGTTTACGGCGCCACCGATCCCAAAGCCGGTGCCTGCGGTTCCGTGATCAATGTGGTCCGGACCGGAAAACTGAATCACCAGCTTGAAATGACGCGCGGCGTCTTGGAGGAAGATTGCCGGCTGATGATTCAGGCGTTTTTTCAAAAGAAACGGAAGAAATAAGCAAAATAGCGAATTTGTTTTACGAGATACGAACGACGAGCGACGGTTTTTAAGGAGAGGTGTCCGAGCGGCCGAAGGAGCGCGCTTGGAAAGCGCGTGTACGGCAACGTACCGTGGGTTCGAATCCCACCCTCTCCGTTCTGCTTCACCCTGCACCAACTAAGATGATGGTAGGGCTACAAGGATAAAATTACAAAGAATAATCCAGTAGAGACGGGGATTTTCCCCTCAGTATAGATGAGTTGCTATACCGGTAGACAACAGAACGGTCAACGTTATAGTAGCTCATGAAGTCTTGTTTGGCATCCCAGTTGTGCTTCACAAAAGCCCGCCATCCCAGTCGTATCGTGTGGCCATCTGAATCATAGCGGGTGTATTTCCCTTTTCCTGTCCGCGTATCGATTTCATAATGAGTATCCGATCTAGGAATGATGTTTTTAATAAAAGCGTGAATATTGAGAATCAAAAATTCCCACAATGGCTGGATAAACTCATTGCAGTAAAATAAGATATAATAGTAAGTGGACAGCCGTTCCAATTTTACAAAATCAGCGTTTTTTGGAACAATATTTTCTGTGGAAAACCATCAAGAGTGACACAGCTTTGCCGCATCTGGTATAATTCGGACACGGTTTAGAGCGTTCAATGTCCCCGTAGCTCAGCCCGGACAGAGCACTAGCCTCCGGAGCTAGGTGCCGGGAGTTCAAATCTCCCCGGGGACGCATAGTTCCAGGCTTATCCGCCGAAGGCGGATGTGCCTGGAACTTTCTGAAGGGTTTAGATGTCTTATCTAGTCATCGCCCGAAAGTACCGCCCACAGTCGTTTGATCAGCTCGTCGGGCAGGAGCATGTCACCCAGACGCTCAAAAGCGCCATCGCGCAGGGGAAAGTGGCCCATGCGTACCTTTTCAGCGGGCCGCGGGGGGTAGGGAAGACTTCAGCCGCCAGAATTCTCGCCAAATCGCTCAACTGCGAAAAAGGGATTTCCGCGGACCCTTGCCAGAAATGCACTAACTGCGTTGAAATTACTCAAGGGTCCTCTTTAGATGTGCTGGAGATTGACGGCGCTTCCAACCGGGGGATTGACGAGGTGCGCGCGCTCAGAGAAAACGTCAAGTTTTCTCCGGTTCACGGCCGGTTCAAGATTTATATTATTGACGAAGTCCATTCTCTCACGCATGACGCCTTCAACGCTCTATTGAAAACGCTGGAAGAACCGCCGGCGCATGTGAAATTTATTTTCGCCACCACCGAAGCCCACCGGGTTCTGCCGACGATTCTTTCCCGGTGCCAGCGGTTTGATTTCAAAAGAATTCCCACTCAGCTCTTAGTCCAAAAACTATCCGAAATCGCCAAGCAGGAGAAAATCGAAATTGACACCGAATCCCTGAATGAAATCGCACTCTCTTCCGGGGGAGGATTGCGGGATGCCCAGACGATTCTGGACCAGTTGAGCGCTTATAGCGGGAAAAAGATCGAGAAAGGGATTGTCCGGGAGATCCTCGGGTTGATCGAACGGGAAGTGCTGGAACAGTTCATCGGTTTTGTCGCGGAACGGGATACCGTCAAACTGCTCGATTTGGTAAGACAATTAGAGGAGCGCGGCACTGATCTGGGACAACTGGTGAACAACCTGATCCAGCATTGCCGCAACCTGATGATTTGTCAGGCAGGGGTTAAAGATCTGGCCAACGTGCTGGATCTCCCGAAAGAAGTGATCGAAAAAGTTCAGCAGCAGGCCGCGAAACTTGGCAAGGATGAGACCCTGTTTATTCTGCACACGCTTGTCGGGCTCCAGCTGGAGATGAAACGGGCAACGTTCCCCAAAATCCTGCTGGAGTTGGCCCTGATCCGGATGACCGAGATGCGGCAGTGGATTCAAATCCCTGAGCTGGTGGAGAAATTAAAGGAGTTGGAAGCAAAAGTCGGAGATGAATCGGGGGGAAATAGGGACGGTTCTGATTTTTTAATACCAGAACCGCCTAAAAAATCAGAACCGTCCCTGAATTCGGTCCCGCCGCCAGAACCATCGAAAAATTCCCCGGTTTCGTTAGAGAAAATCATCCAGTCATGGCCGGCGCTGGCGCAAAAAATCAGGTCCCAAAAAGTCCCGCTGGGGGCGGCGCTCCAGATAGGGAAACCATCCGCGCTGGATGGGAAACGCCTGATCCTCTCATTCCCGGGTGATGAAAATTTCCATAAGGAGTTCGCGGAAAGAGGAAACAATAAGAAGCTGATCGAGCAAGAGCTTCAGGTGATTTTTGGCGTTCCGCTGACAGTGGAATTGGTCATTGAGAAAAACAGCCCACTCCCGGCAAGTCAGAACCAAACCGTTTCTTCTCCTAATAGTGTGGATGACCCTCTGGTCAAATCGGCCCTGGAAATTTTTAGCGGCCGCGTTATCCACGTCCATGAAAATGAAACGGCCAATGGTGAAGAGACGTGAGTAAGTATCCCAAAACAATGGACGATTTGATCCGTCTTTTCGCCCGCTTTCCCGGCGTCGGCCCGAGAAGCGCCGAGAGAATGGCTTTCTACCTACTGCAGTGCGCCAAAGAAGAAACGCAGAGGATAGCGGAGTTAATCGCGAAACTGCGCGAAACAACCCGATCCTGCGAGGTTTGTTTTAATCTGAGCGACCAGGCCCGGTGCGACGTCTGCGCCGATCCAATGCGCGATCATAAAGTAGTTTGCGTGGTCGCGTCTCCCAAAGACATTATCGCGATCGAAAGGGGAGGATGTTATCGTGGCGCTTATCACGTCCTGCTCGGCAACATTTCCCCCTTGGAAGGAATCGGGCCGAAGGATTTGAAAATTCCCGAGTTAGTCCACCGGATCAAGCAGGGAGAAATCCGCGAAATCATTTTGGCAACAGGATCGAACGCGGAAGGAGAGACTACCTCTCTTTATCTGGTAAAACTGCTAACGCCCCTCGGCCCGCAGGTAACCCGCATTGCCTACGGAGTCCCGGTAGGATCCAACCTTGAATTCGCCGATCAGGCCTCCTTGAGCCGCGCCTTCGAAACCCGCCAGGCGGTTTGACATCTTCCGTAAAAATAGATTAAACTGACAAGCACACTCCCCTGTAGCTCAGTTTCCGCCAGAGGCGGATCAGCCTACGGCTGAGGTAGAGCAGGTGATAGCTTTAGACGAATACTATGGCTTATGTTTATGTTCTACGAAGCCAACGGAACCAAAAACGATACATAGGTTACACGACTAAAAGTCCATTGGAACGTCTCGCCGAACACAAAAGTGGAACAAATCGATGGACGAAACAAAATGGCCCATTTGTACTGATCCACCATGAATTTTTCGGAGCTGTAAAAGAGGCACGGAAGCGGGAACGATTTCTGAAGTCGGGACAGGGACGTAAGCGGTTAGATGAGAACGTCCCGATGTGATAAATGTATACTCCCCTGTAGCTCAGTTGGTAGAGCAGGTGACTGTTAATCACCGGGTCGCTGGTTCGAGTCCAGCCGGGGGAGCCATCATACCCCAATGTTGATAATGGGGTCATTGTCATTGCGAGGAGCGAAGCCCGCTTCGCCCGCGAAGCGAGGCGAGCGACGAAGCAATCTCAATACGATGTCGTCCTGAGCAAGTCCGCCTCTGGCGGACGAATCGAAGGATCTAAAACATGCCCCCAAGAGGTTAAAACATGACGCGTGCAAAAATTTTGTTAGCCCTTGTAATATTACTCCTGCCGGTCGAATTAGCTTCCTCGGAATCCGATCAACAGAAAAATATTCAGCAACTCGTTTCTGCAAAAACCATAAGAATTAAATTAAACGAAGGTTTTGCTACCGAGTGGAAAAATAACAGGTTCGATTCAAAAAAGGACAAGTGGGACACGGAAATTTTAATTGATTCTATCGACATCAAGAATAATACGGCCAGAATGGTTGGGAATCAGGGGGCGGGTAATTGCACTGTCATTGTGACGCCAGAAGCTTTTAACATCCTTGATCAGTCACCATCCGGTAACCTTTTTCTTTTAACTATATTTCCTACTTTGAATAGCGATGGTAAATATTGCGTCGTTTATTCCAGACACATGAATTTAATGGGCCCATTGCCGTCGCAATATTACGGTTTTGCGGAGATACTGCCGCAAACGGAATGAAGTCTCCCCGCAGCAAGCTGTGGGGTATCCCTTTATCTCCCTCTCCTTTTTTCCGCCAGAGGCGGGAGTCGGAATGACTTGACGAGATGCTGCGCTAGAGGGTTGGGCCATTTGCGCTTGCGGGCAACGAGGTAAAGGGTTTCGTGGATGGGATGCCGCATTGAGCTTCCGATGACCGTCAAGGCCTTGGGTGGTTGGCTGACTGAGGTGGTGTAGGCGTTGAGCGGGGCGATGCCATACCCGGAGATGGCCAGGCGACGCGCCACCTCGACATCCTGGACTTCAGCCACGATGTGGGGCATGATGTGCCGTTCGGCAAAGAAGGCCTGGATCTGTTGGTATACATGGCTGGGGGTGGTCGGGAGGATGAACGGCGCTCCTTGAAAGTCCCGGGGGAATCGCCGGTACCGCTTGGCCAGCGCCGGGGCGACGGCAAACACGATGGGGACTTTCCCCACCACGTGGTTGGCGTATTCACCATGCTTATCGCTGGGGACGGCCATGTCCGTGAGGATGAGGTCCAGGCGCTGTTCGTGCAGATCATCCAGCAGCGTGCCCAAGCTCCCCTCCTCGATGACGGCATGGGTCTTGGGTTCATGGGCAAGGAGGTGGCAGAGCAGCGCATGGGTAAACGCCCGCGGGGTGCCGTTGAGTACGCCGATCTGCACTGCCAGCCGTCCGCCTGGTGGTCGATCCCGCAGCGTGTTCTGAAGTTCCTGCCCCAGCTCGAAAATGCTCTCCGCGTAATCCAGGACCGTCCGACCCTCTTCCGTCAGAAAGAGCCGCTGGTTCCTCCGCTCAAAGAGCTTCCGGCCGAGCACGTCCTCGAACTGCTTCAGCTGGGCGCTGACTGTGGACTGGGCGAGCCGCAGGGTTTCACAGGCTTTGGAGATCGAGCCGCTCTTCGCGATCACGAAGAAGTAGTAGAGGTGATGATAGTTGAATGGAATCATCGGTTATATCGATGGCTATGGTTTAGATTATCTATTTTACAGACCTCCCTGTCAAGGGTAGAGTGGAGTCTCTTTGCGAAGCCAACGGAGCGGGTGCGGCGGCTGCGCCAGATGCGCTTGTGAGCCGAAACGCCGTTTGTGGACACAGTTGATGAACCGACGGAGGTGAAACATGTGGATGACCAGCGATGGCAAACCGATCCTGCGCAAGCTCTCCCGGAAGTTCTTAAGAAACCTGTTCCGATACGATCCGGAGTTTACGGATTGGTATTCCCATCCCAATTTCAAGGCCGCGGGTGCGTACTACCTGGAGCGGATTGTTTCTGTGCTCAATGGGTTGCCGAAAACTCACCTACGCATTCTGGACATTGGCTCCCATTCCGGGCGGATCACCATTCCACTCATCCAAGCTGGCTATGTCAACACCATGGGGATCGACACCTCCGGCATGGCGGTGCGCTGCGGCAACAGCACGCTGGCCTCGATGGGGCTAGGCAAATCTTTCAAGAAAGCGGAGGCCTGGCACTATTTGCGCCGATGCCCCTCGAAGCGCTTTGATGTGATCCTGTGCATCGGCGTGCTGTGCCTGTGTCCGCACTATCGGGCGGTCATGAAGGAGATGGCCCGCTGCCTGCGAGTTGGGGGCTCGCTTGTCATCACCTTTAAGACGAAGTTCTTCGTCTTCAACGAGCTGTTGAAATACCATCACTACGACGAGGCGCACTATGCCGCTCGTCACCCGCATCATCCGCGGGATCTGAAAGGCCAAGGGTGCAGTTGGCAGACGCGCAAAGAGATGCAGCAGTATCTCCATGAGGATGGCTTTCAACTTCTCTCCGAAGAACTCAACCCTCCTGACGGACTCGGGCTGACGTACCCGGATCGTTTGGCACGCTACCTTGAGCTCTACCCCATGGATCGCGACCATCTTGGCTTTCTCAGAGACGCTGGCGTGGAGTTCGTGGTCGTCGCACGAAAGCCAGAGGCATCCGGCGCTCGTGAGACACCGCCGGGTGAGGTCATTGAGTTGCGAAAGGCGATCGCGTAGAGGGAGGTCAACGATGTTCACTGACACGGTGCTCGAAACGCAAGCAGAAACACTGCAACTCTTCAAGCGGGGCAAGGTCCGAGATGTACGACCTGGGGGAGTGTCTCTTGATCGTCGCCACTGACCGCATCTCCCGTTCGACGTGGTCCTGCCGAGCGGCATCCCCTCCAAGGGAGCGGTGCTGACGCAACTGTCAGCCTTCTGGTTTGACTCTATGAAGGACCGCATGCCGAGCCACTTTATCTCAACCAACTGGGAGGCCATCGCTACGCGCCATCCGGAGTTGGCCCCTTACGCCGAGCAGTTTGCCGGGCGCTCCATGCTGGTCGAGAGAACCGAAGTCATCCCAATCGAGTGTGTCGTTCGGGGCTACCTGGCGGGCTCAGGTTGGAAAGAGTATCGGACGATTCAGTCGGTCTGCGGGGTTTCGCTTCCGGAGGGCTTGCGAGAATCGGACCGGCTACCCGAGCCGATCTTCACGCCGGCGACCAAAGAAGAGTCCGGCCATGATCTCAATATCACCGAGGAGGAGATGGCCCAACGCATCAGCCCAGAGCTCACCCAGCAGCTCACCGGTCAGGGCATGCCTCCCAGTTAAGCGGGCTCACAGGGGGTACAGTATACATTGACCAGTCCGGGGAGCCATATAATAATGCGGTCAATTTAATTAGGAAATTGTCTGAGTGACGGTCGGTTGAGCGGGATAGAAATCAATGGTTCCGCTGGTGTCGTCCAACACGAGGGTATTTGCGACGTCGAAATTCACGGTGGCCTTCCTGGTGATTCCTTTGGCGACGATCATCGCGGAGCCGGAGAGATCAAATTCGCTTTGGAGTTGTGTTTGGCCTGGTATGGTGATACTCAGTTCCCCATAACTGGTGAACTGTGAGGTATTGGAGACGTTACCGGCGACACTACTGTCGCCGCTTGCCGTAGTGAAATAAGTCCTGTTGTTACTAGCGTAATAAGCAAACCCCTGCATTTTAAAAGTCGCGGAAATGGTGACGCGGATTCGATTGTAAGTTCCTACCGGAATACCTATGCCCGAGACGTATCCCGCCGCTACCTGGCCGGCAGTGACGGAGGCAATATCCATTTCTTGATTCTGCTGCTTTATCGTGATCCATGTCGCCCCGCCATCGGTAGAGACCTCAAATTTTTGGACCGTGACCTTATACACGGCCGGCGTCGCTGTGGCGACCGTCGCGGCATCGCTTCTTGCAACGGATAGGAATAACAGCGTTAGAAAAACCACAGGGAGAGAAATGGAATTCTTCATCAAGTCCTCCCTACCTCAACCGACACCCCTCCGACATCTTTCCATTTTTCGACTTGGATTGTCATGCTCCGTTCAACAAAATCCAAGGTCCTTTCTACCAAGTCAACGTCTCGATAAGGGTCTTTCTTAACTCTCAAGTCGGCAAGGAGAGCTCTTGGGGAGAAGGAATGGAAGAAAAATTTCATGGCGACTCTCCCGCGGTACTCTCGCTCTCCTTTGTTGTCGTTAAATGTTTCCAGGTCAACGGTGAGATGCTTTGAGGGTTTCAGTTCAAGGCGCCACTGGTCTCCCTGCATATTCTTGGTGGATTTCTTGAAGTCATACCAGAAACCGCTATGGAAAATTTTCGCAAACGGGAGAAAAGGGATGGGTGTCCCTACTTCAAAATCAACTCCGTCCACTGCTCTTTCAAATAGGGTATCCGCGGGGGATTCTTGTACGATATAAGTGCGGGAGACACCGAAATAGCTGTTGAACCTGGCCTCCGCTCTCTTCCCGATGGCTTCTACTCCTACACCGACCCTTTCATGGCGGTGTCTGTGCTCATTGTCGTAAAAAGTATTAATCCCCGCGAGCAGGTTATCGTCGAAAAGAAGGCGCCGGTAACCGACTCCGAAGTTATAAATACCGCGGCGGTTTTGGATAGAAATACGCGGTTGCATAAAATAGGTATTCGTTTTGGAGGGATCTTGATAAATGGGGTGGATCGTTTCGAAATAGAGGATGGGAGTTTGATCCGTTTCCCATTGCATGCTGTACTCGGCCCGTTTTACCCATTCCGGATGTCTATCTAGGTCCGGTTCGACGGTCTCAGCATAAGAGACAGCAGTCCCAAGGAGAAAGGCACTGGCAAATAAAATAAAACGCGGCACCTTGGACATGGATAGTATTACACTAGCATAGAAAGAGATATTCTTTCAAGCAAAACCGAGTTATGAATAAGTTAAGATACCTATTGACCGTTGGGGGCGGCATCTGGTAGAATGCAGTCCTAACAAAAAAAGGAGGAATCATGGGATTCCAACGAGGTGGTGAACGAAGTGATGATAGATTTGGCGGGCGGCCACGGGAAATGTACAAGGCCGTTTGCGCGGAGTGTAAACAGGAGTGCGAAGTTCCTTTCAAACCCAGCGGAGACCGCCCGGTCTACTGTAAAGAGTGCTTCTCAAAGCGCAAGGGGAATTAAAACAATACCTTCTGTTCCTTCAACAACTGCGCGATCTTTTCCACGTTTCTGGCGGAGCTTTCTTTTTCGCTCAGATTTAGATCAACGACGTAGTCGGTAAATTCATTTTTGCCGACGTTGACAATTGTGATCGAATCGCGGTCGGTCACTTCCTGTAATTCCCGGAGCCCCTCGTCATCGAGGTTGGTGGCGGTGGTGATAACGATCAAACCGGCGTCCAGGAAGAGATGGGCCACTTCTCCTAAGCGATGGATATGCTCCCGCCGAGAAGACCGACGCCCCTCCGTATGCGCGTCGAGTCCTCTCAAGAGGTTTCCAATCGGGAGGAAATAAGTTTTTGCTCCCGATTGGAACAACTCTTTCTCTAGTTCCTTGGCGATCGTCTTCTTCCCAAGGCCGACTTTTCCGGTCAGCAGGATCAGCTTAGCCCGATGCCCGTATCGGGCGTTCCGTTCCTCCGGCCCCACGACGCTAAAGTCCCACTGTTCCTGCCGGATGGAGACCTGTTCTCTGACGGCGGCTTGTTCGTCCTTGATCCCCTCGGAGATAATTCCTCCTCCGGCGATATCGTATCCGTCAACGATGACAAAGCGGCCGGTCGCTTCCAGATCCTGCGAACGGTCAAAGGCGACCGGCCGCGCGCATTCCAGCAAGCACTCGGCCACGTCGTGGCGCTCGATGGCCTTCTTGCTCATTTTCTTTAGGTCGGAAGCGTCGATCACCCGCTTGATCTCTTTGAGCCATACCGGCACCTCGGCGGTCGCGATTTTCAGTTTGTACTCCTTGTGCGGCGTCATTTCTTTTTTCCCCATCCAGAAAATCTTCACTTTCATCAAAGAGGTCACGGTGGGAAACGGTTCTCCTTCTTTGCACATTATTTCTCCGCGGTTGACGTAGATTTGCTCCGTCAACGTAAAACCGGCCGAGCACCCCGCTGAGATCCGTTTCTTCGCGGGGGCATTGAATCCCTCGATCGTCTTGATCGTGGAACGTTTGTGAGAAGGGAGGAAAATAACTTTATCTCCGGTGGAAACGGCTCCCGATTCGATTCTCCCGGCGATGACCCGGCGGGTATCGTTCATTTCGGTAAATTTATAGACTCCCTGCACCGGCATGCGAAACGGTTTATCCTCGGCGCCGGGAGCGCTCTCAAACGAATCCAGCACCGACAAAACTGTCGGCCCATTAAACCATTTCAATTTCGCGGAAGGGCGGGCTATATTGTCCCCTTCGAACGCCGCGACCGGGATGAAGGCCTTCGCGACCAACCCGATTTCGTTCAGAAATTTTCGGTACTCCTTTTCGATCTTCCCGAAAACATCCCGGCTGTACCCGACCAGGTCCATTTTGTTGACGCAGACGGCCGCCTGCCGGATCCCAAGCATTGAGAGAAGATAACCATGGCGCTTGGAGTTTTCCTGAATCCCTTCCTCGGCGTCAATCACCAGTAATGCCGCTTCAGCGCGGGCTGCGCCGGAAATCATATTTTTTAGAAATTCGATATGCCCCGGCGCGTCAATGATGATGTATCCTCGTTTTTTACTCTTAAAGAAACATCGGGCCGTGTCAATAGTGATTCCCTGCGCCTGTTCGTCTTTAAGCGCGTCCAGGAGGAACGCGTACTCAAACGGCTTGGCGTTCCGCCGGCATTCGGCCTTGACCTGTTCCAGTTTCCCTTCCGGAAGAGAACCGGTATCCGCCAGCAGGCGCCCGATGAGGGTGCTTTTGCCGTGGTCCACGTGCCCCACGACGACAATGTTCATTGTTGGAAGTTGTGTTTTACGCATCGCGTCACATATAACCGCCGCGGCGCAGAAATTCAAGGCCGCCGCCGTCTTCTTTATCCTGAGCGCGTCCGGAACGCTCGGCGATGTTTTTGAATTTCCCGCTTCTTAACTCCTCGATAATCTCTTGAACATTTTTAGCGGTGGATTTCACCGGAAAGGTGCAGGGGTAGCATCCCAGCGAGCGGTAACGCTCTCCTTTCCCCTGGTCAAAATAAAGCCCGGTGACTGGAATGTTTTCCCGGCCGATATATTCCCAGATGTCTACCTCTGTCCAATCCAAGAGGGGATGGATCCGGATATGCGTCCCCGGCGCGAAATCGGTCTTGAACTGGTTCCACAATTCCGGCGGCTGATCACCGACGTCCCAGTCGCTGTGTTTGTCTCTTGGAGAAAAGTACCGCTCCTTCGACCGGCTTCCTTCTTCATCCGAACGGGCGCCGACAATAACACCGGTATACGGTTCTTTGTTCTCATCCAGAACATACCGCTTCGTCGAGTGATCCAGCCGGTATCGGGGCCATTTCCCCGAAAGGGTGTTGACCAGCGCGTCGGTCTTGAGTGTTTTACAGCACTCTAGCCGCGTCAGCGCGCCGTCGGGAAAAGTCCGTTTCTCTTTCAGCGCCTGCTCGTTAATGCCGTAAACCATGTTCAGTCCTAATTCCAGCGCGAGCTTATCCCGGTACTGGATCATCTCCGGGATCTTATAGGAGGTGTCAATATGGACCAGGGGAAAAGGGACATGCCCCAAGAACGCCTTCCGCGCCAGCCAGAGCAGAACCGTGCTGTCCTTGCCGATCGACCAGAGCATCGCCAGGTTCTTGAAATGGCTATAACCCTCTCTTAAAACATACACCGATTGGCTTTCCAGCTTTTCTAAATGTGTCATTCCCATCCTAACCCTTTCGTTCCCATCATACTACAAAATAGTTCTCTCTTTTAGGAAATTTTTTACTCAAGACTGACTAAGAGGAGTGAGATGTCGCAGGGGGTAATCCCGGAAATCCGTGAGGCCTGCCCCATAGAGACGGGGCGGATTTTGCTTAATTTCTCTTTGGCCTCGCGGCGGATTCCTTTGACCGCACTGTAGGAAAACTCTGGCGGGATTTTTTTCTCTTCTAATTTCTTAAACCTCTCGACGAGAGCTTCCTCTCGCCGGATGTACCCTTCATACTTAATTTCCGTTTCTACCTGCGTCTTGACGCCGATATCCGGTTCCAAGCACTCGGGGACCTGCCTGACAAGATCATCATACCGGACTTCCGGGCGCCGCAGCAGTTGAGCCAGCGCCCCTTCCGCGATATAGGTGGTGGATAAGAAATGGATTCTCTTTTTAACTCGATCCCATTTCTCTCGCTGCCGTTCGTAAAGATCCCCCGGCACTAATCCCAGATCAAATCCATACTTCATCAAACGCTGGTCCGCGTTATCCTGACGGAGGAGAAGACGGTGTTCCGCGCGCGAAGTGAAAATCCGGTACGGTTCATCAACCCCCTTGGTTACCAAATCGTCAATCATCACGCCGATATACCCCTCTGAGCGGGCCAGAATCAATGGCGCTTCTCCCTTCAACTTCAGCGCCGCGTTAATCCCGGCCATCAACCCCTGCGCTCCTGCCTCTTCATACCCAGAGGTTCCGTTGATCTGTCCGGCATGAAACAGCCCCTCCACCAGCTTGGTCTCCAACGTGGGCCAAAGCTGGGTTGGCGGGGCAAAGTCGTATTCCACAGCATACCCGAACCGCATGATCTCGGAATTCTCTAATCCATTTATTGTCTTCAGGATAGAGATTTGTACATCCTGTGGAAGAGATGTGGATAACCCGTTAATATAAACCTCTTCTGTCTGGATCCCTTCCGGTTCCAAGAAAAGCTGGTGTCTTGTTTTGTCACGGAAACGATTGACTTTGTCTTCGATCGAAGGACAGTAGCGCGGCCCGATACTTTGAATCTGCCCGTTATACATCGGCGCGCGATGCGTATTGGCACGGATCAGTTCATGCGTCTTTTCATTGGTATAGGTGATATGGCAATCTATCTGCGGCTGTGAGATTTTTCCCGTGGAATAAGAAAACGGCTGTGGAGGATTATCCGGTGGCTGTGTTTCTAACCCTTCGTAGCGGATCGTCCGGCGGTTGATCCTCGGAGGAGTTCCTGTTTTTAACCGCCCGATCTGGATTCCCAGTTTTTCAAGACTGGCACTTAACCCAGAGGACGACTGCTCGCCGAATCGTCCGCTCTGGATTTTTTCTTCGCCCATGTGAATGAGCCCCTTCAAGAACGTCCCGGTGGTGACGATGACGACGCGGCATTTAAATTCGATCCCGGTCGTTGTTAAAATCCCCCGGATCTTTTTTGCTCCATCCGCGGCGGTTTCAACGAGAATCTCCTGCACCTGCTGTTGTTTAATATCAAGGTTCTTCTGGCATTCCAGGATATGTTTGACGCGGAACTGGTAGGCTTTTTTGTCGGCTTGCGCCCGTGGGGCCCAAACGGCGGGGCCTTTGGATAGATTCAGCATCTTGAAATGGATGCCGGTCTGGTCAATGACCTTCCCCATCTCGCCGCCGAGCGCGTCCATTTCGCGGACCAGGTGTCCTTTACCGAGTCCGCCGATCGCCGGATTGCACGACATCTGCGCGATGGTATCTAAGTTCATCGTGAGCACCAGGGTGGCTAAGCCCATCCGGCTGGCCGCCAACGCCGCTTCACAGCCGGCATGCCCGGCGCCGATGACGATACAATCGTAGGCCTTGTCGAAACGATAGGTTTGCATCGAACTACGAACCACGAACTGTTTCTTTGATGGTGACTCGGACTTTGACCGGCTTGGCTCCCCTCATGCCGAAGAGCCCCCGTTGTTCCTCGGAGAGAACGCGGACACTGACCTGATCTTTTTTAACGCCTAAATGTTTCAACGCCGCGTCAATGGCTTCTTCCGTCGTTGACGCTTCGATTTCAACGCTCTTGTTCACTTTTCTCACGCCGTCCTCATTAACTGACTCTGATACGTCGCCATAATCAGCGTGTTGGTCAACCAGTATAAAACCAGCCCCGCCGGCAGATGATAAAAGAGAAACCCAAACATCACCGGCATGATAGTCGCCATCATCTTCTGAGGATCGTTCCCAGACAGGGTCGCTGTTGTTGTTTTCGCGGAAAGTTTCTGCTGCCACACCATCGCCGCGATCATCAACAGCGGAAGAAGGTTGACATGGCTGCCGATAAAAGGAATCCCCCACGGCAGCCGCCAAAAACTATCCGGCGCCGAAAGATCCCGGATCCAAAGGAAATCAGCCCCGCGCAGTTCAACGGACCGCACCAGCGTCTGATAGAGAGCGATAAAAACCGGCATCTGCAATACCATCGGCAGACATCCTCCCAGAGGGTTGACTTTATGCTCCCGGTAGAGCTTTAGCGTCTCTTGGTTCATTTTCTCGGGGCTGTTCTTATGGGTCTCTTTAAGTTTCTGGATTTTGGGTTGGAGCTGTTGAAGCCCTTTCATTGATTTCATGCTCTTCGCCGTTAAAGGGAATAAACATAAATTCACCAACAGCGTCAGGAGAATAATCGCGAGCCCGTAATTCCGGACGACCGAATGAATCCCGTTAAGGATGGAGAGAAGAATCTGCCCAATCGCCGCCATAATGCCGCCGGCAACCAGTTTTTCCATCCCCCGGTGAGCCGCCCCTAGGGTCTCGGAATTGTTGGGGCCGATATAAACGATGAAGTTCTGCCGGACTTCGCCGCCAACCGGAATTTCTTGAGGAGCCATCACCAAAGCGGATCGGATTTCCCCTTGGCTAGTGCGGTAAAAGAGCGCTTCTTGAGCGGTCCCCGCGGCCGGCGCCATGACGATTGAGAAATATTTTCCTTTCAACGCCAGCCACGACAGCCCTCCGGCGAACCGGGCTGGTTTCTCAAGCGTTCCCAGTTGATGGAATGGACGCTGAAGGATCTTCCCGGTTTCTTCAAGAACAGTGCATTCCACCAGGCGGACGTCTTCTTTATGCGCGAAATCCACGGTCTCTCCTCCCATCCAGATCGTTGGGTGAATGGAGAGGGGATGCTCTGTCGGATTCCTCCAGGTTAACGCCATCTCCAGCGCCGGCTGTCCTTCTCGAAGCTGGTACGATTGATCCAGTTCTACCCCGCTGGCGAAACGACTCTGGGCCAGCGCTGTTTTCTTAGAGAGTTCCCCCAGTTTCACGGAGACTTTTGGCTGTATCTCCCCCGGCTGATCCTGCGCCCATCCCAGGCCAATTCCCCTGCTCCAGAAAAAGCGGAGCGGTTCATTCTGGCCGTTGGAAAAATCTTGATAGTGCGTGAGGTCGGCTTGCGTGATGCCTCCGGCACTGTCAGTGACCGTGAGTTTCAGCCAATCTTGTTCCAATGTGACCGTCTTTGTCGGCGAGGGAACCTTTTCTTCAACCGGTGATCCTGACGACGAATGAGGGGTTATCGAAGAATTTCTTGCTGTTTCCGAAGAAACAGGCGGCGAGGGCTTGAGCGGAGCGCGGTTGACAATCCCCATTTTCTCCAAGAGGAACGGGTAAATAAGAAGAAATCCTGCCGTGATCGCGATCGCTAACACTGTCCGTTTTTCCATCATACGGGGTCATATCCTCCTCTTGAAAATGGGTGGCATCTGGCAATCCGCCAAAATCCTTTGAGCGCCCCCCGCGCGAATCCCCGCTGTTCCAGGGCCGTCTTCATATACTCTGAACAGCTTGGAGCGAAGCGGCAGGCCATCGGTAAGAAAGGAGAAATTCCCGCTCGATAGATCCGGATAATGGTTATTAAAAGTTTCTTCATGAGATTTGTTTTTTCAGCGCGTCCGCTTTCTCGCAGAGGGCGAGGAAATCCGCCGTGATTTCCTTAAAATGAGGCGTGGGCTGTTGTCCCATCTCCTTCTTGGCGATGACCACCATCTCGATTCCCGTCTTCATCTCCCCTTCGTGAAGCCGGCAGCATTCCCTCAGCCGCCTCTTCACTCTATTACGATCCACGCTTTTACGGGACGTTTCTTTACCGCAGACAATCCCAATTTTGTTCTCTTGCAGGGAGGAGCGGACGATGCAAATCTTCATCCACTTCCCCGCGAAACGCTCTCCTTCCCGGTAGACTCTGCTGAAGGCGCTTTGGGATTTTAGGGAGTTAATCGCTTCTTGCCTCGGCTCCGGCGGCGGGCGATAATTTTACGCCCCGATCGGGTAGACATCCGCTTGCGGAACCCACTCTTACGTTTTTTCTTGCGTTTTGATATCGGCCTTAGGGTAAATTTCATAAGTTTATCGGATCATTGTATCGAATGACAGAACTTCTGTCAAGATACCCGGTGTTTAAAAGACTTGCTATTCTCTCTCGCTTTCGCCTATAATAACTCCGTCATTGGTTGTGTATAACCTTGTGGATATTGTTCATTTCCTTTTGTGACTAACTCATCTATCCCTTTAGCCGATAGCCTATTGCAAAAAGACCCTTGGGGAGGCATCCTTACCGCCCTCCGGCAACAGACAGACCAGCAAGTCATGGAGCACTGGCTGGTAGGATCGAAGGGTTATTTCGCCGATTCAGAGACGCTGATCGTTGAGGTCCCCAATCAGTTCACCCATGAGTGGATTATCAGCCACTACGGCGGACTGGTTTTACAAATCGCCCGATCCCTCTGCAAGAATCCAGCGCTGCAGGTCCGTTATACCATCAGCGCGGTCTCCGGGGAAGTGGAAAAGAACGACGAAACACCCCTGCAAGAAACCGCCATGCCGGCAGTCACAGCGCCTGCCCCCGCTGCCGCCAAAGGGGAGCTCTTTCTCAACCCCAAATATCTTTTTTCCACCTTCGTGGTCGGGCCCAGCAATCGCTTCGCCCATGCCGCGGCTTTAGCGGTTGCGGAATCTCCCGCAAAAGCTTATAATCCTCTTTTCATCTATGGCGGCGTCGGGCTCGGGAAAACCCACCTGATGCAGGCGATCGGCCATTTCCTTCTGGAAAAGAACCGTTCTTTGAAAATTCTCTATATCCCCAGCGAGCGTTTCACCAACCAGCTGATCTCCGCGATTCAGAACCGGACGATGAGCAAATTCCGGGAGAAGTACAGAAATATGGACATTCTGCTCATTGACGACATCCAATTCATCGCGGGCAAAGAGAGCACGCAGGAAGAATTTTTTCATACCTTCAATACTCTTTACGACTCCCATAAGCAGGTCGTCGTGACCAGCGACCGCTCCCCCAAGGAAATCCCGCGTCTTGAAGAGCGGCTGATCTCCCGTTTCGAGTGGGGATTGGTCACGGACATTCAGCCCCCGGATCTGGAAACGCGGGTGGCGATTTTGCGAAAGAAGGCGGAGCGGGACGCCCTGGTCATTCCCGACGAGGTAACCGATTTCATCGCGCAGAAATTCCGGCTTAACATCCGTGAGCTGGAAGGAGCGCTCATCCGCGTCGCCGCGAATTCCTCCCTGATGAACCAGCCGATCACGCTGGCTTCGGTGAAAGAAATCCTAAAAAATTTATTGGTGGAGTCTGAGGAGCGGCTTTCGATGGAGGGGATCCAGGAAGCGGTCGCCAATTACTTTCAGGTTTCCGCTTCGGACATGAAAGCTAAGCGGAGAACCCGTTCGATTGCCTACCCGCGGCAAATCGCAATTTTTCTGATTCGGGAGTTAACCTCTCATTCGCTTTCTGAAATTGGGGCCCAGTTTGGGGGGCGGGATCACACGACGGTTTTGCACGCCTGTGGAAAGATCGCCAGGGAAATTCAAACCGACGATCAGGCGAGAAAAACAATTAACCACTTAACGCTGCAGTTAAAACGTTAGTTTTGTGTTTAACCGGTGGGGATGCTGTTAACGATTTGTGAGTTATTTTTATTTTTT
>ORJL011731376.1_pt1 | contig 18713 bp, 18 predicted proteins | sample 1779941 | NCBI WGS metagenome assembly ORJL01 (sample SAMEA104232317, study PRJEB22302) | groundwater metagenome | biome: forest; feature: aquifer; material: groundwater | place: USA | collected 2011-08-07 | depth 5.8 m | reverse complement strand
TAAACTGCTGGCAGAATTCGAGCAGGTATGGCATACTTTCCGCACTCGTTGTGGAGCTTGGAGGCATGCTGCCAAGGCGCGGCATTGCATCCGATGAAGTGGCGGCGGGCTTGCGAGAGCTTGGAAGAAAAAGCCGGCGCACGCTCATTGTGGTGCTTGACGAAGTGGACAGGCTCGTTGCAGGGGGGGAAGGAGGAGTGCTTTATGATTTGGCGCGCGCCGGCGAGGCATACGGCATGAAAGCGTGCGTGGTTGGGATAACCAATGACACGGAATTGATGGCAAAGCTGGATGAGCGCGTGCGCTCCTCGCTTTCCAACCGCAGAATAGATTTTGCCCCATATTCGCCAATCGAGCTTAAGCAGATACTCAATGAACGGGCGAAAATCGCTTTTTTTCCAAACGTGCTTGAGGATGAAGTTGTGCCGGTATGCGCGGCTGTGGGGGCAAAAAACGGAGGCGATGCGCGCATTGCGCTCGGCCTGCTTTGGGCGGCTGGAAAAAAAGCGGAACGCGAAGGCGGTCAGAAGGTAAGTGTGGATGACGTGAAAGCCGTGAAGGAAAAGGCCGTGGGGCAGGCTGGCACGCCTGCGGAGCGGAAAAAGGGAATGCTTGACGACTATGACAAGAAACTGGTGGGAGTGGTTGATGCAGCAGGCAAGGATGGCATAGATGGCGCGAAGCTGTATGGGAAAATGAAGGCGCATGATGAGGGCGGGCGGCGCACGGTAAGGAACCACCTTGCAAAGCTCGAGGGGGGAGGCCTCATCCGCTCGGAAGAAACCGGGGAAGGCTCTGGGCATGCGAAAAAGTATTTTGTTATCATGAAAAATTAGCGCGCGGCTTCTTCATATATTTTCTGCAGCTTGAGCGCGTCTTTTTCAAGCAAAGGAGTTTCACAGACCACGGTGCCGGAATAGCCGCGCTCGTGGAGAAGTTTTGCAAGCGGCTGGAAAGGAGGGCCGCCCTCCCCGCTGCCATCTTTTGCCGCATTCATTTTCACAATGCCATCCGCAAGCGGCAGGTGCTTGTATTCGCCAGCCGTGGAAAAAGAAATTTCTGAAAAATGGCAGTGGAATTTTTTTGCAAATGCGCTGCCAAGGGATTTTTCCGCAGCATCAAAGATGGCTGCAAAATCTTCTTCTGTCTTCAGTTGGGAAATCCGCGCATGGTAATGCCCGAAGTCAATTACGGGCTGGACTTTTTGCAATCCGAAAGTCTGCGCCAAATCAATTATTTCATCCAAATCACCATAGGCTGATTTTTTGCCCGTAAGCTCCGCCCCCACCGCGACATCTGAATATCCGTTCGCTTCCATTTCAGCCAGGATTTCCCTCAGCAGTTTCTTCGCAATTTTGGCAGCTTCTTCTTTCGGCCTGCCCTGGTAAAAGCCCGGGTGAAAAACTATTGGCGAGGCGCCAAGGAAATGCGCTGCCTGCGCGCAAGTGATAAAGTGCCGTTTCGTGCTTGAGATTACATTCGCATCGGATGAGCATAGATTCACAAAATACGGGCCGTGGCAGGAAAGTGAGATATCGAGTTTCTTCGCCTCTGCCCCGATTTCTTTTGCAAGCACGTCTTTCATGCGCACGCCTCGCACGAATTCCACTTCCATGGCGCCAAGGCCGGCTTTGCGGCAGTATTTCACGCCCTCCAAAGTGCCGCCAGGCTTTGGCGTTCCGATTGGCACGCCGGCCGGGGCAAACCTCACTTTTACCATGCAATCGCCTACATAATTTCAAACAGGTTTAAGTTGAATTCGGCTGAAAGCGCAAGATAGAGTTCGCGGATTGCCACAAGCGTGAGCGCAAGTGAAATGAGCGGGTAGACGATGAATGCAAGCGCAAGCGATGCCTTGGCCGCTGCAAGGGGCTGGAATGCAAGCGTGGAAAGAACGGGCAAATCTCCCCCTGACAGGTTGGCAACTAGCACTGCCACGTCTCCGCTTTTGCCCAAGTCGGCTATGGGCACCGCGGCAAGGTAATTGGCTGCTTGTTCAAGCGAGGAATGGGCGGCGGATAATGAATCAAACAGCTGGGAGGGGGCAAGGAGCGAGGAATATGCAAGAGGATAGACGATGTAAAAGCCGATTGCTGCCGCCATGATTGCTCCGCCAAGCTTCCGCGTGGCAAAGAACATGCGCAATAATAAGCCGGTGGGCAGGAATATCGCGAATGCGGACTGCGAAATGAGCGCAAGGAATTGCGAATGGATTTGAATTAGGGAAAGAAGGGAGGAAAGCACGGAGGCTTCGGACCAGTAAGTCGAGGCAACGTCGGAAAATGAGGAAAACGGCTTTGAAGTGATGACATTGGCATTGATGGTGAGGTCCGAAAGCCATCCGAATTTGTAGGAAAGCGCTGAAAGCTGTGAAATGACAGGAAGCGTGCCTGCCTGCGCCTGCGAGGCTGCGCAGCTGAAAAAGTAAAGCGGCTTGTTCTGCATTTCGGCAAGCTCGGGGCAATGCAATCCGGTGGAATCAACCCATGATGCGGTGAGGGCATCGGTTGCCACCACCCAGGAAATCAGCACTCCAAGCATTGCGGCATTTATCACCGCCTGCGCAAGCTCTTCCACGCCCCAGGCCCACAAGCGCCTGCTTTGCATGGCGCGCCCGATGCCAATGGCAATGCCTGCAAGCGCCACGCCGATTATTATGACGTTTATTGCCAATGACCATTCCGCAGTATTTGGCTGGAGGCTGGAAATTGAAACTCCCAAATGCTTCGCCCCCTTAGGTGAGGAGGGTTGCGGAGCTTGAGGCTATGATGCTTGCCGCACCCACTATTGCGGCAGTGATTATGCCGCCTATCACCATGCCGATTGCGATGCTTTGCCACTGCCCGCGCTTTTCCGCAGGCTGCACCTGCGCCAAGCCATAGATGATTGCGCCAAGCACAATTAGTATTACTGAAATTTTCGGGCCGAGGTCAAGGAGCGTGAGCTGGATGGAATCCACCACGCTTACTATGTTTGCCATTTTGTGCACCCCCCTGTTTCTATTTGGAAGACTTCTGTATAAATACCACGAGTATTGCCCCGCCTGCCGCGGAAAGTGCAGTGCTAAGAAGCACCACGAAAAATTCAAGCGCAAGCTGGTAGGGCAGCCCGACCACGCTTGGCCCGAACGGGCGCGCGGAGCTGTTCAGCATGCCGAAGATGAGGAGAATAAGCACGCCTCCGGCCGAGCCGGCAAACCCTGAAAGCGCGGCTGAGAGGATTCCTGACTTCAGGGAAACGTGCTCTTCGCCCTTTATGCGCTCGAGAATGAGCGGCGAAATTATGCCAAGCACGACTGGGAGAAGGCACACCACCGGGATGTAGGAAGCCGCAAATCCGTTGGTGTTGAAATTTATGGTAAGCCCGCCCACAGCAAGCAGGAAAACGGAGATTATTGCCGCGCCGGGAAGGGCGGATAGCGCAATTTCAAGCGCGCTTCGAAGCGCGCCCCTGTGCAAAAACCACAGCAAGCCGAAATCGTAGCGCTTCTTTGGCTTGGCATCCTGCTTTTTTGCCCCCCGATTTTTCCCTTCAGGCATAGGCGTATAAGAGGTGCGATTTTTTTATATCTTCTTATTGGCCGGCTTGCAGAAAAAGCTGGCTAGCATATCGAATTTGCCAGGCGCGCAAATGATTCCATGTGCTGCCCGTAATCCTCGGCATGCGGCCGCTTGCCCTGGTGCGAGGAATAATGCTTCCTTGAATCCTGGAGTATTTGGTAATATGCCCGCCCGAACTCGGCCTCAAGCGCCACTACGTCCATGCCCTCCACTATCCCGCTTGCAAGGTAGAGGTCGGCAAGCATGCGAAGCTGCCCAAGCGTGAGCTCGCCTTTCTGGGTCAACTTGCGCTTTTGCTGCCTGGTGAGCACCCGGCCAAGGAAAGACAGCAGCCATATCCGCATGGCAGAGTACCATTCTTCGAGGGCATTTTTCTTTTTTGCATTCTGCCTTGCCGAAGGCTCCATGATAGGGGGAAGCACGACATCCTGCCCGGTTAATTTGGATGCAGCCAGGGTGGAAAGCTCGCGCGCAAGCTCTTCCTCGCTAATCAACCCATAGCCGGAAAGCGCGGCCGCTGGCATTCGGGCCAGCCCATAGCCGGAAAGCGCACCCTCCGGAATTCGGGTGGCAGCTTCCTCCCTGATTAGCTTGGGCTGGTGGGTGTGCCCTCCAAAGTATTTTTGCGGGGCTTGCGCTTGGGGCTTGGAAAGCAGATCTCCCTTTCTTATTTTTTCCTGCATGCTGGTCGCATAGATACCATGTCGGGAAAAATTTATAAATGAAGAATGCGGGCAACCCTAATCGTTCTTCTGATATTTCAGGCACGCCTTCACAAATGCCACGAACAATGGCGCAGGACTCTCAAGCCTTCCTTTCAATTCAGGATGCGCCTGCGTGCCCACGCCCCAGCCGTCCTTCCATTCAACCATTTCCACAATCGAGCCGTCCGGGGATTTGCCTGAAATTACCAGCCCATTTTCTTCAAGCTTCCCTATATAGTCGTTGTTCACCTCGAACCTGTGGCGGTGGCGCTCCGATATTTTCTCTTCGCCGTATGCATCATGCGCCCGGCTGCCCTTTTTCAGATGGCATTCCCATGCCCCGAGCCGCTGCGATGCGCCCTTGAGGATGATTTTCCTCTGCTCAGGCATCAGGTCTATCACTGGATATTTGGTCGCCTTGTCCATTTCGGTGGAATTTGCATCTTCCATGCCTGCCACGTGGCGCGCGTATTCGACAACTGCCAATTGCAGGCCTAAGCAAAGCCCGAGGAATGGCATTTTGTTCTCCCTTGCATATTTTATTGCCGCGATTTTTCCCTCCACTCCCCGACTGCCATAGCCGCCCGGCACGATTATCCCGTTGAAATTTTTCAGGATGGCCTGCGCCTTCTTATCCGCCTCTTTTCCTCCTTCTTCCAAATCCGTTGTTTCTATGAATTCCACATGCGCACGCGTGTTATTTACGGCAGCCGCATGCACAATTGCCTCTTTCACCGAAACATAGGCATCCTTTACCGCAGTGTATTTGCCTGTGATTGCAATCCGCACCTCGTTCTTAGGCTCCTTTATCCTGTTCACAAGCGCACCCCATTCCTTCATGTCCTCATTCGAGGGCTTGAGCGAGAAATGCGAAAGCAGGCGCTCGGAGAATTTCTGCTTTTCCAGGACAAGCGGAAGCTCGTAAATCGTTTCAAGCTCAGGGTCGTCAAACACGTCTTCCGGCTGCACATTGCAGAAAAGCGCTATTTTTTCCTTTGATTCCTTGTTCAAAAGCTCGTGCTCGCGGCAAATGATTATTTTTGGCTGCACGCCCATTGAAGTAATCAGGCGGTTTGCATGCTGGGAGGGCTTTGTTTTCAATTCGCCCGGGGAAAGTGAAGGCACGAACGTCAACTGCAAAAACAGCATGTTGTCCCCTTCTTCGCGCGACATTTGCCTCATTGCCTCTATGAAGTAGGAATTTTCCAAATCGCCTACCGTGCCCCCCACTTCGATTAGCACAAAATCGGATTTGAACTCGGCGCCAACGCCCCTCACCCAACTCTTGATCTCATCGGTTAAGTGCGGCACAATTTGCACGTCGCGGCCCAGGAAGCCGCCCGCGCGCTCTTTTGCAATGATTTTCTGGAACAGCTTGCCCCCCGTGATTGAATTTATCCCACGCAGGTCCATGTTCAAAAATCTCTCATAAGTGCCAAAATCCATGTCGCATTCCGTGCCATCATCCAGAACAAACACTTCGCCGTGGCGGAAGGGGTTCATGGTGCCGCAGTCCACGTTCAGGTAGCCGTCGAACTTGATTGGAACTACGGAGAAGCCCTTTGCCTGCAGTATGCGGCCGATAGAAGAAGTTAATATGCCCTTGCCCAATCCGGACATCAAAGAGCCAAGAACGACGATAAAGCGCGTTTTCTTTTCCGGCATGCTTATTTGGCGCATCAAAGGTTTTTATTCTTGATTTTTTTCGACGGAAGAAAAATAACGGCGGAGGATAGGCGATGAAAAAAAACAGGCGCGCCTCCGGTTGGCATTGATGATGGCAATTGGTTTTTGGAAATTTGTTTTGCAGCATTATCTACCATGGCGGAATATGCTGTCGCTGCACATATCTTTGGAAATTGATTCTCCCAGGGGAGAAAAAGCGTTGAAAATCCCTGTGGCTTGTTTCCCAATCGACACGCCATATGCGAATTCAATGACTTCGGCAAACAGGGTGGAACGCGCGCGGTCAAGGGTTGCCGCATCCACGTTCTTGCCATTGCCAAGACTCCAAATTATCGAGTTGGAATTGGATATGAATGCCTGGATGTAATCAAACTTGGAATTGGTTCTGAAATCATAGCGACCGGGAACTGAAAGCATTTTTTTGCTGCACGCCGCTATGGATTCCCGCCCTTCCTTAAGAAGAGCATTGCAAAGCTTGTCGCCAGTGAGAAGTTTTTGTTCCGCCATCGTTTCACCTAATTATAATTTAAACCACAAATTTAATAAATACGATTATAATTCCTTTGCAATACAAGCGTATTACGGGTGTATAACACATGCGGGACAAAATGGTTTTGATTTCACTGCGGATCCCCTCAGAAATGAACCGGGATTTGGAGGCACAGGTAAAACAAATGGGATATGCTTCCAAGACCGAGGCTGTGCGCGATGCAATAAGGAAAATGATTTATGGGCCGGCGGCGGGAGGGAAAAGCAAGGTGATGCGTGCCAAGGCTTGAAAAAATACCGGCGGCTTTCCGAAAAAGGTTTATACACTTTGTTATGCCCATAACATTCCATGGCAACCGTTGCGCATTTGGTGCAGAACATAATCCGCTCCCAGCCCCATTTGGAGGATTTCATCGAGCGGGATTTGGTGTCATTCCACCGGCTGGCAAGGTATTTGCTGCCTTTGATTAAAGCCGAGACGAATGAAGACGTAAACGAGGGCGCGGTAGTCATGGCGCTATCACGGCTTCGGGAGAAAATGGTGGGCAAGAGAGGCGAGCAATTGCGGCAGCCGTCTTGGGAGAAAATCGAGATTTCGATGAGGGGCGGCGCTGTGGAGATAGACGTGGCGCGCACCGCAAGCTCGCATGAAAAAATACACAGGCTGCATTCCGTTTTGGAAAAACCCGCTGAAGACATATTCAACGTGGTAGAAGGGCAGTACGAGACAACGATTATTGTGAGCGGGAAATACCGGGAGAAAATAGGCAAGGCGCTCATGGGCGAGAAAATTTTGCATGTGGAGGAGAAATTGTCGCTGATATACCTGAGGTTTCCGGAGGAAGTGCTCTACACTCCGGGATTTTTCGACAGGTGCCTGCGCGAATTGTCGTGGATGAACATAAACGTTTTCGAGCTTGTTTCGACCTTGAACGAACTGGTGCTCGTGGTGAAGGACGAGGAGGCCGCCAAGGCGTATGAGGTGCTGAGGCACGCATTTAAAAAGGCGGGAAAGCAGAAGCAGGAGTGGAACAAACAATAAGCAGGCTTCGCCGCCATGAGGCGGTTCGAGGGCGCTTGTGCGAAAATCCTAATTTTCAAGCATGCGCACCTGCACCATACGTTTGGATTTCCGAAGGTCGAGAGGATGAAATTCATAGAAATCGGGCTATCCGAGCCCCTGCTGAAAGCGATAACCGAAATGGGATACGAAACCCCAACGCCTATCCAGGAGCAGGGCATTCCGCTTTTGCTCCAAGGCGAGGATTTGGTAGGGCAGGCGCAGACCGGCACGGGAAAGACTGCGGCATTTGGCCTGCCGATTTTGGAGAAGTGGCTCAATACCAAGCCGGAGCACAAGCCGCCGTTTCGGCGGGGCTGCGCAACGCCGTCCGCGCTTATTTTGGCGCCAACCCGCGAGCTTGCGATACAGGTGGCAAACGAAATGCGCAAGATGGGGAAATACACGGGCGTGAATGTGGTGCCGTTGTATGGCGGGCAGGAAATTGAGAAGCAAACACGCGAGTTTGGGCGGCCTGTAGACATCGTTGCAGGCACGCCAGGGCGCATTTTGGACCATTTGGAGCGGGGCTCCCTTGACGTATCGCGCGCTCGCTCGCTCGTGCTTGACGAGGCGGACAGGATGCTCGACATGGGCTTCATGGATGATGTTGTTGACATAATACGGAAAACGCCGAAAGAGCGGCAGACTATGATGTTTTCCGCCACCATGCCTCGCGAAATCATGGGCGTTGCTTATGAATACATGAAAGCGCCGCAGACCGTGAAGGTGGGCGAAGACAAGATAACCCTCGACAAGATAAGGCAGTATTACATCGAAGTGCCTGATGCGCGGATGCGCCTGCCTCTTCTTCTTGGGCTTATCAAGGCGAAAAACCCCCAGCTTGCGATAATCTTCTGCAGGACGAAAATGGGCGCGGACAAGCTCGGGCACATACTAAAAAACCGCGGAATTGACGCGATGGCGCTCCATGGGGATATGACCCAGAGGCAGCGCGACAATGCCATGGGGCTTTTTAGGGAAGGGAAAATACACGCACTTGTGGCAACTGATTTGGCTTCGCGCGGGCTTGATGTATTTGACGTGTCGCATGTCATAAATTATGATTTGCCCGAAGAACACACCACATACGTGCACCGCATCGGGCGCACCGGAAGGATGGGCGCAGAGGGCGAGGCAGTGTCGTTCATTTTCACAGACCAGCTTGGCTGGCTTGAGGAGCTTGAGAAAATGACCAATGTGAAAGTGGAAAAGCTCGACATAGCGCCTGATGCAGACATGGGCAGGCCAGCAGGCCACGGCAGCGGGCCGCACGAATACGGGGACAGGCGCCCAAGCTTTGGAAGGGGAGGGCGCTTTGGCGAGGGGCGCCGCTCATTTGGCGGAAGCCACGAACGCAGGGAAGGCGCTGGCGGCAAAAGCTTTGGCAGTGAGAGGCGGGGCGGATTTGGCGGCAGAAGGGAAGGCAGTGCAGGGGGGGGAGGCTTATTTGGGGGGGAGGAAGGCGGCGGGGGAGGATTTGGCGGCGGAGTGTCGGGCCAGACCATGCGCAAGATAAAGGAGAGGCCCCTCAAACAGGCAGAACCGCACAGGCAGACGCGCCACGGGCACACTTACACAGGGCGGCAGGCTTAAAAATATGGAAATACACTAAATATAACAGATAAACATGTCACCTAGGAAAAAAACGTTGAAGAGAAAGGAGGGCGCGGCAGTTTCTCCGAAGCTGTCAGATTTGGAGCGGATGCTTGATGCAGCATATCTGGAATGCGATTCGAGAGTTCTGTATGGCCAGGCAATTGCTGCAACCATTGCAGCCAAGCTTTCAGAATCACTCCATCAAGCGCTTTTCATGCCTGGTGGCAAAGCACGCCTTGAGGACGGAAGATACGTATTTAAGATAAACCAGAAGTCTGTCACATATGGCGGAATACCTTACAGGCTTGAAGACCGGTTTCTGGAGTGGATACACGCAACAGATTTCCTGCGCATGCAAGTTTCATCTGCCACAAGAAGCATAAATTATAGCATTAAAACGGCGCGCTCGCAAGCGGCGAAGGAAATGCGGAAAGTTGCTTTCGAGCAAGAAGATAATGCATGGAAGCCTGGCAGGCAACATACAACAATAGAAACCGCCCAAAACGATGTGGCAAACGCAAAAACTACCCAAAAGGCGAAGGAAAATCCTGAACTTTTGAAGTGGCTTGAAGAGATGGGCGATGCACTTTACAAGCTATATGATGCGGAGAATGGGATTTGGGTTAGGCTCAAGCAAACCGTTTCAGATAGCGAGCTTAGGAAAACAGCAATAGGGCGGGCTGAGGCGCAGGGAGCCATAATCGAAGAGCTCCAACGAGCTGAAATTGGGCAGGTAAAAATCAGTAAGCTTAGGCTGACTCAAAACAGATTGAACATAGGATGGGCAGTGGAGGATAACGGCAAAGAAGCGGAGTCTTTGTGGGCAAAAAAAAGAAACGAAATTGGAGCGTGGGCAGCAGAATACCTAAAAATATTGGTGCAGACACAATACCAGAGAGTTGCCGATTACCCAAGAATGGCCTTGCTGCAGCCCATCTACACCATGCTTAAGGCAAAACTTCCAGAGTGGTCATGGGCAATAAACAAACTGCCCAAAATGGACAATTTATTTTCCCTTCCAATGCTCCTGAAGGAATACGATGACTGGTGCGCCAAGCTGCCAGAATATGCAATAGGCAAAAAAAACCCAAAAGAAAAATTCATATTTGTCAACCGGCTCTTGGAAAAAAGGGCAAAGCTCCTCCAAGCCCTTGCACTAACAATGGGGGAGCTTGAAAAGCTGCCCCCAGACCTAGCGCGCGACGCACTCCTTTCCATTCAGCTCATTATGCTCGACATAGCCCAAAAAAAGACTGAAAAAGAAATTGAGCTTGGCAAGATGCTGCTTGCGCTTCTTCCAAACAAGCGCCAAAAAGCTGAAAAGAGAACGGGCAATTTATCAAGGCTTCTTGAAGAGCTTGGGGAGCAGCTTGCGGGACTTGAAAAAAACAAAGGCAAAAACGAGGACAGGAAGCTTGAGAGGGCGCTTGCCGAGCTTGATTACATCCATGCACTTGAACTGATTGAAGATGCATCGCCAGTAGAGCATTCCATACTGTTGGAGCACTATGAAAGAAGCAAGATGCATGGAAAGTATAAGGGCTGGGAAAAGCTAGACGTAGACCTCAAAAAAATCAGGACGCGGGAAGAGATAATCAGGACAATAATACTTTTTGATAAGATGGCAAAAGAAGACGGGCCGGCATTTGGGCAATCAAAGCTTGAGGGAGACCTTAAACTTGCCAACTGCCTTATAGCAGCAAATGACAAATATTTGGAACTTCTGGCAAAAGCGCCTAACCCGCTTAGGCCCCAGAAATGGTTTGAGAAAGAGGCGAGGCAAGACTTGAGGACTGAAAGGCAAGTGCGGTATGATGCCCATTACGATGCCAAGGAAGGCGCCAATAAGGGGCATCGGGGCGAAAGGATAGATGTGGAATGCATGCAATCTTTTGCAGCTGACAAGATGCATCTCAACCTTACGTTTGGGAACGGCAGCCTAAAAGATGAAGTTGGACAGGTATTAGTGGAAATAGATGTTGGCCGGATAGCAAAAATGAAAGAGCTGGACAGCATGGGCAGGGGAGAGAAAGACTTGAATGAAATATATGGCAAGAGGATAACATCGAATGAATTGGATTTGCTTGCAGGCTGGGCGGGCAATGGCTCAAGATACAGCACAAGGATGAACTACCTTATCAACAGTTCTCAGGAAATCCTCAACCTGATCAACAAAATACTAACAGATAGTGAATATGGCAAAATTGACACTGCGCTTTATAGGGATGAGTATGGAGGGACGGTGACGTGCATAGAAATACGGAATAGCACTTACCAGGTGCATAATGAACCGGGCCTTCTTGGGCCGAGTGACCTTAAAATTGCCAAATTGGCATTTTATGGAATAAGTAAGGTTTACGCAATACGAGCCGACATCAACCGCGTGCTTGGAACTATCACACTTGATGAAAGCATGAGGAGGGTGCATGAGAAGAAGTATCCGATGCTTAGAACCATGCTTCGCATCCTGCACCCCCATAAAGGGCAGGTGCCAAAAAAACAGCTCGCGTAAATTTCTTATTCTTCCCCGAATTTCACGCATCTTAAATCCGAACGGTTTTCTTGGCGGTATGCGATTGCCCCATCTTGCCCGTATGCGAAAACCGTAACCAGTATTTTGAAAGTGTCAGGGTACGATGCTGCGCCTGCGTAAACTTTGACTTTCTTCTTGCACACCCCGCCTGGGATTGCTATCCCAAGCCTCGTGCGGCCTGCAGATAACTGCCTGTCTGGTGCAAGGGAAATTGCTTCTGGAACTTTTGCATCGCATTCAAGCCACAAAGGCTGCCCGGTAGTGTTTAGCACAGATACCTCCATATCGCATTCGCTTCGCTGGTAAGCCTGCAGGCGGATTGGGTAAAACGAAGTGCGTATTTCAAGCATGAGCTCACCAAGTGGCAAAGCCATCCTCAGGCTTAAAAATAAGCATGCTAAAAGAGTTTTGGTGTGTGGATGGGCAGTGCGTTACCGGAAAGCTCGCTTATTCGGCAGGAGCATATTATCCGGGACATGCAGCTTTTTTCCGAAGTGAAACTCACCCGGCGCGGGCTGGTGCGCTATTTGGCGCTTTCGCTTGGGCTGATTTCGCCAAATGAAAGCAGGACGCTGATGCTCGATATTCTTGAGGCGCTGTTTGGGGCGCATTTTGCAGGCGAAGAGCCGAATTTCCACCAGATAATGGACAGGGTGAACGCAATACGCCAGTCAAGCGACCCTGCGCAGGAGAAGGCTGCACGCTACCATATCCACCAGTTGAAATTGCGCGGAATAATTGAAAGGAAGCAGGGAAAATACCGGTTTGTGCTGCCGCCACTGGCTGACAACAATGATTTGGGGAATGCTTTGGAATACGTTTATTTGCAGAATGCAAAAACTGCTTTTGAGAAAGTGAAAACCGCAGCCGCTACATTGCGGCACATGTACTAATTTTTGGCAGCACAGCCGACATTGTAAATATTTAGGTCAAGCTTCTTTTCTTTTTCCAGCTTGTTTGCAATTTCCGCAAGCACGAGCTTCTTGATTTTCAAATACTCCTCTTTCAGATATTCGACATTCCCAATTGCATACCTTTTGCTTTTCACGTTGAAGCAGAACATGCATTCGGTGCAGTTTTCCACGTTGTGGCAGAAGAAGCAGTCCGAGCATGAGAGGGAATCCGACACTTCGAAGCAGCGGGTGAGGTTGTAGGAGTGGTGGCATTTGAGGCAGAATTTTGAGTAGAGAATAGTATCGCAACCAAAAACATGCTCATCTTCTCGCGCAAAGAAGCAATAGCCGCTCCTTTTTGTAATGTAATACCCGCTTCCGGAAAAGCATTCGTTGGAATCATAGTAATTCACGCTTTCTTCCACAGATTCGTTGACGCCCATACGCAGCTCAGATGTTGAAAGGCTCATATCTTTCAGGGTTTCGGCTGCATTTTTTATGGAAAGCTTATCTGTATCTTTTTCTGAAAGCGCAAGCTTGCCATGCGCCCATGCTTCTTCGTGCGTCAGCATTGCATTCTTCCAGCAAAGGTAAGCAAGTAGCGGGGTAACAAGCACTTCTTTTTGGCTTTTTGCCGATTTTGCTGCTTGCGGCTTGCGGACGTGCTCGAATAGCCAGTCACCATAGGCATTTAGGTTGGCAAGCCTCTTGCCAAACAACACCGCAGTAGTATCACCAAAACTGCGCTCCACCTCTGGCTGAGGTGGCTTTTTCGGGAATTGCAAGTTGGTTTTGCCAGGTGCACTGCCGACTGGCGCTTTTCCGAATGATAAGATGTCAGCTACACCCATGATTTCTTTCTTCGACTGAAGCTCTTCGCGCATCTGCGCTTGGAGGCTGGCCTTGAGGCTGAGATATTTGTCTTTTGGCAGAGGAATATTGCCTATCATGTGGCGTTTGCTTTTCTGGTTGAATGAAAACATGCAGTTTTCGCAGCCTTCCATATTGGCAGTGTAATAGCAATCGGAACAGTTCATGGTGAGGATGACCTCAAAGCACCGCAAAGAACGATAGAATTGGGTGCCCCGTATTCCGAATTTTGCATCTCCAGTGTAGCGGCATCCAAAGATATTTTCGCAAAACCTGTGCAAAGAAGAATAGGCGACGTATTTGCTGTCCGAAACTTCAAGAGAGCGCTTCACGAAAAATGCATTGGTAGAGCGGTGCGATTGCTCCACATGCTCCGATTTACCAAGAAGGATATTGCCAGTGTATGCCACTTTCTCTCGGACTGCGGAGGCAATTGAGTCAATGTCTTTGATTTGGTTCAAGTCCAGCCTGGCCTCAGATGTTTTTTTACCGAAGGCCTCAGCCTCGTCATGCCCGATAAACACTGCATCGGATGGGAAATAATCGGTTCCAATCCAAAGAGGCTGCCCTGAAATACCTGACTTCTTTTGCGCCATGGGCTCAATATTTTTCAGAAGGTATGGCTCGAAGCTGTCAAGCCCGCCAACTTCGCCGCCAAGCACCACGCGGCAGGTGTCAAGCCATGCTGAATTTACATCCATGCAAAAATATGGGATTGCGCAGATATATACAAATGTGGTGGGTTATCCACCACAATTATAAAGTGTGGAAGAAAAGCTATGGCGTGGACGAGAAATCTCTTTTGCATGAAATTGGCCTGTCGGCAAACGAAGCCGAGGCTTACCTTGCGCTGCTCAAATTTGGCGCAAGCGGGGCTGGAAAACTGGCAGTAAAGACCGGAATTCACAGGCGCACGGTTTATGACGCGCTTGAGGGCTTGCAGAAAAAGGGGCTGGCTGGAGCAGTGGAAATAAACGGGAGGCAGGTTTTCCAGGCTGCCGAGCCAAAGCAGCTTGAAAATTTCATCGATGAGAAAAAAGATGCGCTTTCCCGCGCATTGCCTGGCCTGCAGAAATACGCCAAGGCTGAAGAGGAAACGCAGATAACGGTGATGAGGGGCAAGGCTGGGTTGAAATCAATACTCAGGGACGTGCTTGACGTGCGGCAGACCCTTTATGTTTTCGGCGGGCAGATGCAGATTGTCGAAGAGCTTGGCAGCTATTTTGAATTTTTCACTAAAAAACTGGAACAGCTTGGCATCAAGCAAAAAATGGTGCTCTTGGATTTGGAAGAAGTGAGAAAAAAAGCCAAAGAACTGCCCTTGCTTGAGGCAAAATACATCGACCCGTCAGAGCCTTCATCGGTGGTGTGGTGGCTTTACGGAAACAGGATTGCAATTATTGTGTGGAAAAGCGAGCCTGAGGTAATCAGGATAGTGAGCAGCGAATACGTAAAGGCATTCAAAAAATCCTTTGATTTGGCATGGCAGGAGGAAAGCAGGACTTATCACGGGTTGGAAGGCGTAAAGGCAGTTCTGGAAGACACATTGAACTACAAAGAAACCATATTTATCGGCGCAAATGGTCAGGCAGTGGCAAGGCTGCCAGATTACATAAAAAATAGTTATACACCAAGGGCAATGAAAATCGGGCATGTTTGGAGAGGGGTTGCAAAAAGGATGATTCTTGACACGCCTGCGCCAAAAGTGCCGTTCTTCCAGATAAGGCTGTTCCCGAAAAACGTCAAGCCAAGCCCGAATGTGATATGGATTTGGGGAGACAACGTTGCGAATATCGTGTGGCTGGAAAAGCCGGTTGTTTTTTTGGTGAAAAACAAGGTGGTAGCTAAGTCATACAGGGAATATTTCCAATTCCTGTGGAAGGATGCGGAAAAAATAAAGTGACACTAATGGTTGGAATAGCTGAAAATGTTGCAAGGATAAAATCCGAAATAGGCAGCGCCCGCCTTGTTGCAATAACGAAAGGAAGAAACGCCAGTGAAGTTGAGGAAGCAATAGCTGCAGGCATAACCGAAATAGGGGAAAATAGAACGCAGGAGGCAAAGGAAAAAGTTGATGCGGCAAGGAAGCCGGGCGTTATTTTCCACATGGTCGGGCATTTGCAAAGCAACAAGGTGAAGGATGCGGTTTCGCTGTTTGATGTGATACAGTCCGTTGATTCGATAAAATTGGCTGGAAAGATAGCCGAGGAGGCTGCGCTGCAGAAAAAGCGCATTGTTGCTTATTTGCAGGTGAATGTTTCGGGCAAGGAAAGGCAGGGCGGTTTTGCGGCGGATGAAATTGAAAATGCGGCTGCAGAAATAAGGAAAATGCAGTCTGAATTTTTTGCTGTGGATGGGTTGATGGCTATTGCAAGCGTTGAAAATCCGCGGGATGATTTTAGGAAGGCAAAACACATTGCAGACAGGCTGAAACTACCTATTCTGTCCATGGGAATGAGCGGGGATTACAAAATCGCTCTTGAGGAAGGCTCAAACATGGTGAGGATTGGCACGGCAATATTTGGCGAAAGAGGAAAATAATCAAAGCGAAACTTCGGAAAACAGCTTTTTTGAGAACGAATCGGTTTTCCAGAAATGCGGGGCTTTCGGATATGGCTTTTTGAGCAAATAATTAAGCGCGGCATTTGCTGCCAGCACTCCAACCAAATTCGTGGCTGGGCCCCAGGCATTGCGGCAGCCCGGGTATTTGATGAGTGAGGCTTCAAGCGCGGAGCCGGCTTTGCCGATAGAGGGCAGGCGCAATATTTTCTCCAAATCCGCATTTTTTTCAAATACAGATACCATGCCTCGCTCGCCTGTTGCGGCTGCATAAACATATGGCACGTTTGCTTTTTTGCATGCTCGGAACAAGCAGACGCGTGAATAAACGTTGTCAAGGCAGTCTATGACAATGCTGCAGCCGGAAACAAATGAAGCGGCATTTTTTTCATTTATTTTGTCTTTTTTTATTTTGATTTTTATTTTCGGGTTGATGGACTTGGCAAGCGACGCGAACGCGGATGCCTTGTTGATGCCGATTGTTTTTGCTGAGGAATTCAACTGGCGGTTGAAATTGGTTCTGTCGAATTTGTCAAAATCAGCTATTGCGATGCTGCCGACACCTGCACGGGCAATTAGTTCGGCACAAATTCCTCCCACTCCGCCCAAGCCGGCAACCGCAATTGTTGAAGTGGCAAGCTTGCGCTGTTCCATGCCGCTAATCAGACCTTGTTGGCGGCAGAGCCATGATTTTTCCATGCAATGGGAATGGTGATAATGATATTTAAGGGTGCGATTGCTTTTCCATCCATGGAAAAGAACGAATGGCTGGCACTCAATGCAATTTCGCTTGCAACCAGCCTGATACTTGGCTTCAACTGGCTTTTCTTGCCGGTTTACCTGCTTGGCCTCGGGCTTGGCAGGGAGGGAATGGCATTTGCAATAGGGTTGGGGGTATTTGCAAAAATCGCGGTTGCGCCGGCAATCGGCACGCTGAACGACATGCTTGGCACAAGGAGGCTGCTGCAGCTTTCCCTTCTGGCGCTGTCTTCTGGAACATACTGGATTGCAAGCATTGGAAACGCACCGAAAATTGAGGAAGTTGTGCTGCCGATTATGCTTTTTTGGGCAGCATCGACCGCCCTTCTGCTATCGTTTGAAGCGAGCATTTACAAGAAGAGCGTTGATTCACAGGTCGCAAAGCACATGGGCGAATACAATGCAGTAAAACGGATTGCTGTGGGCGCAGGCGTGCTTGCTGGCGGAGTGCTGCTGCTAACGCATAGCTTCAGGGAAATTGATTTTGCTGCGGCTGCAGTTTCACTTGCAATACTGCCATTGACGCTCCTGGTAAAGCACACAATAGAGGTGAAATTCAGCCTGCAGGACTACGTGCACGAGATAAGGAAGCCCGGAGTGCTTGCGCTTTCTGCCCTGATATTCATTTTCGCGTATGAGTGGGGCACCGAGAATGTGATGCTTGCGCCCATAATGTCAGGCAATGCCGGGCTTGACAGCGCTGGAATCGGGGCAGTGCAGATGGTTGCCAACATAGCATTGGCCGCATCATCCTACTTCATTGGCAGGAAAATCCATGGGCTTGGAAAAATGGCAAAGCCAATGATGCGAAAAATTGTTGCCTGCGGATTCCTTCTTGGCGCGGCAGGATGTTTTTTGCTTGCCGCAGCTTCAGATTTTGGCACGGCAGCATTTGCACGGAGCGCATTCAACATATCCGAAGGCATAGTGTATGTTTCTTTTGGCTTCCTGATTGGGGCGACATTCTCGAAAAAATACGTTGGCGGGGCAAATGGCGTGATGAACGTCATTGCAAACGCTTCGATGATGCTCGCATCATTTGCCGCAGGAATTCTCTCGGCTGGGAGCCTTTCGCTTCCATTTGTTGTTTCAGGCAGCTTTTTGATAATTGGCGCGGTTATCGCATGGGCATATTTGGGGCGGGATAAATAACGGTTCGGAAAAGCATATTGGCTTGGCAGATGGTGCTGGAAAAATGAAAGGCGCAATACTGTATTCCACGGAAAATGCCGCTTCGCTAAACATCATGCGGCATCTGGAAAATGACTGGAACTGGAAAAAGAAGGGGGAACGGCATTATTCATTTTCCACATGTGCCAAGGAAAACTGCTGCTCATCCGTGATGGCATACGGGTTTGACAAGGAAATCATTGCGATTGAACCGGGCGATGCAGACGCGGCAAGGCGCGCAGATGCGCATGGCAAAGCCGATTCAGCGGTTGCGGATTATTTCCTTTATGCAAGCACGCATAAATCCGAGATGGGAAAGCCGGCATTGACTGCGCATATTCCCGGGAATTGGGGAAAAGCGGAATTTGGAGGGCATGAAAGGACGCTAAATACGGCATATGCGTGCAAACTAAAGCAGATTTTGCAATTGCTTGCGGAAGGCAACAAGAGGCATGGATTGGATTGGCCGGTGAACATGGAAGTTGACCACCATGGGCCAACCCCGGATAATGGCAAGGAAAGGCTGATTTTTGTGGAGATAGGGAGTGCGCCTGCGGAATGGGAAAATGAAACTGCGGGCAAAGTAGTTGCCGAGGCGATGATGAAGGCATTGTTCAGGGAGGCTCCGGTTGTGCCGGTTTATTTGGGCTTTGGAGGAGGGCATTACACCCCGAAATTTACCCCTCTTATGATTGAAGTGGATGAAGCTGTGGGGCATGTGCTGCCCAAGTATCAGGCTGAAAATTTTGATGCTGCAATGCTGAAGCAGGCAATTGAGAAAACGCATGAGAAAGTGGAAGGCGCATTGGTTGACTGGAAAGGCTTGCCGGG
>ORJL010992201.1_pt1 | contig 18719 bp, 16 predicted proteins | sample 1779941 | NCBI WGS metagenome assembly ORJL01 (sample SAMEA104232317, study PRJEB22302) | groundwater metagenome | biome: forest; feature: aquifer; material: groundwater | place: USA | collected 2011-08-07 | depth 5.8 m | reverse complement strand
CGGAAGACCGGCTTTCCCCCCCCCCCTTTCGCCAGGTGCCGCACGGCCAGCACCCCCAGGCCGTAGGTGTCAGCCAGCCGAGCCAGGTTTGCCATTACGTGACGGACCTCGTTTGCCCTGTGAATGTCCACGCCGCCGCCCAGATACGCCACGAGTGGGTCTAGCACCAGCAATCGTGGGCGGACTGTAACGATTGCGGACTCCAGCGTCAGGAACCCCACATCGTCAAAGGTGAGCGGGCCGTCAATAGCGTGGATACGGCTCACGTCGGCGCCCATCGCGTCCAGACGGGGGCGGATCGTGTCGCCAAGGCCATCCTCCGCCGACGCCAAGAGCACATTGCACGGTTCTCCCGACGCCTGGCCTGGCAACCCCCTCCCCAGGCTCACCGCCGTAGCAATCGCCAGCGCAACCCACGACTTGCCAACGCCGGGATCGCCCTCTAGGAGCGTCAGCTTGCCAAGTGGGATGTAGGGGTGCCAGAGCCACGTCACGGCTTCAGATGCCACGTCTGCCATGCGGCGCAACCGGACACCGCCGCCCTGTGCCAGCAGTCCGTCGTTTCCGCCCGTCTGGAGCGCGTCATGCCGGGCGGACCCGAAGCCCTGACCTGCCAGTGCCCGCGCCGCCGCCGCATAGTCGCCGCCATGATTCAGAAGGGCATAGGCAGCGAACTTGGTATAGGTTTGCTGCGCCTCAAACTCGGTGCTAGTGGAGAAGACGTAGAGCCAATCACCGCCGAACCCCGTTGTTGCGGAAAGGCCCCGCTCTTTACCAGGCCGACGCCAGTACCCGATTTCGCCCCGCTCATAGACCCGCTCCCATCCTTGCGGTTCAAGGACTTGGGGCCACGTACTGCGGGCGTTGAAGTCGTCGCCTGGCCTACCACCTGCCCTTGTCTCTTCCTGTCGCCGCGCCCGTTCCTTAGGGCGCTCTTTCCTGGGCATTTGGTCAAAGGTACGGGCCAATTCCCAGAGGGCCGTGCGTTCCTCTGGCGTAATTGCGGCAATGGTGTCAAATGCCCCCTGTAGCAGTTCATACGGGTGGCCTGTTTCATGGACACGGCCAAAGCTGGGGGCGACGATGGCATACCCCCGTTCGCCCCTAGTTTCAATGAGCACTTGGGAGTTGTCTTTAGGGTGCTTCTTTTCTCCCGGCCTCTTAGGTCGCTCAGCCAGTTTGGTGTTGCCCGTGATCTCTGAGCATCGGTAAAGCCAATGCTTCCCACCGGATGGACTCTGCTCTAGGTAACCTGCCTCTATGCGCTCTACCACGTCACCCAGACCGGCAGCGCGGGCCAGTTCAACAAAAGGGCCGTAGGCTTCGCTGGCAGCGTCAAACTCAAAGAGTTCCAGATTCCGAGAGACCTTACCCGTGACAAGACCCACACCTTGTCGCCCGTCGGCATACCATTGTCGCAATTGGCCTTCGGCAGGACGGGCATCTTGATATTCTTTCCACTCACCAAGCGGAGCTTTGCTTCCATCTTCTTTAGGCGGCACAACGCAAAAGCCAGCTTGGTATGCGGCCCAGGCCGCCTCTCGGACGGCCAAGGAATCAGGGGCCACCATGCCTACCTCTCCCCCTGCTGGCCTTCCAGCATTTTGAGTAGGGCAGCGCGGGGCACCAGCAACCGCCGGCCGATGTGCAAGACTGGGATTTCACCTTTCCGTATTGCCTCATAAGCGGAGGCCCTCCCAAGGCCTAGCAGACGCCGTGCTTCGTCTACGGTGTAGGTGACTCGCTCTATGGTTTCCCTCGTACCTTGTGCACTCATTCTTGCCCCTTTCATGTCCCTTGGATACAATCAGTATTGACCCTTCGGCCAGGCGTCGGTGGGAACTTTTGCGGATTTTGTGGGGAGGTTTTGAGAGATGTCTCTGCGAAGGCCATCTTGGAACAGAACCAACGTGCCTTGGGAACAAAAGGTTCAGGCGTGGGAGTCTATGGCTCATGGAGCTACCGACAGCAAAGTAGTCTCGGAATTTGAGGCCAAGGGACTGTCTCTTGACCGGAAGACCGCGAAACAACTTAGATCTGAATTGAAAGACCTTCCGTCGGAGATGGTCGACGACTTATCTGATGCCATCAGACCGTACTGGGCCAGCCTGACGAGTAAAGTCGTAGCCTTTCTAGACAAACCCATCCTTGGAATGACAGGAGTTTCCTCACAAGAAACTCCTGCGCATACAGGGAAAACGGAAGCACGAGCCAGCGTGGAGGAAGTCACCCCACTAGGCAGCCCCAGTGCAGGAGTCAGAGTAAAGAATCCGGTAGCAGAATCGTTCCGTGAAAGGTTCGCTGAAATTCAAGACGCATACAGCGGAGCACTGGACCGGCAGATGCGAGAGGCGCTAAACATTCAACCACTCGCCCGTCCCCAGCAGTCGCCCGACTCGCTAACGTTGAATGTAGTGAGCCACAAGCTTCCCAGAAGCCGAGATCGGTTTGGGGTGTACTATTTGAGCCTCATTCCCAGCGTGGAAGTAAACGCCGCGCAATACGTAAGGGTTTCAGAGTGCGCCCTTTTTATTGGTGGCGAACCCATTTCGGAATATGTGCCGAGGCAGAGAGAATTGCTTGGGGAGGACACGTGGCTCCCCTACTTCAAAGTTCCGGAGTGGGTTCGTCCAGGGACATACAAGATTTGCATTGGTGCACTGCTTGCCAAGGCAGACAAGCAACGATTCATTGCGCGGTTTGAGGGGAAAGAGGACAAATACGTGAAGTCAAATGAATTTGAGGTCAGTATCCCAATCTTGCCAAAGGTTGACGCAGCAAAGGTGGCAGCAAAGAAACGTGAGATGTTTGGCTAGGGCTCGTGAGGCAGGCAGGAAGAGGCTATGAAACACGGCACCCTATTGAGCACGATCTAGCTAGGCTGCTAAGAAGAGGAACACAATGCTCTTGCCTTCTATGCCCGGTTGAACGTGGCCCAGCGGCCCCTTTTACGGATGTTCTTGGAGTTTTGTATTTGCCACCCATGCTAGTACCTAGGGCATTACCTATAACCGACAGTGGTAAGGTGATAGACCAATGAAGGTATCCTGTAGGGTTTCTGCAGGGTTCCGATAGGGTTTCAATGGGTGCGCTTACGCTTACCCGGCCCGAACACCCTGACTACCTGAGCCTCCACAGTCTCCATCGGCATGTCCTGGCACCACCTGGCTTACCTGGAGGTTTTGACTGAAAATGTGTCCCTGCGACCTAAGAATACCCCACCCTGTTTGGTCAAGCCTGACGGCATGGCATCGCCCTCCATCTCTTGTACCGCCTAGCCTGCCTACGGCAGCACACCCTTGACGTGCTGGGCTGCGCTCTCCATCGGTGTAGCCTCGACCACCACGCCCTGAGACCCGGGCTGGGGTTGCACCAACACATAGGTATGGGTCACAACCTGGATAGGGGCTGGCTGTAGCTGCTCCCCGCCCTTCGGCAGCACACCCACCGTCTCCAGGATACGCTCCCCAGCCCGTTGGGCGTCCCGACCCGTACCTACAGCCCTCTCTGCCATTGCTTCGGCGATAGGCACGGTACGAGCTTCAAGAATAGCTAGGGCAGCGGCACGGCGTAGTGATTCTTTTTGTTCACGGATTGTATCTACTGTGGCTGCGTAGAAAGGGAGATTACCACGCCATGAATAGTATGTGCCTATTGCAATTCCTAGCCCTGCGAGGATGGAATTGATGGACCCGTCGGGGTCTTTGAGTAGTTCGAGGAGGGCGCGGTGTGGATTGCCCCTGTAGGAAGCGACCTGTTGTTGAAGAGGGACGCCAGGGGGGAGTTTACCAGCCTGACCTATGAGTTGTTCATGGCTAGCCATGAGGTCAATTTAGAGCAGAGGGTAGGGCAAAGTCAAGAATATGAGTTTACGCGCATGATTGCACGGAATGACACCCCCTGGCCTCTTGGCATACGCCAAAGATACCATCCTAATCTGTCTTGTCATTGCCACTTCACTACCCCAAGAAGCTTTTTCCCATGCCAAACCGTCACGGGTTCCCAACTTTACCCACGCCAATTCGGTAAGCCTCACCCCATGCCTGCACTACTAACCATCAGCTACGCCACAAAGCTCAAAACTTGGCAACATTTTGGCAACATACGCACAGCGACAGGACAGGACGGCGGGGGACAGCAGATACAAAACGTTGTTCGGTGGTCAGACCAGAGGGGACTGGCGCAGATAGGGACGGACAGGATGGGACGAGTGTTATCGGTTTTTGACACGGCCGCGTCTACCATCCCGCCACCTGGGCGCGTCTATATTCTAGTGGCTCCACTTGGAGAGTTCAAATCCTACTTGCTTGCAAGTTCTTGTCCTTGACACTCCCAACGTAGTGCCTTAGTATGAATTTGCCGCCGAGGTAGCTCAGGGGTAGAGCAGTGGACTGAAAATCCACGTGTCGTCGGTTCGATTCCGACCCTCGGCACTGGATAGCCTCCCACTTAGAGGAGAGGCTAATGTGAGCGGAAGTGGCTCAGTGGTAGAGCATCTCCTTGCCAAGGAGAGGGTCGCGGGTTCGAATCCCGTCTTCCGCTCCAAACTTTAATAAGGCCTCCGTCGCCTACACTAACGGGCGGCGGTTTTTCCCGCCCGAAACAATCGACATTTAGCTACAGCAACTCTCCAATGGGTGTCATCTACGTAACCTCCCTCCGCCACGGTGAAGGCAGAACAGCCTTCTGCTCTGGCCTGGCACAACTCCTCCGAGCCAGGGGCCTCCGCCCATCGCTATTCAAACCCGTTCGCGCTGTTCAGCCCGGCGCACAACCTCTACCAGACGCCGATGCCGTCTTCTTCGCCAATCTTCAAGGGACATCCATTCCAGATAGCTGGCCGGTAGATGTCCAGACGAATCAAATCCCGAGCACTCCTCCTTCTTCAATCCAGGAAAAGGTGCAACAGGTCTTTCGTGAAATAACAAGCCCAGGACAAGACGTTATCGTAGAAGGCCCGCCTCTGGAACATGGATTCACAGGCTATCCCGACCTGGCACGCGACCTTGCGGAAGCCCTGGACGCCAGGGTGGTGCTACTGGCGCGATACTCCTATGCGCTAAAGCCTCAGGACATCCAGGGATCCGTCGCAGCCTTCGGCAACCGGCTGGCAGGGGTTGTCCTGAACGCTGTGCCGCGCTATCGCAAACGCGATGCCGAGAAGGATCTGGTAGAGCCTTTGCAAGCGCAAAGCGTACCAGTGCTAGCAGTACTGCCGGAAGAGCGGTGCCTATTGGGAATCGCAGTAGGAGATCTAGCAGAGCACCTGCGGGGCGAGTTCTTGCTGGGTGACGAGAAACGCCATCAAATGGTAGACCACTACACCATCGGTGGCATGGTGTTGGAGTGGGGCGTCAACTACTTTGGCCAGAGCGAGACCAAAGCGGTGATCGTAAGAGGAGACCGTCCGGATATCCAAATGGCCGCGCTCCACACTGCAACACGCTGCCTGGTGCTTTCGGGAGGACATCGGCCTATCCAATACGTGGAGCACGAGGCCAAAGCCCTAGGCGTTCCGATAGTGCTAGTACAGAGCGATACACTGTCAACTGCCAGGGCACTAGCAAGCCTTTTCGAAAGAGTTACAATCCATCACACTGAGAAAGCGGACTGTTTCGCTCAAGCGCTGGGCCAAACCCGGGTGCTGAATACCCTTTCACCCTGGCTGGAAAAGGCATGACGATTTCCGTTCAAAAGGACTTGCTAATCCAGTTGCACGCCGCTATAATCGTGGTTTGCTGATTTCCTTCATGGGGGGGCAGGTGATTGAATGCGCTAGGAATACACTTGATCCTTGACCTCAAAGAGTGCGACCCTGATCGGCTCAACGATCTACCCTTTATCAGGGCCACTATGATAGAGGCAGCCAAAGCGACGGGGGCTACCATCATAGGGGAGTCCTTCCACCAGTTTCACCCCATTGGCGTCACAGGCGTTCTGGCCATTGCCGAATCCCATCTGAGCATCCACACTTGGCCTGAGTACGCCTACGCTGCATTAGACATATTCACTTGCGGGGAAAGCTTTTCCCCCAGAGAGGTGGCCCGGCTCCTTATCGACAAGTTCCAGTCAAAGGACCCGTCCATGCTGGAGTTACAGCGCGGCGTGCTCCCTGTACTGGCAACCGCAGGTAAGTAGCAGGACCGAACTTGAAGATGTTGGCACCGCCCATTAAGTGGTACTACGAGTACATCTCTTCCGACCTCTACCAAGCGTCACACCTCACCAAGATCCTGTATACAGGTAATACTCGTTATCAGCGGGTAGAGATCATAGAAACCAAACCCTTTGGACGCTGCCTGGTGCTGGACGGACGCACCCAGTCCACAGAGGCTGACGAGTTCGTCTATCACGAAACGCTGGTCCAGCCACCCATGACCCTACATAGCCATCCTCGTTCGGTATTCATAGCTGGTGGGGGTGAAGGCGCTACGCTGCGGGAAGTCTTGTCACATAACACCGTGGAGCGCGCAGTCATGGTGGACCTGGATAGAGAGGTGGTGGAGCTGTGCCAGCAGTACCTTCCAAACCACCACCAGGGAGCTTTCCAAGACCCGCGTGTGACCCTGGTACACGACGACGCGGCCCATTATCTGGAAACAAAACCTGACCGCTATGACATTATAATAATTGACATCCCAGACCCGCTGGAGGGAGGCCCAGCCTATCTGTTGTACACTCAGGAGTTTTATCGCCTGGTTCGCCAGCGGCTCACTGCCGACGGTATACTGGTGGTCCAGGCCGGTCCGTGTGGCCCCCTCAATTACCGGGAGGTGTTCACCGCCGTACACCACACTATCAGTTCAGTCTTTCCGGCCGTTGCCTCGGCGCGTGCACATATCCCCTCATTCGGCTCCGAGTGGGGGTTTCTGATGGCCGGCAACAAACTAGATCCGGTGGCCATGACGCCCGCAGAGGTAGACGCAAGGCTAGCGGCCCGCCTGAACCGGCCTCTGCGGTTCTACGACGGCGTCACTCACAGCGGCATCATCGCCATGCCAAAGTACATACGAGAGGCCCTAGACAAAGAGGAGCGCCTCATTACACGGGGCAATCCCCTGTACGCCAGCTAGAGCCAAGCAGTTGTTCCTCTCCTCTGGTCACCTGCGCAGAAACCCTCAATGAAAGAAACACCCGCCGCCTCTCGGCCAGCCCGAAGGCGTCCGAGAATATTCTACGGATGGTGGATAACCATTGCTGCGGCGGTGCAGGCGTTGTTCACCTCTGGCAGCTTCTTCTATGGCTTCTCCGCCTTCTTTGACCCCATAGCCACCACATTCGGATGGAGCAAAGCCGCCACCGCTGCGGCCCTCTCTTTCCAGCGCACGGAATCAGGAGTCGTCGGACCTTTCGTGGGCATCTTGGTGGATCGATACGGGCCAAGAGGAATAATGCTGGTCGGGACAGTTGCCACCGCCGCTGGCTTCCTACTAATGGCGCGCATCGATTCCCTCCTGACCTTCTACTTGACCTTCGGCCTCGTTGCCCTGGGAATCTCCCTGTCCTCCTTCATCACTACCACCACAGTGGTGAGCAACTGGTTCGAACGCCACCGGAGCCGCGCCATGACGATAGCCACCGCAGGAGGAGGCCTCGGCGGCATAGCGGCACCACTCCTTGTCTGGGGCATCTCTACATACGGCTGGAGGATAGTCCTAGACTGGATCGCCCTTGGAACGCTGCTGGTCGGTATCCCCACCTCCCTGGTCATGCGCCGCAGCCCAGAGGCCTACGGTTACCTTCCTGATGGCCGTGAAGCCAGCCCGGGGAACCAAGTCGAAAACCGGATGAACGACGCCCAGGCAAAAGCCAGCTCGGACCACATGACCCCTAATTCCAATAGCGGCTCTGGCAGCTTCACGCTAAGGGAAACGCTCAAAACCTCTGCCTTCTGGCAGCTTACCCTGAGCATGGGGCTCGCCGGCCTGGCCATGTCGGTAGTAGTGGTGTTCTCCATTCCAGCACTGGAAAGCTTCGGCATCTCTCCAGGTGCCGCAGGACTGACCTTGCTGCTAGTTTCCATCATCAACGTGATGGGACGTTTCCTGTTGGGCTTCCTGGCAGACGTTGTAGATAAACGGGTAGTCCTGGCAGTCACGTACCTGCTAATGGGCCTGGGAACCATAGCCCTTGCCACCGTACACCAATGGTGGCAAATAGCTATCTTCCTGGCTCTCTACCCAGCAGGGCACGGCGGAACGGTGCCTGTGCGCATGGCCCTTCTGGCCGACTATTATGGCCGCAAGTCTTACGGCACCCTAATAGGTGTTATCTCAACCCTTACCGCCGTCTTCGGAGTGATAGGCCCCGTGTTCACAGGGTTCATGTTCGATATTACCCAGAGCTACAGGTTGGCCTTTGTAGTAATAGGCCTGCTAGTGCTCATCGCAGTACCAATGACGCTGATAGTAAAGCAACCCCAGATCGGCGCTCCTATGTCCACAGCCACACTGGCGAAAAACCCATGACCAAGTCGTGGCGCTACCACACCAATCCCGTGGCGTGTTATTAAGTTTGCGCCTCATGAGCACGTTCGCCGGCACGTCATGGCTTCGCCTCCAAGCTGTTGAGTTTACTGACACATCAACGCAAACCGACACGAGGCAGCGAAACTTAGCGTCTTCCGCTGAGCCGTTGTATAATCTAGAAGACACATATAGCTACTGGAGTAGCGCAAGGAGGCTGGAGGCAAACTAACATGAACATGTTCAAGACAGGAACACTCTTTCTGTTCCTGACCTTTCTACTGCTGATCACGGGCTACCTCGTTGGCGGAATCGGAGGCATCCTGGTTTTCCTGGTCATTTCCCTGGCCATGAACTTCTTCGGCTACTGGTTCAGCGACAGCATGGTGCTAGCCATGTCCAGAGCTCACAAAGCAACCCCTGAGGACGCTCCGGAACTGCACCGCATCGTAGAACAGCAGGCGCAGATGGCCGGCATTCCCAAGCCCAAGGTGTACGTCATCGACTCTGACGCTCCCAACGCCTTCGCCACTGGCCGCAGCAAGAATCACGCATCCGTAGCAGTCACCAGCGGCATCATGCACATCCTTAACAGGGATGAACTGGGAGGCGTCATAGCTCATGAGTTGGGCCACGTGGGGAACCGTGACACCCTTATCATGACCATGGTGGCAGGAGTGGCCGGCGCCATATCCATGATTGCATGGATGGCCCAATGGTCGCTGCTGTTTGGCGGCATGGGTGACCGCAGGCGAGACGCCAACGGCGGAGCCATGCTGGGACTCCTAGTCGTAGCCATTGTAATGCCTTTGGCAGCGCTTCTGGTGCGCATGGCAATCTCCCGCGCCAGGGAGTACCAGGCCGACGCCACTGGAGCCACTACCTCCGGCAATCCCCTGGCCTTGGCCAACGCTCTACGAAAGTTGCAACGCGGATCAGAAGCCAGGTCCCTGGATATCCCGAAAACGCAACTGGAGGCCGTGTCCCATCTATTCATAGTCAATCCGCTCAGAGGAGAGGGCATCGCGAACCTTTTCTCCACTCACCCACCATTGGAAGAGCGAATACGCAAACTGGAAGCTATGCAGTACCGCTCTTTGTGGCCCAACAGGTAACCAGCCCAAGGTCTACGGCGAGAAGGGCAACCCCAGAGTTCTTGCTCTACCGAATGGAAGCAGGCCCCAGGGCCTGCTATGAATGTGCGCCTCAGGAGGTCCAGGGATGCCTAGCGCCCAGGAAACCTACGACATCGTCATCATAGGCGGCGGAGCCACCGGACTTTCAGCCGCACTGTACTCAGCACGGGCCATGCTGAAGGTCCTGGTGCTGGAAAAACTGGCATGCGGCGGCCAGATACTAATTACGGATGTTATTGAGAACTACCCCGGGTTTCCAGACGGCATTCTGGGTCCTGATCTGGCCCAGCTATATGAGAGGCAGGCCACCAAGTTCGGCGCAGAGATCCGGTATGAAATGGTGGAGGACATCCGAGTGGAGCGGGAGTCCAAAGTAATCGTGACCTCGGAGAGTGAATACTCCGCCAAGGCCGTCATCATCGCCACCGGCGGCGAGCATAACAAACTGGGCGTCCCTGGAGAGGAAGAATACGCTGGCAAGGGAGTTTCCTACTGCGCCACCTGCGACGGCAACTTCTTCCGCGATCAACCAGTGGCTGTGGTAGGAGGCGGCGACTCCGCCGTCCAGGAAGGGCTATACCTCACCCAGATGACCAGCAAGGTAACGATTGTTCATCGTCGGGATGAGCTACGGGCAAGCCGAGTTTTGCAGCAGCGCGCCTTCTCTAACCCCAAGATGGAGTTCCGCTGGAACCAGGAGGTTCAACAAATCCAGGGAGACGGACTCATGGAAGCCTTGATCCTGAAGGACGTCAACACTGGCGAGCGCTCCACGTTTAAGGTCCCAGGAGTGTTCATCTTCATAGGTTTTCATCCCACCACGGGGTTTCTACGCAAGGGACTCATTGAGCTTGACGGCGGAGGGCACATAGTGACCTCCATTAGAATGGAGACCAACGTGCCGGGCATCTTCGCTGGTGGCGACGTGAGGGCACGGTCGGACAGGCAACTGGGCACGGCTGTAGGTGACGGCATCACCGCAGCCCTTTCCGCTTACCACTACCTTTCAGACGATCACTCCTGAAACGCTAGCAGCCTGCCGCAAAAAACAGCTAGGCAGGGCTGAGAACGTGAGGCCCTGCCTAGCTTTCACCTTAGAAGTCTCGGAAACACTTCGGAGTCGCCATAGCAGCCCACCTTAGCTATCCCCGCCAGGAAAACGACTCTCCGATATGGTCTCCGGTGTTAGTGGCCGCCGCAGTCGCACTGGCCGCCACATGCACAACCGCCACCCTCTGCGACAAAGTTGGGGTTGCTGATCACAAAGCCGCTGCGCATCAGCCCGTCTACGTAGTCGATCTCCGTGCCTTCCAGCAGAGGAGCACTCTCAGAATCCACCACAATCCGGACCCCGTTGGCATGGACCACGGTGTCGTCGTCCTTCACCTGCTCCTCCAGCGCAAGCATGTACTGAGCTCCACCATGCTGCCCCATGGTGACCATGATCCTCAATGCTGCCGCCGGCTGGCCTTCTTCCTGCAAGACCTCTTTCAGTTTCTCAGATGCCATGTCAGTAAGGGTGATCACGATTTGCTCCTTTCCGGGACTACGTGCTTTATTAACCTTGCAGGCGAATTATCTTGAAAAGCTCAAAAATAGTGTAACAGCCAGCGCTGGAAGGGGTCAACAGAAAATCTGACCGCGACGCAAGACTGCGCTCTGTTTAGCCCCCCAAGAGATAGGCATCCACTCACTGCTTCTCATCAGCATCCACAAGCATCTCTGGCGGGATCTGAACGTCCTTAGGCTTCTGAGCACGGATACGGTCCGCCAGTTCAGTCGCCTGGTGAGCCAGGTGGAACACCTCGGTCTCCACGTGGCCGTAAGCATCCATCATGGCAAAGTAGTCGTCCAGGAACCGCCGAAACAGCCTGTTAAGGGCTGCCAACTCCGTGATGCGTTGCCCCAGCTCCCGATTTCGGACCTCTAACTGCTCTCTCAGGCGGCGCTCTTCCAGGAAATGGTCACGGAGCTCGCTGGCGTAGATCTGCAGCTGCTGCTGGCTCATTTTGGCATAGGTTTCTGGAATCTTGGGACTGGAAGAACTCATCTCTCCTCCGTGGGCCGCGCCAGCCCTACTCTGTCTCTTCGGCGCTGTCCTCTACCATCAAGCAGAACGCGAATGCGTGCTCAGCATCTCGTCCACCTTGGTCAGCAGCGTTGTGGGGCTGAACGGTTTGGTCATAAAGTGGTCCGCTCCGGCAGCCAGAGCTTTCAGGCGGTCGCCGTGCTGGGTCAAGGCAGTGAGCATGATGACTTTAGTTCGAGAAGTGGAAGGGTTCTGTTTGAGTGTCTGGCACACCGCACTGCCGTCCAACATTGGCATCAGCATGTCCAAGATGACCAGGTCAGGCTTTTCACGGCCCGCAATGTCCAGCGCCTCACGGCCATCGTGAGCAACCATCAGGTCATAGTCCGCGTTATTGCCCAAGGTCGCTTCGAGCAGGCGCAATACTCCTTCCTCATCATCAACCAGCAGTATCCTCTTTCTCATCGCACACCTCCATCTAAAGGAGCTGACCCGGCTCCGTGTGTGAGTCGCGTGGGCAGCGAGAAGAAGAACGTAGAGCCTTTGTTCAGTTCGCTCTCCACCCAAACCTGTCCTCCCATTATCTCAACAAAGCTTTTCACAATGTACAGTCCCAGTCCCGCGCCCCGAATGCCCTCTGTCTCCGGCCTAGCAACTCTCTGAAAGCTCTGGAAGAGGTTCGGTAGTACCTCAGAAGCTATGCCAATACCCTGGTCTGCCACGCTGACTACCACCCATTCTTTTGACGGATCATGCTTTGCCGAAATGACAATTCGGCCTCCAGCAGGGCTATATTTTACAGCATTGCTCAACAGGTTGGTGAGGACTTGGACCACCTTGTCTCTGTCCGCCCAGACCTCTGGAACCTCTGAAGTAATGTCCACCTTGATTTCGTGCCTGGTGGTGGTGGCGCCGATGAGCGTCACCGCCTCCTCTATAGCACGGGAAACTTGCAATTTCACGATAGCAAGGCTGAGTTTGCCTGATTGGATACGGGAGATGTTGAGCATATCATCGACAATTCCCGTAAGGCGCAAGCTCTCCCTGTGAATGGCCCGCAACCACTCCTGCGCGACTGTCTTGGGCACATCTCTGGTCAGGAGTATCTCCGTAAACCCAACGATGGTAGTCATAGGAGTGCGCAACTCGTGAGATGCTATGGAAATGAAGGAGTTGCGCCGCTCCTCCAAGGCGCGCTCCTGGGTGACGTCCCGTACCAGGAGTCCCGTCAGGAGCTTCTCCCCTTCACTGGGGATATAGAAGAGCTTGACAGAGAGCTGGCGGCGCTCAGGGCGAGCCATCATGAGGTTGAACACCTGTGGCGCCTCTGCACCGGAAACTACCACATCGCACAGCCTGTCCAGCTCTTGAGGGTTCTCCAAATCGTTCGCCTTCTGGTATATCACCTGGTCAAACTGCTGGCCCAGCGCCTGCTGGCTGGGTATGGAGGTAAACGTGGCCATTGCATTGTTCCACCACATCACCTTCCTGTCGGCCTCCAGAATCGCCAAGCCCTCGGTCATGCTGAACAGTATGGTGGCAAGAGCCCTTTTCTCCTGCTCGGCGGAACTGTAAAGGTAGGCGTTGTCCAGCAGCCCCTCCGCCATAGCGGCAAACAGTCCTGCCAGGCGCTCGTCGTCCCTAGAAAACTCAGGCTCGTGCTCTTTCTCAAGGAAGTACAACGCGCCTCTGGAGTCGTCCTTGGCCATGATAGGAACACCCAGAGAGTTCTTGGTTAGGAAATCGTCGCTAAGAAGCAGCGGCGTCTGGGAAGAACCCACTGGCAGGGCACTACTGAGAACCTTGTGGCCGTTCCCGTTGGTATGGCCATTAGTACCCGCCGCCTGCTCAGTGGAAGCACCAGATAGGACCTGCCGTACCAGGCGGCCCTCTGGATCCCAGACGAACAGGGCTCCATGCCGGGCACCAATAAGCGACCTGGCGGTATCCACCAACTCCTGAAGGGCGCGCTCCGGGTCTTCAGTGAGAGCCAGCCGACTGGCTGCCGTACGGAAGGCATCCAGGCGAAGCTGGCCCAGTTCCAACTGAGACCTTACGTCCTGGTAAAGACGGGCATCATCCAGAAGGACCGCAGTATGGGCAGCGATCATGGAAAGCAGGGATAGCTCTTCTCTGGAGTACGGGGTGCCTGCCAGCTTGGGACCCAGCGCCAGAACGCCACTGATGTGCTCTCGCATTCTCAAGGGCACCAGTAACGTCACCCCAGCCCTCTCCAGGTGCTCTCGGTCTGAAGGCTCCATGGCTTGGAACTGAGGCTCCAGATCCAGGAGGCGCGTCTCCAGCGGCTGTTCATGCCTGTCCATCCAGCGGATGACAGGATTGTCCTTGGTGAGTTCCAGGACAGGCACGGCAGCTCTTCCCACCGACGCTACGGTCACATAGTCGCCAGCCCGGGAGGGCAGAAGCAGAGAGACGCTGGCAGGCTCCGCGGCGGAGCGGATGGTCTCCACCAGTTCGTGGGCAGGTCGTTCAACCCCTGAAACGCTTCTGGTCCGCTGGGTGAACTCTTCCAAAGCGCGCAGGCTGTCCCATCGGCGACGGAAGAATATCCTGTCTACCTCTGTCTGTACTCTGCTCCACATGGGTTGAAGGAGCACAGCCAGCACCACCAGGATAAGAACATACACAAAGGGTTCCGCCCATGTGCCGCTAAGTAGGCGGGCTGCCAGCAGAATGACGGCTACGTATGGAACAGCCACCAAGGCGCTCACCACCAGGTAAGCCATGCCCTTGCGTATCACCAGGCTGATGTCCAGCAGGTGGTACCTTAGGATTGCCGCAGTGGTCAAGACACCAAAGGCAAGGTTTCCCAGTACGCTCATGGGGTAAAGCGAAGGGAATATGTCCAGCACCGTCCCGGCTACTGGGAAAGCTGTGCCTACCAGGATGTACAGCAGACGGTTACGCTCTTCATACACCCTGGCAGTCCGATACGCTTTGTAGAGGTTCCGTACAGCCAACACCACCCACCCATATGCGCCTACCACCAGGAAGTAGAATGGCATCTTGAATATGGGAGCGTAGCCGTAGGTATGGACTTCCATCTCGGAAACGATAGAGTTTTGGACCGCCAAGACTGCAACCGCGGCTACGTAGAGGAGCGCCACTATTGGGGTGACGCGGCTTTGATCTATCCTCGTGTACACGCGAGTGAAGAAATAGAAAGGAGGGGTGGACAGCAGCAGCATGGGTATGACCAGCCGCTCCCATGAAAGGGCATGCTGAGCATCCGGAGAAGAGCGCATCACAAAAATAAGGAAGGCCCACAGCGCCAGGCTCAGCAGAAAGAGCGCAAAGTAGCGATGTGCGGCCGTTTGCCGCGCCCGCCAGGCCACCAGGAAACAGAGGAACCCTGAGAGCACCCCTGCCACCAGCGGCGGAAGCAAATATGAGTAGCTAGAGATCACCTCTAGGCACCACCAGCCAAGGTATTGCTCAACTGTACAAGCCGGGCCACAGAGCTTTCCGAAGGATTGATGTGCGGAGGCCGTAACTGGGCCAAGGTAGCGCCTTCCTTCAGTTTTTCCTCGTAATACAACTTGAATGTCCCAGGAGAGAGGAACTCAACACAAACGGCACGTCTCTGGCCCAACCAGCTTTCCAGGTCTCGGAAGTCGGCGTCCGCGGCCCTGAGTTTCTGCTCCAGCATCTCCTCCAAGTCCTCCGCTGATCGCTCCTCCTTCAACTCCAGGTACAGGTTCAAGCAAGGCAAATCGTTGCGATACCCTCTTCTAGCACACCACTCTTCGTACTTCACGCCGGTATCGGCAATGGCTTGCCAAAGGGTGCGCTCATCAATCTGTGTGAGGCCTGAAAGGTCAATGATCTCACTGGTCCTGGCTTGAAAGACCACCTGGGGCAGTTTCACTCCCACCTCCGGTTGCTCCAAGGCTACCACTTTGATCACATCGCCGATGCGGTACCGCATTAGAGGCATACCATGAAAATGAGAGTATACGACCTCATACTGTTTACCGACCTCCAATTCATTCAGAAGGACCGTTGCAGGCCGGTAGCTGGCGTCTTCAGCATTCTTCTCCCACTCCTCCTGAGGAATGAACTCCCAGAACGCAACGTCTGGCAAGAAGATGAGGCCCCCCTTGTTCCAGCTTTGCACTGCACAAATAATCATTTCTGTGGTGCCATACACCTGGTAAGGAACCCGTCCCCACAACTTGGCGATGGCCTTCTCGTAGATGGCCGTATCCACTCCAAAGGTGATCAGCCCCTTGGGCGACCATAGGTCTTTGGGCATTAACTGCCGGCGCGCCAGCCGGCTTCTCAGCCACCCCCAGAACAACCTCCTCAAAACGCGTGGGTGGCCAAACTGACCACGCAGATCCACCTTCTCCCCCTGCTCGCCAAAGCTTTCTGCAATCCTCCCCAGGACGGTGCTGGTGGAGAAGATATAATCTACCCCCTCCTCCAGAGCGAGCCGGAAGGCCGCCGCGGTACGTTCTCGGAAATCCGGGCTCTCCGCCTGGGACGTGGGAGGAATAGATTTGTATGGGAAGTACTCCGTAAGGTAGTACATCAGCGAGCCGGAGGCATAAGGCCGGGGCGCCAGATTCACAAGCACGCGCTCACCCGGAGTTACGTTGACCTCCCCTTTGGCATCGGCGCCGGAGAGAATCCCCGTAGCCACAGCGTACCTGGCTATGTAGTCAAAGGCCTCTTTGGTATACGGAATCCACTTGAAGTTTCCGCCTCTCCCAGCGGAGTGGCACCAGAAATACGGCTTCTCCGCCAGACCATCCTCCTGTCGCCCTTCAAGATAAGGAGCGTAATCGGTGTAAGTGGTAAGAGGGACCTTCTGCCGGAACTCATCGACTGAAGTAGGCTGAGCGCCGTTCATGATGGCCCTGGAAACAGGCGTGTTGGCTACCCGCCTCATCTGTGCAAGCAAGAGGTAGTTCTGGATCTCCATGAAGTCGCTCACAGAGAGGTCCAAAAAACCGCAGTAATGCTGCCATATCTCCTCAGAACTTCCGCTGCGGAAGAAGCGCTCCTCAGGAAGCAATGAAGCCATGGCTCTTGCTATCTCCTTCCCCAGACAATGTAATCCTGGTAGATACGGTCTTCTTGAATGGTGTACGGGGAGACCCCAAGGGATTCCAGCAGGCGCTCCAGGCTAGCCCGCGTGAGGGCATCCCCATGCTTCGGCCCTCCAAAAAACGCCAGCGGAAGGTACACTATGCCTGCCCCCCCCCCCGCCATTCCTTCTCTCAACGCCCTCAACAGCCTGCCATGGCGCAAGTCCTGCAGAACGCTAGCGCCCACCTCTTTGGCCAGCCCAACACTCCCCTTCCCCGAAGGATAGGTGACGACGAACTCTCCGCCCTTCTTAAGCACCCTGAGCAGTTCACGAGTTGCGCCAGAGGCATCGTTCAAAAAGTCCATGGTGTGCAGGCAGAGGACACGTTCAAACTTGCCGTCGGCCAAGGCCAAGCGCCGCGCGTCCATCTGGAACAGTTCCATGGCCCCGCCGTTCCACCGCACCTTACGGTGGACCCGTGCCAGCCCACGGCGCGAGAGGTCTACGGCAACCAGCCGGACTCCTTGATCCCGGCCCCGTTTCCAGAGCCTGACGATCTCATTGCCTGTACCCACCCCCACGCTCAGAACCGTATCACCTCTTTGCAGAGACAGCAGATCCAAGCTGGCGTCCTGGAAGCGACGGTATGGTGCAAGCTGGCCTACGGTAAGGTCATAGACTGGATTGTAGACCCAGTCAAAGTAGTAGGCCTGAAATCCAGCACCCATGTTTACAGGCTCCCGCTCCAAGGAACAAGGAGTCCACACCCTATTTGAAGAGCGTACAGCTAGTCTCCGTGGTTATGTCCGCCGTGGTCCTCACCCTTATCTTTGGCCTCTTGGTGGATACCTTGAAGCTCTATCGGGCCGCAATAAGTCCCGTCGAGGGGATTCGCTGTGAAGTTCGCGACGGCATGGCCCCTGGCACTCTCATCGCGATCGCCAATTTTCCAGTCAATGTCGGCGGTGCTCTGGTAAATAGTGCCAATTATGTCCGTGGGATCAAGGAAGTTGCCGGACACCGTCCCCTGAAACCGCCCAGATAGCGGGCCGTCGGAGGTATCCAGGTTCAGGCTCCCAGATAAAACCCCCGAAAAACTCCCCGCGCCAAAGTTGAAAGTAGAAACCTCTTTGGCTATGACCGCCCCGATCTCGGCCCCATCCAGGGCATCCCAGCCGTCGCTGGAATCAATAGCGCCTCCCAGAATCTCGCCGGAGGCTGTGATACGTACACCGCCCGGGGCTGGGACCGCTATCAAAGAAGACGGGAGTTGCACCAGGCAAATGTTGCCACTGGCGGAGAAGCTCGACGCCCGTTCATTGGAAGCCACCGCCTGTGACACCACGCCCACCAAAGACATCAGTAGGACAGCCACTAAGACAAACAGCAGCCGTTTCATTCCAGTCCCTCCTTTTCGCTGGTAAACCAGCCATGAGCGATATGCCCATTGCATTGCCGCATTACGATTGTTGTCCTATCCAAGCCCTCCCGCCATCACCCTAAGGGACTATCTTCGGATGACAAAAGAGCTAATTCTCACCTTATATGCACAACGATTAACGGCCTGATTCTCTCACGCAGGTAGTCAACGGTCAAGTCAAACCTATCTTCGGTGGTGTCCCATTCGGGTGGATGGCGGAAGGACTCGATGTAGACCAGCAAGCCTTGCTTGATAGGCAAAAGCGTTCATTTGAACATGGACTGGAAAAACCGCTCAAAGCCCACCTGCGTATCCGTCGGCCGTCAACCTGATGCAAACATAATCCGCTTCTAAGAAATGAATCAAGCTACTTGCCGGAACAAGGCACCAATAGCTTTCTTTGACGTTATGTTGACTTAGGAGTCCACGAGCAAAGGCCATCCCGAACACACCTGCATTCCGCACAGCCACATAAACCCACCTAGCTCTCGCACCCGACTCCGTTTTTGTTGCCGTCGAACCTGTGTGGGTCAGGAGGCAACACCTTGAACCGTTTATGAGGGATGTCTTTGCAGTCGAGGTCCGGCGGTGGCGGCGGTATGCATACGGTTGG
>ORJL010613883.1_pt1 | contig 18719 bp, 17 predicted proteins | sample 1779941 | NCBI WGS metagenome assembly ORJL01 (sample SAMEA104232317, study PRJEB22302) | groundwater metagenome | biome: forest; feature: aquifer; material: groundwater | place: USA | collected 2011-08-07 | depth 5.8 m | reverse complement strand
GAGTTGCGCGGTCACGACTCGGTCGACGCGCTGCTGGCGGCTTCCTTCGATCCCGATGTCGAGGTGACCGGTCGCGCCGTGAGCGCGCTGCGAACCCTCGCCGATGCGCGCGCCGCCGGACGTTTCCGCCAGCTGGTGCAGGATGCACCGAGCCCCGGCGTACGCCGGCGCGCCATGGTCGGGTTGGGCAAGGTAGGGGCGACTCCGGACCTGACGCTGCTGCGGCCCTACCTGGCGGACTCCGACGAAGCTGTACGCGTGATTGCCGCCACTGCCATGGCCATGCTCGGCAGCGGCGAGGGTGAGGACGTCCTCCTCGCCGCGACCCGCAGCGACAATCCGATGGCCCAAAAAGACGCCACCGGGGCGCTCGGATACCTGAGCTCGACCACGGCGCGAGAGCGCCTCGAACAGATCCTCAACGACCCGGACGGAGCTTGGAAGAGCTACGCCATCATCGCCCAGGCCCTCCAGGCCACCGCGGCGGCGAGCACTCACGAGCAAGCGGCGACGCTGGAGACGTTGGCGCGCAGCGGCAACCGCGTCGTGGCGAGCTGGGCCCTCGACGAGCTCACCGACTCCCCGAGCTCCGAATCCACCGCCGCGATTCGCCGTCTGAGCACGCGCCCGTCGCGCATCGGCCGCAGAGCCCAGCTGCGGCTGCGTGTGAAGGAAGGGCGGTAAGCGGCCATGCGACGCAAAGCGATGGAATCGCCCCGACGCATCCGCCTGCGCTCCGCCGTCTTCGCCGCTCTTCTGATCGCTGCCTTGGCCGTGCTCCCGCAAGCCGCGTCGGCGCACGACAACATCGTGGTGCATCGTAAGCTCGGCGAGTGGTCGGTGACCAGTCTGAACAATCCTTTTTTCTTCCCGTACACGTCGGAAGTGCGCGAGGGATCGTACGGTGAGGACGTACCGGCGACTCGATCGCTCGGGCACTTCTACAACCCTCAGACCGATTCCGCGCCTTGGTTCTCGGTGGCCTCGGGAACGGCGCCGGAAAACTCTCAGATCCAGTACGTCGCGGGCATAAGCGAGTACCAAGCCGGCAACTACACCGGCGAGGATGCGGCGTTCTATCGCATGGGGCGGGCGCTCCACTTCATTCAGGACATGACGTCACCGGCCCATACGCACGACGACCAGCATGGTACCGACGACGAGGACTTCGAGGACTGGGGCCCGGGCAATATCAACGGCCTCGACTTTTCATCCGTGCCGCCCAAGATGGCGGCGGTGCAGTCGGCCGATGGCTTCGTGAAGGAGTTGGCGCGTTTGGTCTACGACATGACCCAGTATCAAGCCGACATCGACGAGGATACCGGGACGCAGCCGAGCAGCGAGTTCAAGACCATGTTTCCGTCCCTGCACTGGGTCGACGGCGGCGTGTTCGGTGACGACGTTTGGGAAATCGATCGCATCGGCTCGTTCGACTGCTTCGGCAATGGAGTGTTTTGCAACGACGGCTGGTGGATGGTCGAAGAAACCCTGAACGAGGACAGCAGCGGTCGCGGCGGTTCGCGCCGCCTGCGCGGCTACGCGTATATCGAGAACACCGGCGGCAATGGTGGTGCCGTGGTCCCGACAATCTTCAAGGGTGTACCGAACACGAGCGCAGAATCCATCCTGCAAATCTACGGACGCCTTCTCTACCCCGAGGCGGTCGCCTACGGCGCCGGGTTGCTGCGCGTCTTCGCGGAACAAGTCGGAGCACCGCCGACCGCCACGGTGCCGCCGAATACGCCGACTCCCACTCACACCTGGAACCCGGCGCTGCCGACGTGGACGGCGACCAACCCGCCTACGGCGACCGCGACCGAAACGCCTTCGATTACTCCAACCCGGCCGACGGCGACTCCAACGGCGACCGCGACATCCGGTCCGCTTTGCGGTGTGACCCCGCGCAGCTGCCGCTTGCCCGCGGTCTCGATGAAATCGGCCGTGTCACTCGCCGATAAGAGCGACGACAACCGCGACGCTTTGAAGTGGAAATGGTCCAGCGGCGACATCTTGCCATCCGAGATCGGCGACCCGGTCGGCGGGGGCACCGATTACGCCGTCTGCATGTACGACGAGGTCGCCGGCATAGCGGTGCTCAGGATGAGCCTGGAGGCGAACGCGGGATCGAAGTGCCGTCTGGGAGTCAGTTGTTGGAGCTCCAGCAGAAACGGGTACAAGTACTCCGATCGCGATGCCGCATCCGACGGGTTGAAGTCCTTGACGGTCACGTCGTCGCTCGACTCGCAGCGGGGCAAGATCAACGTCAAGGCGAAGGGCGCCGCGATGCCGACGCTGCCTGGGTGGGCTCCGAATCGGCTGCTGGCGCAGCAGCAGCGCGTGCGCGTTCAACTGGTGAACAGCCTAGGCTGGTGTTGGGAGGGTGTGTTTAGCAACCCGGCCGCCCGCAACGACGGCGAAGCATTCAAGGACGCCAGCGACTAATCCAGATCACCGGGCGCAGAGTTTGTGTGCAGAAGGGGACAGGAGGCCCCTTGGCATTCCGGCATGTTAGGGGTCTGTCCCCGTCGGCTGCAAAGCGGCGCGCTGACCGCGGCAAAGCCGAGCAAATTGCTTGACAATGATCGCTTTGCAAGGTGAGGTAGGGCGTCGAGGTACGGCAGATGGTAGGCGTTTATTCACAAAATGGGAGTCGAACGATGAAGGGTTGTGTGGCTGCGGTCGCGATTGCGTTCCTGGCTTTAGCGGGCTGCGGAGCCGACGGTAGCTCGGGGATTCAAGAGCCTGACCAGCGGGCGAATCCGGAAGGGGCGTTGATCGGAACCGTCAGCATGCCAAACGGGCAATTCGCGGCGGTCAACCCGCTGTTCCGGTTCATAGATGATCTGCAGCTGATTCCGAAGGCATTTGCCGCCGGCAACGGGTCCGGGCTACCGCCCGGATTTCTCCCGGTCGGCGCGGAACACCCGGTGTCGTTGTTTCGCTTGTACTCCGAGGTCGACGTAGATCATGGCAACACCGCCGGGGCGCTGCTGGTGGGAGGCGACTTCACCAACTCCGAGGGACGCTACGAGATCGTCGATCCGGATGCGCGCGAGGTCGCCCTCACGTGCCGGCATCTGGTGACCGCCGGTGGCGGACCCGACTTGACGCGCTCGTTCGTCTGGAGGCACACGACCGATATCGACGTCGTCAGCGAGACAGTGGTCCGCCTGATTCTGCAGCGCATCTCGTTCGCGCCTCTCGTCCACCTTTGCGATTTCTTCTCGGAAAGCGCCCTGTCGTGTATCACCGTGGAAGTCGAACGCGCCACGCCGGCTGCGACCGGTACCACCGTAGCCGAGTACAACGACAGCGCCTTCTCTCGCGCCGCGGCAAGCGGCTGCGTGCGCAAGGCGATTGCCGCCGCCACTGGCGGCGAGTACGAGGACGGCCGCGGCCCGATCGTCTGTGATCGGGCGATCTGCTCTAGCTAGCTTCGATGTGACAGGAATTTCTCGCGCCAAGCTTGTCCTGAGCCTGGTCGAAGGAACGCAAAGGCGCCAAGGGGACAAGCGCGTCGTCGTTGATGCAAGGACCCCCGAAAGCTGATCGGAGTTGATACGCAAAGGGCCACGGCGTTCGAACGCTGCGGCCCTTTCGTTTTGCTCTACGCTCGCAGCTTGGCTGCCGCGGGGATTCGTTCGAGTAGCTTGGCCGGGTCGGCGTCCTCGCTGGCATGGTGGAGGCCGACCATGAAGTCGGTATGCGAGCACACGCTCACCGGCCACTCCGCGGCGACGCGCCAGGCGGATTGGATGGAGTCGCGCAGCAGCAGATGCACCTCGTCCTTCTCCGTAAGGCCCACGGCGGCGCGTTCGCTCGGCGTCATCGAGAACAGGATGTATCCCGGTTGCTTGGTAGTGACGAAGTACATTGGTCTGGTCCCACTCTTAGGGGCGCGTTGGACAAAGGCCCAGGGCGCCGTGGCGCACGGCGCGCGAGTAACTGAATAGCTGCAGGCCGTGGTCGCCGAATCCGCCGACGTTCAAGTAGCCGCCATCGATCGTCGCCGAGCTCGTCCAGTCCCAAGTGTTCGCCAGCAACGGCGTGCCGCGGGCTTTCCAATACAGAACGGTGTCGTAGACGACCTCGATGGCGCGACGGCGGCGGTACGGCGCGCCGGCACTCTCGGCGTACGTCTGCAGCACCGCGTCCTGCGCCTCGTAGGTGAGGTTACGTGTTTCGCTGAGGATGTCTTTGCGCACTAGAGCCCAACCGGCCGCGCAAGTCTCAGTCGCGGCGAGTGGCTCGAGGCTGATGCCCCACTCGTCCCTGAGCTGATAGCCCACCTTGGTGAGAAATTTCGAATCGAAGGCGGCTGGAAAGGCATCGATCATGTGCGCGATGGTCAGCTTCGTGGCGTCCGCCAGGTTGGCGGCGCGGAACACGAGCATCTCGCCGAGGCGCACGGCCGTCGCCAACGCCTCCAGATCAAACGGAATCACGGCGGTCTTACCGCCGTTCACGGAGCCGAACGCCGCCTCAGCCTCTTCTGGGCCAAGCACGTCAGCGCCGAGGATACGGCGCGCTTCCTCGATGGATACCACAGGCATGGACGCGCGCTTATATCAAAGGAAGCTTCGGGCTCAAGGCGGTTCGTGATTCCGGGGCAGCTCGAGGCCTGTGATTGGTCCGATCGGTCGGATCGGACTGATCGGTCCGATTTCTCACTCATACCGCAGCGCCGCAATCGGATCGAGGCGCGACGCTTTGCGGGCCGGATAGAAGCCGAAGAAGATGCCGACGACGGCCGAGAACAGCACCGATCCCAACGCGGCTGTGGGGGAGACTAACGTCGGCCAGCCGGCAAGGCTCGAAATGAGTCGAGCCGAGCCGACTCCCAGCAAGGCTCCGGCGGCGCCGCCGACCATGCTCAACACCATTGCCTCGACCAGGAACTGCAGCAGGATATGCCGGCTCTTCGCTCCCACCGCCATGCGAATGCCGATCTCATGGGTGCGTTCGGTGACCGACACCAAGAGAATGTTCATGATGCCGATGCCGCCGACGAGCAGCGAGATCGACGCGACGCTGAGCAGCAGGGCGCCCATGACTTGGCTCGCCCCCTCGGAGGCTTTGAACATATCGTTGAGGCTGCGCACCGAGAAGTCGTCTTCCTGCCCCGGTTGGGTGCGGTGGCGCTCGCGCAGCAAACGGTTGATCTGCGCCGTCGCTTCCTCGATGGCGTCGGCCGATGCCGCCTTGACGTGGATCATGTCGACGGTGCCGAGCAGCTGCGTTCCAAAGACACGCCGCTCGCCGGTCGAGAACGGCATCACCGCGACATCGTCCTGGTCCTGACCCCAGGCCGTCTGGCCTTTGACTTCGAGCACGCCGATGACGCGGAACGGAACGCCCTTGATGCGAATCATCGTACCGATCGGGTCTTCACCGCTGCCGAACAAATTGTCGACGATCGTCTGCCCGAGGACGACGACGCGATTGGCGGTGTCGTCGTCGCGTTGCGTGAAGAAGCGTCCGCTGGTCGTCGTCCACTGCCGCACCTTCTCGAAGGAGGCGGTTGCCGCCTGGGCGACCGTGCTCCAGTTTTGTTCGCCGTTGGCGACCTGGACCACCTGGCGCCGGAAGTAGGTGACGGCACCCACCGCGGGGCACTCGCGTTCGATGGCTTGCGCGTCGCCGGCAGTCAGGGTGGATACCCCGCCCCAGCCCGAGCGAACGCCGGCGGCTGTGGTGGCGCCGGGCACGACCATCAGGATGTTCGTGCCAAGGCTTTGGAGCTGCGCTTGCACCGCGGCTTTGGCGCCCTGGCCGATGCTGACCATCGCGATGACGGCAGCGACGCCGATGACGACGCCGAGCATGGTCAGCGCCGAACGCAGCTTGTTGCGCCGCAGAGCACGCAGCGCCGTTACCATCGTCATGCGCAAGAGCTTCATGGGTCTCAACCGCAGGCGAGCTCGTGTTCGGCAGGCACGATCGCTGCTGCCGGTGTCTGGCGTACGTCGCTGATGATCTCGCCGTCGCGGCAGGTGACCACGCGCTGCGCGCAGGCGGCGATGTCGAGCTCATGGGTCACCAGCAAGACCGTGATCCCCGAGGCGCGATTCAACTCCTGAAAGATAGCCAGAATCGCCATGCTGCTGCGGCTATCCAGATTGCCAGTCGGTTCATCGGCAAGCAGCAAGGCCGGGCGCGTCACCAGCGCCCGAGCGATGGCGACGCGCTGCTGCTGGCCGCCGGAGAGCTGGTTGTGCAAGGGGTTGGCGCGGTCCGGGAGTCGGACCGTGGCCGGCGCCTCGCCGGCGCGGCGATGCTGGTCGGCGACGGCGAGAGATCCGTAGAAGAGCGGCAGCTCAACATTTTCGATCGCACTTGTCCGCGCCAGCAGGTTGAAGCTCTGGAAGACGAAGCCGATGCGTTGGTTGCGAATCGTCGCGCGCTCGTCGGCCGACAGCGCCCCGACATCGGCGCCGGCGAGACGGTAGGTGCCGCGCGTCGGCCGGTCGAGGCAGCCGATGATGTTCATCAGCGTCGACTTGCCCGAGCCCGAGGCGCCGACGATGGCGACGAGCTCACCGTGCTCCACCCGCAACCCGACCCCGCGCAGCGCCTGCACCTGGCTGCTGCCGGACTCGTACACCTTCCAGAGGTCGCGGACTTCGATGAGCGGCTCGACCTTGTCGGCGGCGTGCATGGTCAGCGGTACCGTGGCATCCCTGGAATCGATTGCGCTTGCGGCGTGCGGCGGGCGGAGCGTTTTAGAGCGATGGCCACTTGAGCCCCCTCGGTGACGTTTCCGGAGACGATCTCGACGTACTCGTCGTTCCGCACCCCGATCTGCACCGCGGTGCGTTGCACACTTCCGTCCGCTTGCAGGAGCCATAGCCCAGGCCCCGCCGCGGCCGGGCTGGGGCGGGCCGCGCTGGCCGCCGGGGTTGGTTCGGGGTTGAAGCGCAAGGCGCGCGCCGAAACCCGCAGCGCATCGTCACGTTGCGCCGTGAGGATGGTGACGTTGGCGGTCATGCCTGGCTTGAGCTCCAAGCTGGGATTGTCGACCGCGACGACGACATCGTAGGTCACGACGTTCTGAATGGTGGTCGGGGCGTTGCGCACCTGTGCGACGATGCCCTCGAATTGCTTACCCGGGTACGCGTCGACGACGAAGCGGGCCGCCTGCCCATCCTTGACGGCGCCGATGTCGGATTCGCTCACGCTCGTATCGACCTGCATCTTGGTCAGATCCTCGGCGATGAGAAACAGGGTCGGAGTCTGGAAGGTCGCGGCCACGGTCTGCCCGACGTTGACGTTGCGCGATACCACGACGCCATTGACCGGGGAGGTGATGTCCGTGTACGCGAGGTTGATGCGCGCCTCGTCGAGGTCGGCCTCGGCCTGGCGGACGGCGGCGGTATCCAACTCGATCTGCGCCAGAGATTGCTCGTAGGCACTGCGCGCCATGTCGACGTCGTTTTGCGAGATGAGATGGCTCGGCAGCAGCTCGAGGTTACGCTCCCAAGTGAGCTTCTTGAGGCTGAGATCGGCGCGGTCCTTGACCACTCTGGCGCGCGCGTTGGCGACGCTGGCCTCGGCCCGTTGTACCTTCACCTGGAACGGGGCGGGATCGATCTTGGCGACGCGCTGCCCGCGTGTGACTACCGAGTTGAAGTCGACGTCGATGGCGCGGATTGGCCCGGACACGTAGGTGCCGACCTGTACGGAGCTCAGAGGGTTGACCGTCCCCGTCGCCGTCACTGCCGATTCGACGCGGCCGCGCTCGACGCTCTCGACGACGTAACCACCCTGGCCGTCGGGGTCACGGTCGCCCGTGCATGCGCTGACGGCGAGGGCGAGCAAGGCGAGCGCCGCGCGTTTCATTCGCTCACCCATTCCTTGGCCGTTGCCTTCTCCAAGGCGGCCACCGCCGTCTTGTAGGAGTAGAGGGTTTGCACGTAGGAGGCTTCGGCGCTGCTGCGCGACGCTTGCGCGTCGGTGACTTCGATGATGTTGCCGACGCCGGTTCGATAGCGCCCTTCGGCGAGCATCAGATTCTCGCGCGCCTGTCGCACTCCTTTTTCCGCCACCGCGATCGCCTCCTCGGCGCGATGCAGATCGAGCATCGACTGCCGCACCTCCAGCGTGATGCTTTGCCGCTGCGCCTCCTCATCGAAGCGCAGCCGCGACAGGTTGGCTTCGGCCTCGCCCACCTGCGCCCACGTCGAGCCGCCGTTGAAGATGGGTACGCTCAACGCGGCGCCGACGTCCCAGGTCGACTGCAGGGGGTAATCGCTCCCCTGCCACTGGTAGGTACCGTTGCCGATCAGCCGCGGCAGATAATCCTTCTTCAAGGCCGAGATTTGTTGCTGCAGCGATTGGGCGCGCTCGTAGAATCCTTGCAACTCGGGTCGACTCGTGTGCGCCGCCTGCAGAGCGGCGCTGTCGTCGACGCGCAGGGTGTGGACGTCGAGGCTATCGACGATCTCGAAGCTCAAGGGCTCGGACAAGCCCATCGCGTGGCGCAGCGTTTCCTGCGCCAGGGCGACGTTGTTGCGTGCGCTGATCTGATCGAGCTCGGCCGTGGCGAGCTGCACTTGTGCTTGGGTGACGTCGAATCGCGGCGCCAGACCGACACGCAAGCGTCCTTCCGCCAGCTCCAGATGCTTGTGGTTTTGCGCCACCGTGTCGTTGCTGACGAGCAGCAGCCGATTCGCGGCGAGCAGCTGAAAGTAGGTTTGCTTGACGTTGAAGACGACGCTGGCGCGCTGGGTGACGGCATCGGCTTGCGTGGCGCGCTCCTCCGCCTGGGCGGCGCGGATGGAGCTCAGCGTTTGCCCGAAGTCGAACAGTACCTGATTGAGGCTGAGCCCAGTGTTGTAGAACCAGAAGGTCTGCGCCGGGGTGGTGGCGTCCACCCCAAGCCGCGCCGAGGCCGACGTGTGGCGGCGATCAACGTCGTAGCTGGCGCTGACCTGCGGCAGGTACGGCGAACCGGCTTGCCAGACGCGTCGGTTGGCGGCGTCGACGACGGCCTGCGCCGCCCGCAACGTCGGATGGCGATCGAGGGCGATGGCGACGCACTCCTGCAGCGTTCTGCGACCAGCATCGTCGGCGGTCGCCGTGCCGGCGAGTACCGCGAGGGCGAAGATGGTCAGGCGTGCGAGAGCTCTCATCGATCGGCGTGCGGCAAGCAGCGGGCGCGACTCAACCGCCGAGCTGATACATGTGCCTGGCCTCGGTCGACAATCCCAACTTCAGCTGGTGGCCGGTGGGTTTGTGGCCGACCGCGCGTAGCAGTAAGTCGCGTACGATCGAGTCGGGGCAGCCGTCGCGCAACGGGGTGCGCAGGTCGATCTCGTCATCCCGCAGCAAGCACAGATGGAACTTGCCGTCGGCGGTGAGACGCATGCGGTTGCAGTTGCCGCAGTAGGGTTGGCTGACGGGGCTGATCAGACCCACGACGCCTTTCGCGCCGGGGAGGCGAAAGTTCTGTGACTCGTCGGCCGGATTCTGGTCGGGAAGCAACGTCATCGCTCCTAGCTCGGCTTCGACGCGCCGGCGGGTATCTACATTCGATACATACGACGAAAGGGCGACGCGCGCACACTCGCCGGCGCCGAGCGGCATCAGCTCGATGAAGCGCACGTGCCATTCATGCGTGAGGGTGAGCCGCGCCAGGTCGACGACGTCTTCGTCGTTGTAGCCGCGTGTCACCACGGTATTGATCTTGATCGGTCCCAGGCCGGCGGCGGTGGCGGCCTCGAGACCCGCCCAGATCTCCTCGACGGTGGCGAAGCGCATGATGCGTTGCAGGCGTCCGGGATGCAGGGTGTCGAGGTGGACGTTGACGCGTCGCAAGCCGGCGCCCGCCAGGAGCTCGGCAAGACGCGGCAGGAGAAGCCCGTTCGTGGTCATGGCGAGATCGTGCAGCCCCTTCAGGCGACCCAGGCGGGTGACGATATCGAGCAGATCCGGCCGCAGCGTCGGCTCGCCGCCGGTCAGACGCACCTTGCGAAACCCAACGTCGATCGCGCAGCCCACGACGCGCTCGATCTCGGCGGGCGTGAGCAGGGCGTCGGAACGCGCGAACTGCAGGCCGCTCAACGGCATACAGTAGACGCAGCGCAGATTGCAGTGATCGATCAGCGAAACCCGCAGGTAATCGATCGTGCGGCCAAAGCCATCGACGGGCATAGATCAGCATGTCGCGGCGCGGCGACGCAATGTCAAGGCGGATGGCGCAGCGCAGGTACTACGCGCGCCGGCGCCAGAGGTAGAAGACCGGCACGCCGGAGAGAACGATCAACAGTCCCGGCCAGGTGTAGCTGGGTTTGACGATCAGCAAGTCGAGCAGGATCAGCGCACTGATGAGAATGTACAGCCCCGGCAGCAGCGGGTAGCCCACGGCACGATACGAGCGCGACGCATCGGGTTGGCGGCGGCGCAGGACGAACACGGCACCGGCGGTGAGCACGTAGAAGAGCAACGCGGCGAAGATGACGTAGTCGAGCAGATCGCCGTAGGTGCCGGAGAGCGTCAGCACCGCCGCCCACGCCCCCTGCAGGAGCAGGGCGGCTGCCGGCACGCCGCGGTCGTTGAGGTGGCCGGCCGCTCCAAAAAACAGCCGATCCCGGGCCATGGCGAAGTACACGCGCGCGCCGGCGAGGATGAGTCCGTTCACGCAGCCGAAAGTCGAGATCATGATCGCCAGGGCCATGACGACGGATCCGGCAGCGCCGAAGGTGACTTCCATCACCGCGGTGGCGACGCGATCGGCGCGTGCGAAGGCGATGCCGCGCTCGATGACCGTGGCCGCGTGGGCATCGCCGTTGAGCGGCAGAGCGGCGAGGTAGACGAGGTTTGCCGCCAGATACAGCGCCGTCACCAGGGTCGTGCCGATGGTGAGGCTCAAGGGAATCGTGCGCGCCGGCTCACGCACCTCGGCGGCGGCAAAGGTGATGTTGTTCCAGGCATCGGAGGAGAACAGCGAGCCGACCATGGCCGCGCCGAGCGCGGGCAACAGCGCCAACGACCAACTCGGTGGGCCCCAGAAGGTTTCCAGGTTCGCGCTCACCGCGGTTGCGTTTCGACCCAGCAGCAGGCCCACCACGACCAAGGCAAATAGGGCTCCCACCTTGGTCGCCGTAAACGTGTTCTGCAGCCAGCGCCCGGTGCGCAGGCCGGTGCAATTGGCAAAGGTGAGCAGAGCGATCACGGCGATGGCGAGAATCTGTTGCAGCGACAGAGAGAACCCGAAGATGGCGACGCTGGTGTCGAGAGCCGGAAGCAGAACCGCGGTGAACTTGGCAAAGGCGACCGAGACCGCGGCGATCGTGCCGGTCTGAATGACCGTGAACAAAGTCCAGCCGTAGAGAAAGCCCATCAACGGGCCGTAGGCCTCGCGCAGGTAGACATATTGCCCGCCCGCATGCGGCATCATCGCCGCGAGCTCGCCGTAGGTCAGCGCGCCGATGACGGTCAAGCCACCGGTGGTCACCCAGACGAGAAGCAGCCACGCCGGCGCCCCTACCTGTCGCGCAATGTCGGCGGAGACGATGAAGATGCCCGAGCCGATCATCGATCCGGCGACGATGGCGGTGGCGTCCCAGAGACCGAGACCTCGGACAAACTGCGCGGGGCGGTGGGAGGCCGGCATCGGAAGGATCAGTCGGATCGGTCGGATCAGTCCGATCCCACCCTCACGCCTTCAGCAGCTTGCTGTGATGGCGGCTGTATCCGAAGTAAACCGCCAGCCCGAGCCCCAGCCAGATGCCCAAGCGCAGCCAGTTGTGCCAGCCCAGGGAGAACATCAGCCCGACGTTGAAGAGGATGCCGAGAAACGGCACCAGCGGCACCAGCGGACAGCGAAACGGTCGCTTCTGCTTCGGATTGGTGTAGCGCATGATCCACACCGCGCCGCAGACGACGACGAACGCGAACAGCGTGCCGATGTTCACCATCTCGGCAAGCGCATGGATCGGGAACAGGGCGGCCACCAAAGCGACGAAGAAGCCGGTGAGGATCGTGGCCTTGTGCGGGGTGCGGAAGCGCGGGTGCACGGTTCCAAAGAAGCTGTAGGGAAGCAGGCCGTCGCGCGCCATGGCGAAGAACACGCGTGGCTGGCTGAGCATGAGCACGAGGAGAACGCTGGTGATGCCGGCCACGGCGCCGAAGGAGATGAACAGCACGGCGGCCTTCAGGCCGAAGCGCGTGAACGCGGCCGCGATGGGCGCATCGATGTTGATCTCGGCATACGGCACCATGCCGGTCAGCACCGCCGAGACGGCGATGTAGAGCAGCGTGCACAGGAACAAGGAGGCGATAATTCCAATCGGGACGTCGCGCTGTGGGTTGCGCGCCTCTTCGGCGTGCGTCGACACCGAGTCGAAGCCGATGTAGGCGAAGAACACATAGGCGGCTCCGCTCGCCACCCCGGTGAGTCCGAACGGCATGAACGGCGTCCAGTTCTTGGTGTCGACGTAGGGGATGCCGGCAACGATCACGAACAGGACCACCGCCAGCTTGAGCACAACCATGACGGCATTGAAGCCGGCGCTCTCGCGGATGCCGACGACGAGGATCACGGTCACCAAGCTCACGACCGCCGCCGCGGGTAGGTTGAACCAGGCCCCCGGTGTGCTGAAAGGATCGCTGGTCAGAAACGTCGGGATATGCAGCCCGAAGATTTCGAGGAGGTGGAGAAAGTACTTCGACCATCCGTAAGCAACCGTGCTCGACGCCATGCCGTACTCGAGGATCAGGTCCCAGCCGATGATCCATGCCATGAGCTCACCCATGGTCGCGTAGGCGTAGGTGTAGGCGCTGCCCGCCACGGGGATCATCGAGGCAAACTCGGCGTAACAGAGTGCGGCAAAGGTGCAGCCGAGGCCGGCGATCACGAACGAGAGCATCAGGCCGGGTCCGGCGTAGTCGTGCGCCGCCAACCCGGTGAGCACGAAGATGCCCGCTCCGATGATCGCGCCGACTCCAAGCGCCGTCAGGGAAATGGGGCCGAGCACCCGACGCAGCCGGTTCTCGCTGGCCATTTCCTCTTCGAGCAGCTTGATGCTCTTGACCGCAAACAGTTGCTCTCGCAGCGTCATTCCCACCTCAGCTCAGCCGACAAAGTCCGCGCACCATATGGAAACGGTCGGAGGCGGTCAATGAAGCTCGGGGCTCGGGTACTGTCCTTTAGGACACTACCGGGGCTCGCGGCTGGGGGCTTGGGGCTGGGGAGAAGAGCGAGCCCCCAGTCCCCAGCCCCCCGTCTCCAGATTAGATCCACGCCGCACGCACCAGGGCGAGGATCAGAATGCCGGCACCGATGCGGTAGTAACCAAAGCCGGTGAAGTCATGACGCTGGACGAAGCCGACGAAACCGCGGACGACGACGAGCGCGGAGAGAAAGGCGGCGACGAAGCCGATGGCGAGCGCTAGAGCGTCGCTGGCAACCAGATCGTGGCGGGCCTTGAACAGGCTGTAGAGGCTGGCGGCGAAGAGAGTCGGGATGGACAAGTAGAAGGAGAATTGTGCCGCCGCCGGGCGATTGAGGCCGACGGCCATGGCGCCGACGATGGTAGCGCCGGCGCGCGAGACTCCGGGAAGCAGCGACAGCACCTGGGCGACGCCGATCCAGAGGGCTTGCTGCCAGCTCGTGCGCTCAATGTCGGACACTGAAAAATGCCAAGGCCGACGCTCCAGGACGATGAGCGCTACGCCGCCGACGATCAGGGTGACAGCGACGAACGTCGGACTGAAGAGATATTCCTCGATCGGCTTGTGGAAGAGAAACCCGGCGGCGGCGGCAGGTAGGAAGGCGAGCAAGACCGCGCCGAGCGTGTGGCGGGCACTGGCGTCGCTTGGGCTGCGCACGAGGAGGTCGAGCAGGTGTTGGCGGAAGTTCCAGACCACGGCGAGGATGGCGCCGAGCTGGATGAAGATCTCAAAGGTCTGGCGCGATGCCTGCGGATAGTCGACGGCGGCCGCGGCGACGATCAAGTGACCTGTGGATGAGACCGGTAGGAATTCGGTCACCCCCTCGACGATGCCGAGGCAAACTGCCTTGAGTACGAGCATAGAAGCTGCTCAATACAGAAGACAAAACTCGGGAGCCAGTGACCGCAATGCCAGCCATTCGTGCCGTATTCCTCGATGTCGGGTGGACGCTCGCCTATCCGCAGCGTTCGATCTGGGACGTCTTCGCCGATCTCTGCGCCGAGCGCGGTGTGAGCGCCACGGCCTTAGCCTGTGAGCAACTGCTGCGTAGCGTCTGGGGTGCGAGCCAGAAGCACGCCGAAGAGCAGTTCCACGGCGGCCGCCAGTACAGCGATTCCAATGCCGAGTTTGCGCTCGCGTTCGAGCACATGGCGGCGTTCATCTTCACCCAGCTCGGGGTCGAGGGCGACCGCAGCGAGCTGACGCAGCAGTTCCTCCAAGCGTTCTGGCGTGAGGACAACTGGCGCGCCTTTCCCGAGGTCGACCACGTGCTGCCGCAGTTGCGCGAGCGCGGCATCCGCCTCGGCGTGTTGTCGAACGCACCTACCGACCTGCCGTCGTTTCTGGAGCGCTTGGGCATCGCCAAACATCTCGACTTTACCGTCGTGTCGGCAATCGAGGGCGTGAAGAAGCCCGACCGCCGCATCTTCGAGATAGCCCTGTCGCGTGCCGGTGTCGCTCCCGCAGAGGCCCTGCACGTCGGCGACATGTACCTCGAAGACATCGTCGGAGGCGGCGCCGTCGGCGTGAACACCTTGCTGATGGAACGCGGCGCGCGCGCCTTGTTCCCGAATTTCCGTGAGTCCGAATCGCGATCCCTGTCGCCCGACACCGTCGTGCGCGATCTGCACGAAGTCTTGGCACGCGTCGGACGGTGAGCCGGTTTGCCGGTGCGCCGGTTCGCCGGTTCACCAAACACCGGGTCACCCGAAACGGGCTCACCCCGCGCAGGCTCACCCGACACCGGCTCACTGGCGAACCGGCTCACCGGCGCACCCTCCCATTTGTCTCTTCGCCTAATTTTCGCTAGAGGTATGGGCGTATGATGCTGACGAAACGCCAGAAGCAGCTCTACGATTACTTGCAGGGCTACATTGCCGCGCACGGCTACGCACCGACCCTGGAGGAGATCGGCGCCAAGTTCCGGCTGTCCTCGCCGGCGACAGTGCATAAGCATCTCACCAATCTCGAAAAGAAGGGCGCGATCCGGCGCCAGTGGAACTACAGCCGCGCTATCGAGCTGGTATCGCAAGACGGCAACAGCGGCGCCGTCGAGCTCCCCATGCTCGGCTACGTGGCGGCGGGCCGCCCGATCGAAGCGATCGAGAGCGCCGACACCTTTGCCGTGCCCGAGCAGTTCGTGCGCCGCGGCCATACCTTCGTCCTGCGCGTACGCGGCGATTCGATGATCGAAGACGGTATCTGCGACGGCGACTACATCGTGGTCGAAGAGCGCACCTCCCCGGAAAACGGCGAGACGGTGGTGGCCTTGATCAACGGCGAGGCTACGGTGAAGCGCTTCCAGCGCGACAAGGGCGGACGTGTCCGCCTGCTGCCCGCCAACGCAGCGCTGCAGCCGATCCTGGTGAAGGACAAAGATCTGAGCATCCGCGGCGTCGTCGTCGCGGTGATGCGGAAATACTGAGGATCGGGGGTTACGGGGTTAGGGGTTAAGGGGTTAGGGTTGGAAAAAGTGGCGGAGCGAGAGCCTTCCCCTAACCCCCTCGTGATGTCCCCCTTCTCCCTCTACATCCACATCCCCTACTGCCAAGCCAAGTGTCCTTACTGCGATTTCAATTCGTATGCGGCGGCGCTGTGGCCGGAGGATGAGTATGTCGCCGCCCTGAGTGCCGAGATGGGGCGCTACGCCGAGCTCGAGGCGTGGCGGGGCGGAGAAATCCAGACGGTCTTCTTCGGCGGCGGGACACCATCGCTGTTTGCGGCGCGATCGATTGGCCGCGTGCTCGAAGCGGCTGCCGCGCATTGGCCGCTTGCGGCGCACGCCGAGATCACACTCGAATCAAATCCGGGAACCGTCGAGGTCGATAAGCTGCGCGGCTTCAGAGCCGCCGGCGTCAACCGTGTGAGCTTCGGCGTGCAGTCGTTTCACGCTCACCATCTCGCCGCTCTGGGCCGCATCCACTCCGCCGACGAAGCGCGGCTGGCGATCCGCGCCGCGCGCGATGCCGGCTTCGAAAACGTCAGCCTCGATCTGATCTTCGCGTTGCCCAAGCAGACTCTCGCCGAGTGGGAGGCTGATCTACGCGCCGGCATCGCTCTCGGGACCGATCACTTCTCCGCCTACAATCTCACCTACGAGGAGGGCACGCCGTTCCATGCCTGGCGTGCCCAGGGCAAGCTCAGTCAGCTCGACGATGCCGTCGAGGCGTCGATGTTCCGGCGCGCGCAGGAGATTCTGGGTGACGCGGGGTATGTGCAATATGAGATCTCCAACTACGCCCGTCCTGGCTATGAGTGCCGACACAACCTGAACTACTGGCGCAGCGGCGCGTATCTGGGCGTGGGCGCCGGTGCACATTCGTTTGCGGACCTACCCGCGGCGTCGCAGCGCTGGAGCAACGAGAAGAACCCGGTTCGCTACATCGCGTTGGCCGCTCGTAGCGGCAACGCGTGTGTGTCGAGAGAGACTCTCTCGACGGCGCAGCGGCGCGGCGAGTTCGTCTTCCTCGCCTTGCGCTGCCGTGAGGGATTTCTGGCCCGCGACTTCGAATCTCGCTTCGGCGCGTCGTTCGAGCACTTGTTCCCTCACGTTGCCGGGCTCGTCGCCGATGGTCTGTTGGAGAGTGTGGCGACGTCGTGGCGCCTGACCGCGCGCGGGCTGTTATTCGCCGACAGCGTCTTCGCAACGTTCCTCTGAAGTAGCCCGAAGTCTGAGGCCCGAAGCCTGACGCCTGCTCCCTTTTCCATCGCGGCTAGACGCGCCGCCTTTCCATCTGGTAGGGACGTTGGACTTATGCCTTGGAACTGCACGTGGGCGCGGGGAAAGCTCAGCCTGAAGGCGTTGAGGCGCCGAGTCGGTCGGAACGGCGATGACCTATAGCGAGCTCAGCCCACCGTCGGGAGGCATTGTCGAAGCACGGCCGGCGGCGGCTGTCGTCGTGGTCCGCGATGGCCCGCTTGGTTGCGAGACCTTGCTGGTATTGCGCAACCCGCAGCTATCGTTTCATGGCGGTTCCTGGGTGTTCCCGGGCGGTCGCATTGATGCGGAAGATCTCAAGTCGGCGGCAGCCCCCGATGACATGGTGAGCGCTGCCCGGGTGGCGGCGATCCGCGAGGCCAAGGAAGAGGCGGCCGTGGATATCGAAGCGCGTGACCTCGTCTTGTTTTCGCGCTGGATCACCCCGGAAGGGCTGCCGAAGCGTTTCGACGCCTGGTACTTCGCCGCCGCAACGAGATCCGAGCAGGTCCAGGTAGATGGCGGGGAGATCCTCGATCATCGCTGGATGCGACCCGCGGATGCCATAGCGGCGCATCGCGCCGGGGAGATGGACCTGCCGCCACCGACTTGGGTCACGTTGCATCATTTTTCTGCGGCGAACAGCGCTGCCGCCGCGCTCGATCGGGCGCGCTCTTGTCAGTTCGATTTCTTTCTGCCGCGTCTGCACTGGACCTCCGGAGGGGCGTGTGCCCTCTACGGCGGCGATGCCGCGTATGAGAGCGGCGAGTTGGAGTGTGCAGGGCCGCGTCATCGGCTGTGGATGATTGGCGGTGGCTGGCGTTACGAGCGCGATCCACGCTGAGTGTCGCGCATGCAGGTGTTTCTGAATGTCTCCCGCATCTTCCTCGCTACCGCTTGGACTTGTGTTGTGGGACTGCCGGTGGTCTGCGTGATTTACGCGACCTACTGGGTCGGGCAGCTATGCGCGCTGCTTGGACACGAGGACATCCTCATTCGCATCATCGGCTGGAACGCGCGCCTGACCGGAGGCGTGGCGCAGCGCTGGTGGGCTCCGGTTCTGTTGCGGCTTTGCGGCGTGACGGCCTGGCAGCGTGCCACGCAACAGCTCGATTGGCGCCGCTCGTACGTGATCTGTTCCAACCATGCCAGCATCTTCGACATTCTGGTGCTGGTGAGCATTCTGCCGCTGCCGGTTCGTTTCGTTGCCAAACGCGAGCTGTTGAAATGGCCCGTCATCGGCTGGTCACTGCGGCCGGCCGGGCAGATCGTGGTGGACCGCCAACGTAACGTCGACGCGGTCCACAGCATCGAAACCGCGACGCGGCGCAAGATCGGCGGGCAAGTGATCTTCTTTGTGGAGGGCACGCGCACGCGCGACGGTTCCCTCCTGCCGTTCAAGCGCGGCGCCTTTCACTTTGCGATCGCCAACCAGATGCCGGCGCTGCCAACGGCCGTCGTCGGGAGCTTTGCGGCGCTGGCGCGCGCGCCGTGGTGGAAGTTGCATCCGGGGCGCGACATCGGAGTCGTCTTCGGCCGCCCGATCGAGCCGCCGCAGGTTGGGTCCGGCGAGACCGCGGCCGCCAAGGTCGACGAGTTGTTGGCGGCGACCCGAGAGCAGATCGCGGCGCTCCTAGCGCAAGCGCCGACCAGAGCCGAGTAGGGGCGCGCGGCGGCGCGCCCTGCCAGCTGTGAGACAACCTCTCACGAGCTTGTCCCAAAACCGACGAGACAACAGACAGCAGACGGACAGACAACAGACTCTGGCCTTTCTGCTTACGAGATTTGCCAGGAATTTCGGTTCATAGAGGTCAGCCGGCATCTCGAGGTCTGTTGTCTGGGCGTCTGT
>ORJL011373711.1_pt1 | contig 18722 bp, 15 predicted proteins | sample 1779941 | NCBI WGS metagenome assembly ORJL01 (sample SAMEA104232317, study PRJEB22302) | groundwater metagenome | biome: forest; feature: aquifer; material: groundwater | place: USA | collected 2011-08-07 | depth 5.8 m | reverse complement strand
ATGTGGCTCGGCGAACTCATGACGGAGTTCGGCATTGGTAACGGAGTGTCGCTCATCATCTTTGCCGGTATCGTCGCGGGAATTCCATCCGCGTTGAGCCAGCTTCTTTTCGCGTTTGAACCGAGCGACCTGCCAATGTACATCGCGTTTATCGCCGTTGCGGTTGCTATCGTCTGGGGAGTGGTGGTGGTAACGGAGGCGGAGCGTCCTATTCCGGTAACCTATGCCAAGCGGGTGCGGGGCAACAAGGTGTTCGGAGGTGTTTCCACGTACCTTCCACTTAGGGTCAATCAGGCCGGCGTGATTCCGATTATCTTCGCACTCTCCATTCTTCTCTTTCCGCAGATGATCGTGAGCTTCCTCGCGAATGTTGATAACGCCCTCATACATACGATTTCAACCGCGCTCCTCGCCATTTTCTCAAACGGATGGTTTTACTCAATCTTTTATTTTGTGCTGGTGTTTGTGTTTACCTATTTCTATACCGCGGTTACTTTTGACCCGAACACTATCGCGACGAACCTCCAGAAGAACGGAGCATTTATTCCCGGAGTGCGACCGGGGACTCCAACCTCGGAATACATCGGAAGCGTGCTCACCCGTATTACGCTCGTCGGCGCGGTGTTTCTCGCGCTGGTCGCGGTGCTTCCGCTCGCGATGCGCGCCATTACGGGAAACGCGTCTTTAGCGATTGGCGGTACCGCGCTCCTCATCGTGGTGTCCGTCGTGCTTGACTTCATAAAGAAGATTGACGCGCAGGTCTCAATGCGAGAATACTAGAGACAGCTTCTAGCTGATAGCTTATAGGAAAGATTCTTGTAACTAACTGCTATAAGCTAAACGCTATGATTCTCCAGACTTTTATTTGCAGGTATTCGTTATTCATTCGCATTATTTGTTGATTCGTATGGCAACGCCATTAACTTTTATTTTCGCGGGTCCAAGCGGTTCCGGCAAGGGAACTCAGGTGGAGATGCTCAAGGAGTATCTCAAGAAAGAGACACCCGCGATTCCGCAGTTTCATTCCTACACCGGGGATGGATTTCGCGCGTTTATGGAGGGGAGCACCTACGCGGCGAAACAGGCGAAAGAAATCCAGAACGCGGGAGGACTCCAGCCGGAATTCTTGGCGGTATGGCTTTGGTCGGGCAACCTCATCAATAACGTAACCGGAGGAGAGCACCTGTTCATAGACGGTTCTCCGCGGAAGCCCGCCGAAGCAGTCGTTCTTGATTCCGCGATGCAGTTTTTCAAACGCGACCCGATTCATCTGGTAGTGGTTAATGTTTCAAACGAGGAGACAAAACGACGACTCCTTTTGCGGGCGCGTCACGACGATTCTCCTGAGAAGATTGATCGCCGTCTCGCGTGGTACGAGACCGAGGTACTTCCGGCGATTGATTTTTTGCGGAAGACCGGACGCTACCTCGTCGCGGATATCAACGGGGAGCAGAGTCCGGAGGAAGTGCACCAAGAAATACGGAACGCATTGAAGATTTAAACTAGTACATGAAATAGAGAGTATAGACATCACGATTCTCTTTCAGGTCTATACTCTATCTACTAGTTACTACATACTTATACCTATTCATGCAAAACCCGACTATTATTTCTCTCGGCGGTTCGCTCGTTGCTCCCGACGCGCCGGATACTGTGTTCATTCGTGAATTTCGCGCGCTCATTGAGACGCGCGTCGCGCGTGGGGAAACATTCATCATCATTGTCGGAGGCGGGAAACCGGCGCGTCGTTATCAAGAGGCCGCGAAGGAGCTTGGTGTTTCGGAGCAAGACTCGCTCGATTGGGTCGGCATCTACGCGACACGGCTCAACGCGGAACTTATGCGGGTGTCGTTCGGAAGAAAGGTACATGGGGAAATCATTACCGATCCGAGCGTGTTACCGCAGGTGAATCTGCAAATCGCGATCGGGGCAGGGTGGAAGCCGGGATGGAGCACGGATTTTGACGCGGTTGAAATGGCAATGACGGTCGGGGCGAAGCGCGTAGCGAACCTCTCAAATATAGACTATGTGTACACCGCCGATCCAAAGAAGTTTCCGGACGCGAAAAAGATTGAACGCGCCTCGTGGAAAGAATTCCGCGCCATTCTTCCCGCCGAATGGTCTCCCGGGGTGAACGCTCCCTTTGACCCCATCGCGGCAAAACGGGCGGAAGAAATAGGACTTGAGGTCGCGATTATGAACGGGAAACCTCTCGATAATTTAGTGAAGTACCTTGCCGGTGAAGCATTTAAAGGTACCGTTATAAAGGGGTAAACATACCAATATACGAATGTTACGAACGATACCAATAATACAAATCCATTACGAATATACGAATCCCTTTCGCACGTTAGTATGAGTTTCGTATGGTAAGTATGTTGGTATATTTAAATGCCAATTTCTGTCAAAACAAAAGAGGAAATCGTCATTTTGCGTGAGGGAGGCAAACGACTCGCCACGATTCTACGGAAGGTCGCGGATGCCACCATTCCCGGTGTTTCCGCCGGTTTTCTTGACGAGCTTGCTCAAAAGCTGATTGCCGAAGGGGGAGATACACCCGCTTTTCTAAACTACTCGCCGAAAGGAGCGCGTCGCCCCTTTCCCGCGGCGTTATGCGTTTCAATCAATGACGAAGTGGTGCATGGGATTCCCAACGAAAAAGAAAAGATTCTCAAAGAGGGTGATATCGTCGCGCTTGACCTCGGTCTCAACCACGGAGGTCTCTTTACGGACAGCGCTATCTCAGTCGGGGTGGGGAAGATAGATGAACGAGCGGAACGACTTCTTGAGGTGACGAGAAAAGCGCTCGCGCGAGGTATCAAAGCGGTAAAAGAAGGAGCGACGACGGGAGATGTCGGGTACGCGGTTGAGTCATACGTGAAGTCAGTCGCGCCGGACTTCGGAATTGTCCGTTCTCTCGCGGGGCACGGCGTGGGCTATGAGGTACACGAAGAACCACTCATTCCGAATTTCGGTAGGCGCGGAAGCGGAACGAAACTTAAAGCAGGTATGGTAATCGCGATTGAGCCGATGCTGAACGAAGGAGGGTATGAGGTGATGATTGAAAACGATGGCTATACTTATCGCACCAAAGACGGTTCCCGAAGCGCGCACTTTGAACACACGGTCGTGGTTACGGAACAAGGCGCGGATATTTTGACTCTTTGAACTCCTCCATTTTGAACTCCTCCATCAGTCGGGACACCTCTCTCCTTTAGGTAATGGGTAATTTTTCATTTATAGTATTTGCATACGATCGTATGCAAATACTATAAATGGAGATGCAGAGATAAGGAGAATAAGGAGATGTAGAGATAAGGAGAAGAAGAGGAGAAATATGGGTATATCGGGCAAATTAAAAGCTCATGGGTTAGGACCATGAGCTTTCGTGAAAGAACTCTGCGGTGCTATACCGCAGTAGGGTTTTCGCCCCCTTAGTGAATCTGGTTGCCGTTCAAGGCCTTCGCCAGATCATCGGCGAGTGACGGTTTCACCTCCACGGGTTCTGCCGTGGCGGATATCTCCGCTTTCGCCGAAACCGGTTTAACGGGTGACGTCTTCGCCTGTTTTGCCGATTTAACCTTCGGCGAGGCGCGCTCTTTTTTCGGAATCGGGATTCCCCGGGATTCCATCCAGTCCCTGAACAATCCTGGGTGGAACGCATTTTCAGCGATTTCCTCAATCGCCCTGATGCGAATTTGGGTAGGGGGGACATCCGGCAGTGTCAAACTCCCGTTGAAGAGCTGTTCCGCCTTCTTGAAGAAGTACCACTGAGGTACCTTCTTGAGTTTGCCCTCTTTCCCGAGCTCGTCCCACGAGATTTCCACGGTCAGCTTGCCGTATTTGTCTTTCGGGAGCTCCAACCAGCGCACCATTCGGGTAAAGGCCGTCAGGTTGATGCCTTTGCTGTCGTCCACGAACACCGAGGTGTTCCCATTTTTGGTGCGTACAATCACCACGGCGGCACCTCCCGCCTCTTTCCGCCGCGCCGCCCGCTGAACCAGTGGGTTGTCCGAGCAGATTGAGAGGACAGGCAGTCGCGCCACGGTTTGTGTTCGTCCGTGGTTGCAGAGTGCGCTCGTGTGGAACCAGTTTCCACTTTTGCACTCTTCTACCGCTTCCCAGAACGCCACCTGGTCGTTGTACATATGACCAAGAGCGAACTTGACAAACTCCGCCGCGTCTCCATCTGTGGTGGTGCGGTAGAGGCACTCTGTGAGGAATGCCAGTTCCGTGATGGATTTATCCTTTCGCTCCATACTTTCCGCCACCAACTTGCCGAGGTGTGTTCGAGCTCGCTCGTCGGGGAAGCGGTTTTGCTTTGCCATCTCGGCGAAGAGCTGTTCAAGGGTTTTTTCTCCCGTTACCCTCGCGTAGTTCGCGAAAAGTTGGGAGTGCAACGAATGGAGCACTTTCATGCACCACCGCAACACAATCTCGTTCCCCTCAAGACGGCGATGCGCCATCTTGATGATTTCGGCGAGTTCGGTGTTCCTCACACCGCGTTCGGTGTCGCACCGGAGCACTTCGTCCGCGATCTGTTTCAACACGGAGTCCTCTTGAAGCCCGAGGCACTTTGAGACGAGCGTTGTTGCACACTCGCCTTCGAGTCGTTCGTCTTCTCCCCGGTGTTCGTCAAATCGTCCGCCACCGCACCCGATGGGAAGGATTTTATTCGCATCAAAAACCGCGTCAGTTTGGGGTTTGAGCCCTTGGGTGAACCGCACGTTCGCCCCCGTGATTCCGGGGAGAGCATCTTCCCCGTAACCTTTCGAGCGCCGTAAGGCCTCCGCCTCGTCCAGGTGGAAGTATGTGTGGAGGATAACTGTGTCTATCGGGATCTGAATCCGTTGATTTGTTGTCATAACTGTCTTTCGGAAGTGGGGGAATACCCCCGTTGTTTTTTTCTGTTTTTCTGAAAGCAACTCTTCTTTCGTTGTGAAGAACTGCCGAGGGTATTATATCATATACATAGGCGATAGTCAACCCATTTTATACCCTTCTGGCGCAAGGGTATTGTGGTAAGATTTACGTGTGTCTAACCCAGCGGAAAAACCCAAAGGTATTAACCCTCCCAGCGCGCCTCCCGAAATTAATGTGGAAAAGAGGCCTGATTCTTCGCAAAAAGCGAGGATAGAAGAAGGTGCTACTGCGCATACTGTTCCTTCGGCTGATACGAAAGACCAACCAGCGACTTCTGAAAAAAGCGATACGCGCGAAAAAGACAAGCCATCTCCGGAATCTTCCGAGCAAGAATCCGAGACGCTTTCAGAAAAAGAAACCGCTCGGGATGGATTGCAGGGAGAAATCGCATTGCAAAGTGAGATTGTCACTAAGCTTTTGGCTTGTGAGGACGGACCGGCAGATCCTGAATTTACGAGATTGCTTTCCGAACTTGATACCTCAATAGGTTCATTGCAAGATCCAACTGCTTCTTTTGGTGATGCTCTGGAACTTACCACGGTGGAAAAAGCTCGTCTCAAGAAGAGGCAAGGGACAATGGAGGGAAGACTCAAGAGAATTCGGCAATTGCTGGAAAAGGGGAATCCTTCCGACCCAGAGTTGCCAGAAAAGGTTACCAAGACATTAAAGAAGATTCGGGACGTAGTACGCAGTTCACCGTTTGAAGAAAAAGAAGCTGAACCACTGGCGGGAGTTGAACCGTCCGCGGAAGCTGAACATCAAATTCCTCCGGAACAAAATGAAGAAGGTGCGACCCCATCTTCCGAAGATACTCCCCGTCCGCATTCCGAAAATGCAAAAGAAGATACAGAGAGCCCGCAAACCAATTCCGACCGCTTGTTTCAAGACCTTGAAAAGGCCATTCTCGCTCATAAGGGTTCGTTCCGTCGGGATATGGAAAGAAAAGGAAAGAAAGTTTCAGAAGAGTATTCTCCGCAAGAAGTTGTTGATTTCGTCCGGAATCACGATGGGCATGTACAGACAATAACCAAAAACCCCATAGCCACTACAAAGGAGAGAACTCGTAATTACATAGAGGATGCAACTGGCAGTTTTCGGGCATATCCGGAAGTAGCGAAAGGTCTTGAAAGATTTCTTTTAGCGGTGGCGAAAGAAAACGGAGTGGATCTTTCTGCGCCACCCGCTCCAACTCGCGGAAACGAAGAGAGCGAATCAAGTTCTGTTCCACAGCTTTCGGATAAAGTGAAAGCGTTGTGGGGAGAGATGAAAGAAATGCTGAAGGATTCGTATAAGATTCAGCATAGAGAAGAGAACGGGAGGGCGAAGAAGATGACAAGTGATGCGGTACGGCGTCTTGTCGGCGATTCTATGGAAGAAGCCAAAAGACTTGCTTCGGAACATCCCGATCAAGTATCTGCATTTATTACGAAGATTTCAAAGAGTTTTGACTTGCATCCCGAGCTTGCGGAGGATATACACAAGCTCCTGGAACTTGTGTCCGGAGTGAGTATTCCAGAAAATACTGATGTCGTTCCTCCCGCCAGTCCTCCTGTGTCGGAGAACCCAGAAGAGAAAAAGACGGAGACACCTGTTGCGATGAAACCGGAGTCGGAGCCGGCGGAGAGTGCAAAAGGTAAGAAAGGGGAAGAAGGGAAGAAAGTAGCGAAAAAGAGTCCGAGAGTGACAGCGGGGAAACTTTCTCCTGAAGAAAAAATCGGAGCGGTTCACACGGAAGTAACGAGGCGGGAAGATCTGTTGCAGGCGTTTGTGGACAGGTCGCCGTTTGAGAATCCCAATAAGATATTGAGCGCGGTCATTACTCTCGTAAAGGAGTTGCGGATTTCGTTGTCGCGACAAGCTGACGTTGAGAAGAAGGATAAAAGATTGAAGAAAGTTTCGGAGTCGCAAAAACAATATAAAAAACTGGGCGACTATCTTGAAAAAATCACCAACGAAAGAGCAGGAAAAGGGAAGATAAAAGACGCACCAGTATATCTTAAAGAGGTTTGCACTGTTTTGGGCATAGAAGTTCCCGTTAAAAAGAATACTGAAACTGTTGTAGCACCGCCTGCACCATCACTGGCAGTGGAAGCGGTGCCGGTAACTCCTCCTGTCGGTGGCGTGGTTGTCCGCTCTAACGAACAATCCCGCATTATGAACGGCTCCGAAGGAGAAGCGACATCCGATAATCCTGTTTTCTTGGAGTACCTTCAATCGGTTGAGCAGGCGACTTCGGAACCATTGAGACATGGTGACGAGAGACAGGAGCAACTACTCCGTGAAGCATTCTCAAAGCGCCACGAAGTCGCCACCAAATTCGCGCAACTCTATGATGGCGAGATGAAGAGAGTGCTCGGAGTTGACGCTTCTTCCCCGAATCTCGCGCAATCAATCGGAGCGCACATTGAGGCGCTTTCGCTGACGAATCCGGAGCGGGTGATAGAGCACCACGCACGCTTTGCCGAGGCCGAGGCGACTAACCAGGAAATTACGGCGCTTGAGGAACGGCGAAACCGTCTTGCACCCGAGGGAGAAGAAAGCAGGGCAATCGCGGAGCTCTCCGAGAAACAAAAAATACTTGAGCTCGCCAAAGCGTCAAACGAATTTTGGTTTGGAACGGGACGAGTGACGGGACTATTCGCGATGTTCGGCAGTGAGAAACTAAAAGCGCGGGCAGAGGCGCGAAAGAAGGTGCGGGAAATGGGGCTTGGGAGCGCGCTTGGCGGTATTAAACATCAAGAGTTCACCTATTGGAAAGGAAAGAGTTTTGAGGGAGGAAAAGTGAGTGCCGAACTCGCTAAAATCCGTCTTGAAATAGCCGGTATAACCGCAAAAAATAAACCTGACACGGCGAGTGTTGAGGCGGATCTCGTGGCAAAAAAGAGGCGGCTTGAGGAGATTAAACAGGGGATATTGACTGGGGGAGCGATGCACGATGAGGTCAGTTCGCTTGTACGGAATAGTGTCATCGAGGAATTTAAGAAACTTCTTGAGTCTCCCGTCGCCGGTCAGTCAACCATGAGAGAGTTTGAGAGGTTTGACAAGGCAGAAGGAATCCTCGCTCAGATTGTTGCCTCCGCGGAAGGGGGTAACGATATGTTTGATTCGGCGCGTGACCTCGGAAGCCCCGATGAGATGCGGAGGAAAATTACTGACGGGGCGGAAGCGCTGGCGCGAAACATTATCGTGAGAAAACTTTCCGAAACGCTCCATGACCCACGTTCTGCCGCGAGGTATACCGCGCTTCAGCGGGAACTTGAGGAATTGTTCTCGCGCGAAAAGATAGGAAGGTGGAAGGGAGAAAACTCGGTGCGACAATTTGTTCTCCGAGAGCTGGAAAAATATATTCAGGAACAAGAAACCAAAGGTGCAGATTCAGGCACATCTCCCGAGGATAAGAAGATGATAGCTCTCCGCATACTGGTACTTAGGTCGTTGCTCGCTGCGGAGCGTTCGCGCCTCCGCGCGACACCCACACCTCCCGCGACACCACCGACTACTCCTCGTGCCCCCTCGCATTCGTCCGGTGGACCATCATCGCCTCCCTCTCCGCCACCTCCGTCTCCGACACCTTCTTCTCCACCTACGCGTTCTGTACCTCCGCCGTCACCAGAGACTCCGCGACCCGCGCCTGAATTTGCGCCTACTCCTCCTGCGCCCGAAAGTACAGTTTCGGACGAGGAGATGGATAAAATACTTGAAGCTGACTATACACTCCCGGCGCCCGAAGCTCCTGCAAGTCCTCAACCCTCACCAGAAGGGGCTACTTTGGTGAGCTTGACTCCGGAACAGTCGCTCGCATTAACCTTTGATGATGTGATGCAGTTGGACCACGCGAATCTGAAGCGTGTGGTGCGAGAAGCTATAGAGGTTGGTTCAGTACGCTTTCTGGCTCAAGCATTTTTGGACCAACCTGAAGCAAACGTGGAAAAGGTACGACAGTGTTTAACGGATGTTGAACGAGGTACTTTTGATGGTTTCCTTATAACAATTTATAACACCGCTGAATTCACGGCGTTTAAGCAAAGGTGGTTTCTCGGGGTTGCGCAGAGTGTTTTGGTAGAACAGGCGCCGGAGACAACGACTTTGCCAGCTGAAGAACCTCAAACTCCACCGGAGTCAGAGATTCTACCTGCGGAGAAATCCGCGAGCGCGGAAATCGGGGGAAATGAAGGAATCTCAAATCCTGAAATAGAGTACCTTACTTTTGAAGGATTGGAGAATTTGAGCCATGATGAACTGCAGGAGATAGTTAGAGAGAGTTCAGTAACTCCTCTTGGTTGGGGGATAGCGATGGTGAAGATGACCTCATCTTTTCAAGAAAAGATGCGCGCATGTTTTCCTCCTTCCAGTACTGCTTTTGATAGGGGATTAGAACTTAAAAATACTAATGAAGAAATTGAGTTTCAACGGATCATTGTGGAAGGAGCGAAGAAACTATTGAGAAAGAGATGGTCTGAGTGGGAAGCATCCAAAGTTTCTTCCCCCGTTACTCCCGAGAAGCCATCATCCGTCCCGGAATCCGCGAGTGAGGGATCTGGAGAAGAAACGGCAAGAAAGATGGAAGGTCTCTCAACTTCGGAAAGAATCGGGGATGCGTTTGTGAGGTTTTGTAAGGAGGGAGGTCCTGTCTATGAAGTGTCAGATCTTTTGAAGAGGTTAAAAGAGACACTTCCGAACGCGGATGTGCGGCGCGTATTTCGTCCTTCTGCAGCTCAAGAAGTATATTTTCATGATCATGGAATGGGTGGGAGCTCTCAAATAAGTCTTCTGGTAACGATTGGTTCAGAAAATTATTTATTACCGGCTCCATCAAGCGCGCTCCAGTTTGACACTATTGCAGGGTTTGAGTATAAACAAGGGTCGCGACTTGACCCTGCCTCTCTTGAACATTTCACACCCGCGAAGGTTGTCCGAAACGAACAACGCTGGGACATCCAGACTCCGGGATTATTGAATAAACAACCACAGAAAGAAACTCCGTCTGTTCCGCAACCCGAAGGCGTAGAAACTGCGAAAAACGCGGAGACCCCTCTAACTGCCGAGAAAATAGAGAATCTTACTTTTGAAGGGTTAGAGGAGTTGAGCGAGGAAGACCTTAAAGAGGTGATTAAAGAAGAAAAGAGAGTAAGAACGCTTGGTTGGGGGATCGCGCTTCAAGGTATGCCTCATTCTTTTTTTGAAAAGGTGCTAAAGGGCTTTTCTGGTATATCAGATGAACCACTTCTCGGGCTTACTGCTGGGTTAGAATATAAGACTGACCTGATGGTTGTTCGCAATCGGAAACAGATTCTGGAAACAGCGAGAACAGTGTTGAAAAGGAAATTAGAAATGAAGGAAAGTATTGAGAAGTTGAAGCATTCACCATAATCTATGAACACCGAAATTTTGCCAAAAATAGAGAAACTGCTCCATGAGGGGAGACAAGATGAAGCGCGAGCCATGCTTCGGCAGGCGCTTTCCGCGCCTCTCTCGGAGGAGGAGCGCGGGGCGTTGCTCGTCGGATTCGCGGCGGCGTACTTGGCTATCACGAACAGTATCAACGGAGCGCGGAGGGACGCACTTGAAGAGGATGTGGAGGCGTTGGAAGAAATAGACGCGCTTCAGCACGACATTGACGATAAACTCCGTCTCAATAAAGTCAGGCAACAGTTGGGAGGGGAGTGATTTACCGATGACAGTACGAGTCAGAGTAACTGGTTTCTCCCTCCTCCCCTTTTCAAGGGGAGGATTGAGGTGGGGTTATTAGCGACATAGAGCGAGAGAAATGAAAAGCCCTCCGTTTTCATTTCCGAGCCGAGGAGCTAATATAGTCCAATACTGCTATTACCTCGGGGCTTGTTCCGAGGGACTATATTGGTAGGTATTCGCAGATTGGTTCAGATTAGTTGATTGGTATTTATTATATGGAAGGGAAATTAAATATCGGAGAAAAACGATTCGCGTCTCCAGATGAAGAACTGGAGTTTTTGCGCGCCGAAGTCGCGCGACGGGATCAGGAGATTACTCAACAGGGAAGAACACCCGAGCAGGAACAAACCATTAAAGGAGTTGTCTCCGAGTACTCGGCGAAAGCTCCCGCGGAGGTGCTTGATCCCGCGCACGCGATTTCGGACAAGGAGACAGGGGCGATCGTGCTTGATCTCTCGCCCGAGCCACACGACAAGAAGATTGAGGAACTTGCCGCGATTCTTCAGACGAAGGGAGTACGGAACACGCTCACCATCGTGGAACGCCTCAACTCTCCCCACCTCTACGACGATTTCCATCGGTTTTTGGTGCAGTACCTCAAAGAAGGATTTCCCGTCAAAGACCTCAAAGAGAGGTCTCCGCTCTGGCGTCCGCTCCACATGACACTCTATGAGATATCGCTCCCCGAAGTTGGGAAAGAGGAGGCGGAAATAGAGCTGAAGAAACTTATTGCCGGAATGGAGCAATTTTATGCCGGTCTGCTTTCCACCGCCGGAGAAGGAGGAGAGGACAATCTCGTAACGATTGAGATTGCCAACGCGAACGGAAGCGACGAGGTCATTTTCTATGTTTCGGTACCCGATTCCAAGAGCGCTCTTTTTGAGAAACAGGCGCAGTCGCTGTTCCACAACTCTAAGGTCAAGAAGATTACCGATGACTACAACATCTTTAACGATACCGGGATTTCCGTCGGGTCGGTGGGGACGCTGTTTAAGAATCCCATCTTTCCGCTCAAACTCTACGACGAGTTTGAGGTGGACCCTCTCAATGTCATTCTGCACAGTTTCTCAAAAATAGACCGAGACGGCGAGGGGGCGGCGATTCAAATGGTGCTTCGTCCCGCCACGCACTCGTACGGTGAACGATACGAGTACGCGCTCAAGCAGATTCAGAAAGGAATTCCGGTGCGTAAGGCGATTGATATCCCCTTTACCGTGTTCGGAAGTATGGTCAAAGCGGTCAAAGACGTGATGTCGGGCGACGAGGAAAAGAGGAAGAAGAAACAGAAAGAGGAAGGAGGACAGCTGAAGATAGATGAGCTTGCGGTTGAGGAAATCAAAAAAAAGGTGGGGACTCCGGTGCTGGAGGCGAACATCCGCATCGTATCATCGGCGGGTACACGGGAGTCGGCGGAGGAGATTCTCGCGGATATAGAGGCATCGTTCGGACAGTTTGGAAGCGGTACCGGCAACAAGCTGAAGTTCCGTCGGCTTGAACGCACCGCGCTCCTGAAGCTCTTGCGACAGTTCTCGCTTCGGGTGTTTGACCAGAGCTTACTCCTTCCGTTGACTATCAAGGAATTGACGACGCTCGCGCACTTCCCGTCAACCCGCCTGAAGTCCGCGCCCGCGCTTCGGAGCGCGAAAGCAGGGAGCGCTCCGGTGCCGACGGGACTACCCGATTCAGGTCTGCTTTTGGGAGTCAATCGCGTGCGCGGAAGCGAGACGAGCATTTACATGACCGCGGACGACCGCCTTCGCCACTTCTATACCATTGGTCAGACCGGCACCGGCAAGACGACATTTCTCAAGAACATGATCGCGCAGGACATCGCGGCGGGCGAGGGGGTGTGCTTCATTGACCCGCACGGCGTTGATATTCAGGATGTGCTCTCGTATGTGCCGAAGTCGCGGTATGAAGATGTGATTTATTTTGACCCGTCGCACACCGACCGTCCCATGGGGCTCAATATGTTGGAATACGACCCGCGCTTTCCGGAGCAGAAAACATTCGTGGTGAACGAGATGCTCTCTATTTTTGACAAGCTGTTTGATATGAAGACCGCGGGCGGACCTATGTTTGAACAGTACTTCCGCAACTCGGTGCTTCTTACCATTGAGGATCCCGCGAGCGGAGCGACCTTGCTTGATGTGTCCCGCGTGCTCGCGAGCAAGGAGTTTCGCGAGCTGAAACTTTCGCGGTGCAAGAATCCGGTGGTCATCCAGTTTTGGCGAGAGGTCGCGGATAAGGCGGGGGGAGAAGCCGCGCTCGCGAACATTGTGCCCTACATCACCTCCAAGTTTGACAATTTTCTCTCAAACGAAATTATGCGTCCGATTATCGCGCAGGAAAAATCGGCGTTCAATTTCCGCGAGATTATGGATAACAAAAAGATTTTGCTCGTGAACCTCGCGAAGGGACGGCTGGGAGATCTAAACGCCAACCTCATCGGACTCATTCTTGTCGGCAAGATGCTTATGGCATCGCTCTCTCGGGTGGATTCGTTCGGGAAGGATTTGCCCCCGTTTTACCTCTACATTGACGAGTTCCAAAATGTAACGACGCCATCAATCGCGTCTATTCTCTCCGAAGCTCGCAAATACAAGCTCGCGCTCATCATCGCGCACCAGTTCATCAAACAGTTGGATGAGAAGATTAAAGACGCGGTGTTCGGCAACGTCGGTTCGCTCGCGATGTTTAGAGTCGGCGCCGAGGACGCGGAGTTTCTTGCCAAGCAGTTGGAGCCGGTCTTTACCGAGCAGGACCTCATCAATCTGGACAATCGGAACGCCTACATGAAGCTTTTGGTCGCCGGCAGACCGGTGAGACCATTCTCGCTTGAAACCGTCGCTCCTCCCTCGGGTAGTAAAGAAATCATAGAAAAACTCAAGGAGCTTTCGTTCCTGAAGTTCGGCAGACCTCGCGCGGATATTGAGCAGGAGATTATGGGGAAGTATAAGAAGTAGCTGTTAGGTGCTAGCTGTTAGTTTTTAGGAAGAGAAGAGTATCAGAGCAAGAACCGATAGGAGTGGATAATCGCAGTTCTGTAAGGGTTGACTAACGAATGACATAGTGTACAATATGTACAAATGAAGATTGTTACCACAACCAACGCGCGGAAGAATATAGGGACTATCATTGACCGTGTGAAATACCGCGGTGAGGTATTTGGTATTGGAAGACGTAATTCAATCGACGCGGTCGTGCTGAAATTTCCGGAAATGTATAATACAGCGGTAAATGATGTCACCAATATCAACGCATATTCGCAAAGTTTCGATTTTTTGAAGGACGAACCTGATCTGTACTCGCTTTCTGACGTAAAGAAGAGATATGCGTAAAGGAATTATTGTGTTGGTGCCGTTCCCCTTTTCTGATTTGTCCGGCCAGAAAGTAAGGCCGGCGTTGGTGTTGCATGCTTCATTGAAGGGCGAGAACTGTATTGTCGCGTTTATCACTTCAGTGCGTAAGAATAAAATATATGCTTTTGATGTACCGATTACATCTTCAAAACACAATGGGCTTATAATCAATTCAGTAATTAAGCTTGATCATCTTGCTACACTCCAAAAGAAAATAGTGCTAGGAGAACTCGGTACGGTAGAAACACCATTGATGAAAGAAGTAGATAAAAGACTTCGGTATCTTTTTAGATTGTAGTATACACAAAGTTGATTTTGCAAAAGGATTTTGATACTATACAATGAATATGAAATACTTAATTGCCATTAGGAAAAGTAAATATGGTTATGATGTGCATGTACCTGCTTTCCCCGGGTGTCATAGTCAGGGGAGCACGAGACGGGAAGCACTTCGCAATATCCAAGATGCCATTTTGACTTATTTGGATATGGGAAAAGTTGATTTGAAAAATACCGAGTTTAGAGAAGTGGAAATTGCCTTTGCCTAAGATGCTTTTTACCGATGTATCTTCCGCAAAAGCGATTCAAGCTTTCCGTAAGGTCGGATTTTGGATTTCAGCGACGCACGGGAGAAAGCACACAGGTATGACAAATGGCACAAGAAAGATTACTATTCCTCGCCACAGTCGAGTTAATCCCTACTCCCTGAAAGGAATGATACGAGACGCGGGTTTGACTGACGAAGAATTTAAAGAGTTACTCTAAATCTCCCCCCATCCCTTCTTATTCTATTCGTAGCAATTCGTATATTCGTTTAATTCGTATTTTCGTATCTTTATGTCCACTCATCCAAAATCAGAACGCACCTTGGTGCTTATCAAGCCCGACGGACTGCAGAGAACCCTTGTCGGCGAGATTATCAAGCGGTATGAACGACTCGGTTTGAAGATAGTCGGGCTCAAGATGCTTGTGCCGACCGCGGAGCATGTTGAGAAGCACTATACGCTTCACCCTGGCTGGAAGAAGGCGGTCGGGGAGAAGGCGATTGAAAGTTACATCAAAAAAGGAAAGACTCCTCCGTCAATGGACCCTCTGAAGGTCGGGGATCAGGTGATTGAGCGTCTCAAGAAGTACCTCACGAGCGGACCGGTGGTAGCGATGGTCTGGCAAGGAGCGCACGTTGTCGGGATTATTCGCAAAATTACCGGCGGGACAGAACCTCTTTCGTCGGATGTCGGCACCATCCGCGGAGACTTCGTGCTCGATTCGTACCAAATGGCGGACACGGACGATCGCGCTATCAGAAACCTCATTCACGCGTCCGGTACGGTGGAGGAGGCGGAACATGAGATTCAGCACTGGTTTGATAAGAAAGAGCTGATGAATTACCGCCTTGTACAGGAGCAGATTCTCTATGACGTGAATTTGGACGGATTGCTGGAATAGATTAAAGTTGTACTACGCTTATGAAAAGTGCTGAATCTCCAAGCGAGCGATTTCCGGATGTTGGTTTGAAAGTACAAGAGAGACCTGGACATGGTATTTTTTTTGAGTTTAATCCTGGTTCAGCGAAAATCTCTGAGATATATAACAGAGTTATTGAAGAGGTACTTTCAAAAGTCGGGAGTCCAACTCCTCACGGACCGATGGCAGAAGGCAGAGGATACCAACCAGGGTATCAAAGTTGGCAGATAGAAGCGATAGATATCCAGATGGCGCAGGATTTGATTCCCACTATCAATACCCTTGCGCAAAAGCTTTTTGAAGAAGGCCCAAAATAGTAGTGCAAAATACTATGAAGATATCGACATGATTTTTCTTGCTCCATGTTCCATACTTCATGTATACTAGAGAGGGTTACTTGAGATATTACCTCGTAAGAGAATTTTCAGGGAGTCCAAATCATAGCGTGCTGTTGATACCGGCAACGGATTCACTTACACGCTGTTGAGGACACCCACCTAAGTATCTTAGGTTAATATCTGGGTAACCTATCAAAAAATCCCCTCGTCGGGGATTTTTTGATACCCCAATGGAAGGACAACCATATGTAAATAACACACGACCGTGTGTTATTTACATATGGGCATCTCGTCAAAGTTATGCTCTAGTTATGCTCCTATGATTAGCGATGGCAAGTCCCATTCGTACCGAACGCCATCCCGACAGATCATTGGATGGGGAGATAAATTGTTTTTTTGTTTTGACTATTGACTGCTTTAGGCGGGGATTGCGATATGTCTTTTTGACGCACTAATCTTTTCAGCTCTTTTTTGTTACACTGGTGCTATGCCTCGCGAAAGATTACTGCGATTCCTTGCTACTCTCGTCTTGATAGTTGCATTGCTCCACATCGGGGCAACTGTTTTTTATCTGTACTGGACGCTGTGGTGGTACGATATGGTGGTACATTTTCTCGGTGGAGTCTTTATAGGGCTTTTGACGCTTTGGATGGTTTTCTTTTCGGAGTATCTCGGCACTCACCGTATGTCTTCTCGCGCAACGGTTTTGATTATCATGCTTCTTGGGACGCTTGGCATCGGCATCGGTTGGGAAATTTTTGAGCGACTACTCGGGCATACCTGGAGCGTGGAAGGGTACTGGTTGGATACCGGCATAGATTTATTTCTGGATAGCGCCGGAGGATTGGTCGGATTTTTCTTTTTTATGAAGCGATATTTCGTATATGAGCCAGAACCATAATGTTACCGTGTCTTTTTGGGGTGGGACCGGAAGTGTTACCGGCGCTAATTTCTTGCTGGAGGGAGAGTGGACAAAAGTGCTCATTGATTGCGGACTCACGCAGGGTGAACGCTTTGCGGAGGCGATGAACCGTGAGCCGTTTCCGTATGACCCGGCGTCAGTTAGATATCTTTTAGTTACCCACGCGCACATTGACCATATCGGCAGGATTCCGAAACTGGTGCGGGATGGATTCTCCGGAACGATTGTGAGTACCCCCGAGACTCGTGAGATTTCCGAGCTTATGTTCTATGACGCGCTTTCCATTTTGAAGGCGGAAACACCACAAGGGGAGGATCTTTTGTATGAAGAGAAGGATATTCTGCGAGCACTCTCGCTGTGGACGACGATTCCATACCACCAGACGCTTGGGCTCGGAGATGAGTTTGAGGTGCTTCTTAAAGACGCCGGACATATTCTGGGCTCCGCGATGATTGAGATTTGCAAATCTCCCTTAGAAAAGGGAGTACCGCCGTCTTCGGCGGGGAGGGTTGTGACAACCCCCGCCCTCGCCGACTCAGCTCCCCCCTTTACTAAAGGTGAGATAACCCCCGGCACATCAGAATGTGCCACCCCCTTTACTAAGGGGGATGCAGAACCGACGCGGAAAAGAAAGATAGTGTTTACCGGAGATCTTGGAAATTCACCGAGCCCGCTCCTTCGTGATACCGAACCGATAGAAGGAGCGAGCTACCTTGTGATGGAGAGCGTCTATGGCGATCGCAACCATGAGGGAATTCAGGAAAGGAGAGAGCGTCTTGCCATGGTCATACGGGAGGCAGTGGGGAGGAGAGGAGTTTTGCTCATTCCTTGTTTTTCGCTTGAGAAAACACAGGTGCTTCTTCATGAGATGAATGATCTGTTGTTGGAGAAGAAGATTCCGCAGGTACCGGTGTACCTAGATTCGCCGCTTGCCATCAAAGTGACAGAAATATATCGTTCGTACTCCTCGCAGTTCAACGAACACGCTCGCGAGGAAATTGAAAGAGGAGATGACATCTTCAAATTTCCCAATCTTTTGATGACTCCCGATGCGAGGACATCAAGCGCTATCGTCCATCAACCGAATCCGAAAATAATTATCGCGGGTTCCGGTATGTCGGCGGGCGGGCGGATTCTCGGACATGAGGGACGCTACTTGAGTGATCCAAGCACCACCATCTTGTTCGTTGGGTATCAGGCGGCGGGGAGTCTCGGCAGACAGATTCAGGAAGGTGTGAAAAAGGTCAAGATCGGAGATGGAGAGGTTATTGTGCGAGCTACGATGGAGACCATAATCGGATACTCGTCGCACAAAGACAGCGAGCATCTGCTTGAGTTTGTCGCGCAGAGCGCGGAAACTCTGGAAAAGGTGTTTATCACGATGGGCGAACCGAAAGCGTCACTCTTTCTCGCTCAGCGGATACGGGATTATATCGGCGTGGATGCTGTCGCTCCCGCGAGAGGAGAGAAGGTTACATTAGAAATGTGAGAAAAAAGCTTATAGCTTATAGCTGTTAGCTTTTAGGAGGCAGGACCATCTAATAGTATTTATATACGATCGTGGCTTAATACTATAAATCGGAAAAGAGAGAGAAGAGAGGAGGTAAGTGGGTACTGCTGATTGGGAAATCCAGAAACAACAAAGCCCAGGGTTTAGTCTGGGCTTCAATGAAAGTTTTTTATGTGGGGATCTTCAACCCCTTGAAAGAACAAAGTTTCTGCAAAGACAAAGGATGAGAGAGCGGTGCGGGGATTGCGTGCCCCGCACCGCCACGACCTTCCTCAAACGAGGTGTCGTTCTCTCCATTGCCTTTCGGCGAAAATCCGCTCCCGCGCTTATGTTGCCGGGACGACGGGTGGGGGACACGCCACTCTCGCGGAGTTGATGATCATGGCGGCCACGCCATTTATTCCCCAGCCGATTAATTCGGCCGTAGCGAGGATATCCTCGCTGAACTCCCGATCCACCCGATTTGAGGGTGGGCTAGTGGAGGACATCCTCTCGGCGTCCTTACACTCTTT
>ORJL010532667.1_pt1 | contig 18730 bp, 19 predicted proteins | sample 1779941 | NCBI WGS metagenome assembly ORJL01 (sample SAMEA104232317, study PRJEB22302) | groundwater metagenome | biome: forest; feature: aquifer; material: groundwater | place: USA | collected 2011-08-07 | depth 5.8 m | reverse complement strand
GGCATTCAGGAGTATATCTGCAAGACGTGCAAGCGGAAGTTCAACGCCAAAGAGACGGCTTACCACATGTGGACGCCGACAGAGCAAATCGGGGCCGCCTTAAACATGTACTACGAGGGAATGTCCCTTGCAGACGTTGCCCGCCACCTGTCCATCACCCACAACAACCCCGTAGACCCTTCGACGGTCTACCGCTGGCTTATGCGCTACACATCCAAGGCCATCGCCATGACGGAGCCGCTTCACCCGAACACCTGTGAGGTTTGGATTGTGGATGAGACGGTCGTAAACGTTGCCGGGAAGAACGTCTGGTATTGGGACATCATCTGCCAGGAAACCCGCTTCCTCTTGGCTTCCCACCTGTCCCGAAGCCGGACCCTGAATGACGCCGTGACAGTCATGCAAAGGGCCAAGGAGAAAGCCATCAAAGCGCCCAGGTTCGTTATCTCGGACGGGCTGGCAGCCTACCCCGACGCCGTTGACCGCGTGTTTGGATCTGAGGCCCATCACATAAGGGCGCACGGGCTGACAGATGAAGTGAACACAAATGTCATAGAGCGTTTCCACGGAAGCATCAAAGAACGATACAAGGTGATGAGGGCCTTTAAGACTCCCGAGACAGCGCTACTTATCCTTGATGGCTTCCTGATTCACTACAACTTCATTAGGCCGCACATGTCCCTGAAGGAACTACCGCCGAAAGGCGTTGAGAAGACACCGGCTGAGGTTGCCGGAATAAATCGCCCGTTCAAGAACTGGACGGAGCTGGCAGGGATGGAATGATAGACTACGTGGCTAGTCTTCCTTATAAAAGACGGAATGGAACTGTCGTGAATATCCCTTTGACCGCTTCACAAGCGGCGTTCTTGGAGACTATTGGGCGCCTTTACCGGATTCTAGAAGGCGAAGAACCCCAATCAAACGCAGGTTATTCCGAGCCAATAGTTCAACAAACGAATCTTGCATTAGACAAACCCAAATAAGGACTGTGGACTGAATGTCTTTTCCTTCGAGACTAGCCATAGCACTTTTCAGATTCTCTGCCAACTTCGGATATTCCCCGAGTGCGACAAGTTGTCCTTGTTCTGCGAGTAGGGCAAATTTTTCGGAGAGGATGGCATTGAATTCTTGGCTAAGTGCATTGCGGTCAATGATAGCTTGGAATGCTTGCTTGAGCGCTTCGTTTTCCATAGAGGCATCATAGCCCATGACTACACCAATAAGCAAGAGAACCCATCTGCGAGACAAAGTTGACAGGCAGCCAGGGGGCGGTAGTAAACTCTGATTACTCTGTTTAGCATCCGCCCAGCGTACTGGCTCGGTCGAAATGGGACACTCCGGGTATTATGCTCAACGCTGTCCTCATAGGCGGCCCTCCGGAGTTCGCCCTGACTCCCCTGCCGCTTGAGAAGGGGCTCCTTGAGAGACACCCTGTATCGCGCAACGTAGAGGGCGCACAAGAGAATGTCGTTCACCGGGTCATGAAAGGGGTGACAACATGACAGGCATACTCGAAGGCATCAAGGTGGTGGACCTTTCGACGTATATAGCCATGCCGGCGGCCACTGCGATGTTCGCCGATTGGGGAGCAGAAGTGATCAAAGTGGAGCCTCTGGGGGTCGCTGGCGAACAAAGCTTCCCGTCCCAGCCGCCGCCCTGGTCTATCAGAAACACGGGAGGGGCCGGCTACCTGACCATGCAGATGGTGAACCGGAACAAGAAGAGTCTGGCCGTAGACCTGAAGAAGGAAGCCGGCATCGAGGTCCTGCACAAGCTGGTGCGCACTGCTGATATCTTCGCATCCAACCTTGAGACCAGCACCATCGCCAAGTTGAAAGCGGACTATGCCACCCTGAGCAAGATCAACCCCCGCCTGATCTACTGCGTTCTTACCGCCTACGGAAGAACAGGGCCGGATAAGGACCTGCGGGGTGGCGACTATGCGGCCGCCTGGGCACGCTCCGGGGCCATGCACCAGATAGGTGAACCGGGCAGCCCTCTTGCCATGAACCTCCATGGCGCACTGGACAGGACCACAGGTGCCTACTGCGCCGCAGGCATGGCTGCTGCCTTGTGGCACAGGGAGAAGACGGGCCAAGGCCAGGAGATCGAGGTGTGCCTGTACCATTCCGGCGTATGGTTTTGCGCCGCCGATATCCAGATGGCCGCGCTGGGCATGACCCCGCCCAAGCTCCAGCACAGAGAGGGTGTATCGTTCAATCCTCTGTGGAACGCCTATCGCACCAAGGACAACCGGTGGTTCCAACTTCAGCAGTTCGGCCTTGACTGGCCGGCCTACTGTCGAGCCATGGAGAGGCCGGACCTGGAAAAGGACCCCCGTTTCGCCAGCGTCGAGACCATGAGAAAACACGCCGAGGAGATCATTGTCCTCCTGGATGGGATCTTCGAAACCAGGACTCTTGCCGAATGGGAGAGGCGATTCAGGGAGAACAATGTCATCTACGCCCCGGTGGCCACTCCCGCTGAGGTCGCCGCCGACCCGCAGGCGCAGGCCGCCGGTTTCTTTGCCGACGTGCAGCACCCGACCCTGGGCAAGATAAAGCTGGTGACAACGCCGGTCAAGTTCCACCAGAACCCGGCTTCGGTGAGGACCCCAGCACCCCAGAGAGGACAGGACACCGAGCTGATACTGATGGAACTGGGCTATAGCTGGGAGGACATCGCCCGGCTTAAGGAGCAAGAGGTGGTCCTTTAGGACAGCGATGAGAGGCCGAGGGGATCCAGGGGGCAATGCCTCCTGGCGGGGGACTGGGGTGTCCCCCAGACTCTTTCACTTCCCCCTCTCCGTGACGGAGAGGGGGGCAAGAGGAGGTGAGGTATCTATGGCGATCATCAAGACCATCGGGGTGGTTGGCGCCGGCCAGATGGGAACAGGCATCGCCCGCGTATGCGCCTCTTCAGGGTTCGATGTCGTTGTCAGAGCCAGGTCCGAAGAGGGCGTTCAGCGCTGCCACAGAGATATCGAAGGCGGCATGGCCAGGGACATGGAGCGAGGGCGCATGACTGCCGAGGACAAGGCGAAGACGCTGAAGTCTCTCACCGTCACTACCGACCTATCCGCCATGAGGAATGTGGACTTCGTCATCGAGGCAGCCAACGAAGTTCTTGCCCTGAAGCAGAGCATCTTCGCCGACCTGGACCGGATATGCCCCCCACACACCGTCCTGACCACGTGCAGCTCTTCGATTCCCATAACAACGATTGCGTCCGCCACCAAGCGCCCGCACAGGTGCGCCAAGCTGCATATCTGGCATCCAGCGGTAGTCCTCACGTATACCGAGATAAGCCGGGGTTACCTTACCTCCGACGAGACCTGGCAGACGGTCAAGGATGTGGCCAAGGCGCTGAAGCGGAACCCGCTCGTGGTGGTCCAGGACTACCAGGGAGGCACGAATTCCTACCTCAATACCGCGAAGAAGGCGAAGGAGTTCAGCAGCCACTGGGCCTGGGACCTCATGCTGGGGACGAAGACGCCGCAGGAAATCGAGGCCATGCCCGCGGTTGCCGGCGAGGCCGGAGGTGGACTCACCCCCCTGGCCAGCATTGACTTCATCGGCATAGACACCATGGTGAACATCTGGGATGCCGGTTTTGAGGAGTACCGACATCCTTCCTTCGCCGTGGCGCCGCTGCTGCGGCGCATGGTGGAAGCAGGCCACCTGGGGATCAAGACCGGCATCGGCTTCTACGACTATTCCCAGTCGGGAAGAAGGGCCGTCAAACTCTCTCATTACCTCCTCAGATTCCTGGAGAGGGAGGAGCCGCAGGCTGAACCCCGCGGAGGCAGGTAGCCAGCGCTATCATTTTCCAGAAAATGCCATTCCCGCGAACGCGGGAATCCAGGCTCCAGTGCGTCGCGACGTCCGTCCCCGACCCTGGATTCCAGCTCCGAGGCCGGAATGACATCTTCATCCTTCGGGCTGCCCCGCGCAATTGAGGAGTAATGAATCGCTTTCATTCAGAAACGAGGCTTTCCCATGACCTATGAGACCATCACCTATGAGAAGCAAGACGGCATCGGCATCCTCACCATAACGAGACCCGAGAAGCGCAACGCTATCTCGCCCCAGTGCGCCGAAGAGATGGACGACGCCCTCGATAGCGCTCTGGCCGATGACGACGTCAAGGTCGTCATCGTTACCGGAGGGCTGGAGATGTTCTGCGCCGGGGCCGACATCACCGGTGACCGAGGCCCTCGAAAGCGCCGGCAGTCCACCATTGTCACCATGGTCCACGGCCTGGCAGATTTCGAGAAGCCTACCATCGCAGCGGTCAGCGGCATCGCCTATGGGGGCGGGACTGAGCTGGCCCTGGTATGTGACCTCTGCATTGCGTCCGACACCGCTCGCTTCGCTCTCCCCGAGATCAAGCTGGGCATCATGCCCGGGGCTGGCGGCACCCAGCGGCTCCCCCGGGTCATCGGGGTCGCTCGCGCCAAGGAGATGCTCTTCACCGGAGACCCCATCAACGCCGGAGATGCCTTCCGGATGGGCCTGGTGAACAAGGTGGTGCCCGTAGCATCCCTCATGGAAGAGGCCAAGGCCCTGGCGCGCATCCTGACCCAGAGGCCGCCGCTGGCCCTGCGCGCTATCAAGAGGGCCGTCAACGCAGGCATGGAGGTGGACATCACCTCGGGGGTCCGGTTCGAGCAGAGGAACTCGGCGACGCTCACCAACACCGAAGATGCGCAGGAAGGACGGAGGGCGTTTGCCGAAAGACGCCCGCCCGTCTGGAAAGGGCGATAGCGGCGTGATACCGTGAAGGGCTTTTCGCTGCCCAAGGGCATACCATCCTCTCCCTGCGAAGCCCCGTCATAGCCGGGCGCAGTTCCCCAAGTTTGCATCGAATGACTTCGCAAGCCGATGCCACCAGCCACTCCGCCGCAAGACTCCCTACATGTCATCCGCCCCTTGACCGCCACACTCCCTTCGTTCTACTCTGCTACTGCTAGGAGGACTCCATGCCCGTGTGCGCCCGCAGATCTGAAGTCCGTCGCTGCCATCGGCCTCGCGCGGCCTTCAGTGTGCCATCCCTGATGCAGGATGAGCGACCCCCCGACCTCGCCATGCACGATCAATCAAAGCGCCCGTACAGGCCGAGCCCTCCCGCCAAAGCTGGTGCGAAGCTGCTCCACCCTCAGCCGGAGGGGCACATCCGTGCACAAAAAAGCGCTCAATCAAAACAGGCCTCCGGAGGCTAGCATGCCCACCCTCTACCTGGTAGCTACCCCCATCGGCAACCTGGGCGACATCACCATGCGCGCCCTGCGAGTGCTGGGCGAGGTAGGCATCATCGCCGCCGAGGACACCCGCACCACCCGCAAACTGCTCCACGCCCACGGCCTGCGCAACCGCCTCACCAGCTTCCATGAGGACAACAAGAAGGCCAAGATACCCTTACTCCTCAAAGAGTTGGAAACAAAGGACGTCGCCCTGGTCTCCGAGGCGGGAACCCCGGGCATCAGCGACCCCGGCTACGACCTCGTGGTCGCCGCCATCGAGAGCGGCATCCCCGTCGTGCCTCTCCCCGGCCCCTCCGCCGTACTGGTTGCCCTTGCCGTATCCGGGCTGCCCACACGACAGTTCGTCTACCTGGGCTTCCTGCCCCGTTTGAAGGCTGACCGGCACAAGCTCCTGGCATCCGTGGCCGGTGAGGAGAGGACCCTGGTCGCCTTCGAGGCCCCTCACCGGATGGAGAGATGCCTACTAGATATCAAGGACATCCTGGGGGACCGGAATACGGCCGTTTGCCGTGAGCTGACCAAGGTGCACGAGGAGGTCTTCCGTGGTAGCATCAGCCAGGCCCTGGACCATTTCCGCCAGAACTATCGAGGCGAGTTCACCCTGGTCATCGAAGGTAGCCCCGAAAAGAAGACCGCGCCCCTTCTCACAGACAAAGTGCTGGCCGAGATGCGGCGACTGAAGATGGAGGGAGTCCCAGCCAAAGAGGTGCTATTCCACATCGCCCAGACCACCGGGCTGGCCCGTCGCGAGCTGTACCGCGCCTGGCTCAGACTGGACTGACGCCGGCCGAGCCCGATGAACTGGGCCCACCACCCGGCACGTTCAGCGGGACGGACGGTCTTGTAGTGGCAACGCATGCGTTGCCGCTACGGCTTGACGTCCGGTCGTAGACAGTATTACCAGGGCACCTGGTGCCCCAGCCTCTATGCGGGTGCTGGGTTAGGGATGGGGCTGCCCTTCCATCAACTCCTTCACCACCGTCTCAATCGTCTCTTCGAAGCTTGGATTGGGGTCCCGCTCGCTTCGCGCGCCCAGGGGAGTCCTCCCCACCAGGCGGTACATGTCAGCGGCGCCCAGCAGCATCTTGGGCGTCAAGCCCAGGTTATCGAACGTCTTGGCGATCTCCTCCATCTCCCCCACCCAACGCCTGGAGCGCCGCGGCATGGTGGGGATGCCGGCCTTGATAGGCGCATACACCCTGGACTCGGCCAACTCACAGGCCAGCGCATCGGAAAGGCCCATGACCTTGGCTGCGGTAAGCAGCTCCGTCCAGAGCGCCGTCGTCCCTTTGGTCGAAGCAGCGTACACCATCTTGAGGCCGGACGCGTGTCCGATGACATCGCCCAGGGTGCGGACATCCAGGCCGAACTGGCCCAGCTCCATGACGGCGCTGACATCCGGGCCTGAGCAATAGAAGCGCGTCTTGGCGCCCGACCGCGGCGGGTTGCCGATGATACCCCCGTCCACGAACTGCGACCCGGCTGCCTCAATGATAGTCCCTATCTGCTTCGTGGTCTGAGGCGCTATGGCGTTGAAGTCGGCGTAGACCAGTCGAGCCCCGGCGGCGCGCAGCCGCTCCGCGACCCGCTCCGCCAGCTTCACAGCCTCGGCAGGTACCAGGATCGAGAGCAGCACATCCACCTGACGCACCAGGTCATCCAGGGACGGTACAGTCCTGAACCCCGCTTCCTTTGCCCGAAGATGCGATAGCTGGCTCCTCCCCTCCAGACAAGTGACCACGCCCAGGCCGTGTTCGTGCAGCACCTGCCCTACGGCGGAACCCATGTCTCCAGGACTGAGAATGCCCACAGCTTTCACAGCCATGCTCCGCCTCCTGACAAACTCCTTCTTCCACCCCAGCCTGCCGTGCTTGAAGCCATCATATCCCCTCTGCTGAAGTGCGTCAAAAGCGCCCTTCCTCCGCTTCTCCGCGCCTCCGCGGAGCCGGGTTCTAGTCTTTCTCGTTCCTCCCAGATTTCCCCTTTCCCCCCCTCTATGCTAATATGGACTTCGGCACAGGACGTTATGACAGAAAGCATCTTCGTCGCGGTGGCCTGGCCCTACGCCAACGGCTCGCTCCACTTGGGCCACCTGGCCGGCGCTTATTTGCCCGCCGACATCTTCGCCCGGTACCACCGGATGAAGGGCAACCGCGTGCTCATGGTCTCCGGCTCGGACCAACACGGCACTCCAGTGACTGTCCGCGCCGAGCAGGAAGGCCGGACGCCGCAGGAGGTGGTGGCGAAGTTCCACAGGGAGTTCCTGGACTGCTGGCAAAGGCTGGGCATCTCCTTCGACCTGTTCACCACCACCGGCACCGTCAACCACGCCAGGGTCGTCCACGACATCTTCCTACGCTTGAAGGAGAAGGGTTACATCTACCCCGCCTCCATGCCCCTGCCCTACTGCCCATCATGCCGTCGCTTCCTCCCCGACCGCTACGTGGAAGGCCAGTGCCCTCACTGCGGATATGCCGACGCCAGGGGAGACCAGTGCGACAAGTGTGGCAAGACGCTGAACCCCGCGGACCTGGTATCGCCCCGGTGCAAGATATGCGGCAGCGAGCCGGCCATGCGCGACTCCGAGCACCTGTTCTTTCGGCTCTCCGCCTTCGCCGAGCCTTTGCGGGAATGGGTGAGGAAGCAGGCCCACTGGCGGCCCAACGTGCTGAACTTCACTCAGCGCTACATCGAAGAGGGCCTCAAGGACCGGGCCATTACCAGGGACCTGTCGTGGGGCGTATCTGTTCCATTGTCAGGCTTCGAGGACAAGCGCATCTACGTCTGGTTCGAGGCTGTCATCGGCTATCTTTCGGCTTCCCAGGAGTGGGCGCAGCAACTGGGGCAGGCAGATGCCTGGCGCCCCTTCTGGACGGGAGACGCACGCGGCTACTACTTCCTGGGCAAAGACAACATCCCCTTCCATACACTCATCTGGCCAGCCATGCTCCTGGGTTACGGCGGGCTGAACCTTCCCTACGATGTGCCCGCCAACGAGTTCCTGACCCTGGAGGGGGGCAAGTACTCCAAGAGCCGCAACTGGGCCATCTGGATCCTGCCCTACCTGGAGCGTTACCACCCCGACCCTCTCCGCTACTACCTCTCCATCAACATGCCAGAGGGCTCGGATACCGACTTCTCCTGGAAGGAGTTCTACCGTCGCAACAACGACGAATTGGTGGCGACCTACGGCAACCTGGTGCACCGCGTCCTCACCTTCATCCAGCGCAGCTCACAAGGCCAGGTCCCCCAGCCTGGAGAACTCGATGCCTCCAGCCAGGCCCTGCTAGAGAAGACGCAGCAGGCCCTGGACAACGTTGACCGTCTCCTCGGCCAGTGCCGCTTCCGGGAGGCCATTCGCACCGCCATGGCGCTCGCCAGTGAAGCCAACCGGTACCTGGACGAGAAGTCGCCCTGGAAGACCATCAAGGTCGAGCCTGAGAAAGCCGCCACCGCCTTGCACACGACCCTGGCGGCCATAGCTGGTCTGGAGGCCATGCTCTACCCGTTCTTGCCCTTCAGCTCGGAGAAACTGCACCATATGCTGGGGCACGAAGCCGCCCAACCCCGATGGGAATGGCGAATCCCTTCTCCCGGCACCCACCTTCCTACGCCTCAGCCCCTCTTCACCAAGCTCGAAGACTCGGCCCTGGAAGCCGAGTTAGCCCTCATGGGCCAGCCACCCAAGTGAGCACGGAAGGACAGCTCGCTCCCATGAACCCGACCTTCTATGAGCCAGCGTCCAAAGACCTCGAGCAGGTCAGGACTATGCTCTTGGGCTTCCCCAATGTCCCCTACCCCTGGCTCAGCCGCCTCCTGTCCCACGTCCTGGGAGACGGCAGCGGCAAGATGCTGAGGCCCACCCTCACCATCCTCTCCGGCAAGTGCCTCGGCTACCGTGCGGACCTCCACATCTCCATGGCCGCCTCCCTGGAGCTGCTGCACACTGCCACCCTGGTACATGATGACGCCGTGGACAGCTCGTCGCTGCGCCGGGGCAAGGCAACGTTGAACGCCCTGTGGGACGCTCCGACCTCGGTCCTGGTCGGGGACTACCTCTTCGCCCTGGCGGCTGAGCTGGCCGCGGGCACGGGCAACCTGGACGTCATCCGGCTCTTCGCCAGGACCCTGATGGACATCTGCAAAGGCGAGCTGGAAGAGAGGCATTTCGCCTACCGCACCGACGTGACCCGCGACCAGTACTACAAGCGCATCGCCTTGAAGACCGCCTCCCTCTTCTCCGCCGCCACGGAGTCCGGCGCGCTGCTCAGCCAGGCTCCCACCGACCACACTACCGCCATGAGGGACTACGGCCATCTCCTGGGCATGGCGTTCCAGGTGGTAGACGACATCCTCGACTTCGTGGGAGACGAGCGACAGATGGGCAAGCCGGTGGGGTCCGATCTGCTTCAGGGGACAGTTACGTTACCGGCCCTGCTCCTGCTGGAGCGACAACAGGAGGACAATCCCATTGCTGCCATGTTCCAGGGGCCAGGCCACGAAGGGGACCTGAGCAAGGCGGTCTCGCTCATTCGCAATTCATCCATCATCAACGAGTCGTACGTCGTGGCGCATGACTTCCAGGACAGGGCGTGCCAGGCGCTCCGGGACTTGCCTCACAGCCCCTTCAAGCAGGCTCTCCTGGATATAGCCGCCTATTCGGTGCAGCGGCTTCGCTGAGAACGACCCCCTGCTATCCCCCTTGGCAAGGGGACCATAGGGGATACCGGGGCGCAGGGGGTCAGGCCCCCTCCCTCGGTTGAGCAACCGAGGGAGGAAGACATGGACCGCTGGAAGTACTTCGGTATCACCCACAAGCATCATCTGTTGTGCAACCCGACGAGCGCTGCCAAGCTCGATGAGGTAATAGACCTGATCAAGCTTGAGCCTGGGGCGAGGGTGCTGGACATCGCCTGCGGAAAGGCCGAGATGCTGGCGCGCCTCGCCGAGCGATACCGTATCTCGGGAGTTGGGGTCGATCTCTCACCCTACTTTATCTCCGACGCCCGAAGGAAACTCCAGGAGCGCGCTCCCCAAGCGGACATCCAGCTTCTTGACATGGATGGTGCGCAGTACCAGCCGGAGGCGCCGGGTTCTTTCGACCTGGCCATGTGCGTTGGGGCATCGTGGGTGTTCCAAGGTCACCGGGGCACGCTCCGCGCGCTCAAGGGGATGGCGCGCCCCGGCGGCCTCATCCTGGTGGGCGAGCCCTTCTGGATAAGGGAGCCTGGTGACGAGTACCTGGCCGAACCCGGAACTCCGAAGCGCGAGGAGTTCGCAAACCACCATGACAACGTGGTCGTTGGCGAGGAAGAAGGGATGGCGCCGCTGTATACCTCTGTGAGCAATCAGGACGACTGGGACAGATACACAACGCTACAATGGTACGCCGCCGACGAGTTCGCCAGGGCGCATCCCGACGACCCGGACGTGCCCGAGATACTGGCCAAACAGACGCATGGCCGCGAAGTATACCTCAAGTGGGAGCGCGATACACTGGGGTGGGCCATGTATCTGTTCAGGAAGCCCTGAGGCCACTAGCCACTCTATCACTTGGCGCTTAAGGTGCGCCCCCTTGGGAGGGAGTACCGGTGACCCAGGGCGTGGGCACCTCGCCGCTACGGGACCGCATCCGCAGGACACGGTCATCCTTCCCGTCGCCCACCCGAAGCGGGCAGAGGACCGTCCCGCCGCACCTGCTCCATGAAAGCGGTGGACTTCAAGGCCTGCTCCAATACGTGAGTGGTGTACCCTTCGGCAACAGCCTCTATCTCCCTGACCATGCCCGCGGATAGCTTGACCTTGACGCCCCGCAAGAAGGCATCGTTCTGGAGATAGCGCATGGCCGCGCGGGCGCCTGCGGACAGCGGTCTCGTCCCGGGGTCCTGACCGCGACATCGGGAACACAGGACACCCCCCGCGTCCAGGGACAGCCAGGCATCCCCTGCGGTCTCCTCCCGGCATTTCTGACATCTAGAAAGCTGCAAGGCATACCCCGACAATCGCAAGACCTGGAGCTCGAAAGCGGGCCGGGCCAGCCCGACGTCCGCCGTTTGCTCCAGCCACGTAAGGGCCTCCACAAGGAGAGAATACAGGGGGTAGCTCTCTTGCCCCTCGGCGGCGAAGCGGTCAGCCAGCTCCACCATGTAGAAGGCCAGGCTGGTCTTCGCCAGGTCGGAGCGAATGCCCTGGTAGCTCTCCTGGGCCTGCGCTTGGGCAACCACATCGAGGGTGTGCCCGTAGCGGACCATGAGAGCCGCCCGGGTGAACGGCTCCACGTGTCCAGCCAGCTTGCTCTTGGGTTTGAGCGCACCCCGGGCCACGGCCCGCACTTTCCCCAGAGAAGGCGTCAACATCGTCAGCAGCCGGTCAGCCTCCCCCAGCCGCATGGCTTTGAGGACAATGGCCTCAGTTTGGTAAGTCCGACCCCCAGGCGACACCTGCCCTACTCCTCATCGCCTTCGATGCGTTCTCTCGCGTCCCGGTACTTCCACCAGGGGACCGAAGGGTCAACTTGACCGATACTTGCGACCCGCCGTCGAAAGGCCGCCATCTCCTTGATTGTTGTTTGCGAGACTCCCACATCGCGGCTCAAAGAGTAGTTCTGCCGGTGCAGATAGAAACCCAGGTCATTGATGCAGTCCAGCAGGCTGAGTATGGCGTCTCCGGCTAGCCAGTAGAGGCGCGGGTCCCGCTTGCCGTCTTCAGGCGGCGTAGCCAGCAGATGGCGAACGCCGAGGACCGCCGTGGTGTACCGGCGCTCGATGACGTGCAAGTCCAGGCGCACGCTCCGCCCGGAGTCAGCGAAACTCCCGATAGACGTGGCAGCCTTGAACCGGTCGCCGGAATCGGACTCCTTCGAGATGACAACGGGGAACTTAGGCCTCACGGCTGCCCCAAGCTCTCCAGAAGGAGCTGACGAAGTCCTGCGGCGACCGGCCTTCCCCCAACTGGGAGGACAGCACCCACGCCACGCAGCTCAGGGTGTGGAAGTTCTCCAGGCCTGCTTGCCCGCCGACCCTCTTGTAGGCAGGGTGGCCGCTGTTGATGCACAGCCTGGCCCCCTCCAGCCATCCTAGCTCCGGGCGCTCCGGCTCATCTTCATACTCCACCAACAGCCCCGGCAGCCTCGGCCTACCGACATGCTCTCGTCCGGCCTCCGTTGGCGGGTCTTCCGGCTGCAATCGCTCTCCAACTGGCTTCCCTGGATTACCCTCTGCCCCTTCCCTATCTTCCGAGGCCGCCGCACCTGCCGGGACTTCAGTGAACTCCTCTTGCAGGCCGCCAACGGGCGGACCCGAGGGGTCGCGCACCATCAGGGTTGATGGCACTCCCAGGCTGCGCTTCCCGGCCAAAGGTTCCAACTCCGGGAACTCCGGAAGAAGCTGTCGCAATACCTGCTGAAGGTCTCTCTCCAGGGTCTTGGGGGCGTGAGCACGCGCCGGCGGAGCCGCGGGCATCTCGCCCAGGTCGTGCAGGACAGGCTCGATGGCCGCCTGGATGGCCTTTCGATACCGGTAGAAGGTCTGCAAGCTGGAGGCATCCTTGCGAAACTCGACCTTGTTGGTAGTGAGGAGCGCGGACAGGTCGGGGATCTCCACCATGCCCCAGACCCGCTTGGGATTCCTGGGAGAGATACCGGTCCACTCCCATCCCCTCTTCACCACCTTCCCGAAAGCCGATACCGCCAGTCCCTGCTCGTCCTCATCCAGGTCGCGGCTTGTCTTGCGCAGGAAGCCGACCCCCACCGGCCTGCCTCTCCTGCCCAGCGCCACATCGAAGGGTCTGGGCTTGTTCCGGCCGGCGAGGAAGTCGAACATGCCGGGCTTCTGGGGCAACTGGACGTCGCGTCCGTTCACGCTGAGCGCCACGCCCTTGGGATACACGCTCCACAGGATGCGGGGCATGAAGCCTTTCTCCAGGAGAGGGCAGAACCACCTCTGGACCGTCGCCAGGACGAACCTGGAGTCCAGCAGCTTTTCGAGGCCTTCTTTGCCCACGTAGATCCGGACGGCCGTGCCACTGTTGGTCTCGACAAGGCCGAGCGGGGCCACCGCATCCCACGGCGCCCGCGTCGGGCTTTCCAGTCGCCATTCCGTGGCCAGGGCCTCTTCGCCCGGCCTGCTGGTCTCGGTGTACACCTTCCTGGCCGCCAGCAAGGCCAGCTTGGCGCCTTGCCCGGCCCAGCCTATGCCCTTGCCCTTCTCCTTGGTCGTCGAGGCGATGTCGTGGTAGCCTTCCAGCTCGCCGCGGCTCATCCCCGAGCCATCGTCCACCACAATCATCGTCCGCTTGGCCCGGTCAACGGCGAGCCGGATGGCTGTCGGACCCGCGTCCAGGGCATTGGACACCAGCTCTATGACAATGGCCTCTTCCAGGGCGAACGGATAGGCATCGCGCTCGTTTTCCAGCCAGTGCTTCAGGTTTATCCGCGTCTCACCCATCAGAGGCCTCGTTGGAGTCGGCCGTGCCACAATGTGATAGCTGCACCTCGAAGGATAGAGATGTCATTCCGGCCCCCGAGCCGGAATCTACGAAACGGGCAGGGCGTCTCGACAGCAGCGCGCCTCCCCGGTGCATCATCGGCGCTTCCGCGGGAATGGAACCATGCTGACCGTTTTCTGTGTAATGACGCGAAAAGCGCGTTTTCACGCCTACCTCCGGCCAGGCGAGGGAGTCACCATTTGCTCGGCTATCCACTTGCTGACCTCGCGATGCGTCAGGTCCAACACCGCTTCCCAGAAGCGCAACACCCGAGGAGAAAGCCCCCTCCCACGTCTGCCGACGATCCATGCACGAATGCCGTCCCTCCCGGCTGTCCCCACCAACCAGCGGGTCTGCTGGAAGTCGCCCTCGGCCAGCACCCGGCCAATGATGAAGTCCTGGTCGCGCTGCCATCGCAGCCGACGGAACTCAACGTCCCAGAACAGAGGGGCCAACTCGAGCGGAATAGGCGGCGACACCGTCTCTACGGATACCTCGCCGCCGCTATCCGGCTTGCCGTCTTTCGTTGTCGTCGGCCTCGTTCTCGCTGCCATGGCAGTGTGCCACCCCTTCGCCAGCCCTCTAATATTCCCTTCTTCCCTCCAGCGCCTGGGTCAGGGTGACGTCGTCGACGTATTCCAGGTCGGCGCCGACAGCGAGGCCGCGGGCCAGATGGGTGACCTTGACTCCCAAAGGCATGAGCAGACGGTGCAGGTAGAGGGCCGTGGTCTCGCCCTCCAGATTGGGGTTGGTCGCCAGGATGACCTCCCGCACGCCGCCCTCCTTGAGCCTCGCCACCAATTCCTTCACTTTCAGGTCGTCCGGTCCGACGCCATTCAGCGGGGACAGGACGCCATGCAGCACGTGGTACAGTCCCTTGTAGCGACCGGTGCGCTCGAAGGCCAGGATGTCCAGCGGCTCCTCAACCACCAGGATGATGCCGCGGTCACGCTCGCCGCTGGAACACAGGGGACAGGGATCGGTCTGGGTAATGTTCTGGCACCGGGAGCACAGGACTGTATCAGACTTCAAGGCCACGACGGCTTCGGCCAGCGCCTTGGCTTCTTCCATCGAACGCCGCAGCAAGTGATAAGTCAGCCGGGCGGCGGTCTTGGGTCCGATGCCCGGCAGTTTCGTCAACTCTGCCATGAGGCGGGCAATGGGTGCGGCAGGGCCTCCTCGTTCCACGTATCTGTCTCTATCTCAACTCTCTATCTCTGTCTCTGCCTCTACGTCAGCCCGGGTATCTTCAGACCACCGGTGATGCTGCCCATTACCTGAGCGGCGTGGGCCTGCGCCTTGCCCAGAGCATCGTTCACCGCCGCCATGATAAGGTCGGCCAGCATCTCGGCATCGGCCCCTTCCAGGGCCTCGGGCGAGACCTTCACCGCTGTCACTTTCATCTGCCCAGTTACGGTCACCGTAATGGCTCCGCCGCCGGCGCTGCCCTCCACCGTCGCCGTCTCCAGCTCGGCCTGCGCCTGGGCCAGCCTCTGCTGGAGCTTCTGCGCCTGGCGCAACATGTCCCTATTCATCGTCATGACCCTCCGTCTCTATGTCGACAATTCTAGCGCCGGAGCGCATCGCCTCTTGGACCAGCGGGTCCGTGGCTGCCTCGGCCATGGCGTCGGAGACAACGCAGCGGATGCGGCAGGCCGACCCTACGACGTCGCTCAAGAACTCCTCAGCCTGGAGCTTGTTTTCCATCTTCTCCATACCCGTGCGGTGAAAGATATGCCGGAACTCCACGACAATGGTGTTGTCGTCGGCGGATACGGGCTGGCCGCTACGCAGGAAAGCCAGGCCCGGGCCGCCCTTGAACTTCGGCGGTGGCTCCCGGAGCAGCCGCCTCCAGTTGGCCTTCAGATATGCCAGACGACCTGCCGGGTCTGGAGGCACAGGCTCTCTCTCCTTCACCGGGGGCGCGGTCTCCCTCTCCCGCACGGCGGGCCTGTACGGGTTCGCCGCAGAAGAATCGAACCTGGAGGCCGGACGTGTTTGCGACGCTGGCGGCGGCGTGGGCGACATTGCAGGCCGGGAGGCCATCCCACGGGGAGCGCCCTGGCTAGCAGCGGGAGACGCCGTCGCCGAAGGCATCGTCGTTGGCCGAGGCTGGGGACTGACATTTCCAACCGCAGCCGCGGCCTGGTGCGGCGCCGCTGAAACCGGAGGGGGCGATGCGACGGGTGATGAAAAAGGCTGCGACAGACAGAACTCCGTCAGGGCCAACTCCAAGGGCAGTGAAGGCTGTCCCTCTACGCGCATCTCCTGCGCCAGCAGGCGCAACGCGCGAGTCACGTCCTCTACAGAAACAGAGGCGGCCCATCGGGTCAACTCGGCCCGGACCTCCGGCCCGACGTCCACCTTGTCCCCGGCGTTCGCCTTGATGAGAAGAAGGTTCCGAAGGCTGTCCATCAATCCGCGCTGAAGCTGGCGCATGTCCACGCCGTCGTTGCTGGCGGCGCTTATGGCTGCCAGCCCTGCCGCCAGATTGCGCCCCAACAGATGTTTGGCTAGCTCTCGCACCCGGGCCTCATCTACCAGGCCCAGGACCTGCTGGGCCTGATCGTAGCTGATGTCGTGCCCGTAGTACGTCGCGACCTGCTCCAGCACGTTCTCCGCATCTCGCAGGCTCCCTGAAGCGGCGCGGGCGATAAGCTCCAGGGCCGCCGCTTCGGCGCGGATCCCTTCCGCACTACAGACCTGCTGCAGCCGGGCCACCATGGCCGACTGGGGAATGCGGCGAAAATCGAAACGCTGGCACCGCGAGAGGATGGTGGCCGGCACCTTGTGCGACTCCGTGGTCGCCAGGATGAAAATGGCGTGGGGCGGAGGCTCTTCCAACGTCTTCAGCAGGGCGCTGAAGGCATCACCAGTGAGTTGGTGGACCTCGTCTATGATGTAGACCTTGTAGCGGGCCAGGGCCGGAGCGAAGTTCACCTTCTCCCGGAGGGAGCGGATCTCGTCAATGCCCCGATTGGAGGCCGCGTCTATCTCGATGAGGTCCAGGGCCTGCCCCTGGGCGAAGGAGCGGCACATGGAGCACTCCATGCAGGGCTTGGTGGCTCCCTCCCCGAGGCAGTTGACCGCCTTGGCGAGGATGCGCGCCGTGCTGGTCTTCCCGGTCCCTCGAGGCCCGGCGAAGAGGTAGGCGTGGGCCACCTTCCCCGAGGACAACGCGTTGGACAACGTCCGGGCCACCGCCTCCTGCCCGGCCAACTCCGCCAGGGACTGAGGCCGCCACTTGCGATAGAAAACTTGGCTCATCTCACTGTCTGTCCGCTTCTACATTCTGCCATCGTCAAGCACACTTATGCTCTTGTTCCTTCTTCCTCGCCCCCTGTTCCTCCCACAGACGCTCCTGCGCTTCAGCCTCTGCCTTTCTCATCGCCTCAGCGTCGGCCTCACTCACCTCATGGTCATAGCCCAGAAGGTGCAGGACACCGTGGATGACCAGCGCGGAGATCTCATGGTCGACGGAGTGCCCCATCTCCGGCGCCTGGCGCTCGGCCTGGGGATAGGATACCACTACCTCTCCCAATGGGGGCGCGCCTCGATGGGGCAAAGGGAAGGCGCCTGTCTCCAGAGAGAAGGAAAGGACGTCAGTGCCCTCATCCAGGCCGCGGCTTGTCCGGTTCAGCCGCCGCATCTCGTCATCCCCGACGACAGCCAGGCTTACTTCCCTCGGCGACAGAGCACTGTGCGCCTCCAAGACGCTGGCCGCCGCCCTCCGTAGTAAGGCTCCCTTCACCCGCCCTCGAAACGCGTCGTCAATATGGACCTGCAGCTTCCAAGAAGGCAAGCTAACTCCTCGCTGCCATTATAGCACCCGCTCGCCGCACCAAGACAGGACGAGAACGACCCCGGAGTCAGCGATTGGTGCTCACGGGCAAGGCGGTTGTCAGTCATCCTGAACCGGAATCGTTCCGCAGAAGAATGAAGGTGAAGGATATTAGGATTCTCCGTGCGCCAAGGCAGGGCCTAAGATCCTTCACTTCGTTCAGGATGACAGCCGTAGCCATACCTGACATTGAACCGTCGCCACTCGCTGGTTTCGCAAAGACGAAGCTATCAGCCGCGTTGTTCCTTCTCTACCCCCTGTTCCTGGTTCCTTCTTCCTGCCCCTCTGCCTGGACCGGGTTGCGCAGCGTACCGATGCCCGGTATCTCTATCTCCACCACATCGCCGCCATGCAACTCCGCCGGAGCCCCGGAGGTGCCCGTGAAAATGAGGTCCCCCGGCTCCAGAGTCACCGCCTGGCTGATGAAGCTGACGACCGTGGGGATGTCGAACAGGAGCTCCGACGTGCGGCAGTGCTGCACCTCCCGTCCGTTTACCCTGGCGTAGATGTCCAGATTCCCCCCATCCAGGTCGGTGACGATGTACGGCCCGAAGGGCGCGAAGGTGTCTGACGACTTGGCCCGCCAGGCGTGCCGGTCGCCCTTCTGCCACACCCTGGCGGAGACATCGTTGCCGCAGGTGTACCCCAGAACGTAGTCAAGGGCCTGCGACTTGGCCACCTTGCTGCACCTTTTCCCGATGACCACCACCAGTTCGGCCTCCTCGTCCACTCGGCCCGCACCTTTGGGCAAGACGATGGCATCGCCGGGGCCGATGAAAGAGTTGGGCGCTTTCAGAAATGGCTCGGGCTGGGTGGGAGCAGCCTGGCCTCCCAGATGGCTGGGGTAGTTCAGCCCAATGGCCAGGACCTTGGTAGGGGTGCAGGGCATGAGGAGCTTCACATCGGCCAGAGCGTGTCGCCGCCTCTGAAGCTGCCGGGTCCCGAAGGGAATCCCAGATACGGGCGTAACCCACTCTCCATCCACCACACCGTAGGTGACGTCGTTTCCAAAGGCATACCTGGCCAGCTTCATGAATTCCCCCTAATCTCGTTCCCCGTTTCTTGTTCCCAGTTCCTTGTTCCTCTGCCCTCCCTCCCCCCTCCTCCCGCACTCCCTCTCCCGTTTGGCCGCCGCCAGGTGC
>ORJL010433952.1_pt1 | contig 18733 bp, 20 predicted proteins | sample 1779941 | NCBI WGS metagenome assembly ORJL01 (sample SAMEA104232317, study PRJEB22302) | groundwater metagenome | biome: forest; feature: aquifer; material: groundwater | place: USA | collected 2011-08-07 | depth 5.8 m | reverse complement strand
TTTTCGGCGACAGCATGTTGAGCATGACCGCCTGGAATTGGGTCTGGCTGCTGTTGGGGGCGCTCGCCATTCTCTTATGGGTACTGGTCAGACGCCGGTCGCGGGCGGCCAGGCGCGCGTAGCCCGATGGCCAGGGCATCATCTCGGCGACTTTGATATGGGTACTCCGGAGACATCGCCCCGTGCCGCACTGCCCTCGGTTGACCGCCTGTTGCGGAGTCACGAGACGGCACCACTAATCGCGGAATACGGCTTGCACGCGGTGACTTACGCTGTTCGCGAGGTTCTGGGGGATTTGCGCGCCGACCTTCGGGACGCAAACCGGCCGGCCGAGATAGGGGGCGTGGGGATCGTGAACCGGGTGTCGGCCCGCCTCTTCGAGGAGGCCAGGCCGTCTTTGCGGCCCGTGTTCAACCTGACCGGCACGGTGCTTCATACGAACCTCGGACGAGCACCCTTGCCGCCGGAGGCCATCGAGGCAGTGGCCGCCGCTGCACGCGGCGCAAGCAATCTCGAGTACGACCTGGGCGCTGGAAAGCGCGGCGACCGCGACGACCACGTGGAATCCTGGCTCTGCCGTTTGACCGGCGCGGAGGCGGCGACGGTGGCAAACAACAACGCGGCCGCAATAATGCTCGTTCTGAACAGCCTGGCGCTGCGCAAGGAAGTGCCGACTTCGCGGGGCGAGCTCATCGAGATCGGCGGGTCGTTCCGGCTGCCCGACATCATGGCACGATCCGGTTGCAGACTGCGCGAGGTGGGCACCACCAATCGCACCCATCTGCGCGATTTTGCGGAGGCGATCGGACCTCGAACCGGACTCGTGATGAAGGTTTGCACCAGCAATTACGTCATCGAGGGATTTACCGCCTCGGCCGACCAATCCGCGCTCGCCCGTCTGTGCAACGATCGAGGCGTACCCTTCGTCGTCGATCTGGGAAGCGGTTCCCTCGTCGATCTGCGCGAGTTCGGGTTGCCCCACGAGCCAACGGTAAGGGAGACGCTGGAGAGCGGTGCAGATATCGTGACGTTCAGCGGCGACAAGCTGTTGGGTGGTCCGCAGGCCGGAATAATCGTCGGGCGCAGGGATCTCATCGAACGGATCAGACGAAATCCGATGAAACGCGCACTGCGGGTCGACAAACTAACCGTCGCGGCGCTGTCGGCAGTGCTGAGGATGTCTGCCGATCCCGCGCGGCTGGTTGAACGCCATCCCGCGCTGCGCCAGCTCACGAGGCCATTGGACCAGATCCGGAAATCGGCCGAGCGCTTGCGGCCGGTCCTCGCAGCAAAGCTCGATGGCGTTGCTTCGGTGGAAATCGTCGACTGCGGCTGTCAGATCGGGAGCGGTGCGTTGCCTTCACGGATGATCGCGAGCGCGGGCCTGGCGGTCCGGCCGCTGCGTTCAGCACGCGGCGGTACTGCGTTGAAGGGTCTTGCAGCGGCATTCCGCAAATTGTCGACGCCGGTGATCGGCAGGATTCAGGATGGAAGTTTCATCATGGATTTTCGGTGCCTGGAGGATGAGTCTGCGTTTGCCGCCCAGGTAGCGTCGCTACAGCCACGCGCAAGCGTCGCGGAATGATCGTTGCCACGGCAGGCCACGTCGACCATGGCAAGACGCTGCTTGTCAAGGCGCTCACAGGTGTCGACACCGATCGACTGCCGGAAGAGAAAAGGCGCGGCCTCACCATCGACCTGGGTTTCGCCTATATGCCGGTCGGCCGCGATCGCACGCTCGGTTTTGTCGATGTTCCCGGGCATGAGCGTTTCATCCGCAATATGCTCTGCGGCTTGGCGGGTATCGATTTCGCGCTGCTCGTGGTCGCGGCAGATGACGGGCCGATGCCGCAGACGAGGGAGCATCTTGCAATCCTGGATCTCCTCGGCGTGCGCAGCGGCGCCGTCGCGCTGACGAAGGTCGACAGGGTCGATGCCGAACGCGTGGCCGAGGTCAGGCGCGAATTTGCGGCATTGACCCGACGGACGACACTTGCGGACGCGCCGGTGTTTGCCGTATCTGCGGTCACGGGAGAAGGAATTGATCCGCTTCGGGAACATCTGCAGCGGACCGCGATCGAGCATCGGCCACGGCAAACCGACGGTAATTTCCGTCTTGCGGTGGACCGAAGCTTCACCTTGGCCGGGGTGGGCCTCATCGTCACCGGGACGTGCCTGTCCGGATCGGTCGCCGTCGGCGATCGGGTCAGGGCGGCGGTTGCAGGGCTGGCTGCTCGCGTGCGCTCGATACACGCGCAGAATGCGCCCGCCGACTCCGGTAGAGCCGGGGACAGATGCGCACTCAATCTGGTCGGTGCCGATCTGAGGGGCGGATCGATTGCCCGAGGCGATTGGATTGTCTCCGGAGACGCGCCGGAACCAGTGGGAAAGTTCGATGCGCGGATTCGGATTCTGGGCTCCGAACAGAAGGCGTTCGCGCACTGGACGCCGGTGCACGTGCATGTGGGGGCGGCGGACCTGACCGGTCGCGCGGCCATCCTCGAAGGATCGAGCATCCAGCCTGGGGAATCTGCGCTGGTCCAGCTGGCCCTCGATCGGCCGGTCGGCGCGGTCCATGGCGACCGGCTGATTCTCAGGGATCAGTCTTCGCGGCGCACCCTAGGCGGCGGAAGAATCATAGATATCTTCCCGCCGGCCAGGGGACGTGCGAAACCGCAGCGCCTGGCGTACCTGGCCGGGATGGAGAACGACGACGCCAGCGAAGCGCTGCACACGCTGCTCGATCAAGCGGCGGGCGGGCTCAATCTATCCAGGTTTGCAGCGAATCGCAATCTTGGTTCCGGGGAAGCTGCCCGGCTATTCGGGAACGTTCCGCTGAAGTCGATTGCCACCGAAGGAGGCCTGCTGGGCTTCTCGGCAGCCCATTGGAACGGCTTGCGGGGAAAGGTCATGGAAGCGCTTTCCGTCTGGCACAGCCGCTGCCCCGAAGCCATCGGACCCAGCGAGGACCGCGTGCTGCACGGATCCGATACGCCGCTGTGCCGCGAAGCGACTGTCGCGGTCGTGGCCGAGCTCGTTGGGGAGGGAGCGATCGTCAGGAGCGGGACGGGCGTGCACTTGCCGGGTCACCGCCCGAAACTGAATCCGGCGGACGCTGTGCTCTGGCAACGCATCGCGCCGCGGCTCCGGGAACAAGGTCTGCGGTCGATGTCCGTGCATGAAATCGCGGAGGTGATCGGCCTCGAACCGGGCAAGGTCCAGTCGCTGCTGACGCGGATCTCGCGCCAGGGGCTGGTCGTAAGGGTATCGCAGACTCGCTTCTTCCTGCCGTGCGCGCTGCGTCGACTCGGGGAAATCGCGCAAGATCTTGCGGAGGGCGGCCAGTCTGGCCTGGTGACCGCAGCCGGATTCAAGGACCGATCCGAAATCGGCCGCAATTTGACGATCGAGGTTCTGGAGTTCTTCGATCGGATGGGTTTCACGCGACGGACCGGTGAAGCGCGCAGGGTGCTGCGCCCCGCGCGCGAGGTCTTCGTTGACACGAAGTGCGGAACCGATATATAGACTCGAACTCGACGACGGAAGAGATTCGCATCCCGGTGGGGCGCCCGGACTTCAAATCCGGCGAGAGGCGTCAGACGTCTCTGGTGGGTTCGACTCCCACTCTTTTCCGCCACTTCAGTTATGACCGCCTTCGTGCGGTGGCATTCCGGCATGCAGTTGGTTCGAAGGGGGTAAGGAACCATGGTACGACTTGCGGATCTGACGGAGGCCGAACGCGACTACCTGCTGAACAGGATCCGGGACCTGAAGGGATTCGACGGGCGTCCCTGGGTTGCGGGTCCTGCCCTGAAAAAGCGGCGGGTAGCCATTATTACGACCTCGGGCATTCATCGCGAGGGCGACCGGCCTTTCGGCGGTGGCGCGGCAGATGCGGAATACCGCGTCATTCCGGGTGAGACGAGTGCTTGCCAGCTCGTGATGAGCCACGTATCGGTGAATTTCGATCGAACTGGCTTTCAGCAGGACATCAACGTCGTCTTTCCCATTGACCGCGTGAAGGAGCTGGCGGCCGCGGGCGTGATCGGCGAGGTGGCCGACTACCACTACTCCTTCATGGGTGCTGCGCCGCCGCGCAGCCTCGAACCCAGGGCCCGGCAGCTCGCCGGGCTGCTGAAGAAGGACCGTGTCGATGCGGTGCTGTTGACACCGGTCTGACCCAATTGCACGGGCGCCGTGGGCGCCCTTGGTCATTTCCTCGAAGAGGAGGGCATCCCGACAACGCAGATTTCGCTGGTTCGGGAGCACACCGCAGTGATCAATCCGCCTCGGGCGCTGTGGGTTCCGTTCATACTGGGGCGGCCGTTCGGCGTTCCGAACGACGCCGCGTTCCAGCGGCGCGTGCTGCTTGCCGTCCTGGGGCTTCTGGAGGCGAAGTCGGGCCCTGTGCTCGAGGAATATGCGGAAGATGCGCCGCGTCCCCCTGATCAGGAGATGGAGGGATTCGCCTGTCCGTTCAGCCTTGGCCGCTCCCCCGAAGACGACGGGTTGGCGGCCGCGCTGCAAAGGGAAATCGCCGAGCTCGTGCCCTGGCACGAATTGGCGCAGCGGGTGCGAGGGCGCACCACGGCGGGTCTGAGCGGCCTGGTTGCGGAGTCGGCTGCCAGGTTCGTAACGGATTTCATCGCTGATCCGTCCGTCCCGGCGTATCGCGAGGGCCTGACGCCGGTGGCAGCGCTGCGGCTCGTTTGTCACGACTTGAAGGCCTACTACCTTGAAGCGGCAGCGGCCCAGCCGGGCGCACGCGCGGCGCTCGAAGCCGAACGCTGGTTCTGGCGTGAAGCCGTGCTCGCGCAGGTGTTCTTCGAGCTGCGCAAGGCATGTCTGTCGAGCGAGGACGAGGCGCTGCGGCGCTTCGGCGCAAAGAACCTGGTGCCGATGGCGATCGAACCCAGGCCGGGCGACGCCCGCTGAGCGCCGCAGCCCGGGCTTGCCGGGCGTGGAACGGCGCGCGTGTGCCCATCGCCTGCCCAATGGCGATGTCGATTGCTGCAAGGAATTCGCCGGCCGGCCGACAAACAGGGGTCATGTCCAGGCCTGCCGAAAGGATGACCAGATTCCGTGACGCAGTCTTTGGGCCGTCGCTGACTTGCACCGGCTCGCTCCGGGGTAGCGACGGCACCTCGCTCAAACTCCAACTGCCGGTTCGGGGCGGGAGCTGATCGATGCAGTTCATGACGCCGGCCGAGATTGCGGCGTTCGCGCCGGATGCCCTGCCGGATGAAACCACCGCCCTGGAGCGGGCGGCTGGCGCAATGGGAAGTGCCGGCTGTTCTGCAGACAACCAGCAGATGGGCAGCCGCTGGCCGATCGGCTGCGTGGCGCTCGAGATCACGCAGCGTTGCAACCTCGACTGCACGCTTTGCTATCTCTCCGAGCATTCGGAGGCGGTCAAGGACATGCCGATCGAAGAAGTCTATCGTCGCGTGGATCTCATCCAGCGGTACTACGGTTCCGGCACCGATGTTCAGATCACCGGCGGGGATCCGACCCTCAGGCGGCGCGACGAGCTGGTCGCCATCGTCCGGCGCGTGCGTGACCGCGGCATGCGGCCGACGCTGATGACCAACGGCCGCAGGGCCACCCGTGCATTGCTCGAAGAACTCGCCGCCGCGGGCCTCATGGACGTTGCGTTTCACGTCGACACCACCCAGCAATTAAAGGGATATCGCAGCGAGGTCGAGCTGAATGCCCTGCGGGCGGAGTATCTCGACCGCGTTGAGGGACTTCCGCTGTCGGTCATGTTCGATACCACGGTCCATGACGGCAACCTGGAAGAAATTCCGGATCTGGTGCGATTCTTCAAGGCGAATGCCGGACGTGTGCGGACGGCATCGTTCCAGGTCCAGGCGCAGACCGGGCGCGGCATCCACGAACGACGGACGGCAATTTCGCTGGCGGATGTGACCGAACGGATCGAGAAGGGCGCCGGCACGACGATCGATTTCGGTGGCTCGATGCCCGGGCATCCGCGCTGCAACCGCTACGGCCTGTGCCTGGCGGTAAACGGCAAGTTGTATGACGCTTTGGACGATGCCGAGTTCGTCGCGCGCCTGCAGCCTGCCACGGCACACATCGCGTTCGATCGCGGCGGCTCGCGCCGCACGGCAAGGGCACTGCTCGCCTGGCTCGTGGTCAGCCCTCGCTACTGGTGGCCGATCGCGTGCTGGTCGGGCCGCAAGGCGTGGCGAATGAGGGGCGATCTGGCGGCGGCGCGCGGGCGGGGCCGGACCCTTTCGTTTCTGGTGCACGGCTTCATGGACGCGGGTGCGCTGGAGCGCGAACGCATCGAGGCCTGCGCATTCAAGACCATGACGCGCGACGGCCCGGTATCCATGTGCCTGCACAACGCCATACGGGACAGCTACATACTGCAGCCCGTCCGCGTGCATACATGGGCGGGCGACCGATACTGGGACCCCTTGACCGGAGCGCTCGGCCAAAAACCGGCAGCGACCCCGCCGCCGGAATGGCGGCAGCCCGCGCGCAAGCGCGCCAAGGGACGCCTGCGATCGAGACTGCAAGGCGACCGAGCGGTGGGAGGAGAACGATGATTGCGCGCTGGCCGTCCGCCCGGTGGTTGGGGTTCGGCGCGGCGCTGCTGCTCGGGGCCCAGGTTGTTTCCGCGCCGGCTCAAACGCGCCAGCCGGATCCATACCTGCAATGGGCGCGCGTCCTGGAGAGATTCGTCGATGATCGGGGCGAGGTGGATTTTCATCGGCTCGCCGGCGAGCGGACGGATCTCGACGCCTTCCTTGGATACGTCGCCCGCGTGGGTCCCCGGACGGCGCCCGAGTCGTTTTCCGGCAGGGATGCGGCCCTGGCGTATTACCTCAATGCCTACAACGCGCTGTCGATGTTCAACGTGATCGATTCGGGGTTTCCGGAAAGCCTGGGCGGACTGACCAAGCTGTGGTTTTTCGGCATCAAGCGGTTTCCGGTGGACCGCGAGCGCACGTCGCTTTACTCGCTCGAGAACGACGTCATCCGCCCGCTGGCAGACGAGCGGGTGCACTTCGCACTCAATTGCATGTCGGTTGGCTGCCCGCGCCTGCCGCGAGTGCCGTTTCGTGCGGTCGAGCTGGATCGGCAGCTCGACGGCGCGGCGCGCGGATTCTTTGGCGAATCCCGCAACCTGCAGGTCGTTCCGGATCGAAAGCTCGTGCGCGTTTCCAGCATTCTCAAGTTCTACTCCGGAGATTTTCTCGCCAAGAGTCCGACGTTGATCGACTACATCAACAAGTACGCAACCCAAAGCATACCCGGGGACTACCGGATCGAATTCATCGACTATGACTGGACCGTCAACGATCAGCGCTCTCGCATCGGCGCGCGCTGGGAAGCGGGCTACACGGCTGCGCGACGCATGCTCGAACGCCGGCCCTGGCGGCAGGCCGAGGGATTTCTCGACGGCATCATCGTTCACGACGAAGAGTGAGGTCGCCCTGCGATGGTCGGAGCGAAATCGGTTCGGACCGAAGCAGGCACCGAGACGACACGCCGTTCCGCATCGCCTGGGACTCGCTTCAGAAGGGAGGCAAGAAGATGCTGCGAACCGCGTTACGGTGGCTCGGTGGCCGGTTGGCGGATTACCTTTCACAGCCCGGACGGGCGGCCCCTGCCGCAGCACCGACGGACCTCGGCGTGGTTGGGTCGGCGCTCCAGCCAAGCGACGTTCTGCTCGTGGAGGGCACGTCCCGCCTGAGTACGGCAATCAAGTATCTGACCCAGTCGACCTGGTCGCATGCGGCGCTCTACGTGGGCGACGCGCTGGCGAAATCAAAGATCGGTGGAGAGGTGCCTTGCTTCATCGAGGCCGACGTCAAGGAGGGCGTGCGCGCCATCCCGCTTTCGGCATTTTCGGATCTGCACCTGCGGATCTGCCGTCCGGTCGGGCTCACGGCCGAGGACCGGGAGCGGGTGATCGGCTACTGCAGGGAACGTCTGGGCGACCGATACGACCTGAAGAACGTGATCGACCTCATGCGCTATCTTTTCCCGACACCGCCCGTGCCGATCCGGTTTCGGCGCCGGCTGCTCGCCTTGGGCAGCGGCGACCCAACGCGGGCGATCTGTTCGACGCTCATCGCCCGCGCGTTCCAGATCGTTCGCTATCCGATCCTGCCTGCCATCTCCAAGGAGATGTCATCGGACCCCGCCTGCTCCGGTTGCGTCGACGAAATCCTGCACATTCGCCATCACAGCCTGTTCGCGCCGCGCGACTTCGACGTGTCGCCGTACTTCGAAATCGTCAAGCCGACGCTGGAGGCCGGCTTCGACTATCGGGCGTTGCGCTGGAGCGACCACCGGGAGCCCGGGAACGAGCCGACCGCGGTCAGCGCAGGCGCCGGGCGAGCCACGCCGTCCCAGTGAAGCCCGCGCACAGCGCGAGAGCAAGGCCGTTTTCGGCCGTGCTCGGGGAAAAAATCAGCATGAACCCATGATCCTTGACCAGCGCGGAGAAGCTGGAGACGCAGAACGGCATCAGGTACAGCCTGAATCGCTGCAAGCGGTCGGGCGGCGCGCTTCCCTTGTTCATGGTGACGCTCAATGTCAGTCCGAAGCCGATGATCAGGCCGAGTCCCACCGAGGTCAGCCACAGCCTGGGTGACGGATCGAAATGAAGCGCCCCCATCACGAGATACCAGATCAGATAGCACCAGAGGATCGAGCGACCCACGGTCAGCTTGGTGAAGTGGGCGAGAATTCGGGTCATGGTCTCGAACCTGGTCATCGCGCATGGGTGGGCGGCGCCGGATCAGCGCTTCGGTGCGTGCCAGATTTCGGAATCAGGATTGAATGCGAGCCATGCAAAGGCGAAATGCACGCCGCTGTCGAGCGGCACGAGTCTTTTCCCTTCGAGGCGGCCGGCCACCGCCTCGCCGAGGAGACTCCATTCCGAGCCCGTCGCCACGTCGACGATCTTGCCCTCGCGCTGCGCGAACCGCAGCACCTGTCCACCAAGCCGGCGGGAGAAGGCGCTCGCGGCCGGTATGTCCCGCCCGCGCTCGATCCGATCCTGGTCCAGCGGCGAGGCCATGCCGCCACGCGAAAGGACCGCGATCGGTTCCCCGTTCAGTTCGTCGTTGATGACCGGCTGCTTTTCCAGGGCTGCAAACGGATAGATTCGTTGCCGCTTGCCGATGGTCACGCTGATGACCCGCTCCATCGGCGGGAGCCGCTTGTCGACCGGACCGGCGAACAGGAACGGCGGCCGGTCGACGCGGTCGTAACCCAGATAAGGATTTCGGCCGTAGGGCCGATCGAAGCCGGTGTCGCGCGAAAGGACGCTGCCATGCGGATGGGTCGCGGCGAACTCCTCGAACGAGACGATCTGTGACGGCAGGCGTTTCAGGACGGCGCCCGCGTATTGGCCGACGATGCCGGCGCCGGTGAATTGCTGCCACCAGCTTTCCGTCTGTCGGTCGTACATCACCAGGTCGCTCATGCGCAACATCCCGGTGGTGCCGAAATCGAGCACGACGGCACCTGCCCGTCGCTCGAACACCATCGACGCGTTGCACAGCGGGCAGAACGTGACGGCGACCGGCACCCGGTCGATCTCGTCGTTCACGATCTCGTGGAACATCAGGATCTGCAGCGGGTAGGCGCGCGCTTGGTCGCCCACGCGCAGTGCGATCACGGGCTCGCGCGGCTTGAGCCACAACCGCGCCGCCCGTACCGGGACAAACGCCGGCCGGTCGATTGCCGGAATGCCGTCCTTGCGCGGCCCGCCGGACTGGATTTCGCGCAATTCCACCGTGTGCCGCGAAAAATCGGTCCTTGGCCATTCGGCCTTGTCCCAGGCGAACTGGGCGAGCGCGGCGGGTGCGCCGCAGGCCAGCAACAGACCGGCGAGCCGGAGGATGCGCATATTCCCTTAGTCGCAGCGGAGGTGCCGCACTTACACATCGCGGCAACCCGGGAATCGGCGCCTTCGCTCCGGAGCAAGGGAGGCTGGCCGGCGATGAGCGCCGGCCAGCCTGACTCCGTTGCGTCCGACCTCCTATTTCTTGCCGTAAAAGTCGGTAACCGCCTGCGGACCGGCATTAGCGAGGCGGGCGCGGAACTTGTCGTCGTCCCGAGTCCGCCACGCCCAGCGTTCGGCGTAGAACGGGAGCAGCTTGTCCTTCGTGCGCCGCGCCAAACCGTCCAGCGTCGCGTTGAGGGCAGCCTCGACGTCGGCGGGGTCCGTCCAGGCCGCCTTGTAATGGATCAGCCCGCCGCGTCCTATGATCCACGTCATGTTGGGCAGCATGCCGTAGGCGCGATGCGCGGTTCCTTCGAGGTCGTCAAGGAGAATCTGCCGCCTGAAATCGAACTCCGCCTTGAGCGCGCGGGCGTGATGGCGCTTGTCGCCCATCGACGCATGATGGCGGTAATTCTCGCCCGGATGCGCTTCTCTTGTGTACAGGAAAACCGATCGCACGGACCGGTCCGCGTACCGCACGGCCATGTCTTCCATGGCGTCGGCCGCGAGAGCGCAAAACGGTCAGGTGTAGGAGCCGAACTCGACGATGGCGAGCCCGCCGCTCCAGAGATCCTGCTTGCGGACCGTATCACCCGAGTCCAGGTCCTCGAGCGGGAAGTCCGGTGCCAGCCCACCGGCATGCAGAGCGTGATTCTGGTAATCCGTGAACTTGCCCATTTCGCTTTTCATATCGAATACGGCATAGTTGTATTCGTGTTCGCTCATGACACCTCCCTGGATGAGGCGACCATCGCCTCCGTGGCCGACAATTTATCATGCAGTTGGACGGCGGCGCACTAAGATAGCGCATCCGGTGCGCCGTTCACCATGACCATGACTGCGAAGTCGAGCGATCCCCTGTCGGATTACCTGCAGGCGCTGCAACTGCGGGCGTCGATCTACGCCAGCCCGGAAGTGTGCGGGCGCTGGCGCGTGAATACGATGGACAAACACCCCGGCCCCAGCTTTCACCTCGTGGCTTACGGCCAAGGCTGGCTGCATTTGGACAACGGCGCGCCGGCGTTGCCGATCCACGAGGGTGACCTGCTCGTGTTTCCCCGGGGGGCGTGGCACGTCCTGAGCGCCGAACCGGTGCTGGATAGGGAGGAATCGTATACGGAGTCCGGACCGCCGCATTCCGGCGCCGGACTCGTGTGCGGCCAACTCATGTTCGCGGCACGCGCAAGGAACCCCGTGCTCGACGCATTGCCCGAGGTGCTGGTGCTGCCCACCAGAGGCGAGGGCGGCGCGGCCCTGCTCGGGCCGCTCACGACGCTGCTCTCCGCGGAGGCGTCCAAGGCCCTTCCGGGCCACAGAGTAGTCCTCGACCGCCTCGCGGAAGTGCTTTTCGTGGCGGTGCTGCGGCACGCCGCAGACACGGGTCTCATCCGCGGGGGTATTCTCCACGCGCTCGCCGACGCGCGACTGGGGACGGCGCTGGCGAGTTTTCATCGCTCGCCCGGGCTGCGCTGGCGGATAGAGGAATTGGCTTCCGCGGCCGGCATGTCGCGCTCGGCGTTTGCCGAGCGGTTCCAGAAAATCGTCGGGACGGCTCCAATGCAATACGTCGCGCACTGGCGCATGCTCGCTGCGGAGATCAGGCTGCGCACTTCGACCGAGAGCGTGGCCCAGGTGGCCGAGAGCCTCGGCTATCGGACCGAGGCGGCGTTTCGCCGGGCATTCAAGCGCCATCGCGGCATCGGCCCGGGCGCCGTGCGCCGCGACGGCGCAAGCCTCGGCCCCGGGGAATAGCGGCTAGGCCCGCTGCCAGCGTTCGGATTCGAACTGGCTGTTCAGCGGCGTCCTGAGCAGGTGGTTCGCGTAATTGCTCAACGTCTTTTGAACCACCCCGAGCACGACTTCGAGCGCTTGCTCCTTGCTGTAGCCGGTCGCGAGGAAACGCTTGAGCGCCGGGCCGTCCGCGACCCAGCCCCGATCCTTCACCACCGCCAGCGTGAAGGCCGCCAGTGCGCCAAGCCTGGTGTCCGCGGGCTCCTTTGCGTCGCGCAGGGCCTGCACCACGTCTTCGGGCACGCCGGCCATTTTCCTCGCGATGAACGAGTGCGCAGCGACGCAGAACTCGCAGCCGTTCTCGACGCTGGCCGCCAGCAGTACGACTTGGCGTTCCTTGGGCGTGAGGCTGGTCTTGTCGAAGTGGCCGGACAAAGCGATATAGGCTTCGAGCGCCTGCGGCGCGTTCGCCAGTCCCGCATACAGGTTCGGTACGAAGCCGAGCGTGCCGCGCGCCTTCTCGAGGATCGGGCGGGCGGATTCGGCGGCGGATTCGGGGGTATGAAGGGCATAGGTCGTCATCGGTTTCTCCTGATTGAGCCAAATTGCCTGGTGCTCGCCGTGGTGGAACGCCGGCGCAAGCAGGCGCAGACCCCAAGTATGGGGATAACAAACGAAAACAAATATGCGCGATCCGCCGGCAGTTATGATCGTTTAACCGGCACAACAGGATAGCTGCCTCACATCCTTGGTGAAGATTTGGGCGCAGAGCTTCAGGCCCTCGACCATTGTCAAGTATGGATAGAGTTGGTCCGCAAGCTCATGGACGGTCATGCGGGCGCGGATCGCGAGCGCTGCCGTCTGGATCAGTTCCCCGGCCTGGTCCGCCACGGCCTGCACGCCGAGCAGCCGTCCAGTCCCTGCCTTCGCGACCACCTTGATGAATCCGCGTGTGTCGAAATTGGCGAGCGCGCGCGGGACGTTGTCGAGCGTCAGCGTGCGGCTGTCGGTCTCGATGCCCATGCGCTGCGCTTGCGCCTCGGACAGGCCCACCGTCGCCACCTGCGGGTCGGTGAAAACCACCGCCGGCATCGCCGTCAAGTCAAGAGTTGCCTCGCCGCCGGTCATGTTGACCGCCGCGCGCGTGCCGCCGGCCGCGGCTACATAGACGAACTGCGGCTGGTCGGTGCAGTCGCCGGCTGCGTAAATGTCCGGCACGCTGGTACGCATGTGGTCGTCAATCACGATGGTGCCTTGGGGGCCGAGCTTCACGCCGGCACGTTCCAAGCCCATAGCGCGGGTGTTGGGCGAGCGGCCGATGGCAACCAGCAACTTGTCGGCGCGCAACTCGCCGTGGTTGGTGGCAAGCACGAACTCGCCGTTCGCATACGACACGGCGCTGGCCCGGGCTTGCGTGAGCACCTCGATACCCTCGGCGCGAAACGCCGCCGCCACCGCTGCGCCGATGGCCGGGTCTTCCCGGAACAACAGGGTATGGCGGGCGGGAAGCGTGACCTGGCTGCCGGGCCGCGCGAAGGCCTGCGCGAGTTCCACCGCTACCACCGAGGAGCCGATCACGGCGAGGCGTTGCGGGACGGCCGGGCTTACGAGTGCCTCGGTCGAAGTCCAGTACGGCGTGTCTTTGAGTCCCGCAATGGGCGGGATCGCGGGGCTGGCGCCGGTTGCGATCAGGCAGCGATCGAAGGACACTTCGCGTTCGGCGCCCTCGGCGAGCCGGACGATGAGCGTGTTGCCGTCCTTGAAGCGGGCCTCGCCTTTCAGCACCGTGATCGCCGGATTGCCCGCCAGGATGTCTTCGTACTTCGCGTGGCGCAATTCGTCCACCCGCGCTTGCTGCTGCGCGAGCAGACGTTCACGATCAATGGCCGGAGGCGTGGCGGTGATGCCCGCATCGAAGGGGCTTTCCCGGCGCAGGTGGGCGATATGTGCTGCACGAATGAAAATCTTCGACGGCACGCAGCCGACGTTGACGCAGGTGCCGCCGATCACGCCGCGCTCGATCAGGGTGACTTGCGCGCCGTTTTCGGCCGCTTTGAGCGCTGCCGCCATGGCCGCGCCGCCGCTGCCGATCACCGCGATGCTCAGCCTGATATCGCCCGCCTTTTCTTGGGAGCCGGTTCCGAGGACACGGGTCGGTGTCTCCGACAGCTCCTCACGGGCTTCGGGCGGCGCGCCTGTTCTCAGCGCGGCGCCGTAGCCTGCCGCCTGTACGGCTTGTACGGCGGTTGCAAGCGCGGCAGGATCGAGCGCCTTCCCGGCATTCACGCGGGCGGTGCCCTGGCGGTAGGACACCTCCGCCGTCCGGATGCCTGGCACTCCCAGGAGCGCTTTCGCGACGTGGCTGGCGCAGGAATCACAGGTCATACCTGTAATCTCAAGGACTCGACTGTTCATTTCATCTCCCCGTTCTTGGTCTGGGATTGGTCCGGCACAGCGCAGCAGGCGGCTTCCGCGCGACGGCGATGCAGCGCATAGATCGTGATGCCGACGAACACCACCAGTGCGGGAATCAACACGTAATCGAGCCAGCCGACCCAAGCCGACAGGCCCAGGACGCCGAACAGGATCACGAGAATCGGTGTCGCGCAACACAAGGCCGCCACCACCGAACCCGCGACGCCGGTCTTGAGCAGTGTTTGGTTGTCCATGGTTATTGCTTTACCGTGGCGGGATAGCCGGCGTCCTTGGTCGCGTTCGTGAGCATCTCGACGCTGGTCCTGGCGTCGTCGAAAGTGACCACGGCCTGCCGTTTGTCGTAGTTCACTTCCGCTTTGGTGACGCCGTCGACCTTGGTGAGCGCCTTCTTTACGGTGATCGGGCACACCGGGCAATCCATGCCCGGCACCGACAGCGTGACTGTTTTCGTGGCGGCCCAGACAGGGGAGCTGATGGTGGCGGCGAGAGCAATGACAGTAGCGAGTCTTTTCATGAGGGACTCCTTGGTCAGTAGAACAGCGGTGCGATGTAGGGGAAGGCGAGTGCGACTACCACGAGCGCGGCCACCAGGCAGAACAGCACCTTGTAGGCAGATCTGACTCGCACAATTGTGCAGACCTCGCCTGGTTTACACGTCGTGGCCGGGCGGAATATGCGCCGGTACGCGAAGAACAAGGCGATCAGCGCCGCACCGACGAAGATCGGGCGATACGGTTCGAGCAGCGTCAGGTTGCCGATCCAGGCGCCGCTGAAGCCGAGCGTGACCAGTACCAGCGGGCCGAGGCAGCAAGTCGAGACCAGGATCGCGGCGAGGCCGCCTGCAGCCAGCGGGCCGCGCCCGTCTCGCCGTTCGGCCATGCATTTCTCCTTCCGGGTGCGCAACCAATCGTGTAACGTTACTTCTGTAGTCAAGTACGGAGTCAAGCCTTATGTTGAAATCAATTGCCAAGACCGGGATCACGGTCGGCCAGCTTGCCCGGGCCGCGGCGGTGAACGTCGAAACGGTGCGCTATTACCAGCGCATCGGGCTGCTGCCTTTGCCGGGCCGGGATTACGGCAGTATCCGGCGGTATTGGGCGGATGATTTGAAACGGATTCGCTTTATCAAACGGGCACAGAAACTAGGATTCTCGCTGGACGAGGTCGCCTTGCTCCTGGGGCTATCGGACGGCAGGCACTGCCAAGAGACCAAGGTGCTGGCGCAGAATAAACTCGCCATGGTCGAGGAGAAAATAGCCGACCTGGAGATCATTCAGAAAGCGCTGAAGGGCTTGGTTACAAAGTGCTCAAAGGGCAGCCGGGGATGCGGGTGCCCGATTATCGATGCCTTGATCGAGGACGAGCCGTGACAGGCTCGAACTCGCCACAAATGCGTCATGGCTCGGCGCCGAGGACTGACGGCGCAAACCTCCCAGCGTAAAAAGTGCTTGACTTTGGATTTAGCTCCAAGGTTTAGACTTCAACCAAGTTCCAGCTTCCGGCCGACCGGATTGTTCGGTTAAGACCCAACAGGAGTATGACGATGAACGCAGTCACGTTGAAGGTTGAAGGCATGCACTGCGACGGATGCGCCGCGACGATGCAGGCGCTGCTCGAGAGAACTGGCGGCGTCCGCAAAGTGGCCGTGTCGTTCAAGGATGGCGAAGCCCGGGTGCTTTACGATCCCCGGAGCGTCACCGAAGAGCAATTGACAGCGACGATCGAAAAAGGCGGTTTTCGCGTGGCCGGCCGCAGCGATGGTTGAGACCGATTCGAGAAGACCTTGGAGCTGAGGCGGGCGTGCCTGCGCCGAATCCGGCCATGATCGAGTTCGGCGCGTTCCAGCTGTTCGTTCTTCCCGCCGGGCTGGGGCTGTTCGGGTTCATCGAGCCCTGCTCGATCGGATCGAGCCTGCTCTTCATCAAGTATCTCGAGGATGCGGGGGCGACGGAGAAAATCAGGCAAACCGCCGTCTTCGCCGCCACGCGGGCGCTTTTCATCGGCCTGCTCGGCGCCGGCGCTGTGGCGGTCGGCGGCGGCTTCATTGCCTTCCAGAACACCGCCTGGATTGTTCTCGGCGTGCTCTATGCGCTGCTCGGTGTGTTGCTCCTCGCCGGGCGGGCAGGCGCCCTGATGGTCGCGATCGGGCCGCGGATCGCCAGGATTTCAGGCTTGCGTGGATCAGCGGGTCTCGGTGTGCTGTTCGGACTCAATATTCCGGCCTGCGCGGCGCCGCTGCTCGCGGCGTTGCTCGCTGCGGCCGCGGCGACCGGCGCATCCGGCGCGACCCTCACCGCGGGATTCACTTCGCTCGCGGTATTCGGCTTCGCACTCTCGGCGCCGCTCGTCGCGGCAGTGTTTTCCGCCCGGGCGCGGCGGCTGCTCGACTGGCTCGCGCACCAGGCGGGGCGCTTTCCGAAATGGACGGGCGCGATACTGATCGCGCTCGGCGCCTGGTCGATCATCTTCGGGCTAACCGCCAAGGTGCCGCTCCAATGAGCACACAGGCGAATTCGATGAACGCTCCGGACGCGTACACCCGCATGGCGGGAACCGAGAAGGTGCAATTCAAGATCGGCGGGATGGCGTGCTCCTTCTGTGTGGCGAGCATCACCAAGGCGCTCGGCAGGATGGACGGGGTGCGCGACGTGAGCGTGAATCTCGCGCACGAAGAAACGCTCATCGAGTACGAACCGAAGAAGGTTACGCCGGCCAAGCTCAAGGAAACGCTGCTCGATCTCGGATACACGGTTCGGGATGCAAAGAAGGTGCGCAGCTTCGAAGAGGAAGAGGCGGAGATCAAGGAGCACCTCACCAACCTCCTGATGGCGGCAAGCTTCACTGCCGTGGCCCTGGCCGCCATGGCGTTGATGTGGCTCGATCTGTTGCCACCCCAGGGCATGGCTGCCATGTACTGGCTGATGCCGATCCTCGCGCTCTCCACGGTCTTCGGGCCCGGCTGGCACATCCTGACCATGGCCTGGGCGAGCCTGCGCCGGGGAATTCTCAATCAGCATGTATTGCTCGAATTCGGCGCGTTCGCCGGGATGGCCGGCGGCTTCCTGGGCTACCTGTACTCTGCGTTCCCGGTACCCGACTTCTTCGGCGTCGCGGTCTTCGTCACCACCTATCACGTTCTTTCCGGATACGTTTCGCTGCTGGTGCGCACGCGCGCGTCGCAAGCGGTGCGCAGGCTCTTAAGCCTGGTGCCGGCCACTGCCCGCGTCGTGCGCGACGGCCGCGAAGAAGAGATTCCGATGGAGCAGGTGAAGCCTGGTGACCTCGTCCGCGTGCGCCCGGGAGAGTCCATCCCCGTCGATGGCGAGGTCGTCGAGGGCGCATCCGGCGTTGACGAGAGCCTGGTCACCGGGGAATCGATGCCGGCGGAAAAAATCTGCGGCGATGCCGTGATCGGCGGCTCGATCAATCAGACCGGAACCCTGCTGGTGCGTGTCACGAAGGTGGGCGAAGAGAGCTTCCTGAGCCAGGTCGCGCGCCAGGTGGAGGAAGCGCGGGCGCTGAAGCCCGGCATCCTCGCCTTGGTGGATCGTGTTCTGGAGGTGTACGTGCCCCGAGTGCTGGTCTTCGCTGGCGGTGCCGTTCTCGCCTGGACTCTCGGCGCGTGGTTCATCACCGGCTCGCCCGACTGGACGCGGGCGATCTTTGCGGCCCTCGCGGTGCTGGTGATGGGATATCCCTGTGCGTTGGGCATGGCGACGCCCCTCGCGATGATCCGCGGCGGCGGCATGGCAGCCGAGCGCGGAATCCTGATGCGCTCGGCGGAGGCTTTCCAGGCGCTGAAAGACGTGAAGAAGGTTGTGCTCGACAAGACGGGAACGATTACCCGGGGCGAACCGGCCGTTGTCGAAGTGGTGACCCTCGCCGGCTATAACGAGCGCGAAGCGCTACGCCTGGCGGCCGCGGCCGAGGCGAGCTCCGAGCATCCGCTGGCGCGCGCCGTGGTGGCGTTCGCCGAGGCGCGGCACATCGAACTACCGAAGGCCCAGGATTTTCAGGCGACCGCGGGCAAGGGCGTGACGGCAGTAGTCGAGGGTCGCCGCATCGCGATAGGCAGTCCCGCTTTTAGCGAAAGCGAGAGCTTGGACCTTGGCGCGCTGCGGGCGCGAGTGCGGGCGATGCAGGAGGCGGGCAATACGGTGATCGTGATGGCGGTCGACAACGCGCCGGCAGCCCTGATTGCCATCGCCGACCAGCTCAAGGCGGACGCGATCGAGGCGATCGGGCGGCTCAAGGCGGCCGGGCTCGATCCGGTGATGCTCACCGGAGACAACCGGCGCACCGCCAAAGCGGTCGCGGAGAAGGTCGGCATCACCGAGTATCGCGCCGAAGTGCTGCCTCAGGACAAGGCGCAGCTAGTGCGCGAGCTGCAACGCCAGGGACATCGCGTCGCGATGGTCGGCGATGGCATTAACGACGCCCCTGCGCTGATGCAGGCCGATGTGGGCATCGCCATCGGAGCGGGTACCGATATCGCGATCGAGTCGGCCGATATCGTGCTGATCGGCGAGCGCCTCGGCGCCGTGGTCGATGCCTACTACATCGGCAAGGCGTCCT
>ORJL011048957.1_pt1 | contig 18750 bp, 16 predicted proteins | sample 1779941 | NCBI WGS metagenome assembly ORJL01 (sample SAMEA104232317, study PRJEB22302) | groundwater metagenome | biome: forest; feature: aquifer; material: groundwater | place: USA | collected 2011-08-07 | depth 5.8 m | reverse complement strand
GGAAATCTGATGTTGAACAATTTCCCAAATTCGGATGCGTGTAATCAACGCCTGTGTCAATTACGCAGACTGTCTCATACTTTCCTGTAATGTTCGTATTATTGTAAATCAATCCCCATACAAGGGTTGCATTGATTCTCGGAACGCTGTCATCGAGCATGATGTGTCTTTCTCCGTCTGGAAAAACTTTTTCTACTAATGGATTATTTTCAAGATTCTGGAGTTCGTCCTGCGATACTTCCATTGAAATCATGTTTAATGCAGAGTATCTGTGGAGGATTTTTGTTGTTTGCTGCTGTGGTTCAGATGATTTTATTGTTAATGCGCGTTTTTGTTTTGGCTTTATCCCTTCGATAAATTTTTCCTGCTGGTTTTGTATCATTGATTTTCTATCGCTGAGAATCTCGTCGTAATTTTGCTCTGTGATTTGTCTTGATGTGATTTTTTCTGAGATAGGCGCGTCTTTAAGCTTGATGATGACTTTTACTTTTTGCTGTGATGAATAGCTTTCTGTGTTTTCGAGAGAGAAGACTATATGGGCTATATTGATTATTAGAAAAATTGAGATTAAGATTTTCGTTCTTGATTTCATTCTTTTTGGATTAGGTTACTAATTTCGGTCCTGATGGAGTTGATTTGATTACTGCTGAGCCGATTCCTTCTCCGACAGAAAATGAATTCTGGTTTAATACTTCTCCGAGAGAGTCCCAGAATGATTTTTGTTTTTTGTATTCGACAATCTCTGCCTTAATTCCTTCTTTGTCTTCGATATATCGGATGACTTCTTGTTTTCCTCCAAGCTCATCTACTAGTCCAAGGTCTTTTGCTTCTGAGCCGAGATAAAACATTCCGGTTGCGAGCGAGCTGACTTTGTTTTTTTGCAGTTTTCGGTTTTTTGCTACTTCTTCGACGAAAAAGTCATGGAGAATGTCAATTTTTTTCTGATAGAGTTGTCTTTCTTCTTCTGTAAGCTGTTTGAATGGGGTTCCTAAATCCTTGTATTTCCCTGAGACAAATCTTTGGTATGTGATGTTATGCTCGGTAATAAAGCCGGCAAATTCAAGGTATGAGCCGATTACTCCTATCGAACCTGTGATTGCCATTCTGTTTGCTACAATGTAATCCGTCGAGGATGCTACCCAATAGCCGCCTGATGCGCCTACTTCGCGAATCCATGCAACTGTTGTTTTGTTGGTGTTTTTTATTGCATTGGCGATTTCTTCAGATGCAACAGGCGAACCGCCCGGAGAGTTTATCTCAATGATGATTGCTTTTATTTCTGAATCTTCATCTGCTTTTTCTATCAGCTCGACGATGTCTTGAGAGGATGCAACTTCTTCTGAGAATAGCGAACTGGATTTTTCGGTTGTGATTACTCCGCTTACTGAGATTAATGCGACGTTTCCTGAGCCGCTTTTTATGTCTGAGCCTTTTAGTGCAAATATTAATCCGACAAACATCAGTGCGACTATGATGAAGAATACTATACTGATAATCAATAAAATCCAACTGCCTTTTCCCATTTGTAAAACCTCGTTTGTGTTGAAAATTTGATTGCTGAAATTATTGTAAGACGTGAGTATTTAAATTTATGTCAGAGTTAATTCTTGAGTTTGGTGATTAAATACTGATTTTTACTTAACATGCTGAGTATTTTGAGGTGAGAAAAAGCCAAGTGAGGATTGTTGTCGGCGAGAAGTCGAGAAAAAAGGTTGTGGAGATTTTGACAGAGAGATAAAAAGCCTCCGGGGGGAATCAACACGCACTGCCAAATCAGCGCCCACTTTGGTCGGGCATAAAGCCCAACTAATTAAAAAAGAAAATAAAAGCCTCCGGGGGGAATCGCACCCCCGACCTGCGGATTTCTGTGCAATCTTTTTGTTGTTACAAGTCCGCCGCAATAGCTACTATGCTACGGAGGCAATGTGTGATGGGTATTGATGATTCCTTTTATTTTTTGTTATTGGTGTCGAGCGAAGCGAGTGCACCTGAAAGTGTCAACTGATTTTGCAGTTGGCTACAATGCTACGGAGGCAATGTGTGATGGATATTGATGATTCCTTTTATTTTTTGTTATTAAATTTTATTGTTGGTTTTGTTTATTTTATAAAAGTTTATGTTTTTTATAAGAGGAAACCTTTAATAATAGTATTAATTGCCCTAACTTTTATGGGCTCATAGCTCAACCTGGTCTCAGAGCATCCGGCTCTTAACCGGAAGGTTGCGGGTTCAAATCCCGTTGAGCCCGTTAGTTATTTTTAGTTGGTTGGGCTTTATGCCCGACAAAAGTGCCAGCTGATTTTGCAGCTGGTGGGAATCCCGTTGAGCCCGTTTGTTATTTTTAAGTTTGAGTTCTGACAGCAATCTTTATATAAAATCTTAATTTACTTTATCTGATGGCGAATATTGTGATTCTCGGCGCAGGGTTTGGCGGGTTGACTGCTGTAAATGAATTGAAAAGATTGCTTAACGACAAGCATTCGATTACTTTGATTGATAGAAAGGATGTGTTTTCTGTTTCTGCTATGAACTTGTGGGTTATGCTCGGGAAGAAAAAGCCGGAGGAATGCGTGAAGGATGTTAAGCAGATTGAGGGAAAAGGAATCAAGTTTGTAAAGGATACTGTTGTGAGGATTGATACCGACGAGAAAAAGGTTTTTACGACAACTGATTATTTCAGGTATGATTATCTGATTATTTCTTTGGGTGTTGAGTATGCAGAGGATTTGATTCCGGGATTTAGAGAAGAGGCTGTGAATGTTTATGATATTAATGGGGCTTATAATATTTTTCAGCAGATTGAGAAGTTTTATCGAGGGAAAATCCTGATTGCGATTCCAAAACTGCCGATTAAATGTCCGGGCGCGCCTTATGAGACTGCTTTCCTTCTCGAGAATTATATGAAGGAGCAGGGAAGAAAGAGCAATGTTACTATTACGATATGCACTGCTGAGCCTTATCCTCTTCCTGTTGCAGGGAGAAACTGCGGCAATATTATGGTGAATATGCTCGGCGAGAGAGGGATTAAAATTATTCAGAATGCTAAAATTCTTGCTGCTGATAAAAGAAAGAGGGCGTTGATTCTCGAGGATGGAACAGAGGAAGGTTATGATTTGTTGATATGTATTCCTCCACACTTTTTGTCTCCTGTGCTGAAAGCTTTTGCTGATGAGAGCGGATGGATTGGTGTTGATAAGCAAACCTTGAGAACAAAGCATGACGGAGTTTTTGCTATCGGTGATGCTGTCGGTATAAAACTTTCTAATGGGATGATGATGCCGAAAGCAGGTGTTTTTGCAGAGGAGGAAGCAAAGGTTGTCTGCGAGATTATTGCTGATGAAATTGATGAAAAGAAATCCAAGAGAGTTTTCGACGGGAAAGGATATTGCTTTTTGGAGATTGGTGATAATCAGGCCGCGAAGATTGTCGGAAAATTTTTTGAGCCAGAGCCAATTGTGGAGATTGTTCCCCCTTCAAAAGAGAATTTTTATGAGAAGGTCAGCTTTGTTAAGAGAAGGATGGATGAATTGATTTAAGATTGTTCTTTGGAAAATAATTTAAAGAGGCAAATAGATTCTATATATATAGTAAACGACAGAATTATTTATATAATAGATAGGTCGTTTGCTTATTACGAGCAGACAACTATTAGTATAATTATTTTTGTCTGCGAGTATAGATTAAATATTGTGTAGGAGGTATTAAAATGAGTATATGGATTATTTTATTGGGAATTTTTGCGGCGATTGTTTTTTTCTCGGGTGTTAGGATAGTGAGACCCATTGAAAAAGGTGTTGTCGAGAGGCTCGGTAAGTATACCAAAACTGTTGAGCAGGGGTTTCACTGGATTATTCCGGTTATTGACATGATGATTAAGGTAAATATTACTGAGACAATGGTAGATGTGGAGCCGCAGACTGTTATTACTAAAGACAAATTGAATGCTATTGTGGATGCTATTGTATATTTTCAGATTAAGGATGTCAAGGCTGCTGTCTATAATGTGGATCATCATGAGAGGCAGTTGACTGCGCTTTCGAGAACAACTTTGAGGTCTGTTATTGGAAAAATGACTTTGACTGAGGCAAATGAAAACAGGGATGATATTAACCAGAAGGTTGAGGCTATTCTTGATAAGGAAACTTTAAGTTATGGCGTTGAAATTCTTCGTGTTGAGATTCAGAAAATCCAGCCGCCAGAGGATGTTCAGGCTGCGATGAATCAGGTTGTTAAAGCAGAGCAGGAGAAAATCGCTGCGAAAGATTTGGCTTCGGCGAGTGAGATTAAAGCTGACGGTGAGAGAAGGGCTGAGATTCAAAAGGCAGAGGGAATAAAGCAGGGTTTGATTTTGAAGGCAGAGGGTGATGCACAGGCAATTATGAAGGTTGCTGAAGCTAAGGCAAACGAGATTATGGTCGTGAATGAATCTATTAACAAGTATTTCAAGGACGATGCGCAGATTTTTAAGAAGCTTGAGACAACTGCTGAGTCTTTGAGGGATGGGACAAAGATTGTTATTGATTCAAAGAGCAATATTATGACTGTCGTGAGTGATTTGGCTGGTGTGCCTATTATTCCAAATATTCAGAAGAAAAAATAAAGGAGATGGAAGAAAAAGAAAAATATGTTATGTTTAAGAGATCGAAATGAGTCTTGGCAAAAAAGGAGGAATTGCGAGTATTTTTGTCGGAACAATTCTGGTTATTGTTGGAGTTGTTCTTCTTCTCGGTGCTTTGGGAATTTTGAGGTTTTCTGTTTGGCAGGCAATTAAGACTTATTGGACTATTGTGTTTGTTCTTATCGGGATTGCGATTATTTTTAAGATTCGGTGGCTTGGAATTGTGCTTGTTGTTATTGGCATTTTGCTGATTGGTTTTTTTGTGGTCGAAAAATTTCAGATTGGAAAATCAAGAGAGTTTGTGCAGAGTGTTCCGTTTGAGGCTGGCGTGAAGGTGATTGAGGCAGAAATCTTGTTTGGAGGCGGTGAATTGAATGTTTCTGCTTTGGGTTCGGATGATTTTTTTGCTGTGAATAAAATCAGGACTTCTGAGAGTGCTGAGCCTAAGCTGGAGTTGTCTAAGAGTGGCGAGACGAGGAAACTTGAAATTTCGAGAAGGAGTGATTTAAATTTTTCTTATTTGAGAGGTTTAAGGGAGAAGTGGGATTTAAAATTTTCGAGAGATGTTGTTTTCAGCTTGAGTATGAATTACGGCGCTTCTGATGTAAATGTTGATTTGAGGAATTTGAAAGTCAAGGAGCTTGAGATTACTGCAGGGGTTTCTTCTACTGAGATTGTTTTTGATGAATTCCCGACGAAGGTAAAGATTTTGGCTGGAGCGAGTGATATAAGACTGAAATTTCCAAAAGAGTATGGGGTTTCTGTGAAAGTTAATGAGGGTGCTTCTTCTGTTAATCTGAATGGTTTCAGGAAAGATGGAGATAAGTATTTTAGCGACGGGTTTGATGTTGATTCTGAGAATATTGTGGTTGTGATTGATGCAGGCGCGTCGAGGATTAGTGGGAAGATTTTGAGGGATTAAATTTATATATCACGTTTGTTATTTATTTGTTTATGGCTTTTATCGAGATTATTATTAAGTTTGCTTTGACCTTTGTATTGTCGTTTCTTTTCGGTATAGAGAGGCAGAGGAGTCATAAGCCGATTGGGTTTGGGACTTTTGTTTTTGTTGCTGTTGGTAGTTGTGCATTGGGTATTGTGTCAATTGATTTGGTAAAGGATAATCCGCTACCTTTGCTGGGCGCGACTGTTACTGGTATTGGTTTTCTCGGCGCCGGAGCTTTGATTAAGACTAATGATAAGATTTTTGGTGTTACAACTGCTGCAAGCATCTGGATTTTTGCGATACTTGGAATTATCATCGGGATAGGGGAGTATTTTGTTGCCGTTGTTGTTTATCTGCTGATTTGGGCTGTGATTTTGTATGATAATTATCTGGAGAGAAATGGTATTGGGCTTTATCAGAAGAAGATTTTTATCAAGACGAATAAGATTATTGACGAGAAGGAAATCAAGCCTTTGCTTCTTATTGGAACGAAGAAGTTTAAGCTGCTTGAGATTGATGTTGATAAGAGGAATAATAAACTGACTATGGCTTATCTTATTGAGGGAACCAAGGAGGAGATTAACAGGATTCCCAAGAAGCTGTTTGAGAAGGACTGGTTTGATAGCTGTAGGGTTGAGTAATAATTTTTTTATTCACTTAAATTATACTATTATACTATTTATTTGGTGAGGGAATAAAGGGATTTTTATGAGAATTATGCTGAAGTCTAAAATCCACAAGGTAACTGTTACTGATGCTAATTTGAATTATATCGGCTCGATTACTATAGATGAGGAGTTGATGGAGAAGGCTGATTTGGGGAGGGTGAGCAGGTTCTTGTGGTGAGTAATTCTAACGGCGCTCGGCTTTTTACTTATGTGATTAAAGGAGAGAGAAATTCTGGGGTTATTTGCATGAATGGCGCTGCTGCGCATCTGATTAAGAAGGATGATAAGATTATTGTGATGGCGTTTGAGGTTACTGACGAGAGGATTAAGGCAAGGAATATTCTTGTTGATGAAAGTAATAGGTTTGTGAAGTGGCTTTGATTGTACTCTCACTTTTGGGGTTATTTTCGTAGTATCTTCCACAATAGATATTTTGGATTGATTATATTAAAAAGAATATGATTATATTATAACTATTTTAGAATAGAATAAAAAGTTTAATAATTTATCAAATAAATAGATTACTAAAATTTTTAATAAGAAACCATGAAATTTAGCTATCCTGCGGGCTTTTTACTGATTTGAACATTTTGGTTGAGATGTGAGTATAAATCTGGGTTGTCTGGAGGTTTGAGTGCGCTAATAGTTCCTGAATAACTCTGATGTCAACGCCAGATTCTATTAAGTGGGTTGCGAATGAATGCCTGAGTGTGTGCGCATGAACGTTTTTTTTTATTCCTGCTTTTTTTGCAAGGGTTTTTATTCTGCGCTGGATACTTCTCGAGGAGATAGGATTGCCTGTTTTGTCGAAGATGTATTTTTCATGAGAGGTTTTTTTGTGTTCGTGTAAGTCTATGATTAGTTTGTCTGAGAGGATAAACAGACGATCTTTTGCGCCTTTTCCATGCTTTAATCTGCCGAGTTTTTCGTCGAAATTTATGTCTGACCATTTAAGAGAGGCGCATTCAGATACCCGCAATCCTGAGCCATATAGGAAGTCGAGCATTAATTTTGAGTCGAGCTTTTTTGTTGCGTTGAATAGTTGAGCGATTTCTTCTTTTGTTAATACTTCGGGGAGTCTTTTCTGTTTTTTCGGGACTTTGATTTCTGTGAGGAGGTTTTTCTTTAGCAGTTCATCATAGAAGAATCTGAGGGATGCACGTGCTAAAGCTAATGTTGACGGATAATTATTATTGTCAGAGATAAGGGAAACAAGGTATTCTTTGATGTCATCTGTGGAGATGTCTTCTGCCGCCTTTTTTGTATAATTAAGTAGGCCTAAATTGTAGAAAGTGTACATCCGAATGGTGTTTTTGCTTTTTCCCTGTATTTTCAGCTCGGTTTCTATCTTTTTTTTGACTTGTTCAGGTGTCATAGTGCTGTTTTGCCTCAAAAACTGTCGTATAAGATATATTATACGACATATTTATAAAAGTTACGGTTATAAAAGGTTTAGATTAAATATTTTGATAAATTATTAGAAATTGAGTATAGATTAAGGATTAAAATATTTAGTAAATAGTTAAATACTACTAATAAAATAATTAATTATACTATTTAATATATAATTAAAATATTTAATTGTAAAAAGTATTAGAATTTTAGAATAAAAGATAAGAAGAATAGAAAGAAAGTAAAATTAAAGAACAGAAGAGATAGTTCTTTGCTCTATGCTGAGAAGATTTTCTTTTTCCTGTTTTTCGATGAAGGAATCCTCGATTTTCAGGAGGACTTTTCCATTGAGATATTTTTTGACGAATGGAATGCCCTTCTGCATCATTCCACAGATATAGAGGTTTACCATGTCTTCAGGAAGGTTTGTCCTGCGACTTACATCGTTATAGTTGATAAAGCCAATCGTTTGAGACAATGTCTGGATTATGAGATAGATTTCTTTTTCTTTTTTTGTCAACGGACTCACTTTCGGGTTCTTGGTAATTTGACCAGGAGAATAGCCCATTGCCTTGAGGAAAATTTCTATCCGTTCCATACGTTCAGAGATTTTTTCAAGTTTTGAGTCAACTTCTGAAAGCCCCTCATATATGCTCAATATCTCACTTGTGTTCTCGTTGATAGCTACTAAATGATCCTCGAATTGTTCTTCAATATGGAAGAGTAATTCCTTGATGTCTGTATTAACTGAAGATAGTTCAGCTTTTGTCAAGCCTTCCAAATTAAACACCCCCTTTATAGTTTATGGTTTAAACGGAGTTTCTTTCACTGAAAGAAGTGGTTTAAATAGTTTACCTTTTTAGACGATTTTCTAAGGAGATGTTACTTTTGAGATATAGTGTTTCTCTCTTCCTACGCGCGCAACTCCTATCGAGGTTGTCTGCTCTATTTCCTCGAGAATTCTGTAAAAAGAAGATTTTGAGCAGAGCCCTTTTTCCTCGACTATCAAAGTCCTGATCTCGTTTGCTGAAATTTCTCCGTGTTTAGAGATGGTTTCAAGTATGAGGGATTTGACATAGTCCTTGGAATTGCCAGTTATTTTCTGGATAATTCTGGATTTTAATGCCTGCTTTTTTTGTTCGAGTAAATCTATTTTTTTGTGAAGTTCTGTCAAGGTTGATGATGATACTGTGCCATGATGGTATAAAGATTCTATTCTCTGCTCGATGGATTTTAGACGGTCAAGAAGTCCAAGGTTTAAGTGGTATTCGTCAATTATTGATTTTACAGACTCTTTTGAGGGTTTTAGTGCATCAATATAGCTATGCATTGCATGGATTTTCTGTTCAGATTGATGCAGTTTTTGATTCAGGTAATTAACCCACTGATAGAGAATTTCGTTATCGTTTTTTACTCTCACAAATGAATCTTTTATGCGAGAGAGTATTTCATTCTCCACCTTTTTCCCTTTTCTGAAAATATCTAATATACTCATTTCAACTTGAATTTTATGCACTTGGAATATATAAAAGTTTCTCATTTAAATTATTGGGATTTGGAAGAGAATATTTGGAAAGTCCCAGATTTTCCCAGCGGGAATTTCCCAGAGTTTCTCCGATGAGATATTGAGACATCTGGGAATCTGTGGGAATATGATTGGAATGTTTAGGAATAAGAAAGAATATTTTTAGAGGGGAAATTTACAGAATAAATGTTTTTTCAGGAAAATCTTGGGAATCTTTTGGGACAAAAATTTTTAGTCTGGGAAACAAGAAAGGATTAAATAAAAGCTAATTAATTCAATAATATGATTTCAAAAGGAGAACTTGCAAGGCATCTTGGAAAGCTTAAAAGTTTTGAGTTTGAGAAATTCGAGAGAAATGCTGAAAAAGAGAGGATAGTCTATGAGCAGTACAGCACTGACTCAGAGATTGCTGCTACAATAATATGGAATGCCTTGCAGTTAGGGGATATTGAGAATAAAGTAATTGCTGATTTAGGAGCAGGTACTGGAATTTTAGGGATTGGAGCGCTTCTCCAAGGAGCTAAGAAAGTATATTTTGTCGAGAAGAACATTAAGGCGATAGAAATCCTCATGAAAAATCTGGAAAGTGAGGATTTTTTAGAGGATAAAAGAGGAATTATTGTTAACGAGGATGTTGAAAATTTTAAGGAGAGAGTAGATATTGTACTAACAAATCCTCCGTTTGGCACGAAAAGAAAGCATTCTGACAGGGTTTTTGTCGAGAAGGCATGTGAAATAGCCAAAATTGCATATAGTTTTCATAAAAGCGAGACATTGGAATTTATTTACAAGGTTATAGAAAGAAAGGGAAAAGGTGCAGAGAGACGGTGGGATTTTGATTTTCCTCTGAAAGCGACTATGAGTTTCCATAAGTCGAGAATAAGAAAGATAGCTGTTAGCTGTATACGATTTTTGTAAGAGAAATAGGTAAAAAGTGAGAGTTAGAAGGATATATATGAGCAAGAATCCCGCAAATTTTTTATAGTGATTCAACTGAAGAATTTATGAAATGATAACCAACGAGCAGAGAAAACTGCTGATAAAAATTGCAAGAGAATCTCTCGAGGGATATTTTAAGAAGAAAGGATATACTGCTGACAGCAAGACAAAGAGCACATTGAACGAGAAAAGGCCTGTGTTTGTAACGCTGTATAAAGCAGGGAAATTACGTGGGTGCATTGGGTTTAATGATTCTATTTATCCTATGCATGAAGGGATTGCAAAGGCAGCTTTGAGTGCTGCATTTTCTGATCCAAGGTTTCCGCCTCTCGAAGAGGAAGAGATGAAGGAGATTACAATCAGTATTTCTGTATTGACACAGCCAAAAATGATTGAGGTGAGAAATCCCGAAGAGTATCTTACAAAAATTGTCGTGGGCAAAGACGGTGTAATGACTGTCGGGACTTTTCATTCGGCTATTTTGCTGCCGCAGGTTGCTGTCGAGAATAAATGGGATGTAGAAACTTTTTTGGGGCATTGCTGCAGAAAAGCGTCTCTGCCAAATAATGCTTGGAGAGATTTTAATATGTGCCGTGTTTATAAGTTTCAGAGTACTGTTTACGAGGAGATTTCACCAAACGGGCAGATTAAGAAGGTTATGTAAGGGGAAAAGTGAGAGATTTGAATTCATCCCTTCACATTTCCAATCGGCTTGAATGAAACAACTGGCTTTGAGATTCCTGAAACAACAAGAGAATGAACAACCTCGTCTATATTTTTGTATGCTGAGCCTGCTTCTTCTGCTAAACCAGACATGGATGCTGCTTTAACATAAATTCCTCTCGATTCCATGTCTTTCTGAAGTTTATCTCCGCGAACTTCTCTTTTTGCCTGCGCTCTCGACATTGTTCTTCCCGAGCCGTGAGCTGTTGAGCCGAATGTTTCATCCATTGCTTTTTCTGTTCCAACAAGAAGGTATGAACCTGTTTCCATTGAACCGCCGATTATAACCGGCTGACCTGTTTTCTGGTAAATATCTGCAAGCTCTGGATGCATAGGAGGAAAACTTCTCGTCGAGCCTTTCCTATGCACAATAACCTCCTTCTTTTTTCCGTCAACTTTATGCTCTTCAATTTTTGCAATGTTATGAGCAACGTCATAAACCATGTGCATTTCCAATGCTTCTGGAGATTGCTTGAATATTTCAGAGAAGCATTCCCTTATTCTATGCAATATGACTTGACGATTTGCGAATGCTGAGTTGGCTGCACATGCCATTGCAGAATAATATTCTTCTCCTTCTTTGCATCTGTAAGGAGCGCAAGCTAATTCTTTGTCTCTAATCGGAATATTTTCGCGCTTCATCACGTCGAGAAATGTCTTCAGATAATCTGTCGCAATCTGATGACCAAACCCACGAGAGCCGCAATGCACCATCGCAACAATCTGGTCGTTGCTTATAATGCCGAACTGCTTTGCAATTTCCTCGTCGAAAACATTCTCTGCTTTTACAAGCTGGATTTCAAGATAATGATTTCCTGAACCAAGAGTTCCTAATTGACCAATTCCCCTGTCAATTGCTTTTTGGCTGACTTTGCTTGGATCTGCAAGCTTAATCGTCCCATACTCTTCAATTCTTTCCAAATCCTCGTCCCATCCATAGCTGTTCTCAATGCACCACTTTGCTCCTGAAACCATCATGTCCTTGAACTGGCTTTGTGTGAGTTTGACAAATCCCTTGCAGCCAACTCCTGCTGGAACTTTTTTGAATAGAAGATTCACAAGCTCTTTTAATTTTGGCCGGACATCCTTGTATGTGAGGTTTGTTGTTAAAAGACGCATGCCGCAGTTAGAAACAATAATATTCTCCGCAACAAAATTATGATTCTCAGGAATATTAAAATCATAAACAAAATCATCATAAAATTCCTCCGTTACTGAGTCAACTCCGTCGAAAAATGCTCCATTCTCAACAATCTCTTTTTTCTTTTCAGAAACAAAATCCTCAAATGAAACAAAATCAAGAGGAATTCTCTGCCCTGCTGACTCATAATAATGCCTTCTGACAAATCTCTCATTAACACAAGGAAATTTTATATTTTTCAAAATCTCGGTAAACTTTAGTCCAATTCTTTTTAATTCCTTAATCTTATCTGCGATAATTTTTCTTTTCTCTGTCAGAAACTTTTTCTCCTTAATGTAAAGAACAGCAATCTCAGAGAGAGTTTTCCTCTCAGAATTATAAGAATATCCAATTCCAGACCACAATCTTAACAAGTTTTCTTCCTTGGATGAAATTGCAAGTTTTAACCTGCTTGTCTTCCCAAACCGATTAACAAAATCATCTCTCTCGATAAGCTTATGATTCTTTACTCCGAATTCTTCGAGGAGAGAAATCAACTGGATACAAAATTCCCTTGCATTTCCAAGAAGGTTTGAATTTTTATTCATGGAAAAAACAGGACAGTCAAAACCTGTTTTAGTATGCGTTCTCGGTTTTGAAAGCTCTGCTCCAAACAAGCCTGACAAAAATAATCTCTTAAGCCACAAGGGAGATTCAATTATCCATTTCGGGACGAGAAATTCAGTATTTGTTTTTGTTCCTTTAGGATAGCCAAGCCCAAAAAGTAATTTTGCGAGAGCCTTTGAGGAAACATGCAATTCAAAGTTTTCCGACGAGAAATTTACCTCTCCATATCTTGTAGGGATTTTGTGGTTTCTAATCCGGCTGTAAATCTTTCCTGAAAATCCGAGCCTTGCAAAATCTTTTCTAATCTCCTCTAAATCATCTTTTTTTCCGTAAGCACAGACAAATCCCTTTTTCCCTGAAACATAAACCTGCCCGTCGCCAAGAAGATAACCGAAAAGCTTTGCAATAACAGGAAGCAAAGAGTTATCAGAAGCCAAAGGAAGCAAGTCTCGGCTCTTTAGATGCATATTTTCCTGAGAAGAAAATCCATCTTCAGAAACAAGCATTTTCACCGACGACATATCTTCATACTTAACACCTTCAAACGGATAAATAGCAACATCATAATTCTTCCCATTTTTATTTTTAATAGCCCTGAAAATACTCTCTGCCTCAACCATTCCATCTTTTGTAAGAATAGGATGCTCGCCTGTAACTTTTACAGAATATCCAATCCTTGTCTTAATGTGAAAAATTTTTCCTGTATGCTTTCTCTTCATAAAAAACTCCGGGCTGACTGCCTGAAATGATTTGTTTTTTCCAGAGAAAGAAATCACAGAATCAATTATTTTTCTTGCTTTAAGCGAATAAGGCGCTGCATTAAGTTCAATATCAATGAAATTTTCCTCGAAATTTTCTATGGGACTAAAATATCCAAATTCCGTGAGAATCCTTGATCCCCTTACAAGGCAATTTATGTCAAATCCAATTCCGCCCGGAGAAATGACTCCTTCATCCAAATCAAAAGCAGCAACTCCGCCGATAGGAAATCCATATCCCCAATGTCCGTCTGGCATGCACATTGCATATTTCTGGATTCCTGGCAAACATGCAACATTTGTTATCTGATTAAAAACTCCTTCATCCATTCCATTAAGAAGTGATTCAGTAGCGTAAATTCTCGCTGGAACATTCATTCCTTCCTTATAGCTCTGAGAAATTTCCCAGACTGCATCAGAGATTTTTTTTAATGGAGGCAATTGTGTCATTTTAAAACCATATCATAAATAATATTGAAGGATAAATAGATGATATAAAAATTAGATGGTTATTTTACTATTCAGAAAAACAATATGCTTCCTCAGAGCAGATTAATTAAACGGCTTCTTACTGCAACATTTTGTCTTATCAATAAAAGAGCCGCAACTGAAACTCAATTCCGTTTCAGCGCCGCAATTCCAAATGCATATACCATCATTTTTATAACAATCATTCAAATTCTTGAGTATATCCGTATTTTCGGTGCCTGTTTTTGGGCAGGAGTCAAACAATTTTATGTCCGCATCATCAATTATATTATCAGAGTTTAAGTCAACTATCTTCCCCTTCTGAACCAGCAAGATATCAGGAGATTTTCCGAGCATCAATCTAAGTATATGCCAATCTTTATTGTCTATCTCGAAATCATCATTATAATCATAATATTTCCCATTTTGATAATACAACATAGCGCAATTCCTACTGTACATTATTCCATCAATGATAATATCCTTTGTAAAGATATTAACCTTTTTATGAGATGTTTTGTCATCATTAATTTTCAAAACCAACCTATTTTCCCCATAATATTCGAATAGGGATGTCCTCTCAAGTCTAATCATTTTTTCAACCCTAAATTTTTCAAAGGGCTTTATCTCAGGTAATCCTTCACCGCCAAGAGGTCTATTATTACCTGTATTAGGATTCTCTAACATTATTATATATGAAGAACGCCCTACTGGTTTACCGATATTTTCAAAAGTTATATCGAGTACAATGTCGGTATCGAACAGCAGATATTCCTTTCCGCCAGCGCCTAATGATTTCAGAGAGATAGGTATGCCTGTATCTTTAATATTAAATGAGCCGATAATGTCCAGAAGTGGGGGTTCAAGTTTATACTGGAAAATATAATTATATCTCCACATATACGGATTCACTCCACCTCTATCTCTTAACTCCGTATCCGCTATTGTAAATGATAATTCATATACATCTTTAAGATCTATCCAAGGAATTGGTTGCATCTCAAAATCAACCAATACTCTTCCTTCCTCTTCAGGCGAAAGAGTTCTTTTCTCTCCGAAATAATTTATGCTCTTGATTTTGTTGGAGTAATCTAAGAATTTCAGCTCTAATGTTCTTGGTTTGCATGTTGCTGAATCATCGTTTTTGAATCTAATCTCTATCTGGTTTACCTTGCCTTCCTTAAAGATGATGTCCTGGCTTTTGTATGATATTTCTCCAGGATGATAGATTATGTCTGCCACTACCGGATTTCTGGAAATACATGGCTCAGTAAAATCAACATCAAAGTAGAGTATCTCATTTGCTTTGTCTTCCATTACATTGGATATCTTTATTCCTGCTTCCTTATCAAAATATTCATTCCCATTTCTTAGGAAAAAAATTTTACGCCCACTAGATGATTCAGTATGGCTAAGAAGATATCCTGCCCTCATATAATCTGTTAGTGCTAAATTTATAAGGAGTCCATCTTTAGGCTCGAAATTATTCAATCCACTGTCAAAACCATATGGCGTTCTATATTCAAGATAGTATATACGCTCATGTTTATCGTTCTTAACCTTAGCTGCAACTGCATTATTTTTCTCTAATGGTCTTAGAGAGTATCTTCCCGGACTGGAGATAGAGATTAACGAACCATCACCTATTGCAAGCCAATTAAATAAGTGCTTAAAATACGCCTGATAGTGAAATACCTCCGAGTTAGAGCTGCCCATCACATCAAAGTAATTCCCATATTCGAGCGAACTGCATAAGCCATCTGTATCATATCTGTAATCTATAAATGCTTGTTCTCCCTTGCAATCTACCCTGTTTGCATGGTTTGCTCCGAAATTGTGACCGAGTTCATGTAAAAGAGAGCTAAAGAAATAAGTATGATCACATCTTTCTTTCTCGCCGACATCACCCCATTCACATCTTGTAGTATCATATTTAACAACCACAGTTGATAAACGTAGTATTCCATCTTCTGTCTTAACAATGGTTGCCCCACGTGTTGCTTCGCCACCAATACGTCCTTCGACTGTTGATTTATGATCAGGCACGATTATCACAACCCTGTCATATTTTCGGTAGTCAATATCTTTATCAGCCAAACTTATTGCCATATCACTATTTTGATACCCCATACTGTTTCCGCTCAGTTTGATTTTATCAGACACATACCAACCATACACATCTCCTTCCAGCCATATTTTCCCATAAGATGCTTCTTTAAAGAACCTCTGGTATGCGCTGTCCTTAGCAAATATCATTTTTTTGAATTCTTCTTTTGATGGCAGGTCTTTTGCTCTTACTTCTTTGGACCTGACAAGGATTATTGCTATTTTCTGAACCCCAAGTGTACTAATATATGTAGAAGACCTAACAACCACAAAATTTTTGTCTGAGCGTATTTTTTTATCTGCTATCTTGACTGCACTGCCAGTTATCATATTATCTGAGTTTTCTTCCTCATATCCAATCCCATTTCTGATATCAATTAAAATCTCGTTATCTGTAACCTGCGTTGCATCTTTAATATTGACTATATATCCTGATTCAAGTTGAGGCTGTTCGCCAATAAATTTGAGTTTATATTTTTTAAGAGACTCTTTAAACGGCCAAATACCGAGATTAATCCCGAATAATTCTTCAGTTTTTTTGCTTGCTGTATATATAATGTCATATTCTCCGTCAGCAAAAGATTCTATCACTGTAACTCCAATTTCTGTGTTCTCAAGCGATATTCTTTTCGCGTTTTCAGGCATTACAGATGGATGGGTTGTTGATGTGGTTGTTTGAGGGAAAGTATCCGTGCTTTCTTGACAGACTTCCAGATTTTTAGTTTCCGCAGTAAAATATTTTCCGACGCAGAGCATATCCTTGTATTCTGCCTGGTTTTTTGCAAGAGTAACCATGTCTTTTATGTCAATGCTGCCGTCAGAATTCACATCAGGACACTCGCAGTCCAAGACTTCCAAGGCAACTTCTGTTCCCCTGCATTTTATCAGATAATTTAGGTCTTTCTCGTCAAATATGCTGTCTGAGGTTATATCAGGAAATTGTGGATATGCACTCTTTTTCATTATCAGATTAATGATTTCAATGTCTGTCTGGGTAAGGAATCCATCTCCATCATAATCAAAATTTCCAAGCTTGTTCGCATTGCAGATTTCAGGAATGTTAGGCGGAACTGACGATGTTGGTGCTTCCTCTATCCATCCAACAAGTTCTGAACTGACTAATATCGAGGAGAAAATCAGCGAGAAGAAGAGCAGTAAGAATATGACGAATGTTTTTCTTTTCAGCAGTCCAATACACTTTTTCATCTCTTGATTATATATCTACAACAACAGTTGCTTTGTATCCTGATGATTTTTTTTCTACTTTGAACAAGTGCAGTGTGATTGCTTTGATGTCTATTTTGAGGTTGTGCTTGTCTGGATTTAATTGCTCGCCTGAGAGGATAGCTTCAAGTTCAACCTTGTCTTTTTTTTCGGTTATTTGTATTTTAAACTTTCTGAATAATAGTCCATCTGTGTCTTTGATAAAGACCAATTCGTTGAGAAAGTCAAAGAGAAGTGCTTCAATGTCGTCGGCATGGAGGAATATTTTTTTGTCGGCTGTTTCTGAGAGGTTTTCTGCGTCAACCATTATGCTTGTTGTTGCTATGGCTGAGTTTTCAAATAATTCAGAGAGGTTTTTTCCGTATGATTCAAAGGCAATGTCTGCTATTGCGACTTTTTCGAGGATTCTGAATTTTGGTGTTTGGGTTTTCGAGGGCATTTTTTGATTGATATTTTTGATGTAATTAAACTTAGTGATTTTGAATTGAGAAAATATTTTTTAACCAAATAACTAAAAAATATCCCGACCATTATTTTGAGGATTAGCTCAGCTATGTTTTAGTAAGCGAATATATAGCAATTTTAGGGTTAGTACAATCTGGAGTTTTTTTCTCGTCGGATGTTGTGAATACTTTGTTAGAACAACAGTTATTGATATTATCATTACATCCTGTTGGAATAGATAATAAGATAGGTTTATTCCATGTGTAAGGTTTTTGCTCTTCCCATTTTTGGTTATTAAATTGTTCTACTTTGATATTAAACAAATCACTTATTCCAGTACCCTTATTTGTTTGTATATCGAAAATTAATCTTATTTGACCTGTTATTTCTTGTAATGGAACTTCAAGTTTTAATCCTTTCATAATATTATCAAATGAAAGTGTTTTAAGTTCATTAGCTTTTATTTCTTCAACAAGTGTATAACTCGCAAAACTCACACCGTCTCCTTTTCCTTCTGCGTTAATTTCCAAGACACCTTTTTCTATTGGCTTGCAGTAATAGTTTGGACCGCCAAGTTTTATTTTTCCAATGTATGTTGAGAATTCTATTTTGCCTTTGTCTCCGAGAAGGAACATATTGTCTCTACGGAAATTTTCTTTTTTTGCATCTTCGACTTTAGATGCTATCAAAGGAGATTTGGTTATCAATCCTTGAGAAATTGTTTTTGTGCCAAATATTCCTTCCAAATCTACAAAGCATGCTTCTTTGATGTTTAATGGAAGGTGATATTCAAGATTGATGAAGTTTCCGTGCTTGATTGTTTTGAGGTTGTTGACTATTTCTGCTCGGAAGTCTACGAGTTTTGCTTCATTTGTCATGCTTGTAAATTCGCTTATTATGTAATATCCGAATAGAACTATCAAAGCTATGACAATTATTGAGAAGATATAGATAAATAAATGGTTAAGCTGTCCTCTTTTTAGCATGGAAAGATTTCTTGATAGAGATATATTTATATTTTGCTGAATAAAAATAATAAAGTAAAAATTTGGTATTTGTTTAGCTAATTTCTATCATCTTTAAAGTTTTTCTTTGATTTATATTCTTTAACACCGAAAAATATAAATACTGGTTAGCTACTTTGTAGCTAATGAAAGAAACAAAGATTCAACTTACTGGTTTTGAAATGCTT
>ORJL011142125.1_pt1 | contig 18751 bp, 17 predicted proteins | sample 1779941 | NCBI WGS metagenome assembly ORJL01 (sample SAMEA104232317, study PRJEB22302) | groundwater metagenome | biome: forest; feature: aquifer; material: groundwater | place: USA | collected 2011-08-07 | depth 5.8 m | reverse complement strand
GGCGTCTCTGCGGCGGCACCCGTCGCGTTGCCGATCGCGCCCGCCGGGAGCTCGATCTGATCGCGGTGCGCCCGGGACTGCTTCGGCCTCATGAGGCCGTGGTGCGACGGCCTCGGGAGGGCGTGCGCGCGCTGGGGGCCCGCCTGGCCCGTGAGGTGCGCGGCGCCGCAGATGCCCCCGGGCGCGACCTGATGATGCTCGCCGACCGCCGCCGCCGCAGCGGGTCGGCGTTCCTCGCCGCCCGTGCCGCCCGACTCGAGGTGCTCGGCGCGCGCCTGGCGGGGCGGGATCCGACGCGCCCCCTCTCCGACGGGTTCGCGCTGGTGCGTGATCGATCCGGCCGGGCCATCGCCCGGGCGGATGAGGCCCGGCGGGCAGGCGACGTGACACTCACATTCGTTGATGGAACGGTGCCCGCACTGGTGCGGGCGGGGGAGGACTGATGGAAAAGGATGCGCCGTCACTCGATGAGGTCGAGATCGTCGCCCCGGGCGATGTGCCCGAGGGCACATCGTTCGAGAATGCCGTCGCGGATCTCGAGGAGTGCGTCGACCTCCTCGAGGCCGGGGAGGTCGGTCTGGAGGAGGCCCTCCGGCTCTTCCGGCGCGGCGCGGCCCTTCAGGCGTGGTGCGAGGCTCGCCTTGAGGGCATCCGGGTAACGATCGAGGAACTCACGGCCGACGGTGCCGCCGACGGTCCGTTCACCGCTCCGTAGGGGGTGAGGCCTCCCCGGAGATTTCGGGGAGTGCCCACAGCTGCTTGCGCGAGGTCGCGAAGGGCAGCGGTGATGTCTCGCGAAGGATCGTCACGCCGTGGTCGCGCTCCAGGGCGCGGATCCAGCTGCGACTGCGGATATCCGTGGCTCCCGCACCTGCGGCGAGCCCGGCGATGAGCGGGGCGAACGGCGGGGCCCACAGGAGCGCGAGCACTACCACGATCGCTCCGAGCAGAGCAGGCAGCAGGCAGCGCCGCAGGGTCTCCGACTCGGGTTCTCGCGCCAGATCCGCGGGCGCCGGCCCGGCATCTCTCACCGCATTGCGCAGCCAGCCCCCGCCGACCACCACCTGAGCCAGGCCGAGGACCAGCACGACCACGAACCACGGAACGATGGCCCGAGCGGCACCCCCGTCCACGCGGGGGATCGACGCGGCGAGGCCCACGATTCCGACGGCGAGGAGGGCGCCGCCGTTGAGCGTGAGGTCACGGGACATGGAAGAGGTCAGAGCCACGGCGGGGGATCCAACCAGATACCGCTTGCGCGGGACCGACTCAGCGCACGACCAGCGTGAGCGAGCGTGCCGTTCCACCTCGCGGTGTCGCGGTCAGGACCCAGCGGCCGCGCCCAAGCGAGGTACCGCCAAGGCCACCCTCCAACGCGATCAGGTTGGCGCCGTCGGCACCGCTTACGGTGATGGCTCCTGACTCGGTCCTGCTCCGTGCCCGTCGCGCGCTCAGGCGCACACGCACCGGTTGGGACAGCCCGAAGGTGATGCGGATGCGCCGTCCGGGACTGACGCGCGCGGGTCGCGCCCGCAGGTCGACGAGGACCGGCGTGGCTGCGCTGGAACCCGCCAGGCCGGTGGCCGTGGTCACGCCCGATGGCGCGATGGTGGGGTCGACGGCAGGGTCGGTGGACTGCCATGCAACGGGTGCCACTCCGTCATCTGCGATGGCTCCCTGCGGTGCGATCGCCGGGTGATGTGGGTCCGTGATCGTGGTGGGAACCCCGAAGTCGCCGCCTGCGGGGCGGAGCGCCGCCTGGGCCACGTAGTCCGTGCCGGATACGGCCGGCCATGCGACGATCGCCGCACCGGCACCGCTCACGTCCAGCTGGGGGGACCCGGCCGTGACCGCGGCACTCGACAGGTCGCGGGGAGGGGTCCAGTCCTGACCGACGGGGCGCAGCGCGGCCTGCACAACGCCGCTGCGTGCCCACGTCGCCACGGCGGACCCGGTGGAGTCCACGGCCACGCGGGCACCGCGGACCACCCCGCCGGGGCGCGAGAGGTCTGCGGCGCGCCCCCAGTCCCCGGTCGCCGGGCGCCATGCCGCCTGCGCGGTCGAGTCAGCCCCGCGTGCACTGGTCCAGGCCACGACCGCGTCACCCGACGCGGTCATGGCGACAGATGGATCAACGAGGACACTCGGCCCCGCGGCCGACAGGTCTTCCGGTGCGGTGAAGGTGCCATCGGGGTTCCGAACCGAGGCACGCACCCGATGCTGGTCGCCATCGTCCTGTCGCCACGCGATGACGGCCTGGCCGGACGGAGCGGCCGACACGTCGGGGGTGAACGCGCGCTCATTGGGGGCCGACACCGTGTGCACGGAGCTCCACCGTCCGGACGCACGTGCGCAGGCGACCTGAACGGCAGGTCCGGTGCCCGTCCTGGACTCCCCGGCCCACGTGGCAAGGGGTACGCAGGGTCCACCGAGAGTGATGCGAGGCGACACGGCCACGGTCCCGGCGGGCGAAACGGTGGTGGCCGAGAGAAACCGCTTGCGGGCGGGGCGCACGCTCACCTTCATGCGCCCACGTTCGATCCAGGAGACCGCCGCCAACCCGCGGTCGCCCATCGCCACCGTCACCTCGGTCGCGCCACGGCCGCTGCCGGGAACGACGACCGGCTGATACCACGGCCCGCCCGGGGTGCGGAGTGCGACCATCACGTGTTGTGAGGTCGCCCAGGCGACGACGGCACGGCCCCCGTCATCTCCGTCCACCGCGGGGGGACCACCACCACGGGCCTCTGCGGCGAGCGCCGCCGGGGGCAGCCAGTTCGTGGCGGCGCTCGCGGCCACGGGCATGGCCAGAAGCGCAAGGGATGCGGCAATGCGAAGCACACCCGCATCGTGCCCGCACGCACGCCGGAAGTCCATGAGGTGTGTCCGTATATGGCACGCGCAATCGGAAGGGGCGGCCGGTCTGATGTCGAAACAGATGCACGTGCCACCTGACGCATCTGAACTCGCGGAGGTCCTCCGCCGGGACTACGAGCAGTTCAGCCCGGCTCAGCAGGCCCTTGCCCGCTACCTGGTTGACCACCTCGCCGAACTCCCCCTGGTCTCGGCCCATGAGGTCGCCCAGGCGTCGCACTGCAGCCCGGCGACGGTTGTGCGTTTCGCGCAGGCTCTCGGCTATGCCGGATATCCGGAGTTGCAGCGCACCGTGCGTCACGCCCACCGGCCCGCCCTTGGCGTGCGGGCCGTCGGGGCATCCGATCCTCGCGGTCCGGTGCCTCTGCTCGACGCCGACCGCCTTGCCCTCGAGGATGCCGCGGCGCGGCTGGGCCCCCACGGGGTCGCGCCCCTGGCGGCAGCCCTGGCCGGCGCGGCGCCGGTTGTTCTCGCGGGCGACGGCTGCGCCCGCCCCGTCCTCATGCTGCTTGAGGAGCGACTGGCCCGTCATGGTCGGGAGGCACTGGTCGTGGATTCGGGCGAGCCCCGTGTGCGCATGCGGTTGGGTGCGCTCGCCCGCGGCGGCGGGCTCATCGCCGTGTCGATCGGGAAGGACACCCGCGTGGCGGAGTACGCCGTGGCCGCCGCCCGCGCCGCAGGGGCACCCGCTGTGGCCCTCGTCGACTCGAGCCTCTCCGCCGCCGCCCGTGCTCCCCACACTCGGGTCATTCCGGCCGACGAGCGCGGTGGCGAACCGAGCCTGACCGCCTTCGTGGCCGTGGCCCAGGCTCTTGAGCAGGCACTTGCGGCGCAGCAGGTGCAGCGCCGGGCGCTCGCCGCCATCCCGGCTTAGAACCCACCGGACATCGGCGGTGCCCGTCAGAATCTCTCGGCGGCGATTCGCGGCGCGGTGATCACGGGGTGATGATCTCCCCACGCCCGCTGAGCAGCTGCTGACGGGCGATGACGCGGTCGAGGATCCACACGAGCGGCAGCGTGTACACGAGATGGAGACCCGCGGCGAGGGTGGGGGTGGACCAGTTGAACGTCACGCTCCGGGCGTCACGGGCCACGGCCACGACCTCGGACGCCGCGAGGACGCCGACCGGCTGGGCGGACCCGGGCTCGGTGTACCCAAAGGGGCGTACGGCATATCGCTCGCCACCTGGATCTCCCCGAGGGCGAGAAGGCCGAGAGCCCCTGATTCGGGCCCGAAACGGCATCGCCGCACCGGATCGCACTCGGCGTTCTAGACTTCGGGGCCGAAGAGCGATCAGGGGAGCACGAGTGAGCGAGCACGCCGAGACCAACGGCGCCACGGGAACTGACGCGGTCAAGGCGGGTCTTGCCCGGATGCTGAAGGGTGGGGTCATCATGGACGTGGTGGACGCCGCCCAGGCGCGCATCGCCGAGGAGGCCGGCGCCTGCGCCGTCATGGCGCTCGAGCGCATCCCTGCCGATATCCGCGTGGCCGGAGGCGTGGCCCGCATGTCGGACCCCGACCTCATCTCGGGAATCCAGGAGGCCGTGACCATCCCCGTCATGGCCAAGTGCCGCATTGGTCACGTTGTCGAGGCGCAGGTGCTGCAGGCGTTGGACGTCGACTACATCGACGAGTCCGAGGTCCTCACGCCCGCTGATGAGGCGAGCCATGTGGACAAGCGCGCGTTCACCGTGCCGTTCGTCTGCGGTGCCACCAACCTCGGCGAGGCGCTGCGTCGCATCGCGGAGGGCGCGGCGATGATGCGCACCAAGGGCGAGGCCGGCACCGGCAACGTGGTCGAGGCCGTGCGCCACATGAAGACGATCACCCAGGGAATCCGCCGAGTGGCCGCGGCGACTCCGGATGAGCGCTTCGCCATCGCGAAGGAGCTTGCGGCGCCCCTCGATCTGGTCGAGTGGGTGGGCGAGAACGGACGCCTGCCGGTGGTCAACTTCTCGGCCGGGGGTATCGCCACGCCCGCGGACGCCGCGCTGATGATGTATCTGGGCGCGGAGGGCGTGTTCGTGGGCAGCGGAATCTTCAAGAGCGAGGACCCTCCCGCTCGCGCCCGTGCCATCGTGGAGGCCACGACGCATTGGGATGACTCCGCGGTTGTGGCCCGTGTGTCCCGCGGACTGCGCGACGCCATGCCCGGCATCGAGATCTCGTCGCTGCGCGACGGGGGGCTCCTGCAGACCCGGGGCTGGTGAGCGCACTCATCCAGACACGGCCCCGCATCGGCGTGCTCGCCGTGCAGGGCGCCGTATCCGAGCACGAGGCGGCGCTCGTCGATGTCGGGGCCCGCACGTGTCGCGTGCGCCTGCCACAGGATCTTGATGGCCTGGATGGCCTGGTCATCCCCGGTGGCGAGAGCACCACGCTCGGCCTGGTGGCCGGACGATCCGGCCTGCTCGCCATTCTTCGGGAGCGTGTCACGAGCGGGCTTCCGGTGTTCGGGACCTGCGCGGGAATGATCATGCTGGCCCGCGAGATCGTGGGGGGCGACGCCCAGCCGCTCATCGGGGGCATGGACACCGTGGTGCGCAGAAATGCCTTCGGCCGTCAGGCGGCATCGTTCGAGGCGCAGGTGAGCGTGCCGGTGCTTGGCGACCCCCCGATGCTCGGCGTGTTCATTCGGGCGCCCTGGATCGAGCACGCGGGCCCGTCGGTGGAGATTCTCGCGGAGCACGCCGGGCATATCGTCGCCGCGCGTGACGCCACGCGCATCGTCGCCGCATTCCACCCGGAGCTCACCGATGACAGGCGGTTGCACCGCCTGTTCGTCGATGGCATTCGCGCAGGCCGGTCGGCGGCGGAATCTGACAAGAAGGGGGATACCCGTGTCGGGACACAGTAAATGGGCCACGATCAAGCGCAAGAAGGGCGCTGCCGATGCCAAGCGTGGCCAGCTCTTCTCGAAGCTCTCGCGCGCCATCACGGTGGCCTCGCGCGAGGGCGGCGGTGACCCCGTGTCGAACGCCACGCTGGCCGGTGCGGTGGAGAAGGCGCGCGCCAACTCGATGCCGAAGGACAACATCGAGCGAGCCATCCAGAAGGGCATTGGTGCCGGGGCCGATGGCGTGGACTACGAGTCGGTGACCTACGAGGGGTATGGCCCCGGCGGGGTCGCCATCATCTGCGTGGCGCTCACCGAGAACCGCAATCGCACCGCCAGCGATGTGCGGCACATCTTCACCAAGAACGGCTCGCAGCTGGGCACCCCCGGCAGCGTGGCGTGGCAGTTCGAGCGCAAGGGCGTCATCCTCATCGATGCCGACGGCCTTGACGAGGACGCCCTCATGGAGAGAGCCGCCGAGGCCGGTGCCGAGGACATCGCCGAGGATGGCTCGCAGTGGCAGGTGACCACCGATCCGGCCGAGCTGTCGGCGGTGCGTCACGCTCTTGAGGAGGCGGGCATCACGGCGGCGTCCGCGGATATCACCATGCTTCCCAAGACCACCGTGGAGACCGGCGAGAAGGAAGCGCGCCAGCTGTTGCGGCTGATCGACCATCTTGAGGAGAACGACGACGTCCAGGACGTCTACGCCAACTTCGATATCTCGGAGGAGGTCATGGAGGCGGTGGCCGGTTAGGGGCCGCACGCCGTGATCGTGTTGGGAATCGACCCCGGGCTGGCGAACACGGGGTATGGCGTCGTGCGCGGATCGGGCGGTCGCGTTGAGGCCCTTGCATGGGGCACGTTGCGCACCACACCGCGCCAGGCGGTGGAGGCGCGCCTGCTCATGCTGAATGAGGGGCTTGCCGCCGTGATGGCCGAGCATCCGGTGGACGCCGCCGCGCTCGAGGCGTTCTTCGTGCATCCGGTGAGCACGTCGGCCATGGGCATGGCTGCCGCGCGCGGCGCCCTTCTCGTGGCGTGTGCCCGTGCGGGAGTGGCCGTCACCGAGTACAGCCCGAACTCGCTGAAGCAGGCCGTCGCGGGCAATGGTCGCGCCGACAAGCAGCAGGTGCGATCGATGGTGTCGCGCATCACCCGGGTGGACCCGGGAACCGACCACGCGGCGGACGCCCTGGCGGCGGCCATCTGCCACGTGTCGTCCGGTCCGCTGCAGGCCGCTATCGGCGCCCGCGGGCGCCGATAGCCTCCCCCGCATGATTCGTTTCGTACGCGGCCAACTGGTCGCCGTGGATGACGAGGGTGCCGTCGTCTGCATGGGCGGCGTGGGCCTGCACCTTCGCGTGTCGATCACCACGCGGGGCCTTCTGCCTGCGGTGGGCACCGAGGTGCTGCTGCAGACCTACCTGGTGGTGCGCGAGGACGCGCTCGACCTGTACGGGTTCGGCGACGGCGATGAGCGGCGCCTCTTCGAGGCCCTCATCGGCGTGAATGGCGTGGGGCCGCGCGTGGCGTTGGCCCTGTGCGGACTCGGCACGCCCGCCATGCTCGCGATGGCCATCCGTAATGGCGAGGTGGCACGCCTTACGAAGGCGTCGGGGGTGGGAAAGAGGACCGCCGAGCGCGTGGTGCTGGAGCTTCGCGAGAAGATGGGATCGACGGGCATGCCCGTGCCGGGTATGCCCCCCGGAACGGGCGGGGGCGAGCACGGCACGGCGCGGGACGGCCTGCTGGCACTCGGTTTTCGCCCGGATGAGGTGGATTCCGCCCTTGCGTCGGCAGCCGACGACCTTGATGCCGAGGCCCTCGTGCGCCACGGCCTGGCCGCGCTCGGGCGCGCATGACCGACGAACGCATCGCCAACCCCGATCTGGCGGGCGAGGAGCAGGAGCTCGACACGTCGCTGCGCCCGCGGTCGCTTGATGCCTTCATCGGGCAGGAGTCCGTGCGCCAGCAGCTGGGAATCTTCCTCGAGGCCGCACGGCAGCGCGGCGAGGCCCTCGACCACGTGCTGCTGGCGGGCCCCCCGGGGCTGGGCAAGACGTCGCTGGCGATCATCCTGGCGTCCGAGATGGGCGTGGAGATCACCATCACCAGCGGGCCGGTTCTCGAGCGCAAGGGCGACATCGCCGCCATCCTCACCGCGCTGGCCCCCGGCGACGTCCTGTTCATCGACGAGATCCACCGACTCAACCGCGTGGTGGAGGAGGTGCTGTATCCGGCGCTCGAGGACTTCCAGCTCGATGTCGTGCTGGGCCAGGGCCCTGCGGCGCGCACCCTCAGGCTGGATCTGCCGCGGTTCACCCTGGTGGGTGCCACCACCCGCTCGGGCCTGCTCACCACACCGCTGCGCGATCGGTTCGGGGTGGTGCAGCGGCTCGACTACTACGAGCCGTCGGACCTGGCGCAGATCGTGCTGCGCTCTGCCGACCTCCTGAAGGTGGACATGGCCCCGGAGGGTGCTGCGGCGATCGCCGGGCGCTCGCGCGGTACACCGCGCATCGCGAACCGCCTCCTCCGACGCGTGCGCGACGTGGCCCAGGTGCAGGGCACGCGTCGCATCGACCGTGTGGCCGCCGAGTCCGCACTCACGCTGCTCGAGGTCGACGCCATGGGCCTGGACGACCTGGATCGCAAGATCCTGACGCGGCTGGCCGTCACGTTCTGCGGTCGCGCCGTGGGGCTCGGCACGCTGGCGGACGCCGTGGGTGAGGCCCCGGACACCATTGAGGATGTCTACGAGCCCTTCCTGCTGCAGCAGGGCCTGCTGGCCCGCACCCCGCGTGGCCGGGTGGCCACGGAGCGCGCCTACGTGCACCTGGGTGTGGAGCCGCCGATGCGTGCCCCGGGGCAGGACCCGCTCTTCTAGCGGAATGACCGCCGACGGTCACCGGGTTCCGGCGGCGGTCATTCCACGAGGCGCGCACCGGCGGGCGCGTGGCGTTCCTCAGGCCGTCGCGACTCCGGCGGGGCGTGGGGGTCTGCCCTTCGACGCCAGCACCTCGAAGTAGATCTCCTCGATGCGGTCGGTCACGCGGGGCCAGCTGAACTCGGCCTCCATGGCGTGGCGGCCCTGAACCCCGCGGCGGGCGGCAAGCGCGGGGTCGTCGAGGATCTCGCGAATGCCCTCGGCAAGCGCGGTGGGGTCGTGCGGCGGCACGAAGCGCCCGGGAACATCACCCCGGATGACCTGCCGGAATCCGATGTTGTCGGCACACACGACCGGCGTACCAGACGCCAGGGCCTCGAGAAGCACGACCCCGAACGATGCGAGAACACACGGCACCGCCATGACGTCGGCCTCGCGGTAGTAGCGGGGGCGTTCCTCGTTGAGCAGACCCAGCCACTCGATGCGGTCCCACACGCCCAGGCGACGGGCCTTCTGCTCATACATGGGCCGAGCGGGGCCGTCGCCGATCACCTGCACCGTGAACTCGTGCCCCTCGGCGCTGAGGATGGCCGCGGCCTCGAGCAGATCACCCAGGGCGTTGCGTGGATCGAACCGCCCCACGAAGAGGACGCGCGGCGGGCCGGGGGGGCGATCCTCCGGGCCCGCGAGGGGGTGGTACATCCCGCAGTCGATGCCGTTGGGCACCACGTCCCATTCGCCCGGGAAGTAGGGGGAGAGGGCCGTGATGCAGGCCTCGGATACCGCGATCCGGCGATCCAGGCGCTCGAGTCCGTTTCTGACGTAGCGACCCATGGTGCGGTAGGCCCAGTGACCACCATCGAAGTAGGTGTGGAACGTGCCCACCGTGACCGGGGCGGCGGATACCCGCAAGGCCATGAGCGACAGGGTGGGCGAGGCCAGCGCCTGCGCATGCACCACGTCCATGCCGCGCAGCGTGCGAGCCAGGTGCGACTTCAGCCCCATGCCCACCGTGAGGCGGGCGATCGACCCGTTGGACACGATGGGGATCGACCGGCCGATGCGATGGGTGCGATAACCGTGCTCACGGTAGGCGGCGCGATCCATCTCCGCGACCTCACCGGCGTTTCCGATGTTGCTGCTCACGATGGTGACGTCGTGGCCGCGGGCGGCGAGCTCACGCGAGAGGAAGTGCACGTGCTCGCTCACCCCACCAAGGGTGGGGTACACGTACTCACTCACCATGCCGATGGCCAGGTGGCTCATCGCTGGTGTCCGCTCTGGGCCCAGTGCCTCACGGGGCGCCACCGTACCACGGTGCGCGGGGTCTCCATCCCGCGCGCGGCACCCGTGGGCACTGCTAGCCTCAGGCCGTCCTTGACCCCGTACCGGAAGCCGGTTCCCGCATGTCGTCGGCGGTCCTTCTACCGATCTACATCATCATCTTCGTCGCCTTGATCTACTTCGTCGGGGTGCGTCCCCAGCAGAAGCGGCGCAAGGAGCTCGAGCTGCTGAGCAAGTCGCTCGCCCCGGGCGACGAGGTCATCACGTCCTCAGGCATCTACGGGGTCATCTCCGAGATCGAGGATGGCGGCACCATGCTCATCCAGGTTGCCGAGGATGTGGACATTCGCGTGTCCGCACAGTCCATCGCGCGCAAGACCGGCGGGGGCGCGGTGCCGGCCCCTGTGGGGGACCCGCCGGCCGCCGAGTAGGGCACTGGTCATCGTTCTTCCCGTGATCGGAGCGCGCCGGTGAACATCCGGCGTCGCTCGGTCCTCTTCCTGGCCGTGGTCATCGGTCTGATCGCCGCATCGGCCGTGGTTGTGGCGATCAAGCCGATCACGCTTGGCCTGGACCTGCAGGGCGGCGTCGAGGTGGTGCTGCAGGGCAAGCCGACCCGGGACTCGCAGGTCAACAAGGAGGCGATCGACCGATCGGTCGAGATCATCCGCAACCGCGTGGATGCCTTCGGCGTGTCCGAGCCCGAGATCCAGACCCAGGGCTCGGATCAGATCGTGGTGTCGCTGCCGGGTGCGAAGAACCCCGATCAGGTGGTGGAGAACCTGATCAAGCCGGCGCAGTTGGTGTTCACCGACTACCAGGCGAACTTCATCGCGAGCTCGCCCAGCCTGTACTCCATGGTGACGCGCGCCCGCACCACCACGCCGCGACCGCCCGCGGAGGGGCTGCCGACCTTCTACCTCTTCAGGAAGAACGCGGCGCACACGCTGGTGGCGGGTCCGGAATACGAGCGGGCATCCCTTCTGCAGGTCACGGGCGGCAAGGTCCCGGCGGGCGACGAGGTGCTCACCGTCCCCAAGGGGCTGGTCGTCTACAACAACCGGGAGAAGCTGGACCCATCGAATCCCGATAGCCCGTCGCGCACCGTGTACGTGCTCATGCAGGACAAGCCGGGGCTCACCGGAAGCGACATCACGCAGGCGTCGCAGAGTTTCGACTCGTCGCGTGGCCAGGGCAATCAGGAGCCCATCGTCACGATGCAGTTCACGGACAAGGGCCAGCGCGAATTCCAGGATGTGACCCGCGCCCTGGCCCAGCGCGGGGCCCTGCGCAATAACCTGCAGAGCTTCGCGATCGTGCTCGACGGCCGCATCATCTCCACGCCGACGATTGACTATCGCCAGTACCCCAATGGCATCAGCGGGGGCAACGGGGCCCAGATCTCCGGTGGGTTCTCCACCGACGAGGCCCGCACCCTTGCCGACCAGCTGAACTCGGGCGCCATCCCGATCCGGCTCGACGTCATCAGCCAGAAGCAGGTCTCCGCCACGCTGGGCGCGGAGTCGCTGCGCCAGGGGCTGATCGCGGGTCTGGCGGGCCTCGCGCTGGTGATGCTGTTCCTGATCTTCTACTACCGGCTGCTGGGTGTCATCGCCGCGACCGCCCTGGTGGTCTACGCGCTCTTCTACCTCGCGGTGGCGGAGCTCGTGCCGATCACGCTGACTCTGCCGGGAATCGCGGGCGCCATCCTCACCATCGGCGTCGCATCCGACGCCAACGTGGTCATCTTCGAGCGAATACGCGAAGAGGCGCGGGCGGGGCGCACCACGAAGTCAGCCATCCTCACCGGGTACACGAAGGGCGTCAGCGCGATCATCGACGCCAACGTGGTCACCTTCCTGACCGCGGCCATCCTGTTCCTGTTCAGCACCGCCGGGCCGAAGGGCTTCGCCTTCACGCTCATGATCGGCGTGCTGCTGTCGCTCTTCACCGCAGTGCTCGTGACGCGCGTGGCCGTGACGATGCTGGCGGGCACCAAGGTGTTCCAGAACGAACGCCTGATGGGGCTCACCTCGCGCGAGCCGCGCTGGAAGTTCGACTTCGTGGGCAAGTGGCGCCTGTGGCTCGCCATCTCGTTCATCCCCATCGCCTTCGGTGCGGCGTTCATCGGTATTCGCGGGCTCAACCTGGGGCTCGACTTCAACAGCGGCACGCGCATCGCCGTGGCGTTCCAGACCCAGACCCCCACCGAGGGTCAGGTGCGCTCGGTGCTGTCCGGGCTCGGATACACCGACGCCAAGGTGCAGAGCACCACGGACACCGCCACGGGTGGCGTCGGCTTCCAGATCCAGACCCAGAGCCTGCAGCCCAAGCAGGTCAACGCGCTGAAGCGGGCCCTCGACCAGCGCCTGGGCGGCATCGACGAGCGGGCCTACCGGGTGGAGACCGTTGGGCCCACCTTCGGCAGACAGGTGGTGCAACGGGCGGCGTGGGCGATCGGGCTCTCGTTGCTGCTCATCATCGTCTACCTGACGATCCGCTTCGAATACCGGCTCGCGCTACCGGCGCTTCTGTCGGTGGTGCATGACGTGTGGCTCTCGATAACGATCTATTCGATAACCGGGCGCGAGGTGACGAGTGCCACCGTGGCCGCTCTCCTCACCATCCTGGGATATTCGCTCTATGACGTGGTGGTGGTGTTCGACCGCATCCGCGAGAACGCACCACTTATGCGGAACGCCCGCTACAAGGACGTGGTGAACCGCTCGGTGCACGAGACCCTGACACGATCCGTGATCACCGGACTCACGGCCATCGTTCCGGTGCTGCTGCTCTTCATCTTCGGCGGTGACACGCTGCGCGACTTCGCATTCGCGCTGCTCGTGGGCCTCTTGTCCGGCGGCATCTCATCGATTCTGATCTCGGCACCACTCGCCGCGATCTGGAAGGAGCGTCAGCCCGAGGAGCGCAAGCGTGCGGCGAAGGCAGGAAAGCGCGCGGTTCGCCAGTCGGGCTACGACTCCGACCTCATCGACGTCGATGCGCTCGCCCGTGCCGAGGCCGCTCTGGAGAAGGGCGACATCATCGCCGAGTCGGTGGACACCGCACGGGATGACGTTACGGGTGCGTCGGACGCCGCCAGCGGGTCCGTGGACACCGACGAGCCGGCACCCACGGCTTCCGTACCGGGCGCGGATGAGGCATCCTCTGCCCCAGAGCCAGGGGGCGACGCCGGGGGTGGGCAGGGCACACCCGCCCCGCCCGCACCGACACCGCCTCCGGAGCGAGTGCGCAGGCACCAGCAGGTGCGGCGCAAGAGGAGGTCCTGATGGGTGTTCGCGAGGCTGTTGAACAGGCGATCTTCGTGGCTGTGGGCGCTGCGTCACTTACCCGCGAGCGTGCGGAGGCCATCGTGGGTGACCTCGTGTACCGAGAGCAGTTGGGCGAGGACGAGGGCCGCCTCACCGTGGATCGCCTTATGGAGCGCGTGCGAATCGAGGGCGGAGGGATCATGGGTCGGATCGACAGCGGTGTGCAGGGGGCCATGCGCGAGCTCGGGGTGGCGCACCGTGACGATGTGTCTGACCTCAACCTGAGAATGGGCGAACTTGAGCACCGCATCCGCCTGCTGGAGGGCGCCGCCGGTACGGCCCCTGGGTCGGCAGGCGGCGACGAACCCCTCGCATAGGCGGCCCCGGCGGGGCGCCGTGCCCGCGCTGGTAGCCTGACCTCATGAGTCGGGGCGATCGCAGGCGGACGCTGGCGCGGGTCCGAGAGATCGCGCAGGTGGCCACCCGCTATGGGTTCGGCTACGTGTTCCGGCGTGGCCTCCCGCACCCGGACAGCCGGGAGGTGGAGGCGGGCGCGCGGGCGACGCGCGGGCGTCGGCTGCGCGAGATGCTGGAGGAGCTCGGGCCCACCTTCGTCAAGTTCGGGCAGCTGTTGTCCACGCGCCCCGACCTGCTTCCCTCGGATGTCATCACCGAGCTGCGCAAGCTGCAGGACGCGGCGCGCCCCATCCCGTTCGACCAGGTGAGGATGGTGGTCGAGGGGGAGCTGGGCATGACCGTGGAGCAGGCGTTCGAGTCGTTCGACGAGGTTCCGATCGGCGCGGCATCGGTGGGTCAGGTCCACGTGGCGGTGCTGCCCGGCGGGCAGGAGGTGGTGGTCAAGGTTCAGCGCCCTGACGCCGCCGACAAGTTCGCCGCGGACATCGATCTGCTTCACCATCTGGCGCGCCTCGCGAAGGATCGCGTAAAGCGCCTGTCGTTCATCGACCTCAGCGGCCTTGTGGACGAGTTCGCGCGCACCGTGCGGCAGGAACTCGACTACCGCAACGAGGCGAGATACGACGAGGCCGTGCGGCGCAATTTCTCCGACAGCGCCAACGTCACGGTTCCCCTCATCCATTGGCGCCGCACGACCACCCGCCTGCTCACGATGGAGCGCCTTGAGGGCCCCACGCTCGCCCACGTCGACCTCGATGCGATGTCCGTCGACGAGCGGCGCATCCTCGCCGCCCGTATCGCCGAGACGTGGATGCAGATGGTGTTCGGGGATGGGCTGTTCCATGCCGACCCCCATCCGGCCAACATCATCGTGCTGGACCCCGACCACATCGGTTTGGTCGACTTCGGCATGATGGGTTCCCTCAGCACCGCGGATCGCGAGGCGGCCGTGCGCCTGTTCGTGGACATCCTCGACCAGAATGCGGACAGGATCCCTCGCGACCTCAAGGCGCTGGGAATTCGCTACCCGCGGGAGATCGAGGAGGAGTTCCGCGATCGGCTGGCCGTGGTGGTGTCGCGCTACCACGGCGCGGCGATGGATGAGATCGACCCCCGCGAGGTGCTGCACGAGATCTTCGGAATCATCTATGAGCTCGACATCACCCTGCCGTCGCGCTGGGTACTGCTCGACAAGGCGCTCGCAACCCTCGCCGGCGTGGCCCTGGAGATCGCCCCCGACTTCAACGTGTTCGAGACCGCACGTCCCTACGCACGTCGGCTCTTCCTCGACCGGTTCAGCCCCGACCGCATCGCGGGCCGTGTGCAGGGTGACGTGGGCAGGTACGCGAGCACGTTCCTGGACTATCCATTCCAATTGGCGCAGCTCTTCGAGGAACTGAAGGATGGCGAGTTGCGGGTGGGCATCGACATCGCGGACATCCGTGATGCGAGCGACAAGGGCATGGCAGCCGCCAATCGCGTGGCCATCGCGCTGGTGGCCGCCGCCGTATTTCTGGGCTCGGCGGTGGTCGGCACCTTCGTCCGCGAAGGGCCGCACCTGTTCGGGCTCGCGTTGGTCGGGGTTCCGGGCTTCCTCGCCGGCCTCGGACTCTTCGGATGGCTGGTCGTCGGGATGATCCGGTCAGGCAAGTGGTAGCCACCGGCGTTGTGCGGTGCCGCTTGCACGGTGGGCCGAGGTGACGCCACCCCCTCACGATGAGCCCGCCTGGCGCGCATCACGCGTGGCCTACGCCGACGTGCGCGCCCTTGAGCGCGCTCTGGGCTGCCCCGAGGCGCTCGCCTGGATCCTGGTGCGCAGGGGGCTCGGCAACCCCGACGCCGCACGCGAGTTCATGGCCGCCGACGGTGATCTCGCGGACCCCGAGGCGCTTCCGGGAATCGCCGAGGCGGCCGACCGCCTGGCCCTGGCGCTCAGGCGTGGTGAGTCGGTGGCCATCCATGGTGACTACGACTGCGACGGCGTGTGCTCCACGGCGATCCTGGCGGGCGCCCTGCGGGCGCGCGGAGGCAAGGTCACCACGTTCCTGCCCAGTCGCTTCACCGATGGCTACGGGGTGTCCGAGGCCACCGTCGAGCGCTTGGCTGACGACGGCGCACAGGTTCTCGTGTGCGTGGATTGCGGAACGTCGAGCGTTGACCCGCTCACGCGCGCACACGAACTGGGGATGGATGTGATCGTCGCCGATCATCACCTGGCGGCGGGTGCGCGCCCGCCGGGAATCCTCGCGAACCCCGCGCTGGGCCGGGGGGTCGCGGCCCTGCCCGCCGCGGCGGGCGTGGTGTTCGATCTGGTTCGGGCACTCGCGCGCCGCGTGGACGGTGACCTTCTGGCACCGGGTCCCGACGAGGGGGTTGACCTCGCCGGGCTCGCCACGGTTGCCGACGCGGTGCCCCTTGTGGGCGACAACCGCCGTCTGGTGCACCGGGCGCTTGCGGCGATCCGGCGCGGCGAGCGTCCCGGAATCGTGGCGCTGTGTCGCGCGGCGGGCACGAATCATCGGTCCATCACTCCACGTGGCCTGTCATTCACGCTGGCCCCCGCCATCAACGCCGCGGGCCGCCTGAAGCATGCGGACCGCGCTCTGGAGTTGATGCTCACCGACGACCCCCGGCAGGCGGCCGTGCTCGCCGAGGAACTGTGGGCCCTGAATGCGGAGAGGCGCGACGTGGAGCGGCGTGTCACCGCGGAGGCGGTGGCGATACTCGAGGCCGAGCCCGCCGCCCGCCGTGAGGGCGTGGCCATCACCGTCGTTGCGGGAGAGGGCTGGCACGAGGGCGTGGTGGGAATCGTGGCATCGCGCATGGTCGAGCGCTTCGGGCGCCCGGCGATCGTGTTGGCCACTCAGGGGGATGAGGCCAAGGGGTCGGGTCGCAGCCTTCCCGGCGTCGACCTCCATGGCATCGTGAGCGCGTCCTCGTCCATGCTCGTGCGCTGGGGCGGGCACTCCGGCGCCGTGGGCGTGTCCCTTGGCACGGATGACATCCCCGCGTTCCGTGAGGCGCTCGAGGCAGCCGCCGATGGGCGCCGTGCCGAGATCACACGGGCGAAGGTGCGCACCGTCGACGCCGTCGTCGGCGGGCCCGATCTCACTCTGGCAACCGCCGAGGCCCTTGAGGCCCTCGCCCCCTTCGGGCGCGGTAATCCGGAGCCCCGCATCGTCATCCCGGGGTGCGCCGTGACCCAGGTGTCGCGGGTGGGGGGCGGCACGCATCTGCGGGCGCGCCTGGCCGCCGGCGGAGTGGCGGTTCCCGCCATCGGCTTCGGCATGGGTGAACGCGGGCCGGGGCTCGAGGAACGTGCGGACGATCGATTCGACGCCGTGGCACGACTTGAGGTGGAGCGCTGGCAGGACACCGTGGGGCCACGTGTGGTTCTCGAGGCGCTCGAGGACACCGCCGGTGGTCCCGAGCCCCGGGGCCAGTGCGCATCGCCCTGCGATCTCTCGTGCCCCGATCGGGTGACGCCGCAGGCGATCCGGGCGATGCTCACCGACCCCTTCGGAGTACCGCCCGTACCCGATCGCATCGATCCACCCCGTGAGGTGCGGGACCGTCGCGGAGAGGGGCGTGCACTTCCGTTGATCGTCGCCCTCGCCGGTGCCGACGACGGCGTGGTGGCGATCGTGTCGGACATCCCCCGGCGCCGCGCAGCGCTACGGGATGTCCTTGCCCCGGGACGCCTGGGCGTGGAGGTGGCGGTCATCGGCGGCGTGCGGTGCGACCCCGCGGCGCTTCGCGGGCGCCTGGCGCATGCGCGCGGCGGACCCCTGCTCGCGCTCCTGGACCACCGGGCACTGGCGGAGTGGGAGATTCCGGACAACGTTCATCTGGTGGTCGTGGACCCTCCGGTGTCCGATGCCGAGGTCGGCTGGCTGCGCGTGGCTGCCGCCGGCCGAACGGTGCACCTGGCATGGGGCGACGAGGAGACCGCGCTTGCCCTTCGAGTGGCAGAGGACGACCTGGCGGTGCGCGATACCGCACGCGCCCTGTGGCCCGCCCTCATCGCGGCATCCGAACCGATCGCCTGGGGCAACGACCTCGACGCCGCTCTGGCGGGGGACGCTGCCGTGGCGCGCTCGCCCCGTGCCGTGGCCGGTGCGCTGGCCGCGCTGGGTGAGGCCGGGCTGCTCGCGGTGACCGACTCCGGTGTGGTGGCGGTGGCAGGAGCCGGAACGGCGGATCTGGACGCCACCCCAACCGGCATTCGCGCGGCCGCCCTGCTGGCCGAGGCGCGCGGGCTTGCCGCGATCGCCCGCACCATCGACCCCTTCGCCGACCCGCCCCCGCACGCCGATGGCCCGGAATGGCGTACCGGCGCGTTATCGTAGGGCCCGTGGGAACACCTCTTGCAGACTTGGGCCTGACCGCGGCGCCCGGCGACTCGGAACTCGAGGGGCTGGTGCGTGACGTCTTGGTTCACCACCCGGATGCCGACACCGATTCGATCCGTCGCGCGTATCGCTTCGCGGAGGACAAGCACCGCGATCAGCTGCGCCATTCGGGCGACCCCTACATCACGCACCCCCTCGGATGCGCACGCATCTGCGCCGGGCTGGGGCTCGACGGCGAGACCATCCAGGCGGCGCTCCTGCACGACACGGTCGAGGACACCGGCGCCACCCACGATGAGGTGGAGGGCGAGTTCGGGGCCGATGTGGCCGCTCTCGTGGACGGTGTCACGAAGCTGACGCGCATCCACTTCGAGAGCCAGGAGGAGCGTCAGGCCGAGAACTACCGCAAGTTCATCGTGTCGATGTCGAGTGACATCCGGGTGCTGCTCGTCAAGCTCGCGGATCGCCTTCACAACATGCGCACGCTCTCGTACATGAGCAAGGCGAAGCAGATGCAGAAGGCCCGCGAGACCCTGGAGGTCTACGCACCGCTCGCGCATCGCCTGGGGATCCACTCGCTCAAGTGGGAGCTCGAGGACCTGTCGTTCGCCACCCTGCATCCCAAGCGGTACGCCGAGATCCAGCAGATGGTGAATCAGCGTCGTGCCGATCGTGAGGAGTACGTCGGTGAGGCCGGCGCGTACCTGAGGGACGAGCTTCAGTCGGTTGGTATCGAGCCCTCGGAGATCACCGGCCGCGCGAAGCACTTCTACTCGATCTACGAGAAGATGACCCGCCAGGGCAAGGAGTTCAACGAGATCT
>ORJL010146858.1_pt1 | contig 18755 bp, 21 predicted proteins | sample 1779941 | NCBI WGS metagenome assembly ORJL01 (sample SAMEA104232317, study PRJEB22302) | groundwater metagenome | biome: forest; feature: aquifer; material: groundwater | place: USA | collected 2011-08-07 | depth 5.8 m | reverse complement strand
AGCTGCTTGTAGAAGAGCGGTGTAATGGCGGTTAGTGACATCGCCACCGCAATCGACAGCATGATAAGCCAAAACAAGCCGCGGTAGCGGCGCATGTGCTGCCAAAACAACTGGTAGGTTTGCTTAGTTATGGCTTGCATATGTACCCAGAATAAGACGCTGCTTGGCTGCTACCTGTTACATACTCACAACCTAGACGAGCACTAGCCACCCGATAAGGGCCAGTGCCAGGCGGTACACCCCGAACCAGGTGAAGGAGTGAGCTTCGACCCAACGCAGCAGCCAGCGCACGGTCAGGTGGGCGACGACAAAGGCTGTGGCGCCACCCGCGAGCAGCAACCACGACTCGCCAGCTGAAAAATTGCTCGCCGTTTTCCAAAGATCAAAGCCGGTGGCAGCCAGCATGGTGGGAATGGCCAGCAGGAACGAAAATTCCACGGTTGCTCGTCGCGACAGCCCGACACTAAGGCCGCCTACCACCGTCGCGGCCGCGCGCGACACCCCAGGCACAACCGCCACCGCCTGACAACAGCCTATAATTAGCGCCTGACCATAAGTAACTGAGTTGAGGTCGTAGCGAGCCTTGATTCGGCCCGCCAGCCAACGCTCAAACACAATGATCACTAGGCCACCGATAGCTAGCGCCCACAGCACTACCGCGGTGCTGCCCAAGAGGTGCGATTTGATAAATGGATAAAGCAACAAACCAACCACCGCCGTCGGCGCAAAACCAACGGCCAGCACGCGAACCATTCTTAGGTTGGTGAGCAAACGGCCGTAGCGTGTTACTACTGCCAACACTGCCCCGAGCTGAATTGCAACTTCAAAGCTCTTAACAAACTCTGTCGCCTCCATCCCTAACAGACGCGTCGTTAGGATTAAATGGCCGGTGGATGAAATGGGCAAGAATTCAGTTACACCTTCGACTACCCCGAGAATTACAGCCTCGAGCCACGTCATGACCGTGCCAACACCCGACGGCGGTCCCGCCAGTACCACACAATATAAGTAAGGGTCAAGGCGCTGTAATTCACGGCCATGAACCATGGCTCGGCCCACGAGAAACTATTGACCGTGAACGACGATGCTGGCCACAAAAAAGGCGTCGGGAAAAATTCTCGGCCATGGGTGAAAACATCAATGCCGATATGCAGGCCCCAACCGAACAACGGCCACCACACCCGGCGGCCGCGTACTAGGTACACTAACAGTGCCACCACGGCAAACACTACCAGGCTATGCGTCAGGTTGTACATCACGTAAACATAGCCGGGTATTAACTCGAACGGCGGTTTACCGACTTGGAAGAACCCCAGCCACAGCCGCTGCACGAAAAAAATACCAAAGGAAACCAAGTCTGGCGCCACACCAAAGAACGCCGCCCACAGCCGAGGTCGCAGCGGTAACTTCTGATATACGGCCGCGGCCCACAAGGTATGGGCGAATATATCCATAGCCGCGCCTAACTATTTCGACAGCGCAAAGATGAGAACGAGGTCAATGACGAACAGCGCAATAATCCCCCACTCCAACATGTTGGCCGTGCGGTCTTGCAGGCGCTCGATTAGAAACTCGCTGGAACGGGCGATGATGTCGAGCTTGCGCTCGACCGCCTGGGCGCGCTTCGAGATACTGAATTGGGCGGCCGTATGTTCGTACAGTTGCTGCATTTCCTCGCCCCGCTCCCACACCACATCTGGTTCGTCCAACAGCTGTAAGTTGTAAGCCAGCTCATGATGAATGGCAAGCGCCAGGCCAACCTGCTTTACCAGCGCGCGCCGCCCTAACACCAGCCGCCCCTCGCGCGACAATCTATCCACCGACACCTCAAGTTTCGCCAGGTTACGATCAATCAGGTCTTCGTAATACTCTAAGCCGACCGAGCGCGACAGAACTATGGCCACCAGCTTCACGGTATCAAGCAGAAATTGCTTGACTGACAATTCCTCAGTGGTCGCCCGCGGCGCCCGGCCGGCACCAATCGTAAGCGTAAAACTGTCGGTGAATTCGCGTCGATTGGCGCGCGCGGCAAAAGGCTTCAGCCGCTCGAGCCAAGCGCGCGCCTCAGGCTCATCACAATTAAAAAATACGGCCGAGCCGTAGGGAAACACGACCACATAACGCCCGGCCTCAAGTTCAAGAATTAACGGGTTACGCTCCACCAGCTTACCCCACTGCTCGGCCTGCGGCCTAAGGCGAGTAAGGTCAAAACTCGTAGCAACATCGTACGCCAAGACGGCAACCGTACGCATAGTTTATAGTTCGTAGATTACGTCCTTGCGTTCGACCACAACCTGCCAACCATGCTGTTTGGCAAGTTTGTACAAATTACGGTTCGGGTTGAAGCAAATCGGTTTCTGTACGACCTCTAGAAAACGGGCATCGCTTTCACTATCACCGATCCCGACGCTACCTTTTAATGGCAAATCCTGCTCCGCCACATAGCGCTCGATCACCGCCCGCTTATCCCTGAGTGGCAGCTCCAGCACGTCGCCGGTGTAACGACCATCGTGAACCTGAAACACCATGCCATACACCGCGTCAAACTTCCAATAGCGATTAAACTCATGGACGATCTCGATGGGCGAGCCAGAGATGGCCACCAGTCGGTGGGTAGGACGCAACTTCTGAATCAGCTCCCGGGTATAAGTGTAAACGCGATTCTTCTGTTGGGCGATAACCAGTTTGGCCACGCGGCGCACATCGTCCACCGACACGCCAATAATCCGCCGCTCATACGAGCGCACTACTTGCTCGATATAATCCTCATAAAAACCTTCACGGTTCACCCAGGCGAAATAATCCTGCTCCAACTCTTTTTTAACGATCTCAGGAAACACCCCGTACCTAACCAGCGACATGATAAGCTCGCGCTGCAGCGAGGAACGAAAAATCGTGCCGTCAATATCAAACACGGCCACCTTACGTTTAATTGGTCCTCGCGCTGAACCCCTCATGCTACAGCCAGCTACTACCGCCGTCGCTTTGTGCCACTACGTAATGGCCCGCCGAGGCGCGCGTTAATATGAACTTTCGTCCCTCGTTGTCTTTGAACTTGGCACGCCGATGATACTTTGCTTCCTCAAATAATTCAGTCGCCTCGGCGTCAAGCCGGTCAAGATATTTAACACCATCTTCATCGCCCTCGAGTACGCGCCCTAAAATTGTGTCGCGCATAGTAAGCTAGCGATCGTCATCATCGTCCGCACCACCATGGTGGTCGCCACCCTGGTGCTTAGCCAAGCGCTTGGCTTCCTGCCGTCGCTCCAGGTGAATCACTAACCAAATCGCCGAAATAATTCCCGCCCCAAACGAAAAATACCAAGCAATCAGCCGATGGTACTGGAACAGGTAGAACGTAACCTCGAGTAACAACTGCAGCCCAAACACGAACACGACCACACCGGTAACCCTGAAGATCGCTTCCTGCCAAGTTTGTCGTCGGCGACGTCGCAAAAAAATGGTGATGAATAGGAACAACAGAAACAATGGCACGCTAACATAGCTATGGAACAGCACGGTCTTCAGGGCAAACATTTCCACCTGACACGCGCGATCAGTAATAATTAAATACTTGGATGGCTGGCACTGGCTGTATAAAGGATTAAGCAACCGATTTAAATCATATATTCCACGCTCACCTAGGCCAACCAAAAACACAGCCAGCAGCAGCGACAAAAAAACACTCGCCGCTGTAAGCTTCTCGCGCCGCTTGGGCGCAGGGCTATGATGGTACGACGATGGGTCTGAACTTACCGGCTGCAATGGCGACATAATATACTTCTAGCATACACCGACCAATAAAATTGGCAAGAAAAGCCCTGGCGCCAAAATAATTCCCACGCCAAAATTCACCGGGCAGCGGGGGTATTGTAATTCGCATTAGGCTCCAACTCACTGATCACCACGTAACGCTTAAGGGCTGTGCCAATCGGGTAGCTTGTTTGCAAAGTTAGCAGCGACTTGCCGCCGGTGTCTTGCGATAAGTACTGCATGGCACCAGCCGCCACCACGGCACCGCCAGTCACTTTGTAAGTAAAGCTCGTGTTGGTAGCGTCTGTTACTACAATACGGTCACCAGCCTGAAGCTCGGGCAAGCGCGCAAATACGGTTTTATATGACCCGTGGCGGTAGCGATAATCCGACGAATGGCCGAATACGTACATATTACCTGGTTGCCCTGGGCTGGCCGTACCCGGATAATGCACCACTCCATCTTCAAGAGCTTTTTGAAACAACTGCTCGTCCGCGCGGCCAACTACCATCAGTGGCGCCGCCACATCGATGCGAGTGACAGTTAATTGACCAGCGCGACGGACGCTGGCCTCGCCAGCCGGCACACTAACACCACGACTTGGTGCCTCAGGAACTCTACCTGGTAACTCCTCAACCGTATTAGGCAACTTCACCTGCTCAACCGCCGGCAGTGTCGCTGGTGCATCGTTATTCAAAACTACGATTGCATACCAAGCGAACGCTGCAACAAAAGTGAGTGACACCGCAGTACTCATTACTTGCATCTTAGTCAGCGCTAATTTCATGTCTTATCAATCGTACCACAAATCCACCCCGGCGATTTTAACCGGGGTGGAAGTGAAACCAGAACCTTACGAACCTAGAGTTAGGCCTGACCTATGTTGCGCCGGCGGAACCTACTAAGTAGCGGTGCCAACCACGAGAAGTACAACATACCTTCAACTGGCATGCCGCCAGTACGCGGCAGCTGGGTTTGCGCACCCAATACCTGTGGCGTGGGACCAGCCCCACCGCCTCCGCCACCCGTACCAGTACCCGAACCGCCTGGCGGACTGTAGGCCAGCTCAATACCGTTCACCTCTGGACTACCGTGCGAAATGGGACGGAAGTAGTACGTTAAGCCCGGCGTCAACCCGGCAATAGTTACGGCATGGGAAGTCACCAGTGAGCTGTCTTCAGCTGTGGTAAAGGCGTAGCCGAACATGGTTGGCCAACTTACGTAGGGATGGGAAACCGTGTCATAGACCACGCGTGAAGTCGCCGGGTGGTTGGTGGTCCAGGTGACGGTAACATTCAAGCCATCGCCTAGCACCGCTTGCATCTGCTCATTGGAAATGATGAGCTGAATCAAGCCACCACCGCCACCTCCCCCACCACCGCCTCCGCCGCCACAATTCTCAGTACAAACGCTGGGCTGCTGGTGGTTACCGAAGTCTTTACCGGTCACATTGTTACCCTGAATACCAACCGAGTAACTCCCGTCACCGGCGGGCATGGTCTGGGTCCAACCCTGCTGCTGCACCTCGAACACGATGTATGAACCGTTGCTCAAGCCCACGAAGCTGTAATAACCGCTCGTATCGGTCGTGGTGGAAGGCTCTTCGCCATTCAAGGTACCACTGTCATCGAGGTCAAGGTATATGGTCCAGCCTGCCAAACCCGGCTCAGCTTCGTCCTTGGAGCCGTTGTTATTGAGGTCATGGAACTTTTGGCCCGAGATAGAGCCGAGCTGTGGCGAAACAAATGTGTTAGTGACCGTACAAGTGACGGTTTCACCAGCCACCACTGTCACATCGCCGTCCTCGGCACAAGCGCCGCTGTAGCTTGTCTGCCAGCCGGAGGCCGTATTCTCATTAACATTGTAATTACCCGCCAGCAGTATGTAGTCGGTACCAATCCCGCTGCCTGGCTGCGGCGAACCTGCCACGTCCACAAAGCCGTCATCGAACACCCGGACGTGGATAGTGAAGTCCGATGGCTCATCACCCTCACCACCCTCGACGATCATCTTTACGACCTTAAGGGTGCCGTTGGTCGGCGTGAAAGTGTTAGTAATGGTACAGGCCTTCTCGTTGCCCAGCGCCAAAGTTACGCTACCGCTTTCATTACAATTACCGCTGTAGCTCGGGACATAATTGCCCGGGCCGCCGGTCTCGCTCAATTGATAGGTGCCAGCGTTAAAGCCGTATTGCTGGCCGCTGGTCACTTCGGACGCGCCAACCAGAAGTGTGAAGTCGGACACTTGAGCCTCCCCGCCCGACACGACCTTGGTGACGGTAAGAAGCGGCGCAATGTCGTCGTTCGTAAAGGTACATGTTACCGTGTCACCGTTACCAATGCTGACTTCCTTCCCGTTCTGTATCACGTTGCCGGTTGACTGATTGTCATACTCACAGGTGACATCGGACAAGTTGTACCCTGGCTCAAGGGGTTCGGTCACTGTGTAGGTGCCGGCGTTCAGCGTCAGCTCGTTCTCGCCATCGGGTTCAAATGCCGTCGGGTCACCGTCGTCCAACACAAAGGAAAAGTCTTCTGGACCAGCCGTGCCGCCGTTGTCCTTAACCACTACTTTTCTAACTATCAAGGTACCTGGCTCGTCATCGTTGGTGATGGTGCAGCTGTACTGTCCGCCAGCCACTGCCGTGCCGCTGCACCCATCGCCGTAGCTCACCTGGTAGCCATCGGCCGGCTGCTCGGTCACCGAGTAGCTGCCCGCATCGAGCGTCACAACCACGCCGCTCTCGGAACCTGGGAATTCATTATCCGAAACGTTGGTGCCCGAAACGTTAATGGTAAAGCTGGCCGCCGAGGCCGAACCGCCGCTGTTGTTCGTCACCAGCTTAATTACGGTCAGTGTAGCTGGCTCGGGCGGAGGAGGCGGGTTAAAGGTATTGGTAATGGTACAGGTTAGTGCTTGCCCCACGCCGAGATTCACCACGCCGTTCTGGTCGCAGCCGCCCGAAAAGCTGGCGTCGTAGTTGGTTTGGCTGGTTTCACTGACCGTGTATTGACCAGCCGTGAGCGTATTGGCCGCGCCCGAGGTTACCGGGCTAGCGTTCACGAACAGTGGGAAATCGCCAGGCGTGAGTTGTGGGTCGCCCTGATTCTGTCCATTCACCACCTGCTTCGTAACCGTAAGCGTACCCACGGTCGAGGTGTTGAGGAACGTACAAAGAATGGTTTCATCGGTACCTAGGACAAGCCCCGAAACCGTCTTGCTCCCTAAATCTACCGTCCCCGCACTCTGTTGCCCGTTGACACAAGCTATGGAGCTTAGGGCGGTGTTCGGCGGCAGAATTGTTTCCGTCACGCTGTACGTGCCGTTCTGCACGCTGGAGAACTCCAAACTGCCGGTGTTATCAGTCACCTGCGGCGTCGGGTCTGACGGGCTGCCAGCTACGTCAAAGGTGTAGCCAGCTAACAGTGGGTCGGCCACCGAGCCATCATACTCGGGCTGGTCGTCGCCGTTGGTATCGAACTGCTTTTGCACTAATATCTTGCCGCCGCACAAGCCCTTAGCTAGATCCGACATCGCAGTGCCTAGCGTGTCAAAACCAGCTGTCACCACGTCAACTGTGGAATCAATTGTGGCAGGAGGCGCCACATTCGGGCCAGTGATGGCTGTAAGATTAGCTGTGTTGAGGTCGTTGCCAATGCCTATTGCCAAAATGCGAGTACCTGCACCCTTGATGGCATTGGCGCGCTCTACCGCTTTAGTAAGCGCCACGGCGGCACCGTCATTCACTGCTGGGTTGCCCCAGCGGTTCGGATTGCCATCGGTCGCGATGACGATAAGGTTGGGCTTGGCTGGGCGAGGGTCAAAAGTGGAGTTGGCCTTGGTCAATCCATCGTCCCAGTTGGTAAAACCATCAACACCACTGGCCGGCAATGTACCGATGGCGGTAACTGTTTGTGCCGGCGTCATGGAAAAATTGTTCAATACAGTAGCCGTGGTGCCGAACTTTGATAGGCTGAACACGGTCGGCGTGCCGGTAAAGGCGTTAGCGAACGATGTAAGTGCACTCTTGAAGCTCGTCATTTCAGCGCTACTAATACTGCCTGACGTATCAACCAGTAAACCAACGTCCAAACCGCACGATAGCGGCAGAGTTGGGTTAGGGGTCACCTCAATGTACTCCACCGTTACGTTGATGTGATCGACCGATGCAGTACGCACGTTATTCGCATTGCTGTTGCGCTTGGCAGAAAATACTACGCCAAAGTCAGCAGCATTTATGTCGCCGGGTGTCCACGTGCTATTCCACAGCTCTGCAACGCCTCCATAGGTCTGTGTGAATTCGGCTGTACCCCAGCTATTCGTTGTGGCCATGTTGGTACCAACCACCACACCACCCTTCACCAAGCGAACACTATTATCTACAACACTGTTGCTGTTTGATGCTTTGCGCTCAACCTTCATCGTTATGCCTTTTATGATCGAGCTGGCGGGAATACTAAAACCAAATCCAGTCGCCTTTAGGTAGTGCGCAAACTGACCCTGCCCAAGGTCGACAGTTGCGTACGTATTGTCAGAACTGGTCACATTCGAAACAGCCGACCACGCCTGGGAGCCGACCGACGAATCGTCCACCGCCACCGTTGGCGACTGCGGGCCACTCGAAGCGGCCTGGGCAACCGGCAGCAATGAACTCACCGGCGTGACCACGAACGAAAGAACCAACGCCGCAATACTAATGGTGCTGGTCAGCCTGTCGTATCGCAATTTACGTACGTGTCTAGCACACCGGAGCATCTGCTGTGCTAACTTCGCTGAGGCCGATTGTACAGCCGCGAATATGCTGTGCTTCATGAGCGTATTGGATAAAGTGTTTAAAAGCGTAATAATTGCCTATTGTATAAATATTAACATTAGTGAGCTACTTTACAACTAGAGAACGGATGTTGTCAAGTGGGGCCTGTGCATAGTAATTCCCAAGTTGAACACAAAAAGTATTCATCTACTGCTCACCCCAGGTATTGGGCACAGAGGCTATGGGCTGTATGGTCGGTGAAGGAATAAAGAGTGAACTAATAGAGCTCACGAAATTTACTAGCGTCTGTGTTTCCAAACATAAACTGCGAGAGGCGCTGGCATTAATGGCTGCCTTTTTTACGTGGATGGCACCGAACGGTGCAGCAAAAATTACACCTGTACTATTGTTAGGCGCGTCAATTGATGGGGAACCGCTGCTGTATGAGCAATTACTGCCTGTGTCGACATTAGTAGACACAACGAGTAAAAAATTTGTTGGATTGGTGGCGCTACAATCTGAGCCACAAAGCCCAGCGCCGTTGCCACTGTTCACCTTACCGCTTGTTGGTACACTCATATCCCCCGCGATGAGGAATAAGCTCATAGTACTCAAACTTGAATCTATTTTCGCCGTCATATTGTTGCTTACAGTAATATTTCCAGTAACCCACACATTACCTGTAAGTGTAAGGGCACCATCGATCGTCAAATCACCGCTAATCTTTTGCCAACCTAGGCAAGTGTTGGGACAGGTGGTGGTACCTGTAGTAAGACTGTATGATCCGTCGTCATTGAACGTACACGTGCCGCTACCACAGTTAATGATCGGGTTGTTAACAAGTGAGCTGCTGCTGTAGGCACCAGCAGTGGCCGTACGATACAAGTGGTAGGAAGTCCCAATCTTATTCCAAGTTACGGTGAGCGTTTTCTTGCTCCCGTTGTTTGGGGTACTACCTGACGCTTCGCTCGAAACGACAGTTTCCACACTTCCAGCTACAGTCGCCACGCGGTAGTAGTAAGTGGTATTGGCCGGAATGCTGCCACCCGTGGCTGCACTCACTGTAACGCTTAGATTTGTACTCGCGCTGTAGCTGCTCCCAATACAACCCGTGCCACAAGCTGTTTGAACTTGTGTTTGCCACTTTGTAATATCCGAAGCAGTAATCGGTAGTGCCTTGCGCTGCGGTAAGCTTTCGCTTACCGAACCAATGCCAGGGGTGGTTGGGGTGCAACCAGTTGGAGCGTTAAGAAAATCCTGAGCCGTTTTAGTTATGGTGAAGTAGCTTGCATCACCGCAGACCTTACTAGCTGAGATGTTGTCAGCAGCGGCATTTCCGCTAACTTTTACATCACTTAGGCTCGTGTAAGTTGTGCCTAGCCAGGTTTTAAAGTTAAAATCTGCCGCTACTGCACTCCAAGTTGATGTGGTCGAATTCCATGAAACCGGTGAACCGCTAACATACGTACTACCAGTGTCCTTGCCCCAAGCCCAATAGTTGGTCGCGTTGACAACTGGATCTATTACTAGCCAGTACTTGGTGGCCGCTGTTACCGAGACGGGTGTAGGCAAATGCGCATATACCCACGTTAGTGTACTATGTGCATCTACCGACCTGAACAATCCCGACGCCAGTGTGGTAGCTGGCGTACCAGGGCTATCAGTTTTAATTTGCCATGCCAGAGTAGTGGGATTTGGACTGCCCTGCGCCCGCAGGAGTACAGCTAAATGGTTAAGCGTACCTGTTGTACCGGCAGTGAACTGCTGTGCTAGCTTGGCTGTGGCTGCAGACTGCCCAAAAGTGAACTCATCAGTGGCCGCAACTCGATTTCCATTGCCTTGGTCGAGCACAGAATTGTCTGCGACGGTCGCGTTACCGTTGATAGTACCACTACCACTAACGTCACCATTTGAGTAAACATCGCCGTTGATGGTGCTGTCACTCGATGACATAGTTACCCCTCCAATATCCGTCTGGGCACCGTAGATGAATGTGCCACCCAGTGTTGAAGTGGTGGCTTTTATCTTTAGCGTACGTATTTTGCCGCTCGAGTCGCTCGTTTGCACAGTGACATAACCTTGAAAGCCCGGTGGGCTTGCGGTAGGAAAACCGGGGTCAGGGGTGACGGTCACGGTAGTGGTAAATCCGTTCACCGTCGTGGGCGCGCTCGAAATAGTTGCCGCAGGATTTTGCGCCAAGCTATACAGTGTTTGATTTAAACCTGCCTCGGCCGTGTAGAAGGTTTTTTGAGTGGCAATTTCAGCGCTCGCAATTCGTCCTTGCGCTTGAGTTAGGTTAGCTACTGTGCTCATCACAGCCAGCGCAAATACAGAAACCCCGAGCAAGGTGAGAATAGCCACACCACCCCGCGGTAACAATTGCTGACTATAACCATTTAACATACCCATACCCTAACAACTAATAAATGCCCCGTCTACTGACAACGGTGGTGGCAAGGCTAGTGCTGTATTGGCCTGCGGCCGAAGCCAACACATTGCCCTGCGCCACCGTCAAGCCAATGCTGATAGTCGGGGGAGCAGTGCTAACCTGCTGAAAACTGAGACTCGTAACACGCACTTGGATTGTGGATACATCAGCTGCCTGATAGGTGACCTTTTTATTCACGCTATCCCAAGAGTAGATCACTGCCACACCTAAACTGTTAGTCAAGCTGATCGAACTCGAGGTAACCGAATTAATGCTCTGGGCGTTTTGAATATCAGTCGCCAGACGATTCATAATAAACTGAGCGTTTTGCTCCACCGCTATAACGGTCCTACTACGGCTAGCATTCTTAATTACATCAACTGTGAATACTGAAAAAATCGTCATGGCGACGGCTACAATGCTTAGATAAACTAAGAGCTCAATAATGGTGAAGCCTCCCCGCCCTAAAGGGAGGGGCATCAAGGGGCTTCGCTGCGAGCGGAGTCGGCTCCGCCGACGGAACCATGCTCGCTTCATTACCACCGTGAACGGCTGGGATGAAGCGAGCGGCGCAGTAAACCCCGGCTGGGCAGAACTACTCATGGTATATTTTTCCAAGCTGTTAACACAGTCGACAGCGTAATGTTTTTGGCTGCGCCGCGCTCTACCCAGCTCACTGTTACGGTAACCGTTTTCTGATTGCTATCGCTACCATTAACAAAACTTAAGGAGCGGTTATATGTTACACCCGAAGCAGCATAAGATTCGGAATTGGCTACCAACTTCCACGACCCGCTGCCGTTATCAAGGTGTAGTGGTTCACCAAAAGTGTACGAAGTTAAATCACGTGGACGCGGTGTCCAGCAGCTATTGTAGGCGGACGACGGTGGGGTGCACTGCTGTCCATCGCTCGCGTTGCAAACAGCACCAGCTGTAGCCGAGGAACAGCGAAAAATACTTACGTTGTTCTGCAACTGTTCCATCATCTCCATACCCTGGCGTGCATAGGCCAGCGCTTTGACACGCATTTGACTGTTGCCTTCCAGGCGGTGAACTGCCAACAGTGTATTACCGATTACTACCGCAATAACCGCCACAATTGAAAGGCTAAGCAGTATTTCAATTACCATTGACCCAGCCGGCTGACGCATGCGACAAGACTTAAAAAACAGAAATTCTGCCCGAAATATCAATCGTAATCGTTTTGCTGGGGCCACCAGTAACTTGGAGTACAATAGTGGCAGGGGCAGCCGGGGCGCCGGTGAAGCGAGAAAATATAGCATCACCTGTACCCGAGGTGATAGTAATATCACCATGCAATTGGTAGGAGGGAGAGGTACAGGTTGAAAATGTGCTACCAGTGAACAAGCAATACTGATTGGTCGTCAAGTGAACACCATGCACTACCCCACCCTGCGAAGTGGACGACCGGTTCTGTGCCGTGCGCAGCGCACTGACGATTTCATCAGCATAATTGGTGAGTGCCACATTCCGCCGAAAGCTAGCGTAGGCCGGTATTGCCAGCGCCGTTAGCAGGCCAAGTACACTAACCACCAAAATAAGTTCGAGTAGGGTAAAGCCGCCTGAGGAACTCGTGGTACGCATAAAGCTAAATGGCTTCAGCAAATTTCCAAATCGGCGACAAAATCGACACCGCCACAAAACCAACTGCCAAACCGATCGACAACAGCAACACAGGTTCAATAACCGACGAAATGTTATCAAGCGAGGTCATGACCGATTTTTCGTAAAAAATCGCCAGCCGAGTCAGCATGTGGTCAAGCTTACCAGTGCGCTCACCCACCTCAATCATGCGGCTAACAATTGGCGGGTACAGGCGCTCGTGGCCCTTGAGTACCTCGGTCAAGGGTATGCCTTTTTGTACCACCACCACGCCGCTGCGAATGGTCTTGCGGTAGCGACTATTGGTGGTCACGGTCGAGGACAACTCGAGCGCCTTATCAACTGCAATGCCGCTTTTCAACAGCGAACTCATCGCCCGCGCAAACCGGGCCAAGATAAATTCAATGATGATAGTTTTAAGCCGCGGCAGGCGCAGCACAAACCCGTCCCACCACCATTTACCGCGTTCAGGCTGGGGCCACCAGCGGAACAGCCACATGAGCCCGATGAACACCGGGATCATTAGTAAACCGTAGCTCACCATAAAATTGCTGGTCCACATAAGTATCTTGGTGGTAATCGGCAGCTCGACACTCTCTTCCGCCAACAACGACGCGACTTTCGGAATAACGAACACCATCATCAAGGTTACCATCGCTACCAGCGTGGCCATGATAATCGCCGGGTAGATCATGGCCCCGCGCGCTTTTACCAGCAGCTCGTAGTCGCGCTCCTGTTGCTCCAATAGATAGGCCAAAACTTCCGACAGCTTGCCGCTGGTTTCGCCCACTCGCACCAGGTTCACAAAAAATTCAGAGAAATAACGCTCATGTTTCTTAAGCGCGCTATTCAATTGCTCGCCACGCTGCACGCGGCCGTACATATCGAAAATAATGGTGCGAAAGCGCTCGTTGGTCGTTTGCTCGGCTGTAACGCGCAACGCCTCGTCCAAGGCAATGCCGGCATCAAGCAGAGTGTGTAAGTGGCTGGTAAAAAAGATTTTGTCCAGCCGGCCCACCGAGCTAAAGAAATGCTCTAGTCTGGCTAAACGCTTTGACCGCTCGGCTTTTACATTAACAACTAAAAATCCTTCGCGTTCAAGCTTAACGGTCGCCCGGGCTGCACTCATGGCCTCGATCTTGCCGCGCACATAAGCGCCGGCTGTATCTAGTGCGCTGTAGGAAAAAGTAGCCATGACTAATAAATCCTAAATCCGAAACTCGAAATTCGAAACGTTTCGTGATTCTGATTTCGTGCTTCGTGCTTCGAATTTTTCATACATTTACTCCTTAGTTACGCGCAGCACCTCGTCAAACGTCGTCACGCCTTTAAGAACTTTCAATACGCCATCCTCAAACATGGTAAGCCCGCCCTGCTTAAGGGCGTACTGACGTACGGCCTCGGCCGCAGCGCCGCCCGCACTTACCACTTCAGCCAAACCTTCATCCATTTGTACCACTTCGTAAATGCCAATGCGTCCTTGGTAGCCGCTGCTGCCGCAACGGTTGCAGCCGCGGCCATGAAATAAGGGTGGGATATCGGCCAACACATTTTCGGGCAGCAAACCAAGTAATTTAAGTTTCTTCACGATCGGGTTCAACTCAAGTGTTTGTTGGTACTCGTCCCACGACCGCCGCGCCGATGGTAAGCGCACGCGGCAGCTGGGGCACAGAGTACGCACCAAGCGTTGGGCAATGATTAGGTTAACTACTGAACCTAATAGGAACGGTGCTACTCCCAGCTCGCCCAAGCGCTGGCAAGCGTGAAACGCGGTATTAGTATGCAAGGTCGAAAGCACGAGGTGCCCGGTCATAGCTGCATTCACTGCAATCTCGGCAGTTTCCGAATCGCGAATCTCCCCCACCATTACAATGTCAGGGTCTTGCCTGAGCAAGGCCCGTAAACCGCTGGCAAAGGTCAGGCCGGCCGCCGGGTTAACCTGCACCTGGTTAATACCCTCGACCCCGTACTCAACCGGGTCTTCCACTGTGCAAATATTCACGTTCTCGCGGTGCAACAGGTGAAGTACGGTGTAAAGCGTGGTTGTTTTACCTGAGCCGGTTGGGCCGGTTACCAAAATCATGCCATGCGGACGAGTGATGGCTTGTTTGACTAACACCAAGTCGCGGCTATTTAAGCCCAACTTCCCCAAAGTATATTGTTTGCCCCTAGCGTCGAGTAGACGCAACACTACTTTCGCGCCATGAAGCGTCGGGATAACCGACAAACGCACTGCCACCTCGCGGTCGTTGTAGGCAAAGCGGAAACGGCCATCCTGCGGCAGACGGTGCTCATCAAGTTTCACATTCGCCATTAACTTTAGTCGCGCGACCAGTGCCGGCAGTACTGCCCGCGGCAATTCCACGATCTTGTGTAATAGCCCGTCAATACGGAAACGGATAATAACTTTTTCCGAAGTCGGCTCAAGGTGAATGTCGCTGGCGCGCTGCCGCATGGCCCGGCTGAGTAGCGTATCAACCATGCGCATGATCGGCACATGCTTGGCTATTTCCTCCGCCGATTCCCGACTGCTCATGGCGTCACTCAGCCCATCCTCGATAATTTTTGAAAACTCTTCGGCAATTTCGCTGGGGTACCGCTGCAAAGCAATGCTTAAATCATCAGGCGTTGTCAGATAAACCTCGGGCTCCAGCCCGGTCTTACGGCGAATGAACTCGATGGTTTGGTCGTTACTGGGGTCGACGGTGGCAACGCTGATCACGTTCTTATCTTTTTTAAAAATTATGACCCCGTGCTCTTCCGCTATCTCTTTTGGAATAAGGGTAATTACGTAAGGCGATATAACTCGTTTACGCAAAGATACCGCCGGCACTTGAAAGTACTCGGCCAAAATTTCGAGCATGGTGTGCTTCATAGCCGGCGCCGCGTGTTGCAGCAATACCGCTGGCAACGGCTGCTCGTCGCGCTTAGCCTCTCGTTCGCAGTTCTTAAAATGATCATGGGTAACACAATTCGCCTTTTCCAACAGTTTGCAAAGGCGGCTATGCGTACGTTCCTCTGACCAAAAATCCATCATATGTAACTCCAAATAATCAGGGTTTAATCAAAATTCTCAACGCCAGAAACTACCATATAGCTGAACAAATGTCAATACTAGTGCCGACCATCGGTAATCACAACTATTCCACTATTCGTACGAATTAGACTAGCTGGATAATGGCGCGGGCGGCCGGGCTGCTTGGTTCTGCTATACGGTAAAACATCTGTAGGCTGTGCTGTTCACGCTCTACCACGTCAGCTGCTGCCAATACACCCAAGTGCTTTGAGGTGGAACGGAACGACAGCTTAATCGCACCAGCAATATCCCCTACCGCCGTATCGGGGTGAACCTTAAGGTGTTTCACGATAGCCAGGCGGCGCTTGTTGGCTAGAGCCTTCAGAGTTTTCTCGAGATCTTTCATAGGCATAAATTAATAACTAGTTAATTATATACTATTCCACCATTCGTACGAATTAGACCAGGTGGTACAGACAAGATGGGATTGAATCAAACCTTCTACACCCGCTGTTCCGAATGCTCATACACCACGCGGCGATGCAAAATAGCCAGCACATACACCGTATTCTGATTGAGACGAAAAACTACTCGATGATCCCCTACCCGCAATTTACGATAGCCCTTGAGCGAACGGCGCAGTGGCACACCAAATATTTCGGGGGTCGTCATTAGTTTACGCTCAATCGCTTGCTTAATGCGGGCGCGCATCGCGCGATCGAGGCTGGGAATATCTTGCCCTACGACCGCGGGGGGATAGCGTACCTGGTAACTTGCACCCATGCATTATCGCCAGGCGCCAGCGTGAGAGACAAAATGCGTTCCTTTGCGATCACGACGCTCGGTGATGCCCTGCAGCACGATGTCCTCTTCAATATCGAGCGCACGTACGATCAAGCTTAAGGCCTTGGCAGAAACGGTTGTTTCTTCCTTGTCGGCCAAACGCTGTAAGGCTACATTCACCTCACTTGGAATCGAGAGATTGACGCGTTGTTTGGAAGTAGGCATAGACTTTGTGTGGGTAATAAAAGTTATGTCCTTTATTGTAACACTGGTGTTACACCTGTCAAGTAACCGTCCTTTTTCCACCATTCCTCTACTTATTCGTACAGCTGGCTGTGGCTGCCGATGGCTACCAAGAAGTACAGTTGCGGTTTTAATTTTCGATAGACAATGCGGATATCGCCAGTAACGTTGATGCTCTGGTAGGCCGCGTACTCACCCCGCAGTGGATGATTGTCGAGCAGCGGCGAATATTCATCTTGTACCAAGAGTCCTAGTCGTGCCATGGCTTTGGCTTGTGTCTTCCTCGGTAGTTTTTTAAACCTTTTTTTGAATGCGGAGGAATAGACAAACATACGTGGCTCACGCTAAGTACGCAAAGCTTGCACCAGCGCGGCAATGTTCTTAGGTTTAGCTAGCGCGCCACCCGCCAATTCCGCTTCGGCGGCGGCAATCGCCTCCACCAGTGCTCGAGTCGGCCGATAGGAAACCGAAAGTGTTACCTCTTTAGTGCGGACTATATGCTTCAAATAGGCATTGACGAGCGTGCCCAAAGGCACGCCCAGCTCGCCCGCCACAGCTTGGGCGGCCTGCTTAAGACTCTTATCAGTCTTCACCGTCAGCAATGTTTTGGTATGTATAGACATATACTAAAGTATATACTATGGTATATTTACGTCAAGTAGCAATAAACTCCTTATTCCACCATTTCTCCCTGCGGGAGACAGGCGTACGTTCATAACCCCTGCCTACCGCAGGCAGGCGTAGGGTTAAATTAGACTTAGCGGGGAACAAGCTACCCCAGTCCCCGACTATTAGGCGAGGGAACTGGGGTGTAAATTACTTATCTTACGGTGTGTTCCAGAACACCTTGTTGGCTCGCGCCTGCGATTGCGCTGGTGTGGCTGAGCCGGGTGGCCCCAGTTCCGGCGGAATGGGGTTAGCGTCGCCGAAATTATTGTAATTATCGAGCTGCCCGGCATACCCTAGTATTTGCCCCGACGTGCCCGTGGCGTAGGCGGCGTCAGCCAAGACGATGATGCTCTGAATGCCTGGAGGGCAAGTGAAAGCCGCGCAATTTATCTTAGCTGTTACCAGTTGCTGTAGCAGCTGCATCCTGGCTTTATCAATCGAGTTCCGGTTCTGGTTATTGGTCTTCTTAGGAATACTTGAATACCAGGCACCGAACAGCCGGCTCTGGCCGTTGCCCGGCAGGTTGGTGATGGTGCGCGTGTGCCCGCCTGCCCCCACCGTCATGGTGCCACCTAGCTTATTAGTGAACACGTCGGAGGTGAACTGCGTGTGCGTTTTCCAAAAGCCCTGGGTGCGGGTAACGACGTGGAAGTAACTTACACCCGTAACCTCTATCTTAAGGTCGCAGCCGAACACCTGGTGCTCGAGCGCCGGGTCTAGTTGGTACTGCGCCGGGTCGCCAGCATTGGGATTGCTTTGCAATACGAAATTATTCCAATCCTGGGCGCACTGTCCCCTGAAACAAGGTACGTGCAGATCAATGACCCAGTTATCGCTCAGATCGTTGTCCGACTTGGCAATGCGGCCGGTGGCGATGCTGCCAGGGTCTGAGGGATTGTGAAACGCGGGCACACCAGTATCGTTGGCGGGCTGCCCATCTGGCGTTTTAGAAAGGAAAGGGCACAAGCTTGGGTAGCAGCGTGAGTAATCAAGCGGATGCGCCGCGCAATAGGCTCGTTCGGTGCTGTTATCGATACGCGGCTTCGGTTTTTGCACAATGCGATACTCAACATCGTCGTGCTTCCAGCTTTGTAGGAAAGAATTCGACAGGTTGATATTGAGCGGCTTGAACAGCACCTCCTGCGGGAACACGGTTTGGTAGGAAATGATGTTGGGCGAAACCGAAAGATTGATGTCGATCGTAACGTTAGTGGCGCTAACGTTAAAGGCCCTAAGCGATAGCAGCACGATAGCTCCCAAGGCAATGCCCGATAATATCCAGAGCTTGCTTTTCATAAGGCTAAGGGGCGGGGTTACTAGGCGTTTCCGGTGCAGGTTCGGCGGGTGGGGCGTCGGGAGGCGGCACAGTTTCCGTAGGCGGCGTGTCGCTGGGCGGCACGTCAGCGGGTGGGGTTTCGGTTGTGCTGTCCGTAGGCGCCGTGGCATCGGGCGCTGGCTCGGTTGGTGGGGTTTCGGCCGGCGGGGT